>Ga0209915_1004141_pt1 | contig 11020 bp, 15 predicted proteins | sample ThiBiot_750_plan_FD_183952 | JGI IMG/M metagenome (GOLD analysis project Ga0209915, IMG submission 183952) | Wastewater bioreactor microbial communities from Cape Town, South Africa - Thiocy_cont_750_plan (SPAdes) | ecosystem: Engineered > Bioreactor > Thiocyanate-remediating > Anaerobic-Aerobic... | reverse complement strand
GGTCGCCAACATGCTGGTATGCCTCTCTCTCTCTCTCTCTCTCTCTCTCTCTCTCTCTCTCTCGCTCGCTCGCTCGGTCCAACAAAAGGGAAGCGACAGCAATTCTAGTTTCTTCGTGTAACTCACGTATTGTTATCGCTTTGATGAATGCACTTTTAGTACGACGAGACCATGAAGATCAAGGTCTGCGATTTTGGTTTAAGCGAGTTTCAGATTGATGAGGAGATGTTCGAGAAGGAGCCTAAAGGGTTCGTGTCCAAGAGCTTGCCACCAATCAGTCGATCCACACACTGTGATACTAACTCGAGAGGCAACGTTTGTGGTGTGTAGAACGGTATGACGCTGAGGCGTAGGTTGGATGTTTCGTTGGTTATCCCTAACTTGAGTGTGTGAATCGCGTACACAAACGACCTGCTTTCTACTAGCCCTTGTACATGGCACCAGGTGTGTGGCCGTCATTTCCATCCACCTGGCTCGCGGCTCACTCGCTCGCTCACTCACTCATTCTATCAATCACAGAGGTGATGCGCAAGGAGGCCATTACGCCCAAGGTCGACGTCTACAGCTTTGGCATCATCTTGTGGGAGCTCTTGACGCGCAAGGAGGCCTTCTCGAACCACGACAACTACGAGGTGTTCCAGAATGCGATCTGCGTGCTTAACGAGCGACCGCCGATTCCCGACGATTGTCCGCCGTTGTTGCGATCGTTGATGGTCGACTGCTGGGCGGCCGACCCCGCCGACCGCCCCGAGTTCTCGGAGGTCGTGGCGCGCATCGATGGCGTCATCGAGGAGATTGAGATCCTCGAGTTTGCACGAGTGATCGACGAGAGTGTCGGTGAGCCTGAGGCCAATGCTTTCTGGAAGCGCCACTTTTTGACGCAGGTACCAACCAAGCAATGGAGGAGAACGAATGAGCATTGCTGCCGAGACTGATGCCATCGTTTTGAACCAGACACAAGTGCCCGTGGGTGACTTTGCGACGGTGTTGTACAACCACTTTCGACTGCCGCAGCCACAAGACCCGCGCTCGGAGCCGCTTCCCGATGATGCGTCGGAGCAGATGCTTCAGATGGCTTCGGGCCTGCAGCTCGACGAGTACGAACGTCGTTCGCCCGACTGCGCGCAGTTTGTGGCTCTCGAACGCGCACGACGTGCAACGGCCTCGAGCGACACTGGCCCCAGCAACCTCTACGGTATCAACTCGTACGGCTCGATCTCGGCCTACAGCTCGGGTGGCGACTGGCTCGCCGACGACGAGTTGCGCAAGCTGCTTGGCTTGAAGTCGCTCTTCTCGAACGAGAGCGATACCGTGTCGCTCTCGAACTTTGGTATCATTTGTGGTTGCTTTGCACCATTCAATGCCGAGATGCTTGATCGCGTACGTCTCTCTCTCTCTCTCTCTCTCTCTCTCTCTCTCGCTCTCGCGCGTGCGCGCGCGTTAAACCACTCACTGACTCACGATGCGCCCCTCGCGAAATATGGCTTCTCGACATGCAATCTCGTTTGTCATGTGAATGTAGATTGTTGACACAATGTCCGAGCCATGGTTCCATGGATTCTTGAAGCCGACCGAGATCGAGTCACTCCTCAAGAGCAACGACCATGGCGCCTTCTTGGTGCGCTTCAGCAATACCAACTCACGCGGCTACTCGTTCATCATCTCGAGGAACGCCTCCGATGGCTCGATCAAGCACATTATCGTTCCCTACGAACCTGGCAAGGGTCTGAAGCTCGACGACTACTACACGGACATGGTTGCGTTGATCAAGAAGAACCGCGAGGTCTTGCGTCTGCTCAAGCCCTGTCCCGGTCGAAAGTGCTCGTATATCTTTGATACTGATTCCTCGTAAGATTGAGGAAGACTCACTCGCGTATTGATCATGATGATGTTGATGATGATGATGATGCCATACTACTGTGCGACTCGTACTCGTGAGTTATCATAGCAAGCGTCTATCGCTTGATTCATATCATGTATCTCTCCCCTATCCCTGTTCTCGACTCTGTCTGTCTCTCTCTCTCTCTCTCACTGTCTCTTGCATCTTGTTGCTGGTAGCTCGAAAGATTCGCTTCCTTGCGCACCCACACACTATCCAAGTATCAACGCAATACACTACTTGTCATTCCCCTTAACTCGTAAGCCAGTGCGCCAGTGTGTCAATGCGCTAGAGTCACGACGAGATGGAAGAGTGCACTCGATTGGTTTAGTGAGTGGATCAGTGGCGCTACTTTTGTGCAAGGAGGACATAGATACACTATTACAAGGGACCAAGTAGCATCAGTGATAGATAGTGAGGGAGTATGAGATTGAGTGAGAGGTAACACATGGAGCAACGATATACGAAGTCGATTGATTGATATCGTAAAAGAAGGAATGACGTCAAGACATTAGACTGACAGATGAATGAATCGATAGGTAGGTAGATGGTTAGGTAGGTAGACAGATAGATGGAATAATGGATCAATGATACGAGCGAGCTAATGTCGTAGACCAGGATCTATCTCGATATCTAGCCATCTATCTCCCGAGAGCATCGATCTGTCGATCGTTCGTTGAATGGTACTACTTGCCTCGGAAGATGTTGGTGATGATGGTGCGGTAGCAGACCTCGCAGTACACGACGCCCTTCGACTCGTAGAAGACCGTGCGCGCAATGTTGATGCGACACTCGGTGCACTTGAAGCACTTCTCGTGGAACTTCTTGCCGACGGCATGCATGCAGTTGTCGAGCTCCTCGATGACCTTGGAACAAGCACCACACACAGGAGGACCTTCGGGAGGAGTGGTGCTACACTTTTGGTTGCAGTACGGGTTGCCGTCGGGAGCTTGGAAGTGTCGTCGAGTCGACATGGCGTTGCCGCAGCTGTAGCACAGGAAGCACTCGAGATGGAAGTGCTTGCCGCACGATGGTACGGCCGTCGTCGTGATGTCGTTGCCGCACTTGGCGCATGGATATACTGCTTCGTCAGCCATTGTTGATGGTGATGATTATAGTGGTGGTGGTGGTAGAAGAGGGATGGATGGATGGAGGGGCTCCTTGATGATGGAGTTGGAGTGGTGTTGATGCGAGCGGGCTGCGAAGCGAATGAGGTCGATCTCGATCTCTCACATCGAATGTCGCCAATGCTGTTCGTGTGTGCTTGTGCTTGTGTGAGAGTGTGAATCTCACTATCTGAATCTGTGTCTATATTGGACATTTATTCTAGTGAGTGGATTGAAGATCGATCAATAGGTAGATCGCAATCACGAGATAGCTCACGATAGATATCGAGCAATATCAACAACTCGAACGAGATAGACTACTAGGACGACGACGACTACTCCTCCTCGACTATGGATACCATCTCCACCGGAGAAGTGATCACTCTTTATAGTGAACCGGCCGATGAGATGGCCGACGTCGATATCGATGAGATCGATGAGATCGATCAGCAGCATCAAGCAACAGCTGTGACTCGTGTGGCGTCGATGGTCGAGATCGGGTGTACTCGCTCTCACTCGCGTATGGACGATCACGAACTCGATCATCACCACCTATCGAATACAGCCAAGAGACGGCGACGACAACGATGTGAGGACGATGCCGATGACACGCAAGCAGAGACCACGATGGGTCGTGGCTATGAGGAGCTACAGCAAGAGACGCACACTACGACCTCGACCATCTCGAGCACCATGATGATGATGATGCCGCTCGAGCCACCGACAGCTCCACGACCACCTCCTGGAGTATCGCTACCGTTCGGTATCACGTTCCATGGTGCCGGAGATCATCGACAGTTCTTTGCGTATGACGACGACCAATGCACGTCAGCACGACTACTGCACTGGTCGCGACACCATGACGATCGTCTCGCTGCTCCGATGCCTCACTCGAGCGAATCTCACGATCTCCATGATCGTGATACTTGTATCGATGAAGATCACTCAATATTGATTCATCGTTGAGAGTACATATGTGATCGGCCATGGGCTGGTCGGTCTTCGGATCGGGGCTGTTTCGATGGTTCCCGCCAAAACAGCACCTCGGTCGGCGACTGTGGCGCGCTGCACCACGAATGCGCGAGTCGGCGAGTGTGGCAGCAACCACGCTACAACGACGTCCATTCTCAAGCTCACCTCGAGACGACGACGACGACGACGACGACAACGAACTACACGATCAACGAGCAGGTAAGCTTGAGAGATATATGGCTACCGAGATCATGGATCAAGCAGCAGCGACCGAGCGTTGGGATCGTAACGCTGCGCTATGGAATCAGACCGTGGGCGACGAGGGCGATGGCATGCGTCGCACATGCTCGGACGTGGTGCTGTGGGAGATGATCCATGACGCACTGGCTCGTGTGCCCGAGTCGGCGCGCGTACGTGTGCTCGACGCTGGCTGCGGCAATGGCTATCTCGTGATACAGCTCTACGAGCGATTGCATGCTCGTTGGCCGAACGTCGAGGTGGTCGGCATCGATGCCGCTCGAGCCATGGTCGAGTATGCGCAAGAGCGAGTGGCGCGCCACGTCGAGGCCTCTGGTTCATCGAGCGCGATGAGAGTACTCCACGGCTCGATATCGGAGCTGTCGGTATGTGATGGCATCGACCAGGCACGAGCCAGCGCCACACACACGCACATGTATTGAGTGTGCTGGATCGCCTTGAGCGCAGGAGGTACTGGCGCCTGAGGATCGCGGCTCATTCGACTTGATCGTGTCGAACTTTGTGCTGATGGACCTGAGCGACCTCGAGGGCGCAGTGGCGTCGTGTGCGTGGGCGCTCAAGCCCTCGAGCGGCCACTGCGCCATCATCATGACGCACCCGTTCATCTCGGGCTGCCACCGTCGTCGATTCGATGCGCCGCCGGGCGAGGCCTTCGGCGCGCCACCGAACGCCATCACTCGCGAGATCACGCCGCCGCCGGAGCCCGAGGCCGCGTACTACGCCGAGGCGCTGGTGTTCGAGCGCTCGTACTTTGAGAGCCGCGTCGTGTCGCAACGTTGGGGCAGCTTCGAGAGCGACTTCTTGCTGTACCACCGGCCGATGAGCGAGTATGCGCGAGTCTTCCGAGCCAAGGGCTTCGTGATGCTGGACCTCAAGGAGCCCATCATGCCGAAGGAGGCGTACCGCGAGCAGGGCCTCGTGCACAAGTTCATTCGCAACTGGATGCTGCCTTGTCCGATCGGGTTCCTGTTGCGCAAGGAGCCAGATCAGTAGGTCGTATTCGAGAGCTGATTGATATCAAACCATCAAATGAATCATAGATATAGCTTGCTAGAGATATATGTGGCAATCACGGGGAGTTCTTCTTTTTGTTCGAAGGAGGTTGGTAGCAGTAGGAGGTATGGGAAACACAAACGCAGCGCAGCGCATAGCCGCAGCGGTCGATGACGGCAACGAGGGGGCGGCGCCACTTAGACGTGCTCAACGTGCACGGTCTTGAGGACGCGGTTCTCGATGGTGGTCTTGAACTGCTCAGGAATGGCGAGCTCGGTGATGTCGTCGTTGGGGTTGAGAGGCGGCAGGACGACGTTGAGCTGGTCGGACTTGGCCGACACGATCTCGGTCGTGAGGCACTCCTGCGAGAGGATGACCTGGATCGACGAGCACTTGTCGATGGCGAACGACGGCACGAAGCCGAGGGCCTGCACCTCGCAGCCAGAGCAGTTGACGAGCTCGACCGAGGCGACGACGTTCTCGAACGCGAGACCGACCTTCTTGCAGCCATCGAGCGTGACGGCGTTGACCTTGCCCTTGATCTGCACGACCGAGTTGGTGCAGTTGTAGACGTAGACCGTGTGCTTGGGCTGCGTGTCGGCGATGACGATCGACTTGTTGCCCTCTTGCCAGTCCTGTTGTGCATGCACACGACACGAGTGAGTCACAACACGCACGCACGCACGCGCGCAGGCGGAGCAGAGCAACGTACGACAGCCCACTTGTTGCCCTGCAGCTCGAACTTGGGAGTTCCCTTCTTGACTGCGCTGCCGAACTTGGGCTTGGCAGCAGCAGGCGTCTCCTTCTTCTCGATCGCAGGCACGACCGAGCTCTTGGGCTGGCCCTTGGTCTTCATGTCCTTGGTGACCTTGCGGAGACCCGAGGTGATGGCACCACCCTGGTTGATGGCGGCAAAGAGCGCCGAGGCATCGCCTCCCTTGGCAGGGGCGGGCGAGGTCAAGAGACCAGCCGGCGGCGGGGCAGGCGGCGGGGGTCCACCAGCGGGCGGGCCGACCGGCGCCGGAGCAGCAGCAGCAGCGCCTACACAAGTTCAACGATAGCAAGAGTCAGATCCCTCTCGCACTCTCACGCGCGCAATCGTTTAACATACCAGCAGCAGCGCTGGCATCTCCACCACGAGCGTTCCAGACGAGGCCAGTGGTGTGGCTCTCCTTGATGAGAGCGGCAATCTCGGCCTCAAAGTTGTGGAGCGCATTGACGAACGCCATCTGGTTGTCGTCCTTGCCCTTGTACTCGCGAATGAGCTTGTTGCTGTAGAACTGCGAGTTGCCGGTAAAGTCCTTCCAGTGCGGGCCGGGCGTCGGCGACACCTGCACCCAACCGAAGCCGGGCACGAGCTCCGAGAGCGCCGAGAGGTGGTTCCAGGCGGCGTTGCCGCGCGCCTTGTCGCGGATGGTGATGACATCGTTGATCTTGGCGCCCATATCGGCGAGCAGGTTGCCAAAGGTGGCATCGTCGGGCTTCTTGCTCGTGGCGACGATGAACAGGAACTTGCGCTGCGCCTCGACCAGGCTGGCGAACGCGGCGCCCTGCGCCTTGAGCTCGGGCGTGCCGATCTTGTCGATGGCACCCGAGAGGGCCGGGAGCAGGGCCGAGGCGGCAGCATCGAACTTGGCGAACCAGGCAGCGGGCTCGACGCCAGAGGCACCCGACGACGACGACGACGACGACGAGGACGACGACGAGGCGGGGGCACCACCAGCACCAAGCTGGCTCTCGACGGCCTCAAGGCGAGCGGTGACCGTCTCGAGGCGCGAGATAAGCGTAGCGATCGATGCTTCCAAACCGGCCATGATTCTCTCTGGAGAGCAACAAGGGAGACAAACCGAGTGAGCGCGACGGGTCTAACGACAATGTAATAACAGTGGAGGCGAGGATGGTGTGATGGTGGGCGCTCGTCTTGTTCTCCTCCTCCTTAACGCGTTCAGCGTCGGGCGCTACAACGTGCACGAACGCACGAGCACCGATCACGAACCTCGCGCCGCCTGTCGTGAACTCCAACCACCCATCCATCCAACCTTCATTTCTCTCGCTCTCACACTCTTCTCCTACCCTCTCCATCACAAAGAGAAACAGCAGCAGCGATACGATTGCAGGAGCGAGGAGCTCGTCGAATGTTGCAGGCGCCACGCGACACACGCTCTCGCTCTCGCTCTCGAGCAATGCAGCGCCTCTACGCGTTCGAACCAACACCTCTCGCATACACGTCGCTCGCCACTACCTCCACCATCTCCACGCAATCACGATGACACCAACTCACTCTCCACCAGCATCCCTCCTGTTACATCCAGCAGCGAGAGCAGGCCCCAAACCAGAGCGAGAGCAGCAGCAGCAGCAGCAAACGTACGCGATAGACGAGGGCGAGAGAAGACTGCAGCAGAGACACGTAAAAATCTGCCTCCCCTACTCTGGCCAGCGTAGCGCATCTCGAGCCCCGGAGCACCGTTACTGCATCGTACAATAGCAAGCTCGGACTTGGGACCATAGAGAGATATCGAGCGTTGGAGCGGCGTTATAAAGGAAGATATTAAGGGTCGATCGGAGCGCGTCGATGCGTTACGCTGGAGCGAGTACGGCGACGAGGTTTTGTTTTTCGTGTTTGCGTTTCATCGCTGCGGCAGCATCGTCTTCTTCTCTCGCTCTCTCTCGCGGTCGTCGCTCTCACGCGCCTGTGGTACGTCGGTGGTGGAGGCCGTGGAGGCCGTGGGAAATGCATGCACGAGAGGTCGTCGAGTCGAGGAGCAAGTACATGTAGTGAGGGAGAGTGTCTAGAGAGGAGCGTGGGAGTGAGTGTTGAGCGTACACGTGCGAGTAGCAACAGGGAGACTCTTCCACGTGCGAGCACCAAAGACAGGACGACGACGACGACTTGGTGGTTGTAGCAGTGGAGGAGATGGTAGAGAGCTTCAAGTAGCAGACTCTGCACTCGTACCAGTTGTAGTAGTGTGGATGGATAGTTTGCCACGAGAAGGAGTTGATTTCAACGTAAGCAGCGTTTGCTAACGTGGTGGTCCGTCCGTGTGTGCGTGTGCGTGTGCGTGTATGTGCGCGTGTGCGTGCTCGTGTCGTGTTGGTATCGATCAAGTAGACACCCTTATTCGCCTCCAACCATGTTGAGGAGCACGCGACTCTTGCGCGCTGCTATCTTGCGGGTATGTTCCATGAATGCTCTAGACGATCGAACGATGTCGATCCAGCGACTGACCTCGTTCTCTCTCTCTCTCTCTCTCTCTCTCTCTCTCTCTCTCGCAATCTGATCAGCCAATTGCTGCTCGCGCATATTCGACGGCACCTGTGACTCGAGTGACTACTCTTCCGAATGGTTTGCGTGTTGCTTCGGAGGCCAACCACTCGCAAACTGCTGCCGTCGGTGTGTTCGTCAACACGGGTAGCGTGTACGAGAATGCCTCGAACAATGGTGTCGCTCACTTTCTCGAGCACATGGCCTTCAAGGTTTGTTGTTGCTTCTACTTGTTGTTGTTGTGTTGTTTCTACTTGTTGCTGCTACTCCTGCTGTAATATTGTATTGACGCAATCTCTCGGACTTTAGGGAACGAACAAACGTACTCGTCAACAGTTGGAGCTCGAGGTCGAGAACATGGGAGCGGCGTTGAATGCGTACACTTCGCGCGAGCACACCGTGTACCACGCTCGTGTCTTCAAGGACCACGTACCCAAGGCGGTCGAGATTCTGTCGGACATTATTCAGAACTCGACGCTGAGCGAGGAGCACGTCGAGCGCGAGCGCTCGACCATTCTGACCGAGCTGCGCGAGGTGTCCAAGGTGCACGAGGAGGTGTCGTTCGACTACCTGCACTCGATCGCCTTCCAGGGCTCGTCGCTCGGCTACACGATCCTCGGCCCGCCCGAGAACATTCGCAGCATCACGCGCAAGAACCTCCAGGACTACATCCAGACGCACTACACGGCCGACCGCATGGTGGTGGCGGCCGCCGGTGCCGTCGACCACGACGAGCTGGTCAAGCTCGCCGAGCGCCACTTTGCCGCGCTGCCCAGCAAGTCGACCGTCGACTTTGCCGCCATGCCGCCCGTGCAGTACACGGGCTCGGCCGTCACGCACCACGACGACACGATCGAGGACGTGCACCTGACGCTCGCGGTCGAGGGCGCCTCGTGGTCGAGCCCCGACTACCTGCCGCTCATGGTCATCCAGAACCTCGTCGGCGCTTGGTCGCGCGACCTCGGCACCGGTGCCAACGTCTCGTCGCGCCTCTGCGAGGTCATTGCCACCGAGAAGCTCGCCTCGTCCTTCAAGTCCTTCACCACGTGCTACAACGAGACCGGCCTCTTTGGCGCCTACGCCATCACGACACCGCATGCCATCGAGGACCTCTCGTGCGAGGTGCTCTCCGAGTGGGTGCGCCTCTGCAACCGCGTCACGCCCGTCGAGGTCGAGCGCGCCAAGAGCAAGCTGCGCGCCTCCGTGCTGCTCGCTCTCGACGGCAACTCGGCCGTCTGCGACGACATTGGCCGTTCGATCCTCACCCTCGGCCGTCGCCAGACGCCGTCCGAGCTCTTTGAGCGCATCGACAAGATCAACGTCTCGGTCATTGGCCGCGTTGCCGAGCAATACTTTCACGACACTGACCCGGCTGCTGTCGCCATTGGTGATGTTTATGAGTTCCCTGATTACAACCAACTTCGTGGTTGGACGTACGTCTCTCTCTCTCTCTCTCTCTCTCTCTCTCTCTCCCTCTCCCCTCCCTACAAGCTGATTACTTGCTAGACTATGAGTATTAACATCAACCACTATCGCTATCTAGGTATTGGAACCGTCTCTAAGCACTACTTGTGATGTTCATTTTTTGAGGCGCTTTACCTGCGACTACGCTACTCGAGCATAAATACACCCCCACTCCCCACTCACCTCACTATGATTGCACTCCACTCACCAGCTTAGCCTGCTCCTCTCTCCTTCTCCTCCTCTCCTCCTCTTTTCTTTGTCATCATCGTAGTGCGTACACTACAAATACATTAGAGATTCTCTTTACGCCTATCTCATGTAAAAGTAGCCACGGCACTACGATGATGACGATAGCAACGCCCGATGATGGTATGATGATGGCGCTTGTAGTTTATGGTGCCACACTTCACATGCTGCACCAAGCATTTACAGATTGCATAGTTGAGGTTGTGCTTGATGGGCTAGATTCCCACCGAACAAATGAGAGAGTGGAGTGGAGTGGAGTGGGTGGAGGGTAGCGTGTGGAAGTTGTGGGTTTGCGCGCGAGCATCGATCGAGCGATCGTATTTGGGCCAAGGCGTGGTAAGAGCGCTCATCGTGTACGAGCTAACGACGATCGTATTTACGTGAGAGCCTCGTCGTCGTCCTGGATCAGCTCCTTGATGCGGAACAAGATGCTGGTCTGCCAATCGGACAACTTGAGAATGCGGTCGTAGTCTCGCACCGCCAGCGTGAAAGCCTCTGGATCGTTCTCCTCGAATGCTGTCACGATTTGCTGTGTGTCCAGAACGACGTTGGTCAGACCGGAGTTCAGTCCCAAACACACGGTCGCAAGAGCGCACGAGAGCAGCAAGCACTACGTACGGTCAAGAACCTGCACTCGCGAGTGGTCGAGAACGTGTGGTCCTTCGCCTGATACGACTCGAGCGCCTGCTTGGCACTCACAACATCCGGCACACACAAGCGGCACAAGGTCGCCGCCACAAAGTAGTCCTTTGCACTGTAGCGGAGCAGGTTATTCTGCAAGAATTGGTCGGCAACTATTGCGGCCACGCGACAGTCATCAGTAAAGGAGTCGACCGATCA
>Ga0209915_1004140_pt1 | contig 11024 bp, 8 predicted proteins | sample ThiBiot_750_plan_FD_183952 | JGI IMG/M metagenome (GOLD analysis project Ga0209915, IMG submission 183952) | Wastewater bioreactor microbial communities from Cape Town, South Africa - Thiocy_cont_750_plan (SPAdes) | ecosystem: Engineered > Bioreactor > Thiocyanate-remediating > Anaerobic-Aerobic ... | reverse complement strand
AGTTCCGGCTCGCACGCAAGATAGCCGAGTGCTTCGATGGCTATGGCTTCCGGCGGCAGGGCGGGGGCTTGTCTTGGCATGGCTTCTTCCTCGTGCGGACCGCAATCCTAAAGGGTTCACAAGCGCCAGTGCACCATGCCGATGGTCGAAACCACAAAAACGTGGGAGCGCTATTTGCGTTTCGTCAATGAAATCCATTTATCTTGCCGGAAACGAGGCAGCCAGGTTGGTCTTCGGCATCTGATCAATGCGTCGGGGTGGCTGGCCGGGTTGGTACCGGAAGCAGGGCGGCGCTTATCCAGATGACGAAGAAGGTCATGATCGTCGAGGACAACGAGCTCAACATGAAGCTCTTCCGCGACCTCATCGAGGCGAGCGGATACGAGACGATCCGTACGCGCAACGGCCTCGAGGCGCTGGACCTTGCGCGTGAGCACAATCCGGACCTGATCCTCATGGACATCCAGCTTCCCGAGGTCTCGGGGCTCGAGGTGACGAAATGGTTGAAGGAGGACGACGTGCTGCACCGCATTCCGGTGATCGCCGTTACCGCCTTCGCCATGAAAGGCGATGAGGAGCGAATCCGCCAGGGTGGTTGCGAGGCCTATATCTCCAAGCCGATCTCCGTGCCGAAGTTCATTGAGACGATCAAATCCTATCTGGGCGACGCCTGAGCGCTCGCAGGTCTGGAGACCAGACGTTGACAGCACGCATTCTTGTCGTTGACGACATTCCGGCGAATGTGAAGCTGCTCGAGGCGCGGCTGCTGGCCGAATATTTCGAGGTGTTCTCCGCTTCGAACGGAGCCGACGCGCTCGCCGCGTGCGAGAAGGGCAACATCGACATCGTCCTTCTCGATGTCATGATGCCGCTCATGGACGGGTTTGAGACCTGCCGAAGGCTCAAGGACGACCCGGCTACAGCTCATATCCCGGTGGTGATGGTTACGGCGCTCGACCAGCCCGAGGATCGGATTCGCGGCCTGGAGGCCGGCGCGGACGACTTCCTGACCAAGCCGGTGAACGACCTTCAACTGATGACAAGGATCAAGAGCCTCGTGCGGCTCAAGAACCTGACGGACGAACTGCGGCTGCGTGCGGCGACCACGCGCGACATCGGCCTGGAGACGCTGCTGCGGCCGCATGCTCGCCTCGATGGCGGCGCCCGGCCGCATGTGCTTCTGATCGATGACCGGCCGGCCAGTGCCGAGCGGATCGCCCGCGGCCTGCGCCGCGAATGCGAGCTCGACATCATCGCCGATCCTCAGGCGGGGTTCTTCAGAGCTGCCGAAGGCCTGTATGACTGCGTGCTGATTTCCGCGTCCTTTGCGGATTTCGACCCGTTGCGCGTCTGCTCGCAGCTACGCTCGCTCGACCGCACCAGGTTCCTGCCGATCATGCTGATCGCGGACGAGGGCGATGATGAGCGCATCGCGCGTGCACTGGACCTTGGCGTCAATGACTACATCCTGCGACCGGTGGACGCGCTGGAACTCGTTGCCAGGCTGCGCACACAGGTCAGGCGCAAGCGCTACAATGACCGGCTTCGCGCGAGCGTTTCGGAAACGATCGAGATGGCGGTCACCGACGGTCTGACGGGGCTGCATAACCGGCGCTACCTCGATGCGCATACGAAGGTGCTCTTCGACAGAGCGGTGACTCGTGGTCGCCCGATGTCGGTTCTTATGACGGACGTCGACCGTTTCAAGGTCGTCAACGATACGTATGGGCATGACTGCGGCGATCACGTGCTGCGGGAATTCGCGCGGCGGCTGCGGCGCAACCTGCGCGGCATCGACCTCGCCTGTCGCTATGGCGGCGAGGAGTTCGTGGTCGTGATGCCCGATACGGACGCGCAAGTAGCCGGGGTCGTTGCGGAAAGGATTCGGGGAGCCATTGCAGGCGCTCCGTTCGATTGCGGCTCCAACGAATCTCTCGAAGTCACGGTCAGCGTCGGCGTGGCGACGATGCTCCCATCTGACCTGTCCGTCGACGATCTCGTGAAGCGGGCCGATATGGCGCTTTATCAGGCAAAATCGGCCGGCCGCAACAGGGTTGTCTCCAACGCCGCCTGAGTAGTGGAGGCTTCACGAAATCCTCGCCCCCGGCGTCTGGGGCTTGCCCCGGAAGAGCGCGCCAGACAACAGATTCACCATATTCAGCGTGATTCCGGGCCGTGGTTAAGAATCTGTTGATTTTCTTTCCGGTTTGCGCAAATTTTTCCCGATAGAAGCTGGCGCGACGGGTCTTCGCCGGCTTGAAGAAACCCCATGATGCTCAGGTCCGCCGCATCTCCTGGGTCCGTGGGGTCGGCCGGTCGGCGCTGGCGACAAGTGGCCTCCTCGTACCGCTGCCAGATCGCCGACCGGCCCCCTCTGCCAAAGGCTAGCCTCGGGACCCTTTCTCCGGAGGCGGCCGGGCGGGGCGGGTCGCCCGCGATTGGGATTTCTTCCAGCGGGAATTTCAGGTTTCGCCCGCAACGGCTGGTTTCGCTGCAGATCGGGCTGGCTGGCCGAAACCGCATTTCTGACCGCGAACAAAAAAAAGCGCCGCTCGAAGCGGCGCTCTGAATGAAATCAGTCCGGAAAAGGCGGCCGGAACTGCCGCCTGCCGCCTACTTGATCTTGGTTTCCTTGAATTCGACGTGCTTCTTGGCGATCGGATCGTATTTCCGCTTCGTCATCTTGTCGGTCATCGTACGGCTGTTCTTCTCGGTGACGTAGAAGAAGCCCGTATCGGCGGTCGACAGCAGTTTGATTTTGATCGTGGTTGCCTTGGCCATTGGAAGTACCTGTCCTGCCTACTGTCCGCCCATGGGGCGGACGCAAATGATAGCTTGCCGCCAAGCCCATGGCCTGTGGCTCAAATCCGCGGCGACACTTACGCCCAACTTCGCGAAAGTCAAGCGAGGATGCGGTTCCGCGCCGCTTGCGCAGCCCGGAATACCGGTTTCCCGCAACCCTCGGCGACCTCAGGTGAGCGGCGAGATCTCGATCTCGACCCGGCGGTTCTGTTCGCGTCCCGCGGCCGTCGCGTTGGTTGCGACGGGTCGCGTCTCGCCATAACCCATGACATAGAAGCGCCGTGGATCTACCCCCTGGCTTGACAGGTAGTTGGCGACCGACTGGGCGCGTCGCTGGGAGAGATCGAGATTGTGCTGCGGTGTGCCGGTCGAATCGGTGTGACCGGAGATGTCGACAAGCGACCGATTGAATTTTCGCAGCACGATCCCCACGGAATTGAGCACTGGGTAGAACTCGGATTTTACCGCGTCCTGATCGGTGTTGAAGGTGATGTTGGACGGCATGTTCAGGATGATCTGGTTGCCGTTGCGCGTCACGCTCACGCCGGTGCCCTGCAATTGCGCCCGCAGCGCCGATTCCTGCTGGTCCATGTAATTACCGATGGCGCCGCCCGCCAGCGCTCCGACGCCGGCGCCGATCAGCGCGTTACGGCGGTCGTTGCCGCCCGCGAGCAGCCCCACGCCTGCACCGGCCACTGCGCCGAGCAGCGCGCCGCCTGCCGTGTTCGACATCTTCTGCTGGCCCGTATAGGGGTCCGTCGTCGTGCATCCGGCAAGGAGCGCAAATGCAAGGCTGCCGGCAATCATCTGCTTTGTCTTCATGTCCCGATCCTCGAACGTAAGCCACATCGCGGGCCCGCACCGGGTCCGGTGCCGCCCTGCCGTTTCGCCATGAGGAATGAAAACGCGCGGTTGTCCGTGTCCGCGCGCTCACCCTGTCCCGCGCCCAACATAGGGCAATTTGCGGCAGGAACGCGACAAACAAATGCGACGGAAGCCGAGATTGTCATTGCATTTGTAAGCATAGCAATTATATCGTCGATTATGCTAAAGAACGAGAGTACCAATGGCCTTGGCTTTCTGCTGAGCGACGTGTCGCGGCTGATGCGACGCCGCTTCGCGCAGAAGGCGCAGGCGCACGATCTGACCGCCGTTCAGTGGCGTGCCCTGGCGCAGCTCAAGCGCAGCGGCGAGGTGAGCCAGGTTGAGCTTGCGGGGCTTCTGGAGAGCGAGCCCATGACCGTGTGCCGGCTCGTCGAGAGAATGGAGGTCGCCGACCTTGTAGAACGCGTGCCCCATCCCTCCGACCGCCGGGCCAAGCTCGTGCGCCTGACGGGGCGGTCGCGCGCGATGCTCGACGACATCCGTGCCATCGCAAACGAGGTCTATGAAGAAGCCCTCCAGGGACTCGCGGACGAGGATCGGATTCGGCTCGTCACGGCCCTGAACCGTATGAACACCAACCTCCTCGAAGTGGTTAATTCTGCCAAGGAAGAGAAAGCCGGATGAATGTCCGCCCGGAAGTGAAATCCGCTGCAATGGCCGAGCCCGATGGCGAGGCGGCGGCAGCGGCCAGGAAACCGCGCCGTCGCAACCTGCGCCGGATCGCCCTGATTGTCGCCGTTCCCCTCCTGATCGTCGTGGGCGGCGGGTACTATTATCTGACGGGCGGCCGGTATCTGGACACCGACAACGCCTATGTCCACCAGTCGATACTGCTCGTGGCTCCCGTCGTATCGGGCCGCGTTTCGGAAGTGGACGTGAAGGAAAACCAGGTTGTCGACCCGGGCGACGTACTCTTCCGCATCGACCCGGCGCCGTTCAAGATCGCTGTCGAACAGGCGAACGCCGCGCTTGCCGATGCCCGCCAATCCGTCGGTCAGCTCAAGGCAGACTATTCTGTCGCGCAAGCCAAGCTGGCCGCCGCCGAACACACCGTGGCGATCCGCCAGCGCGAGCTCGCCCGAACGCAGGATCTGCAGAAGCGCGGCTTTTCCACACCGGCCGACGTCGACACGGCGCAACTCTCCGAACAAGCTGCCGAGGATGATGTGAAGGTGGCCAGGCAGGCGCTCGCCAGTGCTGCCGCTGCGCTTGGCGGCAGCCCGGATCAACCGGCCGACAACTACCCCGTCGTGAAGAAGGCGCAGGCTGCGATGGACCAGGCGGAACTCGATCTTTCGCACGCCACTGTCCGCTCCGACATCGCCGGCGTGGTCAGCCAGGTCTCCAATCTCAATGTGGGCCAGTACGCGAGCGCCGGCTCGACGATGATGAGCATCGTCAGGAAGAATGACAGCTGGGTGGAGGCCAATTTCAAGGAGACCCAGCTGACCGAAATGAAGCCGGGCCAGAAAGCGACCGTTGTCGTCGACACTTATCCCGGCAAGACCCTGGAAGGGGAGGTGGCCAGCATAGGCGCAGCCACTGGCGCTGAATTCTCCTTGATTCCCGCCCAGAATGCGACCGGCAATTGGGTGAAGGTAGTCCAGCGCATTCCGGTGCGGATCAAGCTGGACGATCCGCAGGCCGTGCCGCTGCGCGACGGCATGAGTGCGACAGTCACCGTCGACACCGGCAAGACGCGGTTGCAGCGGTGGTAGGTTCTCCGTCGATCCCGGCCTGTCTTGCCTGACTTCGCCGCTTCGACTGCCCCAAGGCGGTAACAGGCGAAGTCAGGGTGCGGACCACCCGCCGGCGGAATGCAGATCCTGTATGAAGACGTTTCATGAGCAGTCCCCAGACCCTGTCCCAACCGCATCTCGCCGTCTCCAACCGTGGGGCGGTGACGGTGTCGATCATGCTCGCCACCATCATGCAGGTGCTGGACACGACCATCGCCAACATCGCGCTGCCACACATGCAGGCGAGCCTTAATGCGACCGAGGACACGGTCACCTGGGTCCTGACCTCCTACATCGTGGCGGCTGCGATCATGACGCCGGTCACGGGTTGGCTTTCGGATCGGATCACCCGCAAGGGCCTGTTCCTGGGCTCGGTCGCCGGATTCACCATCGCGTCGGTCCTGTGCGGGGTGGCCACGAGCCTTCCCGAAATGGTGTTTTTCCGGCTCCTCCAGGGAATTTTCGGTGCCGCGCTCGTGCCGTTGTCCCAGGCGGTTCTCCTCGACATAAACCCGAAGGAGCGCTACGGCCAGGCCATGGCCATGTGGGGAATGGGCATAATGGTCGCGCCCATCATAGGCCCGACACTCGGCGGCTGGCTGACTGAATCCTACAACTGGCGCTGGGTGTTTTTCGTCAACGTACCGGTCGGCGTACTCGCTTTCCTGGGCATCCTGATATTCCTGCCCGGAGATGAGAAGCGGCGTCGGAGGTTCGACTTTTTCGGCTTCGCCATGCTGAGCCTCGGCATCGGCGCGTTGCAGATGATGCTCGACCGCGGCGAGCAACAGGACTGGTTCTCTTCGCTGGAAATCTGGATCGAGTTCGGACTGGCCGTCTCGGGTTTCTGGGCTTTCCTCACCCATTCCTTCACCTCGCGCGACCCATTCATCCATTTGGGCATCTTTCGCGACCGCAACTTCGCGATGGGCATCATCTTCATCTTCGTGGTCGGCATCGTGCTGCTGTCCAGTCTGGCGCTCCTGCCGCCGATGCTGGAAGGCCTGATGGGCTACCCGGTCATGACGGCGGGAATCGTGCTCGCGCCACGCGGCATCGGCACGATGATCTCCATGATGATTGTGGGCCGCATGGTCAGCAAGATCGACGCACGCGCACTGGTGCTCCTGGGTCTGATGCTCACGGCGTGGTCGCTTTACCTGATGAGCGAGTTCACCATTGTCATGACCGCGTGGCCCGTTGTTATCTCGGGCGTGGTCCAGGGACTCGGACTCGGCCTTGTCTTCGTGCCCCTGTCGACGCTGACATTCGCCACGCTTCCCGCTGTTCACCGCACCGACGGGACGAGCCTGTTCAGCCTCGTGCGCAACGTCGGTTCCAGCATCGGCATATCCGTGGTCGCAACCGTCCTGGCGCAGTATACACAGGCCAACCACGCTGCCATCGCCTCCCACATCACGCCATTCAGCCTCGGGGTGGCCACGCAGTTTCCCGGGCTTCTGTCCCGCAACCCCTTATACCTGTCGGAACTCAACGGCATGGTCACGCAGCAGGCGGCGATGATCGGCTATGTCGATGATTTCCTGCTGATGATGTACGTGACGCTCGCTGCCGTCCCCATAGTCTTCCTCCTGCGCAAGCCGCAGCACTCTGCCGCGCCGGCCGAGGCTGCGGTCATGGAATAGCCGCCCCGGCGGCTATTCCTCGAGCATCTCTTTCACGGCTGTCGCGAGTTGTTTGAGCGAGAAGGGCTTCGGCAGGAAACCGAACTTGGCGTCGGCCGGAAGGTTCTTGGCAAAGGCGTCCTCGGCATAACCCGACACGAAGATGAACTTGATATCGGGATGTTCGCGGCGCAATTCGCGCAGCAGCGTTGGCCCGTCCATCTCTGGCATGACGACGTCGGACACGACGATATCCACGGGCTCCGGCAACTCCCGCATGATTTCGAGGGCTTCGATCCCGGATGTCGCGGCATGTACCGTATAGCCGCGTGATTGGAGCGCCCGCACGCCGGCCATGCGCACCGCATCCTCGTCTTCGACCAGGAGGACCGTTGCCGAGCCGGACAGATCGCGCGAGCGTGCGATCTTGCGCTCCGCCTCCGCATTGGCGGCAACGGCCGCCGGCTCGCCCCCCGCGTCCGTCGGAAGAGCCTTGTCATCCTCGACATGACGCGGAAGGAAGATGCGGAATGTGGTGCCTTCTCCCACTTGGGAATCGCAATAGATCGATCCGCCGGTCTGCTTGATGATCCCGTAGACCATCGACAGCCCCAGGCCGGTTCCCTTGCCGACTTCCTTGGTGGTGAAGAACGGTTCGAAGATCTTGTCGAGGATGTCGGCGGGAATGCCCGTGCCGCTGTCCTCCACTTCGACCATCACGTAATCGGATGGTTCGAAACCCCGGTAAGAGAAACGGGCGCTCTCGGCGGAAGAAAGGTTGGAGGTGCGGATTGTCAGCATTCCGCCGCCCGGCATTGCGTCGCGTGCGTTCACCGCCAGGTTGACGATCACCTGCTCGAACTGGCCGAGATCGACCTTGACCGGCCAGAGATCGCGCCCATGGTCGATCTTCAGCGTCACGTCGCTGCCGACGAGGCGCACCAGCAGCATGCGAAGATCGGCGAGCACGTCGGTCAGCACCAGGACCTCCGGCCTCAGCGTCTGCCGGCGCGAGAACGCCAAGAGCTGACGCACCAGCGAGGCGGCCCGGTTGGCGTTCTGCTTGATGTTCATGATGTCCGGGAAGAACGGGTCGGATGGCCGATGGTTCGTCAAGAGCAGGTCAGAAGCCATGATTATTGCAGTGAGCACGTTGTTGAAGTCGTGGGCGATGCCGCCGGCAAGCTGCCCGACCGCCTGCATCTTTTGGCTCTGGGCCATCTGGGCCTCGAGCGCCTTCTGCTCGGTCGTATCCACCGCCGAGACGATCGCGGCCTCCTCCGCCTGTTCGGTACCGAAATCGGACACCGGGCTCATGTAAAACCGGACATGATGTTCGTCGTCCGGTAATACGGTGTCGACGGGTGCGATCACCGCCTGTCCCTTGAAGGCCGAGGAGAGCGCGCGAGCGAAGGCCTCCCTGTCTCGTTGATGGACAAGGGTCTCGAGCCGGATCCGCCGATCGAGCGCATCACGATCGACCACCGACGAGAAGAGGTCGAGGAAACGCGCATTGGTGCGCAGGACCCGTCCCTCCGCATCCACGGCTGCAATCGCCATAGGCGCGGAATTGAAGAAGCGCGTGAAGCGCACCTCGGCTGCGCGCAATGCGGCGGAGGCGTCCCCCCCCTCGGCACGGTTGAGGACGATCGTGCGGCTCGGACCATGGCTGCCGTCCCGCAGCGTGCTCACGCGGTGATAGAAGCGCACGGCAAGGCTGCGTCCGTCAGACTTGGCAAGGTCGAGGTCAATGACGGACGTGCGGCTCGTTCCCGGCTCCGACCTGATCGAGTTGAGCAGCGCCATTCCGTTGCCGGCGACGATGTCGGAGATGCGCAGCGCCCCCGGCGTGAACGTCGTCAGGTCTACTCCGAGCCATTCGGCGAGCGTGGCGTTGACATAGACGAGCCGACCGGCGGCATCCGTCGAAAAGAAGCCGGCCGGCGCCTTGTCGAGATGGTCTATCGCCTGCTGCAGATCCTGGAAGAACTGCTCCTGCTCGGCTCGCTCACGCGATATGTCGCCGATCTGCCAGGCAAATAGCGGCCCTTGGCCGCGGGCGGCCGCTCTGAAGGGGCGGGCGCCGACGCGATACCACACCGCGCCGGGCGCATGTCGCGGATCGAGTGGCCGCGACAGCCGGAGTTCCTGCTGGTCTGCCACACCGTCCCGCACGGCGTTCGCGATGCGGTAGATTGCGTCTGATGCCTCCGCATCATCCGAAAGGACATTCTCGATGGAGCGGATTTCGCCGGGTTCGGAGACCCCCATCACTTCGGCATAGGCGCGATTGGCGTAGACGATGCGTCCCTTGGCGTCGGTAACGACGGTCCCGACGGGCAGCGAATCCATGAAAGCCCGTGACAGCTCGTCGCTTTCGGCCTGCATTCCGAAGGCGACCAGGCCCATTACGGATGCGAAGAGATAGAAGACCCCGATCATAGCCAGTATGCCCAGAAGCCCGATGAGGAAGGGATTCCCGAGACTGTCGCGGAAGATGAAATAGAAAGCGGCGGTTCCGATCAGCACAAGTCCGAGGATCAGCATCCTCATGGCAGGGCCGGGGCCACGACCGGCACGAATCACCGGGGTCGGATATAGATCCGCATTCGGATTGTCGGACATGCCCCTCGGCGCCCTCCGGAAGGTCAATTGTCAAGCTTGTCTGACGCGCTCCAGCCGCGCCGCAGATGCGACGCCGGCGCGAATCCCGGTACCGCAAGCCGTTGAATCATATCTTGTTGATTGCGGAAACCCCGGTATGAGGCCGGAGCCGCTAAATTTGCGAATCTTCAGTGCTCTTTGACAAGCACATTGTCCTGCCGGGCAGCCGGTTACGCTTCCATCGCGAAGGGAACCGAACTAGTGTTCGCGGCATTCGAGGATTTTCGGCAAACTAAAATTACATTTCCGGGAGACCGGCTGAGTCAACGGGTAGGCGGAGGCATCGCATTCGGCCATACGAGGAACAGGAGACAGAGGGACGATGCGATGCAGCGCCGGAAACCGGTCGGGAGCATTGGAAGAATCACGTTTCAACAGGGGTGTGACCGCGGATGCGATATCAGCAGACGTCGATAGGCCTTGATCGGGCTCGGGGAGGTCTTTCGTGATCAATTCATGGTTGGCCGGTTTCGTGGGCGTCTCGGCTGCACCGGTTGTAGGGTTCATCCTGCTGTTCGGGCTGGTGCTCCTTGCCGTCTTCGTCCTTTTTGCGGTCTTGCGGCGGCTGGGGGGCGGCACGTTCGTCGCCGGAGGCCGTAACCGGGTCCAGAGGCTCGCGGTGATGGATGCCGCCGCCGTCGATGGCAGGCGACGTCTCGTTCTGGTGCGTCGCGACGATGTGGAGCACTTGATCCTGATAGGCGGTCCGACCGACGTCGTCGTGGAGCAGAATATTCGCCATTCTCGGCAGGGGGCACGTCCCGCGCCGGAAGACAGGCCGTCGCCCCAAAGGACATCGCCGCAGGCGGAGGGCATTGCGGAGCGCCCGGCGGGCCCCCAGCTGCGAGCGCGCGCGCAGGTCGATGCTCCCGCGCCGCAGGCCGATCGGCAGCAGCCGGCCTTGGCCCCTACGCCAGCTTCATCTGGCGATGCCACGCCGGCAAAGCGCGTGTCTCACCCCGTTGCCGAGGCGCGGCCGGGGAGCATCGAACAGCCCGCCGCAATGCCTGAGCGCCGGCCGCCCGCCGCCGTTCGTCCGTCGCCTGTCCAGCGGGACGAGACGCCGTCAAGCGCACCCGCGCGCCCAATGCAGCCCGAGCCCCGGCCGCTCGCCGCATCCCCCGAACCGGTTCTGGGACCGCTTGCGCCGGATGACCGCCTGGGACCGGCAGACCGGGACCGGCCCGGACGCGAGCCGCCTCCGGGCCTCGGTGGACCCCTCCATGCGCGCGAGCCGACGGTGGATCTCGATGACGCATTCGATGCCGAATTTTCGGAGATGTTTACGCGGGAACTCGAAGCGGAGCAG
>Ga0209915_1004139_pt1 | contig 11025 bp, 7 predicted proteins | sample ThiBiot_750_plan_FD_183952 | JGI IMG/M metagenome (GOLD analysis project Ga0209915, IMG submission 183952) | Wastewater bioreactor microbial communities from Cape Town, South Africa - Thiocy_cont_750_plan (SPAdes) | ecosystem: Engineered > Bioreactor > Thiocyanate-remediating > Anaerobic-Aerobic ... | reverse complement strand
TATGACGATTAAAATAATAAAAGAATATTAGAGAAATCTTCAATCTAGAGGGACTTGATGTTTTTGGCGTAGAGACCCCTTTGTATGGAAAATGGGTCTTTTTTCATCAGTTTTTCTGATTTTTAGGTACCTAACTGCTATGTAGAAACTTTAAAATATATACCGTTAGATGGAACTCAATGAGCTCTATCGAATAAGGACAAAAAAACAGCAAAAAAAATTTGCTCAAATTTCGCATTGCCGGCACCTTACTTTGACAGCATACCTACAGCGAAAGAGAAAACAATATCGGTATGTTATTTTCATAGTTCACGATTTTTGATGCTGCAAAGTTTCTGTCGCATAAATGATTTTTCTATGAGTTTTTTTCATTAAAAAACCTGTTCATTAAAATACATGCTTTATTGCAATGCTGTTTGACACATAGCATTTTAGCTTTGTTTTCCAAAAATAGAAAAACAGATACTGCATAGTTCTTACGCTAAATACGACTTGAAGATGAAAGTCCAAGCCACAAATAGTGAAAGAATTGAGATCGACGATTTTTTAATAAAGGAGTAGGGCGGATAAGGCCATTTTGCGGCCCCCATTAGAATCAATTTATTTCTATCTAGTTTGAATAAGGTGAGGTCCCTGATTGTATTTTTCGACTTTATTCTACGAAAATCGACATCATCAATTTTTGTGTCTGGGGTCACCCACAGGTACTGTGGAAAAAAAATTTCTTAGTTGATGAGTTTAAACTAGTCGTGCTTCTAGAGTCATGAATGCTGATTACAAGTATCATAAGGAAAATTCAAAAATCTCATGTATTCATGAAATCGTCCTAGTCACTACCTAGACCCCATTTTTCAATGTTGGACCCCTCAAAAAATAGATATCCACTAAGAATTCATGCAAAATATTTTTTCTAACCCAAAATTTCGAGTTCTCTCTAAATCAAAACTTTTTACAGTGAAAAAACCTAACATTTGCAGAGAAAATGGCGATTTAATGGTCCAAATTGACCCTTTTTCTTATATAGGAATGTTATTCCCCATAACTTTTCATAAACAAAATGTGGCTGAAATGTGAAAGGGCGGGGGCGCATAAGAAGCCAGATCGGCCCATTTTTATTTTGCCTACAGAATCCCATTGAATTTTATATCAAATGAAAGAGGAAGTTAAGACGAGCATTTTGATACTAAATTCATGGGGTCTTCACTTAGAATTATGCAATTTCATCCATAACCTTTATTTCATGTTTTTATGCTCGATATCTCAGTGATGTTAACTAATTTTCTAGATGAATAACCATGTAAAAATGGTAGTATGATGATAGATTTTATAGATCATTAGTTGAGCTTCGATATCATATACGAACCAATGTATATGTCATAGTCCATACTCGAATTCAGGGCAATCCGAGATTGGCCTAGTCTGATTGGGCCAATCTGAGATTGAACTAGGCGAAAGTAAGATTTTTGCACGATTCGTCTAGTCCAAGCTCAGATTGGCCTGAATCCGAGTATGGCCTACGACATATATACAGTAGTGTCAAACCTGAAAGTTGAATTCAATTATTGAAGTTCACTTCAGCTATTCAATTATTCAATTATTCAAATATTCAATTATTGACTTCGGCCAAGGTGCCTCCAGCTCATAGCTCTCCACCCTCACCCAGATAGACGCCTTCCGTGTACACATGAATGCCCTCACCAGATAGGCATAAATGAATAGTCGAATAGTTGAAATTTCAATAATTGAATAGTTGAGTATGTGATTTCAATTATTCAATTATTGAATAATTGAATATTTGTATTCAACTTTCAGGTTTGACATATATGACAAAAAAGGGTCATTAACTGTCAAAAACAGAAAAATCATACCCCTAGCAGATACTGACTAAAATTTTTTTATGTGGCCATATTTTTTTGACTTTAAAAAATATATGGTTTTATAGCTTTTGAAAAGGGCTATCGACTAGAGTATGCCATCATTTGGGTACCTTTAGCTTTTAAGCTAAATTTTTTTTGATAAGTCCAAATAGATGTTAACTTTATCACCCTACATATAATGTCTGTCAGTGTAGATAGAAGCTGTTCACTTAGATACAGCTGATTTCTATATGGTATTAAAGTTTGACTAATAATCTATAAAATCCACTATTATATTAACATCTTTATATGGTGGTAAATCAAGATAGCGGAAGATATCAAGCATTGAAATATGAGAAAGGGGGTGTTGGACAAAATCACGTAATTCGAAGTAAATATTCCATGAGTTTAGCAGCAAAGTGTACGTCTTAGCTTCCTTTATAACCTGATATATAATTCGATGTATTAGGCCATAAAAATCCTAGTGGGCCGATCTGGCCTCTTATGCGCCCCCGTCCATTGTCTTTCATCTGTTCATTGTAATCTGTTTAATGATCATATCAAAAGAATATATTGTCTACTTGTTCCAAGGGGGAAACAGCAGAATCCATGAATCCATGAATCGGCTTGAATCCACTTGAATCCACCTGAATCCATTTGAATCCACTCTGATATGAAATTCTTAGAATTATAAAAATATGATAGTTTTCATTTTTGCATTTCTCTATTAAAAATAGAGAAAAAAAATTAAACAAAAAGAATATTTGCAAAGACTGCAGGAATCAATCAAGAAATATTTATATTAAAAAGTTTTTTTATTATCAATAATTATCTTATGTATTTGTTTCAAAACCAACTGTAAAATGTAAAAAAAAATAAAAATCAAACGGACACAAAAATATAAAAATTCAATACTTGATAGAACCGATTAACTACAAAAGAAAAAATTAAGTGAATTATTAAGTTAAAAACATCAATTTAATATAAAACCTGACTATATAGGAGAATACGAAAAAAGTGATCGAAGAAGCACAAACAAGACAATGTTCAGCATATAAAAACTATCTTCTTCTTGTTCTTTTTGCTGATTCTCTTGTGTTATGTGAAGATTCTACTGTTTGAACTTTTCTTTTCACTTGTCTTTTAGTTTTTAATGGTGATGGTTGTTCGATAATATTTTCATCACAAGTTTCGTCATCTTCTGTCGACTTGGAAATAGAAGATGCTATGACTGAAGTTGAATTCGATTGTATTGTATCTGATGGTGGTATAATAGGTATCGAATTTGGTGATGGAATTTGTTGAAATACATTATTTTGTGTGGTCAATGATTGCTGATTATTTGTTGATGATGATGATGATAATGATGCCGATAATAGAGCAGCAGCTGATGTTACCATTAATGATGGTTTTTCCTCAAATGACGATTACGATGATGAAGATGAACAAGATGATACTCGAAATTTAATAAATACAACAAAAGAAGAATTTTCTGGAATGAAAGTTTTTAATATGGTGCCGCCACATATAGAACATTCTTATTTTAAAGCTACAATCAATGATCATATAAAATATATACATAAACAGACTGCTTGTTGGCTATTAACTGGTGAAAAGAGTAAAATGTCAAACGATTGATTGCTTCGAGTACAACAGATTAATAAAAAAAGTTGATTGTTTTTCTCTTTATATAATACTTTTTTCATTTATTTTCAATAAAATGAACAACGCATTACTGACTTTCTAGTCTTGAAATAAAGAATGTGCTGTATGAGAATAAAAAAAGATAATGTATGCTTGTATCGTAATCGAGACTAATAAAAATTTTATCTAATGGTACACACGATACAAACAAAAAAATAGGAGTATCAAATTTTATAATGGATTTCAGAAAAATAGAAATCATTTTATGAGACTTCATGTGACTTCAATTGAATCCACCTGAATCCAAGGGATTTGATTCTGCTGTTTCCCCTTTGACTTGTTCCAAAGGGAAAACGGTGGATTCCCAGGTTGGAAATCTGATGAAAATCTTCGAAATCCCAAAAATCTCGTGAGAATTTTGGAAATCTTAGAAATCGCATGAGAATCTAGAGAATGTCATGATAATCCTGTAAATACGAAAAGTATAACATGAATATAATATATAAATTGATCAAATGCAATATATGAATACAATTTATATAATGAATAAATGAATGAATTTATTATTTCTTCAAAGTTTTGAGGTCATTTTGATTGAAGAAAGTCGATCAATATATTAACAGACTTTATGAAATATTCTCGTGACTGATATGTATAAGTGTTGTCGGCAGTGTGTGTTGATTAGATCGAATAATAAACATGTTTTGGATACACTAACGATTTGTTTCATTTATTATCATTGATAATTAAAAAAAATGTTTAAAGTAGTAGCCTATCTGATAAATATTTTGAAAAATTCTCTAGGAAGATAAAAAGAAATAATTATTAGATAATTCAACACGTCACATATAGATTTGAAAAAAAAAGAAATTATCTATTATAATGAAACTTATTTAGGGCTGATTCATCGACAAACTATCCCCCCTGCTTTATAAGAAGTTGTGCTTTGGGTCTTTGGTAGTCTCGGAAAGTGCGTTGCACTGTTTTTCTGTTGTATGAATAATTACGATCAAGTCTCTTTGGAAATTTTTTTCAGTATTTGAGAAGTTCTGCAAATTTGTAGGAATATTATCATCCAAATTGCTGGGCAGTTTCTGTGTTTTAATTTTGGATAGGATTATGTGCGTTATAGGAAATGATGAAGTTTTTGAAAATTTTATTTTGTAGGAAATCTATACATACCTCCCTTATGATGGCATCTGAATTATTCTTGCAAAACGCTTGACTAATTTAAAACATTCTCATGTGAAACGCTTCATTGATCGAAAACATTCTCATGTGAAACGCTTCATTGATCGAAAACATTCTCATGTGAAACGCTTCATTAATCGAAAACATTCTTGTATTTAACGCTTCACGGATTGAAAACATTCTCTTATGAAGGGTATGATTGATTGAAAATATTTAGGTAAAATAATAGAAGCCAATCGACCATGTCCAACATCATTTTATCTTTAGCAGATAGATGAAGTATAAATTGCATACACTGCATTCATGATGAATGTCAGTCGATTTTGTTTCTTCAGACGAACGTTGTTAGTGCATTTCTTTCTTCTTCTTTCCAGTGCATAATAGGTAAGATAAATGGAGATTTATTAGGGAAACATGAATTTCGCCGTAGACTTTTCGGAGCATTTATTTTTTTAAAATGCAGTCTCTAAACTAACTGGCATGATTAATGCGCACATACAGCACTAGGTGAGGGTGAGGGCTGTGTCTGAATTGAGTAAATACCTTTTCAACCAATCTTTTTAATATACGGTGAAAGTCCGTACGACGAAGTTCATGCTACCCATTTATTATCACAAATATCTTATTCTTCATTAATTTTCTTTCCGTATATGTGAATAGTATATTACATTCTATGCATCAATATTACATTGAAACTTGTTAGGGAGTAAAAAGATATATTGATAGATCTTTGGAGCTACATTTTCCACCAGAATTCATTGAAATTCAAGAAGATGAACCAAGAAAAGAGAAAAGAAAATTGCAAAATTCTAGTCAGGAAAGAAAACACGACTTTTTTTAAATGCCACAATATTTGAGGATTATATATAATTTAGTGATTATTATGGACTTGGTTTATTTCATGAAATCCATGATTTCTTTCTTGATATAAGGCCATAATAGACTTCAGTTGATTATAATGGATAAGTGCGAACTTCACTGAACTATAATAGGTTTTAGGGGATCTTGTGAATTCTGATGAATGCAAATAGATTTTGATACACTTCAATAAATGTATTAACATCTATCTATGCTTTTCTTTGATGAATTGAATTGTGCAATTTTGGCCATATGTGTTAAACTTGAAAGTTGAATTCAACTTGCAGAGTTAAAGAGTAGAAGTCTTCAACTTTTCAACTTTCAATGTTTTCAACTTGAACAGTGGACAGGGTGAGGGCGGAAGCTTTCTGACCACAACAGGCAAGGTGAGGCGAGAGGATTCAAAGTTGAAAAGTTGAAAAGTTGAAAAGTTGAAAGTTGAATTCAACTTTCAAATTGGACACTACTGAATAACTATAGTCTCGGAAATATCTCGATAAGTAATGTGAGAAAGAAAACAGTAAAACAAAATTCGATACTTGTTTCTTTATCAAGGTCACACATGTCTGTCAATCCTCGCTCAATTTTATATGCAGCAGGCTTGTTGCTAATAATTGCAGCTAATATTCCAAGCAGTACAGCTTCGGACGATGACGTAATAGGAGACATCGGTATCATATCTGAATACTGGGGTCAAATGCGTCCATATGCGAATAACGAACCGTCGTACTTTGGTGTTTCCAATACAGGACTCCCTGAAGGATGTCAAGTTGAACAAGCTCATGTGCTTCATCGACATGCTAACCGTTATCCAACAGATGCGGATGTTGACTATCCTTTTATTACTTCATTTGTGAGCAAAGTTAGTCAGGTAGTCGCCCGTTCTGCCAAATTCACCGGTCCACTCGAATTCCTTAATACATGGACAAATCGAATAGCAAGCAACCTTCTAGTACCAATGGGTGCTGCCGCGGGATACAGTTCTGGAGTTGACTTCTGGAATAGATATGGACGAATTTTGTTTGATGCACCAACCGGCCAACCGTATTATGTACCGAATGGAAATACAAAAATTCGTATGCGCACTTCATCAGTGTTGCGTGTTCATGAAACCGCTCTTGCTTGGGCCAATGGATTTTTTGGTCCATACAATACGACTGACAAATATACACTTTTGGTTATACCCTCAACCGGTATTACAAACACTACACTGTTTCCTACAGCCAGTTGCACGAATAGTTTTCAAACATTCAACTACGCATGGAGCGATGCTTTCTCAGGACCCTATCTTCCACGCTTTCTTACTAATGCATTAGCTCGTATATCCGCGTATGCACCTCCAAACACAAATTTCACGGTGGTTGATATCTTCTCAATGCAAATGTTGTGCACTTATGAGTATTCAGCAGTGGAATCCAGTGATTTTTGTTCTCTATTCACACTCAACGAATGGAAAGGCTTCGAACTTGTATGCGACAATATATACTACTATAGTGTTGGGTATGGAACACCTACAGCTCGAGCACAAGGTATCGGATATGTCCAAGAGTTGGTTGCACGACTTACCAATAAGTATATTACAGTTAGCCACTCTTCTATTAATTCCACTCTCGATTCATCTCCAAACACATTTCCACTGGATCAGTTGTTTTATTTTGATGGTTCTCACGACACCACAATAGTCAATGTGTTAAGTGCCCTTTCAATTGATTATTTTCGTGAAAATGTATCTTTTGTGTATCCACCACCATCCAGTACCAATTTTCGAATCTCGCATATGACTCCATTTGCTGCTCGATTAATAACTGAAAAAATTGGATGTATTTCACCTACACCAAATGAAACAAACTCAACACGTACTCAATATACAAAATCTCAATACAAATACTCAGCTGCATTAGCTACAAACAAATTTATTCGAATCAGATTGAATGACGGCATCATACCACTTGATACTATGCGAGGAGGATTATGCTCAGTAGGAAGGACAGATGGAATGTGTCCATTGAATCGTTTCATAACCGCTCAAGGCATTAATGAGATCCTAGCCAATTATGCATATACTTGTTTTGGAAATTATTCTGAGAGCCCGGCCTTCCTTGTCAATGATGGCACAGTTTTTTAATAAACTTATTTGAATACTTTACTAATCAATATTCTACTCTTTGTTCTTATTTTTATCTTCATAACTAACAAAAACTCTTCTTACATATATTCTACCTTAACATTAGGGTCGCCAAATCGAAATTTCAGAAATAAAGGATTTTTAAACAAAAATCAGGACTTTATCAGAAGATTTCTTTTTCAAAATCAGGGAGAATATCAGGAGTTTTTCATTCTGAAGTTTAAAAGTTATTAGAATTGTGATGACAGACAAAATACTAAAACTTCTCATCGTGAAATTATACACGCATAAATACGACGATTTCTAAGTGTTGAAAGGAGAGTAATTATCGAAAAAATAATTAAGATACACTAAAAGTCATATGATGCATTCTAGCGCTTACCGGGAAATTAAATCAGTTTTGACTCTAAATCAATTTCCGGAAAGAAAATCCCTTTTGGAAAGAGAAGTTGGTTTCTCAGAAGGAAATAGGTTTCAAGAATTGACTTAATAGACTTCATTGGACATAATGGACATAATCGACCATAATGGACATAATTGGCATAATGGACATAATGGACATAATTGGCATAATGGACATAATGGACATAATTGGCATAATGGACATAATGGACATAATCGACCATAATGGCCATTATGGTCGATTATGCCGATTATGTCTATTATATCCATTATGTCCATTATGTCCATTATGGTCGATTATGTCGATTATGCCAATTATGTCCACTATGGTCGATTATGCCGATTATGTCTATTATGTCCATTATGGCCAGTAAGCTAATCTGGAAAGCAAAAGCCATCTGGGAAAGCAAAATCCACCTCGGAAATTATTTTGTGTGGGAGATACCTGTAAACGAAAACTAATTTCCCGGAAAGCGCTAGAACGCATGAGATCCTAAAAGTAATGACAAGGCGATCCTATGTTGTATGGCAGAATTCTTTTGAATTTATATTTCTCTTTCTGTATGCTAGCCGCCACGGTTGAATGGTTACGTTAACGCGTATCCACAAGGTACTGTGTTCAAACCTCAGTAACATCAGCCATGGAATGACCCTGGACAAGTTACTAACGGCTAAAGTGTCTAAACAAAAATGACTCATTCCACATGAATCATTCGTACTAACCATCATTAGTCAGTATATTGGACGGAAGAGGGTGCAGATACCGCCGTCTGTAAAAAGAAAAAGACGATAGAACCCGACTGCATGTGGAAAAAATATATAATAATAATCGCGGCCGGCCTCAACAGGCGCTAAGCCTATGGGACGTTATTATTATTATTATTATTATATTTCTGTATGCTAATAATCCAAGTCAAGCTTCATAATTCTGAGCGGTTCCATAAATCTTCAAGCAATATATCATATTGCAGACAGTAAAAACAGTGGGCCATAGACGACTAACAGGCTACAAAACTCGGAACATGGAGAAAAAATTATGCTTTTCATCAATTTTCTACATTTTATCGCCACATTCAAATTTTAAAGTATTTCTATATATTAAAGTAAGCAAAGACGGAATGTTTCAGAGAACTTCAAAATTCAGAATTTCGTTCAGAATTTTCCAACTTTTTTATTTCATAGACTTGTTTTGAAAAATATTTCTCGGCTATTTAAAAAATAAGAGAACCTACAATGTACAAGCTCTTATAATCATTATTGACATTGGATTTGGCTAACCATTCTTATGGAGAAAACTTATAGATGAAATAGGATTTTTAATTTTGAAAAATTTTCTGCTTGTCTGAGAAAATTACTTTTGTCTATCACACATTGCTTTTAATTTGTTCTGAATATGTTGTTTGAAAATTTATGAGATCACAGAACTCGACTTGAGTTATCAGAATATAGAAAGAAAAAAAATGGAAGTGTTGCTACTACTATGTTTGATTTACTCTACGTAGTTAGAAACGAAACAAATATATGACACTTCGTCTGAAAGTTGACAAAAATGATTTCATAAAAACATGGTCTGATGATGATGATGATGATGATGACAGATTTGATATTTTGGTAATTTTATTTCGTGATGAAGAGGTATTAAATAAAACATGAGTGTTTTTGTCTATTATCTAAGCTTGAGCAACTATTTCATTAAAATTATTTGATTGAATTGAAATGCTGTATATAGTTAGAGGAAAGTTGACGAGAAGAACTGTACGTTTTTAATGGATATTATATCCAACAATTTAATAGATGGAAGTACGTCGCTCATAATTTATCAGGAAAAAATTCAAAATCAGTAGAAAATTACAAAAACCAACTCCTGAAATCAGGAGATTTTTAGTCAGGAGGAAAATGCAAAAACCAGGAGACTCCTGACCAAATCAGGAGGTTTGACAAGCCTGTCAATGATTTAATGGTAATATGTCCAAAGCATCATAGTTCATTTGGTATTGATTAGTACGATAATAAATCCAAATGCTCTCATTATGATCATAACTCAAATATTCATTCTTCTCTACATGATTGTTGTCGTGCAAATATCTCTATGCGCTCAAAAATTGAAAGATTTCCTATTGGCGGAAGGTAATTAACTATAAAAGAATGAATGCATCACAGGAACTGCCACATATGCTTAACTGATCACGCTTTTGTTTCGAGAATTTTAATGTTTATTTTATGGTATACGAGCTTAATATGATATGCACCTACTGAGTGCCTTTGCGCTTATTATGGAGCAGACATATGGAATAAATGAGACGCGTTGCTTGCGCTCTGAGTGTTTGTATTTTTTTGGTTGAGTTCTATCTATTATTGAATATTGTTGAGCCAATGCGAATTATTGCTTTAGGCTATGCTCTAGACATAGAAAAGAGTTTCAAGTGGTCTCCGACGATATTTCGATGTACCCAGTATCTATTGGCTCATGTATTACAATAGAATCTGAATACAAAATTGATGATTGTCGTCAGTTGATAAATCACATTTTAAATGAAGTTAATTTGAGTCCGATTCGATCTCAAACAAGAAAGAATCTACTTAGGGCATACCAAAAGTAGTGGCAGTGACACTTTTTTACACTTTACTAGACTTTAAAAATTTTTCTTTCTATACAGTCTGATAGAGAAAAAGAAGCTCTATCTTTCTATGCTATTTGATCATACTTCAATTAACATTATGGTATTAAATTATTTACGAAACTTATTTTGGCACGATATGCACTGGTTGTAATCGATGATAATTCATTTTTTAACCATGTTTCATCCTCTCTTTCTTCTTTCTTTTGTATCTTGTGTGATATTTAGTCATCGATATACATACACATAATATGTGTATAGATAAAAGAATCACATGTTTCTTTACGTGAGTGAAGTTAGCATCATATTCGAGTAAAAGCTTCCCATATTC
>Ga0209915_1004127_pt1 | contig 11049 bp, 12 predicted proteins | sample ThiBiot_750_plan_FD_183952 | JGI IMG/M metagenome (GOLD analysis project Ga0209915, IMG submission 183952) | Wastewater bioreactor microbial communities from Cape Town, South Africa - Thiocy_cont_750_plan (SPAdes) | ecosystem: Engineered > Bioreactor > Thiocyanate-remediating > Anaerobic-Aerobic... | reverse complement strand
CCTTGCGGTCGCGCTTCTTGTCTTTGCGGTCGCGTTTCTTGTCCTTGGACGAGCCCTTGGACGACGCGGTGGCGCCGTCGCCGTGTGGCGAGTCGGGGCTCGCCGGGAAGGCGGGTGAGCGTGGGCTCAGCAGCATTCCGAGCTCGTCGCGGCTGCACGTGTAGTTGGAGGGGAAGAGGCCGATGACGCCGCCGCATTCGCCGCGCCACCAGCCGTCCTCCTGCTTGGAGAAGACCGTGATCATGTCGCCGCGCATAAACGTGAGCTCGTCGCGCTCGGTGGCGACGTAGTTGAACTTGGCGAACACGACCTCGCCGGCCTCGGCAGGCGTGCCGCAACTGGGCAGCGCGGCTGCGGCCTCCGAGGATTCGCTCGCCTCGGTCGAGGTCTCGCGCGGTTCGGACGACGACGCGCTGCCGTCGGACGAGACCGACAAGGCGAGCGCGGTCGTTGGCTTGGAGGCCACGGTCTGCTGCAGCTTGCGGGGATCGTTGATGTGCGCGATCGAGCCGAGGTCGAGCGAGAGCTTCGAGCTGGTGCGGCGAGGCGGGCTGGGCGACGTCGGCATCAGGCTGGCGTAGAAGGTCTTCTTGCGCCGCGCGCCGGCAGAGCCCAACGACGCGTCGCCCGGCGACTCAGTCGCGCTCGTCGATGTAGCTGATTCGCCTGCGGTCGCTGTCGGCGAAGACGGTGACGAGGGCGACGAGGGCGACGAGGGCGACGACGTGGTGGCAGCTGCCGGCGTGGGCGACGTCGGCTCGTCGAGGGCGGCCACGCGTGGCGCATCGGGTGCCGAGGCGGCGGCACCAGCGGGCTCGGGCTCGGGCTCGGGCTCGGGCTCGGACGACAGCGGCTCCTCGCTGTGCTCGGGCTCGTCGCTGTCGCTGCTGTCGCGGTCGCGATGCTGCGAGCGGCGGCGGCGGTGGTTGTGCGGGTGCTGGAGGCGGCGGAGGTCCTCGGCGGCCGCGGCCGCGGCGTCGTCGTCGCTGCTGTCGCTGCTGGCGAGCACGCGCCGCACGGCCACGGGCGACGAGCCCGGCGAGCTGCGGAACATCTGCGCCGCCTGCTCGATGGCAGCCAGCGGTGGCAGCCCGCGTAGGCTGCGCCGGCGCAGCGCCTCGTCGTCGTCGTCGTCGGCATCGCGGCCACGGAGATCGTTCTCGTCCTCGGCGCGATTGCCGAAGCGCACGCTGGCGCGGTAGTCGCGCTTGGCGGCGAAGCTGTTGCCGTCGTGGCCGGCGCCGTTGCTCGCTGCCGCCGACACGGCGCCACCAGCCACGGAGGCAGCAGCGCTCGATGGCGAAGGAGCCTTGGGGTCGCTGCCGGCGAGCTGGGCAGCCGGCTCGTGCAGGGGCTCGCGCTCCGAGTCGCTCGAGTCGTCGCCGCTGTCGGGGTAGAAGGGCGCCAGCGAGTCGCGCGAGCCGGCGGTGTTCGACGACGCGGCGGCACCGGTACCCTTCTTGCCGGCACCCCGACGCAGCAGCGCTGCAGCGGCGGGAGACACAGCGCCCGAGGCCTCGATCATGCGCTGCAGGCGTGTCTCGTCGTTCTCGGTGGTGGTGGCGGTGGTGGCGGTGGCGCTGGTGTCCGAGGTGTCATCTGCGTCGGCCTCAGCCTCGGCAGTATCGCCGCGGTGCGTGTGGGTGGGAGCGAGAGCCGCAGCGTCGCGCGCAGCATCGCGTGGCGAGGTGGCAGTGGTCGCGGTAGAGGCAGAGCAGGAGTCGAGCTCCGAGACGGCGAGCGAGAGGGCGGCCTTGGCGCCGGCGACGTTACCGGCCTCGAGCAGCGACAGGAGCTCGCGGTAGAACTGCACCGGCGTCAAGCGGTGGAGCGGCAGCTCGGACCCGTGCTGCTGCTGCTGCTGCGCCATGGTGGCGAACGCGACCGTGACTGAGAGGCAGCAGGGCAACAGTGAGGGAGTTGTGCGCTGCTTGGAAGAAGAGGAGGTGGAGGTGTGGAGCTTGCGAGGCGACGAGGACGAGAGCGCGAATGCTGCCGCTGCTGCTGCGCCACTGCCACCTCGACGTCTCGGTGGAGGGCGCAGTGCTCGATGCCCACCCCGCACGCAGAGGCAGGGTGGAGGAGGGGGAGGCAGAGATCACTCACCGGCAGGGACTACAGAGTGCTGCGTGTACGCGAGGGAGAACGGCAGCGCGCATTCGGCTTGCAACCTCTGTTCGGGTGGCGCAAGAGAGGAGCTGCCAGGCCGCGTGGGTGCCACCGCGCGATGGCCACGATACGATGCGATACGATACGACCATACGGCATAGTGCAGACGACACGAGTATTCGTTGGCTACTGTAGTATGGAGAAATAAGTCTCTTTGTTGGGTTGCTTTGATAACAAGTTGCTGGCGGTTTACTTCAGCGGGATGAAGCGCGAAGAGTGGGTGGCACCGATACCGGGGCGACCGTGCTTCACAGGCTTGTATGTGATCGAGAACTCACCCAGGTAGTGGCCGATCATCTCGGGCTGCAGCAACGAACAACAAACAACGTATCATGTGAGCTCGCGCCAACGATCAACTCCCGAATCGATCAACTCTCACTCTCCTTCCCCCCCTTCTTCCCTCATCGTGCCGCTCCTCCGAGAGCACCGCATATGCTGCGTGGCGGTGCGCACGCTCTCGCGACTCAGTCTGCTTCAGAGCAACACGCACCTTGACCTCAACCTGAGTGAAGCTCTTGCCGTTGTACACACCAACGACGCTGCCGATCATCTCGGGGACGACGAGCATGTTACGAAGGTGGGTCTTGACGGTGGCGGGCTTGGCACCGACGCCAACGTCCTTGCGCTGTAGAAGAGCACCGAGAACGTGAGGATGATGGTGATATCGAGCGAGAGAGCGAGAGAGCGAGATGGCGAGAGCTGGAGCGCGAGAGAGGCTGGACTCTGGCCGAGTGCAGTACAACAGAGCGCGCGTAGGCGGTGGCAGGCAGGCAGACAGACGTACAGCCTTGCGGAGCTTCTTGATCAAGGCAATGTGCTTTCGGCGCACACCGCGCTGGCGGAGCCTTCGGCGCACGCGGGCCTGAACGAGCTCGATGAGCTGCTCGTTGCTGAGATCGAGCAGGTTCTCGAGGTCGATGCCTCGGTACGAGAACTTGCGGAAGGTCCTCTTTTTCTTGTCAGCGGGCTGAGGGAGGCAGAGGGGAAGGCAGAAGAAGGCAGAAGAGGTAGGTGTAGTGGTGAGTATATGAGGGTGTACACGACGGCAGCGGGCTCGAATCAAGGCATCACGCAGTCGTGTGGTGCATGATGCGTCGGTTGCGATGCGCAGTGGGGCAGGATGGCTGCGGTGCGGCGCGATAGCCGATACACAACGTACCTCGGACATGGTGGGACGCGGGCGACGAAGCGGGGAAGAGGAGGCGAGCGACGGAGCAGAGGCACAAAAGGAGCGAACGAGCGCCGTCGAATATTGGACTGCATCGATCAATGCAACAGTGGGCTTAGTATTTCCCGGGGTACGATTCTCCCTCTGCTCGATATCAGTTTTGGTTGGATTCGCTTCGATATCGATCCTGCTCGATATCTCTCTCTCGGTCTCAGTATTGATTTGTTACAAGCTGGCAATTACAACTACATGCTATCGAAAGCAAAAGAACGGACGGGCAAGCGCGCTCTCTACGAGCCGGGTGGCTTTGGCATCGGACCCTCGAGCTCGATCAGGAACGAGCGAATGTCGAGCGGACCGAGCTCTACCTCGAGGCGCGAGTCTCCTGAGAGTTTGAGTGACTCGCGCGCCACCATCTTGCCCAACTCGGGCTCGTGCGCCGGCTCCTTGTCCGGGTGCCAGTGATGGCGCTTGCACTCCTCGGCGACGCTGTTGAGCGACAGCGTGCGCTCCTCGATCGAGCGGATGCCATACTGCGCCGGCTTGAACAAGTCGGCCAGCTGCACGCTGGTCGGCTGGTTGCGCGGGCTCGCCCACACGGCATCGGCTTGCACGAGGTGGTTGAGACGCAGCGCCACGAGATCCGACTGCGCGCCGTGCTGCTGCATTGTCATGAGGAATACGTTCGACGGCAGGTCGGCCTTGAGCGGCGCCACCGTATGGCGGTTGCTTGCGAGCCAATCGCTGCGCTCGGCCGCCGAGAATACCGCCATCGGCGGGAAGTTCAGGTGATACACGAACTTTTGCCGCACGTCCGTGTCGCTCGATTGCGTCAGCAGCCACGATACTATCGCTACTTGGTTGACTTCGTTCAGCTCCTCGCCGTTGCCTGTTGGTTTGTTTGATCGATTGATCGATTGATTGATTGGAACGCCAACGTGTTAGCGCGGCTATGGATCAGCGAGCGAGAGCTTACTTGGATGCATTCACGCGTACCATGTACTTGCTTGGCGTTACGATGCAGCATGACCTCGAACTCTCCCGAACGGCTGCTGGTGACGCCATGTGGCCGATCGCTCACCACCAAGAACTGCTTGCCGGCGTCCTTCTCGCTCTGGAGGCCCGAGACATACACCGTCGGGTAGTAGTTGCCCGAGATTAGGATCTTGGGGTCGTTGTCGATGAACTGGCGCTGCACGAGCTCGAGTCCATTGTCGTCGGTGACGAAGCGCTTCTGGCTGTCGATGTCGGTCTCGTAGCGCGTCACGACATCGGTGGCCGACTTGGGAGCCACGTGATCCACCACCTCGATTTGATTCGAGCCCTTGTACACGCGAACGAGCTGTTGAATTTGAGGTGTGATGACGCGATAGCACTCGGACACGAGAGATCCACGCACACATCTAAATACACGCACACACAAAGTGTACCGATCCATAGCGCGTGAGTCAATCGGTAAGTCTGCTATTTCGCTCACTTGCGTGCTTGTTTGATGCTGCGTATGAAAGCAATCAACACCGTACCTTGAGCCAGCAAAGCGGTCAATCTTGGTTGCGGGCCCCGAGCTCTTGAACGTATAGTGGTTATCCCAAGCATTATCGCTGGGGTACTCAAAGTACGCTTGCTGCAGCTTACGCGGCGTGGGCTCGGCGCTCGACTGGAACGACTCGATCGAGCCGTCCGAGTCCGAGAAGCGCACGAGCAGGTCGCCGTTGGTGATGGTGACCGAGGTGCTGGCGTACGATACGACAATGCCCGGCATCGCAGCCGTAAGCCAACTCGGTGCCTCGATCGGTCGGTTGAAGCTCACCGACACGCTCTCGAACGAGCGCTCGAGGTGTGGCTCGATAAAGTACGCCATGGCGCCCATCGGCGGTACGTTCGCCTCAAAGTACAGCACGAATTGATTGCGCATCGGCTCCACCAGCTCGGTCAAGCTCCACGACGGATTGACCTACGCACACGCACCGACGAAGACCATCCATGAGCACCACCAAACCTCTCGCGCCACATCTCGCATGTGCAGCAAACGCCTCGTGGCATCACGCACTTGACTCGGCACTTCGTCTCCATTGTTGTCGACGACACGAATGCGGGCCTCTTGCACGGTCACCGTTACGATACGCTTGCTGCTCCAGGCGAGCGGGTTGTACAGAACCGCCACCATGTGCTTGCTGCCATCGGGCTGCGTCTTCCATGCCGGCGTCAACGAGTAGCTCGGCAGCGGCGAAGCGTTCGACTCAAACGCCTGGCGCAGTCGCGCGGCCTTGGCCATCATGACGGCTACCATCGACGGCACGATGCCTTCGGCGTGCGCAACGTCGGTCGACACCATGGAGATGTAGTCTGCCAATACCTGCGCGCGCATCGTGCCGGTGATCGCATCGTGGTGTTGCATGATGCCTTGCGTTCGGCGCAGTTGCTCGAGCTCGGTGAACGCCGACTTCCACGGAATCGGTGTGTACTCGATGCCTTTGCCCGGTGTAAGATACGACTTGGCTCGGGCCTTGGCGAGTACATACAAGGTCTACATGGCCGATTCATCAGCGATCATCCATCGCCACAAAATACCAATGACGATGGAGATACACTGAGGTGAGTGGCCAAGTGATCGTCTCACAATGGAAATGCTCTCTCGGTGGCTCTCGTACCTCGGCAACTCGTTGAATGTGATCGGCATCGCGCAGCATCTTCTTGAAGGCCGGGCGCGAGGTGTAGTAGCCGGTCCACCAGTTGACGGGCCCGGCGTGGTACGGAAAGAAGTCCTTGTTCTTGGTCGGGAAGGCGACGTTGAGGCGGTTGAGTTGGTCAAAGTACTCGACCGGCGTCGCGTAGCGCAACTTGACGCCGTATTGCGCAATGTTGCTGTTGACCTCGTTGATGATGCGGTCCATGTTGGAGAACATGGTGGCGGCATCCTTGAAGCGAAAGTCATGGCCCCACGGGAAGAGCAGCTGCTTGGTGTTGTAGGAGTTGGCTCGGTCGCGCAGATTGTTGACCAGCATACGAGCCGCCTGGGCGAGAGAGAGAGAGAGAGAGAGAGAGAGAGAGAGAGAGAGAGAGAGAGAGAGAGAGAGAGCAACGACTCAGCGAATGTGACACACAGCAGGCACGTAGGCAGGCACGCAGGCACGCAGGCAGGCAATGCGGGCGGTTGCGTACGTTCTTGACCTCAATGTCGCCAGTGAGGCGCACGGCGGCGGCGTTGTTGTTCTCCCATAGGAACTCCTTGGGCGCCTCGTAGCCCCACGGCAGCAGCAGCATCAGGAGCTCGGACGCTGGGCCGATGCTCTCGGAGCCGCGCCACACGAACTCGAGCTCGTGCAGCGGCATGTAGTCGCGCATCTCGGGCTCCGAGATGCGCCACGCGGCGTTGGCGTCGAAGCACATTTGCGAGAAGAGCGCCGGGTAGACCTTTGAGAGGCCGAAGACGTCGATCTGCCAGCCGACGCGCGGCCGCGAGACGCGCCCCAGCGAGCCAAAGTGCTCCTGCAGCCACCGGTGGCCCTCGGTCATCTGGTTGACGACCTGCATGTAGTTCGAGGTGGCCTCGTCGGACGACACCCAGCCGCCCATCAGCAGCTCGAGCTGCCCGTTGGCCACGAGCCGCGTGAACTTGGCGCGCATGTCGCTCGACTGGTCGCGCCACCAGCGCTCGAGGTACGACACCTCGACCCACCCGAACCTGCGCGACGCGTTGCCGTCGAGTGCGTTCGTGATGCTGGTGATGATGTGCGACACGTCGCTGAGGTAGTACTCCTCGAACGTGCGCAGCCAGCCAGGATCTGAGCAGCGAGCGAGCGAGCGACATGTCAGCTCCACAGGACAGAGAGAGAGCGCGAGGTGCGCGGTGCCGTACCGCAATGCGAGTGCGGCACGATGAAGACCTCGACCACGTCGGTCACTGCGTAGGTGCGCGCGAGGCGGTTAGCACGCGAGCCTCCAGAGCCAGCGAGCGACAATGCCAGCGACCGTACCGGTCGGCAGCGAGATCGAGAAGGTCTGCGGCGCGCGGAAGCCAAGCTCCACGAGGCCCTGCTGCGAGCTGCCGCGCTCGGCGAGCTGCCGCGCCACGTCGGCTGCCACCGCGTCCGTGTCCGCTTGAGCTTGCGGCTGAATCTGCGGCTGCACTTGAGGTTGTGGCTGGGTCTGTGGTTCTGGCAGAATCTGCGGTTGTGGCAGTGGTTGTGGCAGATGTGGGGGCTTGGTGTCGGGCTTGGTGTCGGGCTTGGCGTCGGGCTTGGCGTCGGGAGGAAGCAGCGCCTGCAGCTGCTCGAGCAGCAGGTTGGCGCGGAACAGCAACTCGCGCGAGCGTGCCACCGCAGCCTTGGCCACGAGCGCACCCGGGCGCACGGGATCGGCGACGCCGGGCAGCATCAGGTCGTGTGGCGCGTGGTCGAGCTCCAGCTCGGCGGCAGCCGCGTGTCGGTGCTGCGCGACGTGCCGCAGCTGCGCCACGAGCACCAGCGTCACCAGCACCTGCAGCAGCACCACCAGGCCCACCACGTACCGCACGCGCATTCTCGTACGGCTGCCGGTGCCACAAGGCCTCTTGGAGCGAGGGAGCGAGGGAGCGGATGGATGGAGGGGATGGATGCGGCGGGAGCGAGGTGGCGGCGGCGGCGCGGCAGCGAGCAAGTGCCGCGCGATAGCGCAACCGCAGGCTCGAGCTCTCAGGCAAACCCTATGCGCTGAGCTCGAGTCGCCGTGTTGCTTCGCCGCCCGCTGCCGCGCGCATCGCCATCGCCATCACCATCGCCCGCCTCGCGACACGAATCGAAACGAGTTGCCTCGATGCTCCATCTGATCCGCTCGGTTGCCACGCGTCGCGCGCATTCACTGGTATGAGTCGTGAGGTGTCCTGCTCGTGCCAGTGCGGCGCCGCGTGAGCTGACACACGCAGCGGTGCAGCGAGCCGCAGCGTCTGCCGCCGTCGTCGCTGCGGCGCCTCGGGTGCGCGGGCTCGCCGTCAAGCCCTTCGTGTACCAGCCAATGTTCGAGTCTGCTTCGAGCGACTCGACGCCGTATCGCAAGCTCACGTCGGAGCACGTCTCGACCTTGAACGTCGATGGTACGACCTTGGAGGAGTCGTCGTCGTCGTCGTCGTAGAAGTAGGTGGCGGCATCGCGGTGGTGCTCGACGCTCGACAACCGGCCGGCCGGCTGACGCACGGCTCGCCTCGGTGTACGCAGGTAGGAAGATCCTCAAGGTGCAGCCCGAGGCGCTCACGTTGCTGACGAGCGAGGCGCTGCGCGACGTGGCGCATCTGCTGCGGCCGGGCCACTTGCAGCAGCTCTCGAACATCCTCAAGGACAAGGACGCGAGCGACAACGACAAGTTCGTGGCCTTCGAGCTGCTGAAGAATGCCAACATCGCTGCCGGCAAGATCCTGCCTGGCTGCCAGGACACTGGCACGGCGATCGTCATGGGTAAGAAGGGCGAGAACGTGTGGACGGCCGGCGCGTCGGACGAGGAGGCCATCTCGCGCGGTGTGTACGACACGTACACCTCGACCAACCTGCGCTACTCGCAGATGGCGCCGCTCGACATGTACAAGGAGGTCAATACTGGTACGTGACGCTGGCCGATTCGATTCGATTCGATTCGATTCGATTCGATTCGATTCGATTCGATTCGATTCGATTGATTGAATGGATTACTTGCCACAGGCACCAACCTACCAGCGCAGATTGAGCTGTACGCTGAGAAGGGCAATGCCTACAAGTTCTTGTTCATCGCCAAGGGCGGAGGTTCGGCCAACAAGACCTACCTCTACCAGCAGACCAAGGCGCTGCTCAACGAGGCGTCGCTGCTCAAGTTCGTCGAGGACAACATCAAGACCATCGGCACCTCGGCCTGTCCGCCGTATCACTTGGCATTCGTCATCGGTGGAACGTCGGCCGAGTTCAACCTCAAGACCGTCAAGCTCGCCTCGTGCCGCTACCTCGACCATCTGCCAACCACCGGTAGGTCATCCTCGAGCGCGTGCGAGAGAGAGAGAGAGAGAGAGAGCATAGGTTCGCTTGATGTCGAGCGGTGGTTGATGTGCCTCGAATCAACAGGAAACGAGCATGGTCGAGCGTTCCGCGATACGGCGCTCGAGCAAAAGGTACTGGAGATCTCGCAGCGCATCGGTATTGGCGCACAGTTTGGGTACGTATCGCTCTCATGCACCATGGTCAAAACGGCCAACGGCAATCGGCAATCTCGACTTAGCATGCTAACAATAACAACACCACCACCACCCCCACCGCCAACATCATAATACCACCATAATACCACGCTACTACCACAGAGGCAAGTATTTCTGCCACGATGTTCGCGTGATTCGATTGCCGCGTCATGGAGCCTCGTGCCCTGTGGGCCTTGGCGTGTCTTGTTCGGCCGACCGTCAAGTACTCGGCAAGATCACCGAGGACGGAGTATTCCTTGAGCAGGTACGAGAGCATACGTACAAGTGAGAAGGGAGAGTGAGATTGTCTAGCGGGCATTGGTCAACAACTGTATGACAACATTTGGTGGCGCCAGTTCGTATTGTTATTGTCATGTATTTCTCTCGGGTCTCTCTTCATTTGTTAGGTTCATATTCGTTCATTTCGCTTGGTCGGTAGATTGTTTGCGCGTTATATCTCTCTCTCCCTTTCACTCGCCAAATTACGTGAGTATGTTCTAACAATGTTTGCTCGCTCGCGCGCGCGCGCGCTCGTTCTTCTCGGTTCGGTGTAGCTTGAGAGTGATCCAGCCAAGTACTTGCCCGAGGTTCAAGAAGATCAATTGTTGCAGTCGGAGGTGGTGAAGGTCGATCTCAACCAACCGATGAGTGCCATCCGCGAGAAGCTCTCGCAGTATCCGATCAAGACGCGCTTGTCATTGAGTGGAACGCTGGTGGTGGCGCGTGACATTGCGCACGCCAAGTTGAAGGAGCGCCTCGACGCTGGCCAGGGTCTTCCGCAATATGTCAAGGATCACATTATTTACTACGCCGGCCCGGCCAAGACGCCGCAGGGCTACGCATCGGGCTCGTTCGGGCCAACGACCGCCGGTCGTATGGACTCGTACGTCGACCTGTTCATGGCTAACGGCGGCTCGTTCGTGACGTTGGCCAAGGGCAACCGCTCGCGCCAAGTATCGAAGGCGTGCGAAAAGTATGGAGGCTTCTATCTGGGTTCGATCGGCGGCCCGGCTGCAGTGTTGGCACAGAATTGCATCAAGAAGGTGCGCAGGCGCTCGTGTAGGCTCGATTCAATTAGGTGGCGCAACACTCACTCTCACTCACTCTCTCTCTCTCTCTTTGTACGTGCGGAACGTAGGTCGAGGTACTCGAGTATCCCGAGCTTGGTATGGAGGCCGTGTGGAAGATTGACGTGAAGGACTTTCCTGCCTTTATCATTGTCGACGACAAGGGCAACGACTTTTTCAAGGAGCTCAGCTAAGTGGCGCGCGGCGGCACAGCACCGAGCACTCCTGGTTGTGAGTAACGACGATGATGATGAGGAGGAGGATGATGATGATGTGGGCGAGATACCAACAGACGCGGTCAGTAAAAACGAATCTGTGCTCAGGAACTAAGGTAGATACGCGTCGGCACCAGCAGCAGCAGCAGTAGTGGAACGGTTCGCTGGCATGAGGAAAAGTGAGACAGATAACACGTAAGAATATTGAATGATTGGTTGATTAGCGATACGTCGACATATGTTGGTTAAACAAACGCT
>Ga0209915_1004117_pt1 | contig 11077 bp, 7 predicted proteins | sample ThiBiot_750_plan_FD_183952 | JGI IMG/M metagenome (GOLD analysis project Ga0209915, IMG submission 183952) | Wastewater bioreactor microbial communities from Cape Town, South Africa - Thiocy_cont_750_plan (SPAdes) | ecosystem: Engineered > Bioreactor > Thiocyanate-remediating > Anaerobic-Aerobic ... | reverse complement strand
TGCAGGGCTATCAACATGGCTTCACTCCCTGGGTGGATTGCAAGGACTCTATCAACTCCTTTAGAACGGCTCGGGCCATGAAGAGTGGATAGCGTTTAGAGTCTATGCAATCGTCCGGGATGCGACATATAACAATGGGTTGTGTGCGGATTTCATGCCGCTTGACCAGCAGGGATTGCGATGAAGTCCAACCCCAATTCCAGTGCTGGACGCAATGGCAATCCAAGACCCAATACCGGCAAGCCATGCTCGCTGGTGAGATGACACCCGGACCTTGCACCGGCCGTGTGCGCAGACAATGAAGGTTTGAAGACCGCCGCCCCTTCTGTCTGCCACTTCGAAAGCCATCCATGAACCATTCCTCCCAGCTGCTGTCCACCCTCGCGCCGCTTGGCCGCATCCGCGCCTCCATCAACACCGGCAATCCCATTCTTGCGCGGCTGGATGCCGACGGCCGGCCTGCGGGCGTGTCCATCGACCTGGCCCGGCGCTTTGCGCAGCAGCTGGGGTTGGAGCTGGAACTGGTGGTCTTCGACACGGCCGCCAAGTCGGTGGATGCCGTCACGCGCGAGGAGGCCGACTTCGGCTTCTTTGCCGTGGACCCCGTGCGTGGCGCGGGCATCGGCTTCACGGCACCCTATGTGCTGATCGAGGGCAGCTACCTGGTGCGCCAGGATTCGCCGCTGACCGACAACGCCCAGGTGGACCGGGCCGGGCACACGGTCGTGGTCGGCAAGGGCAGCGCCTATGACCTGTACCTGAGCCGCGAGCTCAAGCATGCGCAGATAGAGCGCGCCGTGTCCTCGCCCGCCGTGGTGCAGACCTTTGTGGAATCGACGGCCGACGTGGCCGCCGGTGTCAAGCAGCAATTGGAGGCCGATGCCGCCCGCCTGCCCGGCCTGCGCCCGCTGCCAGGCCGCTTCATGGTGATCCAGCAGGCCATGGGCCTGCCCAAGGGGCGGGGCGATGAGGCCCTGCGCGTGCTGGCGGCCTTTGTGGAAGAGGCCAAGGCCTCGGGCTTTGTGGCCGAGGCACTGCAGCGCCACGGCATCCAGGGCGCAGCGGTTGCGCCTGCGGCCTGAAGGTCAGGCCCCGCGCAGCACCAGCAGGTCGATGCTGGCCGGCACGCCCAGGCGCACGGCAAAGCCGGCCCACAGGCCTGCGCCGGCGCTGACGAAGAGCTTCATGGCGCCGACCTCGTACTCGCCGCGCACAAAGCCGTCATTGGCGGGCGCCACCAGCCATTGGTCCATGCCCAGGATCAGGCCGCCGTGCGTATGGCCCGACAGCTGCAGGCCCACGCCGTGGGCCGCGTTGTCGCGGGCGGTCTTGGGCTGGTGGGCCAGCAGCAGGTGGTATTGCGCACCGGCCTCTTTGGCCTGGCGGGCCACGGTGTCGATGTCGGGCGGCACGCCTTCGGGCACGGACGGGTCGGTGTTCTGGCGCGACAGGCGGCCATAGGCCGGATCGCCGATGCCCGACAGCGCCAGGCGCGCGCCCTGCACATCGATCAGCTGCATGCGGTTTTCCAGCAGGTTCAGGCCCAGGCGGCGGAATTCGGCCATCCAGGCGTCGTAGCCGCTGTAGTACTCATGGTTGCCGGGCGCCGCCCAGACGCCGTGGCGTGCCTTGAGCTGCGCCAGCGGCGCGATGTTGGCGCGGCCGCTGTCCACGTCGCCGTCCACCATGTCGCCGGGCAGCACGATGAGGTCGGGGCGCGCGCCCAGCGTGCGGTCCACGATGGTCTGCACATAGCGTGCGTCGTTGATGGGGCTGGCGTGGATGTCGGCCAGCACGGCCACGCGCAGGCCTTCTAGGCCGGCGGGCAGGCCGGGCAGGCGCAGCGTGCGCTCGTGCACCTCGGGCGGGCGCAGCGCATTGGTCACGCCCCAGGCCGACAGCAGGCCTGCCAGGGCCAGGGCGCCGGCCGTGAGCAGCGGGGCGTGCAGGCGCTGCTTCCAGTCCTCGCGCCGGGCCACGGCGGCCAGCGCCCAGAGGCCGTCGCGCAGCACGATGAAGACGGCCAGCATCAGCAGCAGGGCCAGCACCCAGCCGCCCGGCACCTGCAGATAGGCCAGCGTGCGGTACTCGACCGTGCCCTCGCGCAGCAGTACCAGCAGCAGGGCGGGCGTGCAGCCCAGGGCCGCCGTGGCGACGGCCGCCATCAGGCGTGCGCGGCGCGGCATCAGGCGGACGGGCCACCACAGCCACAGGGCCAATAGCGGGATGACGAGGGCGGCAAGAGTAACCATGGGGAGCAGATCGAGGAAGGCGGGTGAGGCGGCCAGCGCCGGGAGCGGGCGGCAAGGCGAGCGCCGATTGTGCGCAATGCCTTGCATGCCGCTGGCCTGACTTGGCGAAGGCCCTGGCATGCGGGGGTTTTCATGCGGGCGGCACAGGGCAGGCGTATGGAAATCTGCAGCCGCGTGGCGCCGCCGGCATGGCGCGGGGATAATCCAGCCCCTTATGCCTTTGAAGATCAGCTTCCCTGAATCCCTGCCCGTATCCGCCCGCCGTGAGGAAATCATGGAGGCCATGGACCGGCACCAGGTCATCATCGTGTGCGGCGAGACGGGCTCGGGCAAGACCACGCAGCTGCCCAAGATCGCGCTGGCGCTGGGCCGGGGCAAGGTCAACGCCACGCCCGACGACAAGGGCCAGGTGCGCGGCCACCTGATCGGCCACACGCAGCCGCGCCGCATTGCCGCCAGCTCGGTGGCCAAGCGCATTGCCGAGGAGCTGAACACGCCGCTGGGCGATGTGGTGGGCTACAAGGTGCGTTTCCAGGACCGGCTGTCCAAGGACGCCTCGGTCAAGCTGATGACGGACGGCATCCTGCTGGCCGAGACGCAGACCGACCCGCTGCTCAAGGCCTACGACACGCTGATCATCGACGAGGCCCACGAGCGCAGCCTCAACATCGACTTCCTGCTGGGCTACATCAAGCAGATCCTGCCCCGGCGCCCCGACCTCAAGGTGGTGGTGACATCGGCCACCATCGATGCCGAGCGGTTCTCCAGGCACTTCGAAGGCCCCCAGGGGCCTGCGCCGGTGATCATGGTCTCGGGCCGCACCTACCCCGTGGAGATGCGCTGGCGCCCGTTCGAGGAAAAGCGCGACCATGACCTCAACGACGCCATCGCCGAAGGCGTGGACGAGCTGTGGGCCGGCGGCGCGGGTGGCGACATCCTGGTCTTCCTGCCCGGCGAGCGCGAGATCCGCGAGGCGGCGGACCACCTGCGCAAGCACCTGGCACAGCAGCCCGTGCTGCGCCATGCCGAGGTGCTGCCGCTGTTCTCACGCCTGTCGCAGGCCGAGCAGGACCGCATCTTCGACAGCCACACGGGCCGGCGCATCGTGCTGGCCACCAACGTGGCCGAGACCTCGTTGACCGTGCCCGGCATCCGCTATGTGATCGATGCAGGCACGGCGCGCGTCAAGCGCTATTCCTTCCGCAGCAAGGTCGAGCAGCTGCTGGTCGAGCCCATCAGCCAGGCGGCGGCCAACCAGCGCGCCGGCCGCTGCGGCCGCGTGGCCAACGGCATCTGCATCCGCCTGTACGACGAGGCCGACTTCGGCACGCGCGCGCGCTTCACCGACCCTGAAATCCTGCGCTCCTCGCTGGCCGGCGTCATCCTGCGCATGAAGTCGCTGGGCCTGGGCGACGTGGTGAACTTTCCCTTCCTCGAAGCGCCCTCGGGCCGTGCCATTGCCGACGGCTACCAGCTGCTGGGCGAGCTGGGCGCCGTGGACGAGCGCGGCGAGCTGCTGCCCATGGGCCGCGAGCTGTCGCGCCTGCCGCTGGACCCGCGCGTGGGCCGCATGATCCTGGAGGCGCGCACGCGCGGCGCCGTGGCCGAGGTGCTGGTCATCGCCTCCGCCCTGTCCGTGCAGGACGTGCGCGACCGGCCGCTGGAGGCCCAGCAGCAGGCCGACCAGCAGCACGCCAAGTTCGACGACGAGAAAAGCGAATTCAGCGGCTACCTGCGCCTGTGGAAATGGCTGCAGGATGCGCGCGGCGGCAAGGTGGTGGCCAAAAGCCGCAAGGAAATGGCCACGGCCCAGGCGCCTGCCGCCAAGCCATCGGCGCGCAATGCCGCCTTCCTGCCCGTGGCCCAGCGCAGCGGCGGGCAGAGCGTGGCCGCCCCGGCGGCCGAGGCGTTGGCGGCCTTCCATCCGCAGGACACCGGTCCCGGCACGGATGACGAGCCCTCGCACAAGCTCAGCAACCGCCAGTGGGAGCAGCTGCTGCGCCAGAACTTCATCAACATCCGCCGCGTGCGCGAATGGCGCGACATCCACTCGCAGCTGCTGACCGTGGTCAACGAGCACAAGTGGAAGGTCAACACCGAGCCCGCGGGCTACGACGCCGTGCACCTGTCCATGCTGTCCGGCCTGCTGGGCAACCTGGGCTACAAGGGCGATGAAAGCGACGCCTACCTGGGCGCGCGCGGCATCCGCTTCCATCCGCACCCGGGCGCCCACCTGTCCAAGAAGCCGGGGCGCTGGATCGTTGCGGCCGAGCTGGTGGAGACCTCGCGCCTGTACGGCCGGGGCATCGCCGCCATCGATCCGCAGTGGCTGGAGGAAGTCGGCGCCCACCTGCTCAAGAAGCAACTGCTCGATCCGCACTGGTCCAAGAACCAGGCCGATGTGGTGGCGCTGGAGCGCGCCACGCTCTACGGCCTGGTGGTCTACAACGGCCGGCGCATGAGCTATGGCCGCATCGATCCGCAGTCCGCGCGCGAGATCTTCATCCGCCAGGCCCTGGTGGAGGGTCAGTGGGACACGCGCTGGCACTTCCTGCCCGCCAACCTCAAGCTGGTGCGCAAGGTCGAGGAGCTGGAGCACAAGAGCCGCCGCCAGGACGTGCTGGTCGATGACGAGCTGATCTACGCCTTCTACGACCAGCAGATCCCCAAGGACGTGTTCAGCGGCGCCACCTTCGACCATTGGTTCCGCGAGGCGGCCAAGGAAAACGCCGACCTGCTGCGCCTGTCGCGCGACGAGCTGATGCGCCACGAGGCGGCTGGCATCACCACCCAGGCCTTTCCCAAGGTGGTCAAGCTCGGCGGCGTGGACTGCACGGCCAGCTACCTGCACAGCCCGGGCGACGCGCGCGACGGCATCACCGTCACCGTGCCGCTGTTCGTGCTCAACCAGGTCAGCGACGAGCGCGTGGAATGGCTGGTGCCCGGCATGCTCAAGGACAAGCTCCAGGCCCTGCTCAAGAGCCTGCCGCAGCGCCCGCGCAGCCGCTTCGTGCCCCTGCCCGAAAGCGCCCAGCGCCTGGCCGAACTCTTCACCACGCCCGAACGTTGGGGCCAGGGATCGCTCATCGATGCCCTGCTCAAGCAGGTGCGCGACGAGACCTCGCTGGACGTCAAGCGCGCCGACTTCAAGCTGGACATGCTCAGCCCGCACCTGTTCATGAACTTCCGCATCACGGACGAGCATGGACGCCAGCTGGGCCAGGGCCGCAACCTGGGCGCGCTCAAGGCCGAGCTGGGCGCCAAGGCGCGCGGCGCCTTCCAGGCGCTGGCTGCGCTGAAGGTGGCGTCGGTCACCGAGGCTGCGGCCCCACCTGCCGCCGCGTCCGAAGCCGGCAAGAAGGCGGAATCTGGCGCCAGGCCGGACAAGACAGCAAAGCCTGAAAAGGCGGACCATGCCAAGCCCGCCAGCAACGCCAGGCCCAGCCAGCCCGCCGACAGCCGCTACAAGGAATGGAGCTTTGGCGAGCTGCCCGAGCTGATGGAGATCGGCCGGGGCGGGCAGACGCTGATCGGCTTCCCTGCGCTGATCGACCATGGCGATGCCGTGGGCATCGAAGTCTTCGACGAGCCCGAGGTCGCGGCCGCGCGCCACCGCGTGGGCCTGCGCCGCCTGTTCGCGCTGCAGATCCGCGATGCGCTCAAGTACCTGGAAAAGAACATTCCAGACCTGCAGAAGATGGCCGTCGCCTACATGCCGCTGGGCACGCAGGAGGAACTGCGCGAGCAGATCATCGACGTGGCCATAGACCGCGCCTTCCTGCAGGAGCCGCTGCCCACCAACGACGCGCAGTTCAAGCAGCGCGTGCAGGACGGGCGCGGCCGGCTGACGCTGATCGCCAACGAGGTGGCGCGCATGGCCTCCACCATCCTGGTCGAGTACGCGGCGGCCCAGCGCAAGATCAAGGACACCAAGAATGCGCCCGACGCCACGGCCGACGCCGCCCAGCAACTGCAGCGCCTGGTGCCCAAGAACTTCATCGCGGCCGCGCCCTGGACCCAGCTGCAGCACTATGCGCGCTACCTCAAGGCCATCACCAGCCGGCTGGACAAGTACCGCGCCGACCCTGCGCGCGACGCCAGCCGCCTGGCCGAGCTGCGCCCGCTGGAGCAGCGCTACTGGCGCCTGGTGGCCGAGCGCAAGGGCCACATCGATGCGCGCATGCAGGAGTACCGCTGGATGCTGGAGGAGCTGCGCGTGAGCTTCTTCGCCCAGGAGCTGCGCACGCCTTACCCGGTCAGCATCAAGCGGCTGGACAAGGTCTGGCAGCAGCTGCAGAACTAGCGCCGTGCCGGCCTGCGGCCCTTCCGTGATCGGGAGGGCCGCAGGCCATGGTTCAACGCGGCATCGCCACCTTCACCGGCACGCAGCCGGTTGGAGCGATGCAAGGCCCAAGGCCGTTTGCGCCATCACAGAGATGGGGCATTTTTCAAAGCACGGGCGATCTGTGCAGAACCTGCACAGATGCTGGCCGCTCCATGGCGTTGTGGTGGGCCCTGTGCGTTTCTAGACTGCAGGCATCAACCACTTCCCGTTTTCAGGAGCACTGCATGTCCCTCGCAGAACAGGCCAGCCAGGCCACCCAATCCACCAGCCATCCCACCCTCCGCGCCCTGTCAGGCGCGCCGGGGCGCAGCCACTTGCCACGGGGTGCCACGGCGCTGCTGATCATCGACTTCCAGAACGAGTACTTCAGCGGCCGCCTGCCCATCCCGCGCGGCCCGCAGGCCTTGGAACAGGCACGGCGCCTGCTGCAATGGGCCGATGCCGGGCAGGTTGCCGTGTTCCACATCCAGCACATAGCCCCCGAGGGTGCGCCCGTGTTCGCCGTCAATGGCAGCGCCGTCCAGTTCCACCCCGGCCTGCAGCCGCGCGCGGGCGACACCGTGGTGCAAAAGCGCAGCGTCAGCGCCTTCGTCGGCACCGACCTGGCCGACCAGCTGCGCGCGCGTGGCATCACCACCGTGGTCATCTGCGGCCTCATGACGCACGCCTGCGTGGCCGGCGCCGCACGCGATGCCGCGCCGCTGGGCTTCGAGGTCGTCGTGGCCAGCGACGCCGTGGCCACACGTGCCATCACGCGCAGCAATGGCGAATCCGTGGACGCCGACAGCCTGCACCGTGCCGCGCTGGCCGAGATCGAGGATGTGTTCGGCGATGTGCTGCCCACCGCGCATGTGGTGCAGCTGCCCCTGCGCTGAGCCTGCAGGCAGGACCCGCGCATCGTCTCCTAGCGAGAATCCACGGCGTTGCCGTACTCCGTCGTGGTGCTGGCCGCATCCTTGCGCACCGGCACGGCGATCTGCTCGAACACATTGCCTTCGATCACAACGCCTTTGGACTCCAGCAGGTTGATGCCTGCCTGGGGTTCCTCTTCCTTCTTCCTGAACAGCCCGCTGCGCTTCACGATGAAGCGGTTGTTGCGGATGATGGAACCATCGGCATCGCGCAGCTTGAGGATGGCGGGCAACGGGGCCTTGTCGCGCAGGTCCATGTGCACGATGAAGGTGTTGCCCTCCACCAGCGAGCGCGGGCCGTACAGATAGACGGCGGTGCGGCCATCGACCTCGATGGTGTTGTTGCGCACCACGTTGTCGGAGCCGGCCATGATGATGGCGCGGCCGCCGGATTTGATTTGGAGGTTTTCTGCTGTGTAGAAGGTGGGAGGGAAATAATCCCAAGGTATTTTGTTAAAAGCCTCGGTTTCCGGGTTCCAGTTGGATTCTTTTGTAACAGCAGTGTCTTCTGTTAGCATTTTCATTCTTTTATTTATCATAATATTTGGCGCCATCTCAACACCTATGCCAAAAACCCCAGGAGTCTCTATTTTTCCGTTATGAACTTTTAAAAAAACTTGATCATTGCCCAATATTCCTATTCCATTTACATTCTTAAATGGTCTACCGGAGATTAGATGTTCTCTCAAATCCAATTCAGATAGACTGCTTTTGTAAAAAGTCAGTACGCTTCCATTGCCTTGACTATCCGTGGGTGAGCCATGCACTGTTCCACCCTCTATCCAGTCAATGGCCTTTCGCTGTATAAAATCGTGAATTACACAATAGCGGCCATTGCCTCTAATAGCCGCTGCTATAGGGTAATAGCCTCCGAGATATTTAATCGCTTTGCACCCTTCCGGTAGGGGGGAAGTATCGCTAGGTGGGTGACGACGCTCCGCCCATTCTTCTGTTGTTGGCTGTTTTTTTTTGATTTGAATGACATTCAATCAATAGTGCGGAACTAAGCATCAAGAATAGAGTGATCATACCTCTTTGCATACGCTGCTCCCCGGAAGGCAAACCCCTGGGTATTTTTCTTCCTGTCCGATAAGATCTCCTAGAAAAATCTCTCTATTGATTTGCGCCTGATCTTTATCATATTTTTCGCTCATCTTATCAAGAAAATTTATTTCTTTATTTTCTTTGTCATTCTTTCCTTTCGGATTTAATTTGCCATTGGCAATGAATCTATTAACGGATTTTTGCAGGAAATCGATCTTCTTTGGAAATTCTTTCCCTTCCTCTCTAATTGCATTGAATCTCTCGAGCGCATTCCTGATCTCCTCAAACCCCAGCGCAGGCCTAGTTCCATACGCCGTCAGAAACTCATAAACCGCTTTCTCCCCTTGCAGCGATCGATACTCACGCTTGTCCCAATAAGGCACCTCTGGATCAGGCATATTCCCCAGTATTGGCATGTCCTCGTCATAGGTGTAATCCGGCTCGGACCCCGCAAACCCATGCCCTATGCCCAGCTTCACGCTGATGGCATCGAACGGCCGGTTGTCCTTGTCCCGGTGGCTGAAGGTGTCCAGGTAGGAGTGCAGGAATTCGCCCAGGAACTGGTATTCGGCACAGGGCTGGGCCGGGTTGCCCAGCCGGCTGGCGTTGAGCAGGTTGTTCAGTTGCGGGCTCAGGTTGCCCACCACGCTGTTGACGTTGTCGTTGGCGTACTGGGGCAGCGTGGTTCCTCTGTCGTCGGACAGGTTGTCTCCACATACTGTGAAGCCAGCGCCGTGATGCGCGCCCCGGCTCGTAGTCCAGGTCGGCGGCCAGGGCCAGGAAGAAGACCTGTAGTAGTGCATGTCCACCTGGTACAGCCCGTGGTATCGATCCGGTTGAGTGGGTTGCCGCATATGGCCGTCGAATACCTCCATTCCATCAGGGGCTGCCTTTTGAAATGTTTCCACTCTCCGTTGTGGTACTGGCTGCATCCTTGCGCACCGGCAATGTGATCTCTTCAAACACATTGCCTTCGATCACAACGCCTTTGGACTCCAGCAGGTTGATGCCTGCCTGGGGTTCCTCTTCCTTCTTCCTGAACAGCCCGCTGCGCTTCACGATGAAGCGGTTGCTGCGGATGATGGAGCCATCGGCATCGCGCAGCTTGAGGATGGCGGGCAGCGGGGCCTTGTCGCGCGGGTCCATGTGCACGATGAAGGTGTTGCCCTCCACCAGCGAGCGCGGGCCGTACAGGTAGACAGCGGTGCGGCCATCGACCTCGATGGTGTTGTTGCGCACCACGTTGTCGGAGCCCGCCATGATGATGGCGCGGCCGCCGGCTTTGATTTGGAGGTTTTCTGCTGTGTAGAAGGTGGGTGGGGTGTAATCCCAAATACCCGCGAATGTACGGCTGTAGCCGACTTCTTTGATTGCTGGACGATCTTCTGTCAACTCCTGTAGCCTCTGACGACCTTCTATATAAGGTGCCATATCTATTCCAATACCTAGTGGACCGGGCGTTTCGATTTTTCCGTTGTGAACTGCCAAGTGAGTCAGTGATTTGCTATTCATGCCTATGCCGCGGGTATTTTCAAACGGCTTGCCAGATATAAGATGTTTCCTTAGATCAATGTTGGAATGGCTGTCTTCCGAGAAACTAATTACACTGCCCTGACCAGCCTCGTCTGTTGGTGACCCGCGTACTCTGCCATTAATGAAATCTCTTAATTTTCTTTGTACAAAGTCGTGAACTACACAGTGATTCCCCCTCCCTCTGACATACTCAACAATAGGATGAAAGCCACCTCGATATTTGACGGGACTGCAGCCATCTGGCAATGGACCTTTGTCGCTGGGGGGATGGCGACTTTCCGCCCATTCTTCCCAAGTCATGCCTTGGGAGAGTCCGGAAGATAAAATTGCCAAGATGAATATCAGTGATTTAGTTTTCATACTGGTTTGCATATGATACTCCTGGGTAAGCAGACGCCTGGATATTTTTCTTCTTGCCCAACGAGCCCTCCAAGAAATTTTTCCCGATTAGAGTTGGCTTGTCTTTCACTGTAAGCTCCAGACTCTGCATCTTTAAGGTTAATTTTCATTAATTCAACTAATCCTTCCTTTTGATCTGTCTTTGTCGGTTTTAGCTTGCCATCATTTATCCAGGCTTTGATGGTATCTTCTAGTAGATTAAATTTATTTGGTGAATTTCTTCCAGTCTCTCGAATGGCATTAAATCTCTCCAGCACTTTTTCTATCTCTTTAAAACTGACCGCCGGCTTAGCCCCATACCGCGTCAGAAACTCATAAACCGCTTTCTCCCCTTGCAGCGATCGATACTCCCGCTTGTCCCAATAAGGCACTTCTGGATCAGGCATATTTCCCAGTATTGGCATGTCCTCGTCATAGGTGTAATCCGGCTCGGACCCCGCAAACCCATGCCCTATGCCCAGCTTCGCGCTGATGGCATCGAACGGCCGGTTGTCCTTGTCCCGGTGGCTGAAGGTGTCCAGGTAGGAGTGCAGGAATTCGCCCAGGAACTGGTATTCGGCACAGGGCTGGGCCGGGTTGCCCAGCCGGCTGGC
>Ga0209915_1004108_pt1 | contig 11109 bp, 10 predicted proteins | sample ThiBiot_750_plan_FD_183952 | JGI IMG/M metagenome (GOLD analysis project Ga0209915, IMG submission 183952) | Wastewater bioreactor microbial communities from Cape Town, South Africa - Thiocy_cont_750_plan (SPAdes) | ecosystem: Engineered > Bioreactor > Thiocyanate-remediating > Anaerobic-Aerobic... | reverse complement strand
GCGCCAAAACGCTCGATCGCGGAGCGGAATGCGGCATGGGTCGCGGTCTCGTCAGCAAGGTCCACGGCGAGTTTCATGCGCTGCGGGTTCTCCCCCGGGAATGCCGCATCGAGCGCGTCGCTCCTCCTGCCGACCAGGACGAGGCGAGCGCCCTCCGCTGCAAGCTTGGCGGCAACCGCGCGGCCGAGATTGCCGTAGGCTCCCGTAAGAGCAATCGTCATTCCATCAAGCAACATGGGTCGACCCTCGCTTCCGTGCGGTTGCGATCCCTTCCGGCATTGGACCGCCATGAGCCCAGTCAAGCAGTTCGACCGTGTGGATGACGGGCATTTTCGCTGTTGAAGCGATCTGGGTGATGCAGCCGATATTGCCGGCGGCGACCACGTCCGCACCGACCTTTGCGATGTTCATCACCTTGCGGTCGCGCAGGCGGGCGGCAATCTCCGGCTGGAGAATATTATAGGTGCCAGCCGAGCCGCAGCACAGATGCGCCTCCGCCGGTTCCTTCACTGTAAAGCCGGCCGCCTTCAGCAGATCCTTCGGGGCCCGCGTCACGCGCTGGCCGTGCTGGAGCGAGCAGGCGGAATGATAGACGACGGTGAGGCCGGGCGCGTTCGCGGCCGGGGGCATCGGTACGGTCACCAGGAATTCGGTGACGTCCTTGGCAAGACTGGATACCAGCGCCGCCTTTTTGGCATAAGCGGGATCACCGGCGAGCATGTGGCCGTAATCCTTGACCGTGGTCCCGCAGCCCGACGCGGTGACGATGATGGCGTCGAGGCCGCCCGTCTCTATCTCGCCCATCCACGCGTCGACATTGCGGCGGGCATATCCGAGCGCCTCGTCCTCGCGGCCCATGTGATGGACGAGCGCGCCGCAGCAGCCCTCGCCTTTCGGCACGACCACCTCGACGCCCAGACGGTTGAGAAGGCGGATCGCCGCCTCATTGGTCTGCGGTCTCAGCACCGATTGCGCGCAGCCGGTCAGGATCGCCACCCTCGCCCGGCGCTTGCCGGCGGGCCGATGGACATCCGGCGCGGCGGAGGCGGATCTGGGCGGGATGAGGCGCGGCGCAAGCGCCAGCATCGCGGCGAGCGGCTTCATCGCCGCAACCGAGCCGAAAAGCGGCGCGAAGGGCCGGCCGAGGCGGGCAAGGCCAAGCGCCGCACGAAGCCGCGCCGGATGAGGCAGCACGAATGCCAGCATCGCCCGCGTCAGCCTGTCCGTCAGCGGCCGGCGGTAGGTCTTCTCGATGTGGGCGCGGGCGTGGTCCACGAGGTGCATGTAGTCGACGCCCGACGGGCAGGTCGTCATGCAGGAGAGGCAGGAAAGGCAGCGGTCTATGTGGGTCGCCACCGTCTCGTCCGCCGGCCGGCCGTTCTCCAGCATGTCCTTGATCAGGTAAATCCGCCCCCGCGGGCTGTCGAGCTCATTGCCGAGCGTCACATAGGTCGGGCAGGTCGCGAGGCAGAAGCCGCAATGGACGCATTTGCGCAGGATGCCTTCCGCCTCCGAGATCGAAGGGTCGGCAAGCTGGGCCAGGGTGAAATTGGTCTGCACGTTTCTCCTTTCGCTGCCTGCCCGCGTCACACGATCCAGCTTTGCGGATCGGCGATCGCCTGGCGCCTGCCAACGGCCTGAAGCCCCTTGACGACGCGCACGATCAGCCAGACGGCGATGGCGATCATCAGCGGAAAGCCGATGACGAGCATCATCAGGAGGACGGCGATCAGGCCATAGAGGATGCCGATCCAGAAGGTCCGGATCGCCCATGTATAATGCGTGTCGAGCCAGGCCTCCGACTTGCCGCGGTTCATGTAGGCGATGACGACGCCGATCAGCGGGGTGATACCGAAGACGAAGCCGAGAAGGTAAAGCACGTAGACGAGCTGGACGTTGCTCACGCCCGGCTCGAGCAGTCCGTCGCGCCGGTCCTGCATTGCGGTTCCGTTTTGCTGGTCAGGCATCTGTCCCTCCATCGCTGCCTGAAATGTCGCACTAATGCCAGACTATCACAGGTCCCCATTTATCCCAGCACCGGCACCATGCGGCCGGGGTTGAGGATGCCTCTCGGGTCGAACTCGTTCTTCAGCCGGCGCGTGAGTGCGGCGAGAGCGGGCGGTTGCGGCTCGAAGACGGGAACTGCGGCCCGTACGGCTTCCGGCGCGCGCACGAGCGTGGCGTGTCCGCCGCCGAACTTCGAGATCATCGTCCGCAGTGCCGCCGCATCGGCCTCATGCGCCATCCATATCCAGATGAGCCCGCCCTGCCAGTCGTAGAAGGCATCGGCGGCGGCATGGCGGCGCAGCGCGTCGAGCATCTTCCAGCCCTGCGAGGGCGCCATCGACACGCGCCAGACGGGATTGGACCTGCCGTCGGCGAAGGGGATGACGTCGCGTATCTCGCGCCAGAGCCGCCGCGACTCCTTCTCCTTGATCTCATCGATCATCCGTACGGATTTTTTGAGGAGATCCTTCAGGTGAGCGGCCCGCCATTTTACGGATGGCGCGACGCCTTCAAGACGCAGGAGCGTTGCCGGTTCGCCACCGAGCGCACCGGCAAGCACCTTGCCGGCACTCATTACGGGGAGATGCGCCGCCGAAGAGACGTCGCCAGCCGACCCTATGGCCACCGACATCGCGCGCGCCGCGTCTTCATCGGAGAGGCCGCGCAGGACGAGCGTCGTCTCGACCTCGGCCGCGGGGAGGACCTTGAAGGTGACCTCGGTCAGCACCCCCAGCGTGCCCCACGAGCCGGACATGCCCTTCGACAGGTCGTAGCCGGTCACGTTCTTGACGACGCGCCCGCCGGATTTGACGAGCTCGCCCCGCCCCGAGACGAAGCGCACGCCGAGGATGTGGTCGCGCGCCGCGCCCGCCTTGATCCGGCGTGGGCCGGAGAGGTTGGCCGCAAGCACCGCGCCGATGGTGCCGCCTTTGAGCTTCGCTTCGCTCGCTGGCGGGCCTGATTTCTCCGTCTCGCCTTTAAGCTTCGCTTCGCTCGCTGGCGGGCCTGAATTCTCCGTCCCGCCTTTAAGCTTCGCTTCGCTCGCTGGCGGGCCTGAATTCTCTGTCCCGCCTTTAAGCTTCGCTTCGCTCGCTGGCGGGCCTGAATTCTCTGTCCCGCCTTTAAGCTTCGCTTCGCTCGCTGGCGGGCCCCTGAGGCCTAACAACGGCCGGTAATCCATCGGCTCGAAGGCGAGTTGCTGACCCCTCTCGGCAAGCAGCGCCTCGATCTCGGCGAGCGGCGTTCCGGCCCTGGCGGAGAGCACGAGTTCCTCGGGCTCGTAGAGCGTTACCCCCGATAGCCCGGACAGGTCGAGCGTGTGGGCGGTCTGCATCGGCCGGCCGACGCTGCGCTTTGATGCGTGGCCGACGATCTCGAGCGGCTGTTCCTCGCCCGCCGCCCAGCGGACGACGTTGAGGATTTCGGCTTCGGTGGAGGGGGTGAAAATGGTCATGGGGCGGGGGTCGAAATGACGGAATCGCAGTAGGGGTCAAACGCTGCACCCCGGAGGTGAAACGGCCGCACCATTCTCAAAACCGCTCCAGCTCGGGGAACGGCAGCTGGCCGCGGTGGATATGCATGCGGCCGAGCTCCGCGCAGCGGTGGAGCTGCGGGAAGACCTTGCCGGGGTTGAGGAGCTGCTGCGGATCGAAGGCGCATTTGACGCGCATCTGCTGGTTCAGATCCTCGTCGTTGAACATCACTGGCATCAGGTCGCGCTTCTCGACGCCGACGCCGTGTTCGCCGGTCAGCACCCCGCCGACCTCGACGCAGAGCCTCAGGATATCGGCGCCGAAGGCCTCGGCCTTGTCCAGTTCCCCCGGCTTGTTGGCATCATAGAGGATCAGCGGATGGAGATTGCCGTCGCCGGCGTGGAAGACGTTCGCCACGCCTAGTCCATAGCGCCCGGACATCTCGCGCATCCGGCCCAGCACCTCCGGCAGGCGGCCCCGCGGTATGGTGCCGTCCATGCAGTAATAGTCCGGCGAGATGCGTCCGACCGCCGGGAAAGCCGCCTTGCGCCCCGCCCAGAACGCGAGGCGCTCCTCCTCGGATTTCGAGATTCTGCAGCTCGTTGCGCCGTTCGCATAGGCGATCGCCTCGACCTTGTCCACGAGGTGGTCGATCTCCACGACCGGTCCGTCGAGTTCCACGATCAACAGCGCGTCGCAATCGAGGGGATAGCCGGCATGGACGAAATCTTCCGCGGCACGGATGGCCGGGCCATCCATCATCTCCATTCCACCGGGGATCATGCCTCCGGCAATCACGTCGGCGACGCAGCGCCCCCCCGCCTCGCTCGACGGAAATCCGATGAGAAGCGCGCGCGCGGCTTCCGGCCTCCTCAGGATGCGGACGGTCACTTCGGTCACGACGCCGAGCAGGCCTTCCGATCCGGTGACCAGGCCGAGCAGATCGTAGCCTTCGCTGTCCAGATGGCTGCCGCCGAGGCGGATGACCTCCCCATCCATCAGCACCATCTCGACGCCCAGGACATTGTTGGCGGTCAGGCCGTATTTCAGGCAATGCACGCCGCCGGAATTCTCCGCGACATTGCCGCCGATCGAACAGGCGATCTGCGAGGAAGGGTCCGGCGCGTAATAAAAGCCCTCGCCTTCCACGGCTTGGGTGATGCCGAGATTGGTGACGCCCGGCTGGACGACGACCACACGATTGTCGTAGTCGATCTCGAGGATTCGATTGAAGCGCGACATGACGAGCAGCACCGCGTCCTCGACCGGCAGCGCGCCACCGGACAGGGAGGTGCCCGAACCCCGGGGCACCACGCGAACGCCATTGTCGCGGCAATAGCGCAGGACGCGCGAGACTTCCGCCGTCGTTGCCGGCAGGACGACGGCGAGAGGAAGCTGGCGATAGGCAGTGAGCCCATCGGTCTCGAAGGCGCGCATTGCGTTCTCGTTTTCCACCACGCCCTCACCGGGCACGATGGCCTGCAGGTCCGCAATGATGCGGTCGCGCCTGGCCAGCGTCGCGGGATCAGAAGGCGGCATTGCGAGCCGTGACATAGGCAATCCTCGCTGCGCAGGTGGTCAACGGTCTTTACCAATCCGCCGGCCTGGCGGCAATTGCGGTTTTTCGTACGGTCCGAAGCCGCCTCGACACATGAGAACGGCAATTTTTTGCCGGGAAACGTTCCATGAATGACGTTCTGCGGGAACCTGTTGTGTCATCAGAGATTAAGGGGTGAATTCCGCCACCATCTGCGAACTGGCTTACGGAGACCATGCAGATGCCTGCGCAGGCCCGCCTATATGAACAGCTTTGAGGACCTCGAGATTTTCGCGAGGGTCGTGTCGGCAGGCAGCATGTCTGCGGCGGGCCGGGCGCTCGGCGTCTCTCCCGCCGTGGTCTCGAAGCGATTGAGGCGGCTCGAGGACCGGCTCGGGGCGAGGCTGCTGCAGCGCACGACCCGGCAGATCGCGCTTACGGACGCCGGCCAGGGCTTCTACGAAAGGGTCGTTGCCGTGCTGGCAGGGCTGGAAGAGGCCGAAGCATTTGTGTCGAGGCGTTCCGCGCTGGCCCGGGGGACGCTCAAGATTTCCGCGCCCACGTCGTTCGGGCGGCTGCACATCGCTCCGCATCTGGGCCCGTTCATGCGGGCCAACCCCGATCTGGGGATCAACCTCATCCTTTCGGACAGCTTCGTGGATATCGTCGGAGAAGGCTACGATCTCGCGATCCGGATCGCGGAACTAGCCGATTCCAGCCTCGTGGCCCGCAAGCTCGCACCGGTGCATCGCGTTCTCGTCGCATCGGCCGACTATGTCGCCGGGCATGGCGCGCCGGACTCGATCGAGGATCTTGACCGGCATATCTGCCTTGCAGCCCACAACAACGAGCCGTGGCGGATCAGCGGACCCGCCGGGCCGCTCGTACTGAGACCGAACGGGCCTCTCCAGACCAATTCGAGCGAAGTGGTGCGGGAAGCGGTCCTGGCGGGTCTCGGTATCGCCCTGCGCTCGACGTGGGACGTGGGGCCTGAACTCGCCTCGGGCCGCCTCGTTCGCGTCCTGTCCGACTTCCAGGCTTCGGAAGCCGTCGGAATCTACGCCGTCTACCCGTCGCGCCGATTCCTGCCGGCCAAGGTGCGGCTCTTCATCGACTACCTGACCGAGCTCTACGGCACCACGCCCTATTGGGAGCGCGGCGAAGAGCCCGGCGCGGTCAAGGGCATTCAGCCGCAAGGCGGGCAGGATAACCGCGACGGCAGCGCCATGACCCGGGATTCCAGCTATTCGTCCCGGTGACGTGCCAAAGCCGATTCCGCCTCTTGCCCCGGAAGCCGAAGCTCTTCCTGCATGCGTCTTCCCCCCTGCATGCCCCTCCCGCTCGACCTTCTAGCCGAAAGCAAGACAATTGGAACCGGTACGGACGCATGCCGCTGCGCGTTGACGCGGGCGGGAGCCTATGCCCCGCGCCTCGCAACTGGATAAATTTCTTGACCAGTGGTGCATGGCATCCTAGCTTCGACTGGTCTCCTTGCCTCGGACACCTCGCCGAAGATGAGCGAACAGATTTTCGACAGCGTTGCACATGGCCGGACGGCAGACGATGTCGTCTCGCAGATCGAACTGCTCGTGCTCGACGGGGTCCTGCGCGTCGGCGATCGTTTGCCGGGAGAGAGAGAGCTTGCGCGGCGGCTGGAGGTGTCGCGGCCGATCCTGCGCGAGGCACTGAAGTCGCTGGAGGGGCGCGGCCTGATAGCTTCGCGGCACGGCGAGGGCACGTTCGTTGCCGATATAGTCGGTACGATCTTCACCACGCCGATGGCTGAACTTGTCTCGAAGCACCGCAAGGCGGCTGTCGATTACATGGAATACCGGCGGGAGATCGAGGGCATCTCGGCGGAATGGGCAGCGCTGCGGGCCACCGAGGAGGACAGGGCGCTCTTGTCGGGCATTCTCACGGCCATGGAAAGGGCCCATGACGAGAAGGATTTCGAGGAAGAGGCGCGCCTCGACATCGAATTCCACACCGCCGTGGGCGATTGCGCGCACAATGTGATTCTCCTGCACACGCTGCGCTCATGTTACCGCCTGCTTGCCGACGGCGTCTTCTTCAATCGCACGATGATCTACACCATGCCGGGGGTGCGCGCCGACCTGCTCTCACAACACCGCGCGATCCACGGCGCGATAATGGCGGGCGACGGCGTCGCCGCACGGCAGGCATCGCGCGCGCATATCGACTATGTGGCGGTCGCAATCGAGAAGGCCGAGCGCTCCTCCGGCTGGCAGCGCGTCTCGCGGCTGAGGCTCAGCCAGCGCGGCGAACCGCCGGGCGCGCGCAGGAAGAAGCATGCACCGGCCGGGATGAAGGACGCAATATGACGAGCAATGATACCGGGCAGCCGAGAGTGGGGCTGTTCGTCACCTGTTTGGCCGACCTTTTCCGTCCCTCGGTCGGATTTGCCGCCGTCAAGCTGCTCGAAAGGGCCGGTTGCATCGTCGAGGTGCCGCGCGCCCAGACCTGCTGCGGCCAACCTGCCTATAATTCCGGCGACAGGAACGACGCGCGGGACATCGCCCGGCAGACGATCCAGGCCTTTGACGGCTTCGACTATATCGTGGCACCGTCGGGCTCCTGCGCCGGAATGCTGAAGAAGCACTATCCGGGATTGTTTGCCGGCAATGCGCTCTGGGAGAGCCGCGCGAAGGAGTTCGCGGGGCGGGTGCACGAGCTCGTCAGCTTCCTGACGGACGTTATGGGCGTCATAGCGGTCGATGCCGGGCTCGAGGCGACCGCCACCTATCACGACAGTTGCTCGGGCCTGCGTGAACTCGGGATCCGCGACCAGCCGCGCGCCCTGCTTTCCACCGTCGAGGGACTTGTGCTCAAGGAGATGAAGGACCCGGACGTGTGCTGCGGCTTCGGCGGCACGTTCTGCGTCAAATATCCGGATATCTCCAACGAGATCGTCTCGCAGAAGACCGCCAACATCGAAGCCTCCGGCGCCGATCTCCTGCTTGCCGGAGACCTCGGCTGCCTGATGAACATGGCCGGCAAGCTCAAGCGCGAGGGATCGAAGGTGAAAGTGCGCCATGTGGCGGAGGTGCTCGCGGGCATGACCGACGAGCCGGCGATCGCGGAAGGGAGCGATTGATGCAGATCACCTCGCCCAATTTCAAGGAAAACGCCCGGGAGGCCCTTTCCGATGCGGCGCTGCAAAAGGCGCTCGGCAATGTCCGCACCGGCTTCATCGACAAGCGGCGCAAGGCCATCGACGCGCTTCCGGAATTCGACGATCTGCGCGACAGCGCGCGCGACATCAAGAACCACACCCTTGCCCATCTCGACCTTTATCTGGAGGCCTACGAGAAGAAGGTGCTGGAGGCCGGCGGTCACGTGCACTGGGCCGAAACGGCGGCGGATGCACGGGCGATCATCCTTGATATCTGCCGCCAGTACGGCGCGCGCACGGTGACCAAGGGCAAGTCAATGATCACCGAGGAGATCGACCTCAACGAATGCCTGGAAGAGGCCGGCATCAAGCCGGTCGAAACCGATCTCGGCGAATATATCATCCAGCTTCGCGGCGAGCATCCGAGCCACATCATCGCGCCTGCGGTGCACCTCAACAAGGAGCAGGTGGAGGCGGATTTCCGCCGCGTCCATACGCACCTGCCGGTCAACCGGGACCTGTCGGAACCATCGGCGCTGCTCGGCGAGGCAAGGCGGGTGCTGCGCGCGGCCTATTTCGACGCGGACGTGGGAATCACGGGCGCCAATTTCCTCGTTGCCGAGACCGGGACCTCCGTGATCGTGACGAATGAGGGCAATGGCGACCTGACGCAGATACTGCCCAAGGTGCACATCGTCGTCGCCTCGATCGAGAAGATCACGCCGACGCTTGAGGACGTGAGCCAGATCCTGCGAGTGCTCGCCCGCTCGGCAACCGGGCAGGACATGTCCGTCTATACGACCTTCTCGACAGGCCCGCGGCGGGCGGAAGACCCCGACGGACCTGAAGCCTATCACGTGGTGCTCCTCGACAACGGGCGCTCGTCGATGCTCGGGACCGAGTTCCAGGACATGCTGCGCTGCATCAGGTGCGGCGCGTGCATGAACCACTGTCCGGTCTATCATGCCGTGGGCGGCCACGCCTATGGCTGGGTCTATCCGGGACCCATGGGCGCGGTGCTGACACCCGCGCTCATCGGCGTGGACAAGGCCGGGCACCTGCCGAACGCCTCCACTTTCTGCGGGCGCTGCGAAAGCGTCTGCCCGATGCGCATCCCGCTGCCCAAGATGATGCGGCACTGGCGCGAGCGCGAGTTCCAGCGCGGGCTGAATCCTGCCACGACCCGGTACGGCCTGCGCATGTGGGCGCTGCTGGCCAAGCGTCCCCGGCTCTACCGAATGGCGGCGGCTTCCGGCGCAGCGGTGCTTTCGATGCTCGGTGGCCGCAAGCGCCGGCTCTCGAGCGTGCCGCTGGCGGGCGGATGGACGCGATGGCGCGACCTGCCGGCGCCGCAGGGCCGGACCTTCATGCAGCAATGGGCCGACCGCGGCCGCAACAAGGCGGCGCATCGATGAGCGCGCGGGACAGCATCCTCGCAAAGGTCAGGGCATCGCTCGGCACGGCGGGCGAACCGGCGGCCAGGATGGAGGCGGTTTCCGCGCGGCTGACCAGTCATGCGCCCGGGATCATCCCTGCCCGGGGGCAGATCGATGCCCCCAAGCGTGTGAAGCTCTTCGCCGAAATGGCGGAAAAGGCAAACGCCACAGTCCAGCGCGTGCGCTCCGGCGCGTCCGTGCCGAAGGCGGTTTCCTCCTATCTCCGCAGCCACAATCTGCCGGCCGCGATCCGCCTGGGGCTGGATCCACGGCTCACGGCCATGGGCTGGCAGGAGCAGAAGGCGCTCACGGTCAAGACGGGGCCTTCCGACGGATTCGACGAGGCGGGCGTGAGCCACGCCTTCGGCGGGATCGCCGAGACGGGCACGTTGATGCTCACCTCAGGGCCCGACAATCCGACCACCATCAATTTCCTCCCGGACCACCACATCGTGGTCATAAACGAGGCCGATATTGCCGGCGACATCGAAGCGCTCTGGTCGGCGCTGCGCGCGCGAGGCATGGATATGCCGCGCACCGTGAATTTCATCACTGGACCATCGCGCTCCGGCGACATAGAGCAGACGCTTCTTCTCGGCGCGCACGGTCCGCGGGCGCTTCACATCATCATCGTGGGCGGCGCGGCCGGCCCTTGACGTCCCAGGGATCCGAATGGCGGCTGATATCGCGGGCATCCACTATCTCGACGCCTCCGGTCCGGCCGGGGTCGCCATCTATGCCATCGGCGATGTCCACGGGCGGCATGACTGCCTGTCCGAGATGCACCGGCTGATCGAAGAGGAGACCCGCGCGGCCCCGGGAACCGACTGGCGGATCGTCCATCTCGGCGACTATTGCGATCGCGGCCCGGATACGCGCGACGTCATCGATCGCCTGATCAGGGTGACGGCAGCCGACCGGCGCGTCCTCGCGCTCAGGGGCAACCACGACCAAGCCTTCCTGCAATTCCTCGAGGGGCGAGGCTCGCCGATGCTCTTCGTGAATTTCGGCGGCGAGACCACCGCGCAATCCTACGGCATCAGGGCGGATTTTTCTTCCCCGTCAGCGCTGGAGGACACGCGGCGCCGGCTGAATGCCGCCATGCCGGAGAGCCATCGAGAATTCCTCCGCTCCCTCCCCTATGCGGCGACGCTCGGAGACTTCTTCTTCTGCCATGCCGGCATCCAGCCGGAGGTGCCGCTCGACAGGCAGGATCACGAAACGCTTCTATGGATCCGCGACGAATTCCTCGAGTGGCCGCTGCTTCATCCCAAGCTGATCGTACACGGACACACGCCCGTGCCGCAGCCGGAGGTGAAGAGCAACCGGGTCGACGTCGATACGATGGCTTTCCACACCGGCAGGCTGACGGCGCTCGTTATCGAAGGCAACGAAAAGCGGTTTCTCACTGCCGCCTGCTCGCGCGGCTGGTGAGAGCCAAATCTGATATTCGCAGAACTTCGTGTGCAGAGGCCACAGGCCGGCGCAGATCTCAGCGGATCAGCATCGCGGTCTGGTGCGGCG
>Ga0209915_1004103_pt1 | contig 11124 bp, 1 predicted proteins | sample ThiBiot_750_plan_FD_183952 | JGI IMG/M metagenome (GOLD analysis project Ga0209915, IMG submission 183952) | Wastewater bioreactor microbial communities from Cape Town, South Africa - Thiocy_cont_750_plan (SPAdes) | ecosystem: Engineered > Bioreactor > Thiocyanate-remediating > Anaerobic-Aerobic ... | reverse complement strand
CCAGTGACGAGGAACTGCGAGTTGCTCGACACCAACAGCGAGCTCGAGTCGTGGAACGCCACTGCTCCGCCGCTGACGGTCGAGTTCGACCAGTTCGAGATCGTGAGCTTTGCAGTGTTGCTCAAGGTGACCGAGCCGCCAGTGATCTTGTTGATCGACGATCCCGACACGGTCATGGTGCTCGATCCCGAGCCAATCAACGAGCCGCTCGAGATGCTCAACAGACTGTTGGCACTCACCGAGAGCGAGCTCGCACTCTTAAAGATGACGTTGCCTCCCGTGACGCCGAGAGAAGAGCCCGAGGTGAACGACGCCGAGGAGGATTGGTCAAAGACAGCAGGTCCGCTTCGAACCTCGGCAGTCGAGGCTGAGGTCGTGAGACCCGACGAGCCGGTGGTCGAGAGCGAGCCTCCGTTGACGAGGATGCTCGATCCACTCGAGGTCGAGAGCTGCGTGAGATCCTGAATGGTCAAGCTTCCACTGGTGATCAAGATGGCGGCCGAGGTCGACATCGAGACAGCACTCGAGCCACCGACGACCATATTACCACCGACGACCGAGATCGAGCTCGCGTTCGAGATGCTCATTCCACCGATATCAGTCCAAACGACGTTTCCGGCCGAGACGGTGATGCTCGAGACGCCATCGATGGTCGAGGGAGCTGTAGCGGCGGCGCTGAAATCTCCGCCGGCGACCGTGACGCGCGCCGCGTTGTGTAGGTTCAGGCTCGATGAGGAGAGGAGCGAGATGGAGCCACCGGTGACGCTCATGCTCGAGGCATCGAGCGAGGTCGCAGTAGTGATCAGTTGCAGCTGACCGGAGGTGATGGTCAAGGATGAGGCTTGCGAGAGTGCAAGGCTGCTGGTATGCAAGGGATTGCTTGCGAGGTAGGTGGCGTTACCGGACGAGACGGTCAAGCGCGAGGAACGCGCAAACGTCGAGATGGCGTCCGTAAAGGTTGCAATGCCACCGCTGACCGAAAGCGACGACGAGTCCGACAACGTGACGGTACCCGAGGCGGCCACCGAGCCACCACCGCGAATGGTGACGGCCGAGGTGTTGACGGCCGAGAAGGTGGTACCGAACAGCGAGTCCAAGCTACCACCGGTGGTGATGCTCAACGTACTGCCAGCGAGCTGCAAGCCGGCAGCTACCTGGAGGCTGACGCTACCGCCGACGAGAGACACTTGCGAGTTGCGCGCCGTCGCACTCGACGAATCGGTCAAGATCCATCCACCTCCGCCGAGGATCGAGAGCACACTGCGGTTGTTGATGTCGGCATGCGCCGCGTTCTGCATGACGACCGAGCTCGAGACGTTGGCGGTCGAAGCGTCGAGCGACAGCTGCGCCGCATTGGCGATGTTGACGCCGCCCAGCGTGACGATCAGCTGCGCACCGTTGGAGAACGAAGCGACGGCCGAGCCCTGAGCGTTGAAGCCACCACCGGCACCAAAGAGCGACACGATACCGGTCGAGAACTGTGCCGTTGCGGAGCCGGTCAACAAGAAGCTTCCCGATTGGATGCGTACGCTCGTGCCGGCCGACGAGTTCAAGACTGACGTGCCGCCGATCGTGACGGCGTTGCTACCCATCGTGGCGTCGATGAGCAAGTTGGCGCCGGTCCAAGTGAGCTGATTGCTTCCGGTGGCCGAGATACTTCCCTGCGTGATCGAGACGCTGGTTGCGCCCGAGAGCGACATTTGCGCACTGCCGTCCATCGAGATCAGGCCGTTCGGCATGCTGACAGTGGCACCCGAAGCCAAGAGCATGCTGTTTCCGTGCGCAAAAAGCTGGCCGTTCTGGAACGTCACGGTACCACCCGGCTGGAGATGGAGCGCCGACGAGGCGTACATGTTGGCGACACCGCTCGTCATCGAGAGCGAGCCTCCACCATACACCCATACGGTCGACGAGTCCTGCATCGAGAGCATCGAGCCGGCGCTGTTGAGCTCGAGGCTCGAGCTCCACAACGAGACGCGCGATGCGCCACACAGGGTCAGACCGCCCGAGTCGAGGAGTTGCGTGTTGTAGAGCGAGACACTCGCCTGGTCACAAATCTGCACCGCCTGTGCAAGGCTGCTCGCAATGTCGATGGCGCTATTGTTGAAGACTGAAGCGCTGGCGTTGTTGAAGACCAAGGTGGCGGTCGGACCCGAGAGCGAGAATTGCATATGGTCGAAGCTCGACGACGCCGAGCCCGAGAAGAGCGCCGAGCCGCCGAGGAGCGTAAAGGTCGACTGCGCAAAGTTGACGACCGCCGAGTCGGTGACGATAAAGTTGCCGTTCGCCACGGTGGCGTTGGCGTGGTTGGCCATCGTGAGCGTCGAGCCGCCGGCGGCCTCGAGCGTGCCACCGTGCACGAACAGCGAACCACCGTTCATGTTGAGCTTGCCGGTGTTGGTGAACTCGAGCGAGCCGGCCGCAACATCGATCGAGGTCGTCGCGTCGATGTTGACGGTCGCGACGCTAAAGGTCACGGTGCCGCCACCGACAGCGATCGACGAGTTGAGCGAGAAGTTGAAGTCGGCCGTCGACGTGACGAGCATCGTGCCCGTGAAGCCGTGATTGAGCCATCCGCAACCAGCCGGGCAGTCGATGCGCGACGAGCCCGAGAACTCGATGATGCCGTTGCCCGAGAACTGGAACGCCGAGCCGTTGAGGAGCGACAAGGTCGAGTTGTCGGTGAAGCGCAGCGTGCCACCGTTGGTGCTGAGCTGCGCGCTGTTGGCCAAGAACTCCGAGTTCTGATGGAAGGTCATCGAGGCACTGAGATCGAGGTTGGCTACCGAGTCCGAGATGGCGTAGATCGAGTTGCCGTACACGTCGACCGTCGAGCCCGAATTGTCGTGATTCGCCGTCGAGTTACTCAGCGACAAGGTGACGCCGGTACTCGGTGATCCGACATTGAGCGCTCCACCGGTTTGCGACAATTGCGTGTTGCTCAAGGCCAAGTTCGTGAGGAGATTGACCGTGCCGCCAGTGATTTGCACCGAGGCCGTCGGTTGGAAGTTGAGCGTCGCCGCTTGCTGGAAGGTCGTCGTGCCACCGGTGGTGATCCACGTGCCGGTGGGACCGACCGACATGCTCGAACCGCTGTCGATCGTCAATTGACCGGCGGTCGAGACGCCGGCCGCCGGATCGATCACCACCGAGCCGGTGCTGGTGACTTCGACCGTCGAGCCTGACTGCACGATGAGGTACGAGTTGCTGTGTGCGTACAAGACCGAGCCGTCGCGCACCAGCACCGTACCGCCGGGCAGCGTCAGGTTCGCGAGCGCACCGAGCACGAGCGAGCCCTGCACCCACTGCGACGTGCCGTTGACGACCGTCAGCAGCGAGTCGGGCGAGACCGTAAAGTTGCGCGTCGACTGGTAGAGGATGATACCACCGCACAAACGAATGGCCGACGTGCTCGAGAGCGCCATGAACGAGGTGTCGAGGAACTGCACGACACCGCCGCACACGTTCAAGGTCGAGTTCGACATTTGCAAGTTGGCCGAGCCCGAGAAGACCACCGTGCCGGTGTTGATGGTGACGACCGAGTTGGCGATCGATACCACACCGGCGACCGCGGTCGAAACGGCATTCAGTTGCATGGTCGACGCGCCGGTGATGCTGAGTTGCGCCGTGAGCGCCACTTGCGCCGTTTGTACCGTGATCGCCGCTGACGAAGCGCCCGAGAGCGTGAGCTTGGCTTGGTCGTTGATTGTGAGCAGCGTACCACCGAGCGTCAACGACGAGCCGCCCGACAACACGAGCGACGACGAGTTGCCCAAAGTCAAGGCGTTGTTCGGCAGCGAGAACGAACTCGTTTGCGTGAGCGTCACGGCGCTCGAGCCGTAGAAGGCCCAGTTGCCAGGGCCACTGAGCGAACTGCCCGAGAGCGACACGACGCCCGAACCGCTGACGATCGGCGACGAGAGCTGCACGGTCGAGGCCGACGCCGACACCGTGCCGGCCACGGCCACCGTTCCAGCGCTCATGAGCAACTTGGAGCCCGTCAACTGCATGGTCGAGCCGGCCGATACCACGAGACCACCGAGCGTCTGCGAGGCCGAGATGACGGCGTTCGACGTGGCGATGAGCTTGGCACTCGAGCCGCTCAACGACAAGGTTCCGGCACCGATCGAGATGGTCGAGCTGGTGAGCGACGTGACGCCGGACAAGGTGGCCGTGTTGGCACCGACGAGGAAGGTCGACGAGGCGGCGACCGTCATCGCGGCACCGATCGACGTTGCGCCAAAGCTGTTGAACGACGCACCGAGTACCACCGACACGACGCCCGACGCAACGTTGACCGTCGACGGAGTATCGAATTGTACCGTGCTGCCGCTTCCGGTGACGAGTACCGTGCGTGTGTCGGACTGGAACGTGCCGTACACGATCTCGTACCACGCACCGCCCGAGACCACGAACGCCGTACTGCTGCCGGAGCCCGTGAGCGACATGATACCTCCAGTGACCGAGAACTTGGTGCTGGAACCGTCGAGCGTCAACAGCGCTGTTCCGCTCACGGCGAGCTTCGAGCCCGACTGTTGCATGACGGCCGACACTCCCCCCACGAGCGATAGCTGTGCGTTGCCGTTCAATAGTACCGTACCACCGGTACCGGTCACACCGCCGATGCCAAAGTTCGAGCCCGTGAGCGTGATGCCACTACTCGCCTTGCCAGTGATGTTCAAGGTGCCGGCGTTGATTCCGAGCGTGTACGAGGCGCCAGCCGTCAAGTCGGTGTTGGTCAACTCGGCGTACGGCGTCGAGCCGCCCAGGCCCGGCGAGAGAGCGAACGAGCCACCGTTCGGCGAGAGACCGCTCGCGACATTGACGAACCGCAGCGTTGCCGTGTCCTCGACCAAGATCGAGCTACCGGCGAGCAGTTGCAACTTGTCGTTGTTGCGGAACACGACCGAACTCGAGCCAAAGACCTCCAGGCCGGCTCCTGACAGCGTGATCGTGTTGACCGACGTACCGTCGGTTCGCAGCGTCGCCGAGTTCGAGATCAGGAGCGGCTGCGGTCCCTGGATGCTCACGGTACCTCCGGTGAGCAGCACGTTGCTCGTGCCGATGATTTCGATTTGACCCGAGGCCGACGAGGACTGCAGCAAACCCGCAATGACGGTCGACGGCGAGTTGTAGATACTCAACACACCGCCGCTCACCGACACGATGCCGGTCGACGAGATGGTGTAGTTGGCACCCATCTGCACCGAGCCACCGACGACATTCATGATGCCGTTGATGATGACCGTCGTGCCGACCGGGAACACGGCGTACGGCGTCGAGAAGGTCACGATGCTCGGCGGCGGACCGGCGCCTACCACCAAGAGACCGCTGTTGGCGTACGCCAACTGACCGCCGTTGAAGAACGCTTGCGCGCCGTTGATCAACAACAATTGCGCGGCATTCGCCACACTCACGGTACCGCCCGTCTGCGTAAAGGTCGTATGATCAAAGGTCGAGACCGACACGCCACCGAGCGACAAGACGCCGGCCGCCACGCTCACGGTACTGCCGGAGCTCACGAGTCCGGCCGCATTGCCCGACACTTGGATGGCAGCCAGTGCACCGTTGAGAACCATCGAGGCGCCGTTGGTCAGGCGCCAATGCGGTGCCGTCGCGAGGTTGGTGTCCGTGATGGCGAGCGTTCCGAGGCCCGAGACCTGCACGTTGGCGGCGTCGACCCACAACTGCGCTCCGGTGGCAAAGGTCGTCGTACCTCCCGAGATGCTCAACACCGAACCACTCTGAATGTTGGTGGTCGACGAGCCCGAGGCGCTGTACACGCCTCCGGTGAACGACAGCGTCGAGCTGCTCTGCGCCGTCAAGACACTCGTGTCCTGCACCAGCACGCTCGGATTGCCGCCACCGGTGCTGAAGATCGACAAGGTCGCTCCCGAGAGCGTCATCTGCCGACCGCCGAGCAACACCATGCTGCCGGTGGACGAGATCGCCACCAAGCTGCCGGAGCCCAACGACGTCGTGCCGCTCGGGCCAACGAGCGACACCGTACCGCTCGAGGCCGAGATCGAGCCTCCGCTGCCAAGCAACGACGAACCCGATTGCATGGTCAACACACCGCCGCTCACGGTCAAGAGACCGCCCGAGAGCAGCGAGAGCACTCGCGGCGACGCGAACGTCGTCACTCCGCCAGCCAGTGTCACGACACTCGTCGAGGTCACGGCCAGCGTGCCCGACGTTCCGGCGAACGAGACGCTCGATGTGCCGTCGACCAAGAAGTTCGTCGAGCCACCAGCGGTCATCACTAGATTGCTCGTGCCCGTGAAGGAGCACGTGCTCGTCTGCGCACAATGGAACAAGCTGCCAGTGTCGAGCGTCAACATTGCCGATCCAGCGGCCGAGAAGGTTCCCGAGCTCACGAGCGAGCTCGTTCCCGACAGCGACGTGGCCGACGTGCCCGTGAGCGACAAGCTGCCTGCCGCCGCGACACTGATCACCGACGATCCGCTCGCAATCACTTGTCGGCTGCTCTGCGCCGTCACGGCGCCGCCCGTGATCGACAAGGTCGCTGACGAGAGCGATGCCGTTCCCGTGCCGTCGAGCACCACCGATCCGGCTCCGACCGTCGCCGTCGTCGACGTCAGCGACAGACCCGACGCGCCGGCGAACGAGACGCTCGACGAGCCTCCCAGCACCGACATACTCGACGACGCCGACGAGATCGACACGGTCGACGCCGTGTCGACCGACAACACTCCCGACGAGCCGGCGCTGCCGACCGACAGAGCACCGTTGGGGAAGTTGACTTGCGAGCTGACGATACTGAGCGTTCCTGCCGTCACCTGCACCGAGCCGCCGCCTTGGACAGTGAGCGGCGCCATGTTCGAGATGGCTCCGATGGCACCGGCGGTGCTGACGAGGAACTCGCCGGCATTGCACGTGACCTTGATACCGTTGATGACGACCTTGGAGCCCGAGCCGCCGCTCTCGAGGATACCGCCATTGAGGTTGAGAATGGTGGATCCGGCGAGCGTGGTGCTGGTCGAGTCGAGGAAACGAACCGAAGAGCCCGAGTTGATGTTGATGGTGTTGGCCGACGAGTCCAAGCCCAGCGTGGCTGAGTTGTGGAAGGTGGTCGGCGTGGTACTCGAGAAGGTAGCAGTCGAGGAGCTGATGAGGCTCAATGCACCCGAGTTCCAGAAGCTTACGGCTCCGGCGAACACACCGGTCGAGGCTTGCAGCGAAACCGTGCCTCCCGTTACCGAGAGAGTCGCTCCCGACCCGACGCTGAGAGCCGTGGCACCCGAGAAGGCACTGATGGCTCCCGACGAGAGAACGGTCGTGCCTCCCGTGAGCGAGATCGAGCTTCCGGAGCCCGTGGTCGCAGTGAGCGTCGAGGTGCCGGCGATCGACAGAGAGCCGCCCGACATTTGGAACGAAGTACCGCTCGACAACAGCGAGATGGCCGAGCTAGATTGAAGCGAGAGAGTGGCTCCGGCCGCAACCGACACGACACTGCTCGAGGCCACCTTGACCGTGGCTCCCGTGAGAGTCGTGGTGCCTCCCACGAGCGACATGGTACCCGACGATACGATGCTGGTCGTGCTGCCAGTAGCAAAGCTTGCCGAACCGCTCGAGATCTGCAAGAGCGATCCCGAAACCGAGAGACCAGTGGCAGCCGTGCTGCTCACCACCAGGGTTCCCGAGCTCACGAGCGAGCTCGTTCCCGACAGCGACGTGGCCGACGTGCCCGTGAGCGACAAGCTGCCTGCCGCCGCGACACTGATCACCGACGATCCGCTCGCAATCACTTGTCGGCTGCTCTGCGCCGTCACGGCGCCGCCCGTGATCGACAAGGTCGCTGACGAGAGCGATGCCGTTCCCGTGCCGTCGAGCACCACCGATCCGGCTCCGACCGTCGCCGTCGTCGACGTCAGCGACAGACCCGACGCGCCGGCGAACGAGACGCTCGACGAGCCTCCCAGCACCGACATACTCGACGACGCCGACGAGATCGACACGGTCGACGCCGTGTCGACCGACAACACTCCCGACGAGCCGGCGCTGCCGACCGACAGAGCACCGTTGGGGAAGTTGACTTGCGAGCTGACGATACTGAGCGTTCCTGCCGTCACCTGCACCGAGCCGCCGCCTTGGACGGTGAGCGGCGCCATGTTCGAGATGGTTCCGATGGCACCGGCGGTGCTGACGAGGAACTCGCCGGCATTGCACGTGACCGTGATACCGTTGATGACGACCTTGGAGCCCGAGCCGCCGCTCTCGAGGATACCGCCATTGAGGTTGAGAATGGTGGATCCGGCGAGCGTGATGCTGGTCGAGTCGAGGAAACGGGCCGAGCCTGGGGAGTTGATGTTGATGGTGTTGGCCGATGCATCGACCTTCAATGACGATGAGTCGTGGAAGGCCGTCGGCATGGCGAAGGTGATGGTCGACGTCGAGGCGAGCGACACGAACGACGACAAGTGGAGGTTGGTGCCCGAGAGCGAAAGAGTCGAGCCCGATACGATGACCGAGGCCGTATTGCTGATGGAGCCCGAGCCCAATGAGGCAACGGCGCCCGAGACGGCGGAGACGACACCGCTGCCGCTAAGAACGTAGTTCGACAAGGTGGCCGAGGAGCCTGAGCCCGAGATGCTCACGACCGAGCTATCGAGTGTGACGCTCGTGGCCGCAGAGGTCGACAACGAAGCGCCGGCCGTGATCGAGAGCGAACTGCCGCTGACGATGCTCAGGGTCGAGCTGGCGCCAGTGAACGTGAGCGCAGTGGAGGAGCCGGAGAGCGAGCCGAGAGCACCCGAGCCGAGCGACAACGAGCCCGAGACTGAGCCGCTGCTGCCGCTCGAGAAGGCGAGTGAACTCGTGCCTGAAGAGAGCGACAAGCCGCCCGAGACCGAGAGCAAGGTCGAGCCGCCCGAGACACTGACAGCACCCTTGGAGACGGTCAGCGTGCCGGTGATCGAGGCCGCGGCACCTCCCGATACCGAGAGCACGGCACCTTGGGTGAAGGAGCTTGAACCTCCGAGCGTCAGACTCGAGGAGCTGCCGGTGACCGAGAGCGAGCCGGCGCCGGAGGTCGTAATCGGGCCAGTGAGCGACACCGAGGTGCCGGAACCCGAGACGTTGATGGCGGCGGTGCCAGCGAGCGTCACCGCACCGCCACCGGAGAACGAGCCACTAGAGCCCGAGAACGAGAGCGCGAGGCCCGAGGCAAGCGAGAGCGATCCGCTGGGGAATGCCATCGTGCCCGGCGCAACGAATTGGATGTTGCTGCCGGTATCGAGAATCGTACCGCCGAGCGTCATCGAACCACCCGAGACGGACACAGTGCCGCTCGTGAGGCTGGTCGTACCGCCGAGGCTCACCGAGCCACTCGTGACGGTGATCGAGCTCTGGGCCTTGTTGGTCGAGCCATTGAGCGTCACTGCACCTCCGGCGACAGTGATTGGACCGGTGATGGTGTTGGTGGCCGATCCACCGAGCGAGAGCGTTCCGCCGGTCGCGCTTACGACGCCAGCCGTGATCGATACTCCGGCCTGTGTGAGGAACGTGCCACCAGTGACTTGCAACGAGCTGCCGCCGATGCTTGCCACTCCGCCAACGAGGCTCACGGTGCCAGCCGAGCTGACCGAGCCGCTGATTGACGCCGCGCCGGCGACCGAGAGCGTGCCGCTCGCGACCGTCACCGCTCCGGTTACCGAGAGCGTGCTGGCCGTACGCACGGTGCCACTCGAGATCGACATGCCGCTACCGGCCGACACGGATCCCGAGGTGCTCAGCAGACCCGCCGAAAGGCTGATAGCACCCGAGACCTTGACGGGTGCCGAGCCCGAGACCGTACCGCCGCTGATCATGAGATTATTCGTAACCGAGAGGCTACCGCCCGTGGCGCTGATCGTACCACCAGTGGACGAGAGGGAGTTGGCAGAGAGCGTGTTGGTGGCGACCACAGTACCGCCAGTGACGAACAGTAAATTGGATACAGTCAGCTGATCAGCCACCGAAAGGGTTCCCGATCCAGAGATTGTAGCGTCCTTGAAAGTGTACGGGCCGGGCCCATTGGAGAGCGACACTAGACCGCCCGAGACCTCGAGGTTGCCGGAGTTGTCGGAGGCCCAAGTTGACATGGTATCGAGCAACAACTGGCCACCCGAAACACTCACGGAACCACCACTATTCAAGCTGACTGAGCCGCTCGAAGTGATGGTGACCGTTCCAGAGCTCACATCGAAAATGCCGTTGCCGGAGCTGATCGATAGCACACCGGTGATACTCGACGTGCCAGAGCCAGCGAGATGCAATGTGCCGAGAACCTTGGCGACACCATTGTCTGTAGGTGCAGCGTTGTCACGCTAATCGTAAGTACGCGAAAGAGAGAGAGAGAGAGAGCTCGCGCACACACCTTGTAAGGGTCCTGGAATATACATTGTGCCTGTTCCGTCGACTTGCAAGGTGCTGGTGCTCGAAATGCTGAACGTTCCACCAGATACGCCATTGCCCATTGTCTGTACTTGGAGGGTCGCGTGGTTGACGAGCGAGAAGGCGGGACCCGAGAGAGCATTGTTGCCGGCGATGACAAGAGTATTGCCACCGCCGCCATTGATGGTGCCGCCACCACTGGCAAAGGTACCAGTTATGCTGGAGGCACCACCGAGAGAAATGGTTCCCGTGCCGCCAGACAGCGTGCCGGCGACACTGAGAGCACCACCGAGAGAAATGGTTCCCGAACCGCCAGACAGCGTGCCGGCGACGCTGAGAGCACCACCGACGGAAAGAGTTCCCGAACCCATCGAAAGAGTGCCTCCCGAAATGGTAGCGCCATTGGTCACGGACAAGGAGGCCCAGCTAGCCATCGGAGTGAGGTCGAGAGTTCCACTATTCAGAGTCAAGGATGAACAAGAATCGCCGCCCGAGTCGCCGGTGATTGTGTTGCCGCTGATGGTGGCGCTGTCGGCGAAACCGGGAGAGCCCATACCGCAGCCACTCCAAGCCTTGTTGTCACCCCAGTTGCTGTTTCCCGCGGCTATCCAGCACAGTTGATCGCCATACGGTCAATGCGGGCACGCAGCGTACGTAGCGTAATTTGGTTAGCAAGCGCGACACACACACACACACACACACACACACACACACACACACACACACAGA
>Ga0209915_1004101_pt1 | contig 11125 bp, 6 predicted proteins | sample ThiBiot_750_plan_FD_183952 | JGI IMG/M metagenome (GOLD analysis project Ga0209915, IMG submission 183952) | Wastewater bioreactor microbial communities from Cape Town, South Africa - Thiocy_cont_750_plan (SPAdes) | ecosystem: Engineered > Bioreactor > Thiocyanate-remediating > Anaerobic-Aerobic ... | reverse complement strand
AAGAAACGCATAGGGAGAAGTCACCAAACGTGGACAATTCCAAGCTCCATTTCGATCCAGCCGCAATGAATCCTCGTTTGCAATTCCACCAGATGCCAGCACTTGAAACACTTGTTCAAGTACTGGCGAGTTTCCATCCACCACGTGGATGGCTGGCTCAATCTCAAGGCTCCAACCATGAAAGCGAGAACCACTACTCTCGCTCGTTGCCACTCGTAACACTCCAACTGCTGCTGCTTGGAGGCACTCACTCACAAGTCGCTTGAGTGATTGGTGCCCCTCGAGTTGTTCCTCGTTGGGCAGTATCAATGTACAAAAATCGATCGATCCTCGAAGGGAGTCGCATTGCACGAGTTGTTGCAGCACATGAAGCAGTGAGCCACACGTGTCTCTCGCCAGTGAATCAAACTCTGAAACCTCGCGGTCCGCGTCGGTGTCGTATGCGAGCGCCACGTCATTGGCGCCAAATACAACTGCGAGTCTTGAACGTGAAGTCGTACTCGCTGCCAGCCTGTTCAAAACCTCGGCTAGCTGCTCGGCTGCAGAAACCCTCACGTGCACAATGTCTCGAGGTGCTACATGACGGTGTTGCTCGAGCCACATTCGATACTGCTCCATGAAGCGCTCGTGCAATGTCGAGCCAGATTCCGGTGACACCAACAGTACACGTAAAATGTCATGGCTCTTGTGATTGACTTCAAGCCTCCTCCTCAATGGCAACGCGAGAGTCTCTTGCACGAGGTTGAGCATCGAGATTTGTTGTGGTTGCGGTGTAGCGAACGTCGTGTACTGCTCGACTCGAATAACCACAACCTCACCCTTTGGTGCAGTTCGTTGTGGCTCATCATCCTCCATGAGTGACACTCTCAAAAGCGACACAAGCTCGCTCTCAGTACTGCAGGCAATTCGTCTGTAGTGTACACAACGGAGCCTCTTCGCAGTCATGAGCTTGTCGATATCCAAGCTCACTGCTTGTAGTCGAATCGGAACCCTTGTGGTGCGAGGATCACAGAGAGCAGCAGCAAGATGGAAGCATGCATCCAACACATTCGAATACTGAACGAGCAGGTCATGTCGGTTGCCGTGGTGCTCTTGCGAGAGAGGTTCCACTCGCACGGTTGCTGATACCCACATGCCTTGCCGATCAAGCACAATATCGTCAAGCAGCTGGAACTGAGGTCCATACGCCAGGTTGGAATTGGTAGAGAGGCTCTTGTAGAACGCTGCCGAGTCAACTCGAATGCCCGATACAAGTTGTTGTTGGGTCACCACACTCGTCTCGTAATCTTGCAAACTCACTGCCGTACAAACAGCAGTCTCTTTCGAGTGGCAGGAAACACGCCATTGCTGATGTGCAAACTCTTGCACATTAACGTGGGCAACGCCATCGACTTGCTCCAGTACTCCCTTGGTTACTAGCTCCAATGTCACGGCACTGAGGCCTGCCCGCTCGACCTCGGGCCACACTGCCAGCAACTGTGTAGCCGCTGGTACAACCGAACTTCCTTCCACATGGTGTTGGCTGGCTACTTCAGGCGGAATTGTCACCGAGGCGGTCGTGTGTTGAGTGTCACCTCTATGCTCGCGCTCACGACTACTCGCGAGAGCTGGCTTGATTCGGTACGGATGAGGCGAGAGACCCAATGGCACTCGTTCAAACGCATAGGTCGGCAACGAATGATCCACCACACGAGTAGAATCGGTTGGTACCAAGTCACGATACACTGCCTGCCAGTCGATTGGTACAAGAGTTTCCTCGTAGAGCCGGCCAACTTGTACCAAGATTGCATGCCAAGCATTCGGAGATGGTTGATAAAAGGATGGCATCACCAGTAACGGCATCGGTATAGGACCAACACTGCCATCATCAGTCACAACAGGTTGTAACTGCTGGCTAGTACTAGAAGAGCCAAGTGCCCTCTGCAGCGTTGCTGCGAGTACAGCCGCCGAACCGATTTCGAGCATCACATCGACCGACTTGGAAACGAGCTCTGCGGTCTGATAAAAGTTGACGCAGCCCAGTGCATGATTGGCCCAATGATCCATGGTTCGAGCTTGTGCGTGTTCGAGTTTGCTAGCGGTCGTACTACTGAATAGTGCAATCGGGAGGTAATCTTGGCGAGATTCACTCTGCTCCAACACTCGGTGCACCACTTCATCGGCACACCAAGAGCGAACACCCTCACCAATCAACGGTGAATGGTACGCATGAGCCACGTTCGGTAATCGAATACACCGAAGAACCTTTGATTGTTGACGGTCATCATCATCATCATCGCGATCTCGTTGCGGATTTGAGAGGAATGAAATCAATCGTTCAATCGAGTGCTCGTCACCAGATACTACAGTTTGTGTCGGAGAGTTGATCGCCGAGATTGCCAACACGACACTCTCACGGTGTGTTGTTGACGACATTGTGAGAACATGATCGATTGCCAGTTGTACTTGTTTGCTGCTCGCCATGACAGCCACCATGCTTCCAGGAACAGCATACCGAGCCATGGCTGCCTCACGACTATGCACCAAGCGCATGGCTTGTGACACTGAGAGAGCGCCAGCAGTGACTGAAGCTGCCACCTCACCGAGACTGTGCCCAAAGACTGCCACCGGTTGCACTCCCCAAGATTGCCACAGTCGAGCCAACGATATCAAGAAAGCCAATAGCACAACTTGTGTCACCACTGGCTTCTCCGTGGCATTTACAGCAAGTTGATCGAGCGACACTGGTGGTTCGAGATGTCCGAGACACTCGGAGAATGTCGCTCCAAAGACCAATGATTGTTGGCGCAGTAGTGAGATGGCATCGAACAACTGGTGTGCCTCCTTGACTCCCTGACCAGAGAACATGAATGCCACCGAATGCCGCGGTAACGTTGGTTTTCGTGGTGGCTGGTTCGCGTTTGCTCTCACGTTGGCCTCGATGGCATTGGCAAGTTCGCTCACTGTCGCGACCACGGCCGAACGGTAGAGTGCAGCAGTCTGCTTTCGCGCACGAGCAGATTCGAATCGAGAACCAGCGGGAAACTGATGGTCACGACAGGTGGCTGCCGTAAAGGCACTGGCGACTCGATCGTGAGATGCATCTCGAAAGTACTCGGCATACTGCCCGAGTAGGGATTGACACGATGTGGGAGTGATAGCTGCAACGGGTACAACCAAGATTGCCTCGCTACTGCTTCGGCTGGTCGCAGTGGTGGCCACAGTGGCGGCAGTGGTAGTTGCCTCTCGCATGATCAAGTGTACATTTGTTCCAGAGAATCCAAACGATGACACTCCCGCAACGATGGGTTCTCCGTGAACACGGGAATGCAACTCATGCATGGTACGTGTCGGGAATCGAATGCACTCTGGCAGCTTCAATGCAGCAATGTGTCGATTGAGTTGCGAAAAGTGCAGATTCGGAGGTACTTGCCGATGGGCCAGAACCAAAGCGGTCTTGAGCACACCGGCAGCACCGGCGGCTGCCTCCAGATGACCAACGTTGGTCTTGAGTGCACCGATCAAGAGTTGTTCAGTCGCCTCTCGACCGTACACGCGAGTCAAGACGTCCATCTCGATCGGGTCACCGAGTGGTGTTCCAGTGCCGTGCGCCTCGACATACGACACTCGATCAGCTGTGACACCAGCGTCCGAGAGTGCCGAGCGGATCACCCGCTCCTGTGCCGATGCACTCGGTGCCGTCAAGCCATTCGAAGAGGCCCCTGCATGATTCACGGCCGAACCAACGATTTCGGCCAGTGGCAAGAGGTGCTGCGGTAACGATTGCTCGGCACGCAGCGCGAGAACCAGCGCCACACAGCCCTCAGAGCGTGCGTAACCGTCGGCACTCTCGTCGAACGTGGCACTTCGGCTCGAGGGACTCAGCATGCCGGCACGCACGAGACCCATGTGTGCAGTGGGAGTCACCATGGCTTGCGTGCCAATCACGAGTGCCACCGGTGAGCAGCGTCCATCAACAAGTGCGCGAACGGCTGCATCGATCGCCACAGCACTACTTGAGCATGCAGTATCAAAGCACACACTCGGGCCTTGAAGGTCGAAAAAGTGAGAGATTCGACCGGCGAGCGCGGCACTCGACACGCCCAATGCATGGTAGGCACCTGGAAGTCCGGTGGTACCGTGATCTCCTCCACTCGACGCCGACGATGACGATGATGGCGATGATGATGACGACGACGAAGACATGGAGGTAGTGGTGGAAGGAGCTTGGTCAGAGAGCAAAAACTCTTCCCAGCCAGCATGTTCCGATGAGTGCCCGACAAAGACGCCCGATTCGGTCGCTCGTAGTGAGCTCGGACGAATGCCAGCCATCTCGAGTGCCTCCCAAGCGAGTTCGAGCGCCATTCTCTGTCGTGGGTCCATTCTCTGCGCCTCGCTCGACGACAAGCCAAAGAACGCCATATCGAATCCGTCAGTGTGACGGGGATCGAGCAGGCCACCGAATCGTGGAGCATCAGGCACCGACGAATGGAGATCGGGCCAACGTGAAGCAAGCTCGCCCACGACGCTGTTGGTCCCGCTCACGAGCTGCTGCCAGAGCTTGTCGACTGTGTCGACTCCGGCTGGCAGGCGTACCGCCGCTCCAAGTATGGCCACTTCTCTCTTGATGGCTGTCACTGGAGGAGAGCGTGGCGCGAGTAACGGCCGAGCGACTGGTGGTGAGTGGATCGCTTCAAAGAGCTGCTGAGCCGAAGGGAACTCGTAGAGCAGTGTCACTGGCAAGTCAAGCGCTCGCGCCAGTTGCTCGCTCATCATCGACGAGAGGCCAAGAGAGGCGAACGATGAACGAACATGGCTGCGAGTAAAGGCGAGTGGAACGGCCAATACCTCGGCAAGCGCCGAGAGAATTTGCTCGAGTTCCAATCGTTGGTATCGATGTACAGGAGTGTCGTTGTGGGTGCCATGGCTCGGCGGCGTGGTGAGAGTGGGTGATGGTGAAAGAGTCGTCGTCGTAGTATCCTCAGAGGTGGTAGTTGGTGCAAGGTGCAGCTGTGAGAGTCGAGTCATTTGCGGGCCGAATCGGCGCTCGGCAAGTACTCGCAAGACACCTCGCTTGCGTGAAAGCTCGAGCTCTGGCTCGCTAGGCGGCACTCGAATGATGGCCCACGAACGAATGCGACAACTCGCAGCCACCGACAGATTCACGGTAGCAACGGCATCGAGCAACGCCTCGTGTTCTTGCTCCACTACATGATCGATGACGAGGTACGGCACTGGTTGGTGTTGCCCAAGGACGCACAGCGACTGGTACGAGACATTTCGCAGGCGCAGTTCAACGCGTAACGCCTGCTCGAGTTGCACACAATCGAGCTTCTCGGAAGTCGATAGCGTCAGAATATCATCGACGCGGCACACATACTCGATCGTACGATGAACGCGATGAAATCGAAAAATGTCACCAGTACGAAGCTTGCGAACCAGATCAGCATCGTTGACCGTTGCTGCAGTCGACGTGGCAGTCGCACTGTCGTCGTTGTTGCCGTCGTCGTTGTTGCCGTCGTCGTTGCGGCCGAGCTTGAGAGAAGACAATGAGAGTACGGCACGCGGTTCCATAACGAATGTACGCTCGTTTACACCTGGTGCAGCATTCTTGTAGCCGGTACTCGCGACCGATGGCGAATCGACCACGAATAACTCGCCCTCAATCGAATCGTGCGTAATATCGTCGGCACTCGCACAGTGGAGCTCGTACTCGAGCGTATCGTGAGGTCGAAGAGCATACGCCTCACGCAGTAGCTGTGCCAATCTCGCCGGTTCCTCTTGTGCGACTCGCCGCTCATAAGGTGGGAGCAACCGGCCAGTGAACAGCGAAGCAGCCGCCTCGGTCATACCGGCGCTTTGCATGAGCGGTACGCCGCGAGCGAGAAAGAACTCTGCCAGATCGTTGTCGAGCGGAGCACCACCCACGAGCAGTGCTGAGAGTGACGCGAGCGTGGCAATCACGTCCAGCTCCACGGCTCGTTGTGAAGTTGCGGTACTCGAAGACGGCGTGTCGGCATCGATGCGAGGTCCTCCTCGGCGCGGTTCCGGCGTGGCGGTGAGAATGTCGCGGCGCCAGCGGTCCAGCATCCACGGCACGGTCGAAGTGAACGACGGTCGAAAGCGATCGATGGCGCGCACGATGGCGGTCGGCAGTGCATCGCCGCTCGTGGTCGGCAGGCAGACGAGCCGGTGACCCGGCACGATGGCGTGGTTCACGAGATCGAGCACGAGCCCCATGACGTGCGACGACGGCAGCCATGACAGCACGCCGCGATCGTGCTCGGCCTTCGTGGCGTCGGTCGAAGGAAAGGCCCAGTGTTCGTTTCGACTGGCGCACGAATACAGCACGTTCTCGTGCGTCAGCGGCACGGCCTTGACCGAGGTGCCGGTCGTGGACGCCGAGGTCGACAGGATCACGCACACGCGCTGGCTCGCCTCTTGCGCGGCGACATTGCTCGCGTACTGCGTTCGTACTGCAGCCAATGTATCGAGCTCCTCAGGATCGAGTCGAACCGCGCTTCCGAGTGGCGGTGGGAGTAGCTGCTCGATGCGCACGAACGACGACGACGATGATGTCGTTGCCGCCGTTGTTGTTGTGGTCGTGTTGGATCGATCGAGCAGCGACGGACACTCCTGCTGCAAGGCCCTGCCCGTAGGTTCGGACGCCTCATCGACCAACATGGCCACTGGTTGGGCGGCATTCAACAACGACGATACGACCTTGACGACGACGTTCGAGGCGCCGGCAGCGACCAGCACCACGCCGGCGTACCAGCTCGCCAGCATCGTGACGATCTGCGCGGCGCCGTTGTTCGCCAGCAGCGCCGCCACTGGTAGCTGCTCCTCGTTGCCGCCGCCCGCAGGCGCTCCGAGCCCGAGAGCACGACGCATGTGGATGGCCGTCGTGAGAGCGAGCTCGCGCACGGTGGCGTACGATAGCTCGGCACCGTGGCCGTCCCAGTTGGCGAGCATGACGCGGTCGCCATGATCGCGACAGCGCCGCTCGAACAGCGCGTGAAGTGTCGGCGCCTCGAGGTGCGCTCGCTTGCGTGGCTCGCCGATCCTCACGGCGACCGTGGCATCGCCGTGCGATGGAGCATCTTCCATCGATAGCAAAGTGATGGGGTCAATAACCTCCTCACAACGTGGGTCGTTGGATCGTTCAACGTATAGTTGGGTTCGAACACGAGCCACACGAACACGAGCGAGGAAGCAAGCGAATGACGACGTTACTGACGCGAATGGCTCCCAGCTATCCACTCAATTAGCCTCTCGATAATATAACATAGATATCGATATTGATAGTGGATGAGAGATGGATTTACATGATCTGATCGAGAGAGCATGTGGCTTGATCATTCAACGAGTGACGCACTTGACGTGCATAGATGGCGATTGCCATGGCGGCAGCCGACTCTTGCGCATTGTTGATGACGTCGTTGGGTTGTGGTGGCGGGCCTTGCCACGCGGTACCAAAGAGCGTCGTGCCATTCTGCTGCGCCAGTGTCCAGATGGCGTTGGCCGAGTCGGCGAGGAGTTGAGCGTAGTGAGCGCGCGGCGAGACGCGCTGCAGCATGTTGAGGTAGCGGAACGCGATGCCCTTGAACTGCGGACAATCGGTGCCGGTGCAGGAGTTGGCGTCGCCGTCGGTGAGCACCAGAGAGTGTGTCGAGTTGGCGAGACGCACGGTCTCGTTGGTGTACATGAAGCCGGCGACGGCGTGGGCGTTGTCGAGGTAGGTGGCGTTGGCCGTGGCGCAGTGGAGCGCCACCGAGGCGCCGACCATGAGGCCCTCGTTGTACGTGTACTTCCACCACACGACGTCGCCCGACGAGGCCTCGATGTGGTCGGCCACCTGGTAGGTCGTCGTGTTGACCATGGTGCGCCACCAGTAGTCGTACACGCGCTCGGCGAACGTCAGGTACGTGGCGTTGCCCGTGAGCGCGTGCAGGTACACGCCGGTGATCACGGGCCCGGCGTTCGAGGCCGTGGCCTTCTGCGTGTGCGCCGTGTCCCACCAGATGCCGCCCGGATTCGAGCCGCAGCACGTCGTGTCCCACGCGGCCATGATCGAGCCGTACAGCGTCTCGGCCGTCTGCACAAAGGCCCTCTGCGACGGCACCACAAAGTGGAAGGCGCGCAGCAGCGCGATCGCCATCCAGTTCATGTCGTCGTAGTAGGCGCGCGACCAGCCGCGCGCCGCCTGTCCGGCGTACATCGCCTCGACCACGGCCTTGACCTCGCCGAACACGGGCGGACCCGACGAGCTCGGCGCAATCAGCACACCGTCGATCACGGCATCGAACGACTGCGCGTAGTTCCAGTACTCGCTGAGCGTCAGGCTGCCGGGGTCCGGGTGGTACTTGAGCAGGTAGTGCTGCTTGTGCGACCAGTACTGCGACACGAAGCGACCGAGACTCTGCTCGGCTCGCTCGCTCCACGTCGACGCTGCAGGCGTGGCGTCGATCACACATAGACCGAACATTAGGAGACTCATAGCAACAATGATAGCATTCGTGCGTGAGAGATATCGAGATGCCATCGTGATCGTGATCGTGATCGAGAGTGAGGTCGCACTCAAGGGGGGACTGTTGCTCGCTGATGTGAATATGCTTCGCAATAGTGATGACACTATCGATGGTGCTATACGGTTGTTGTAGGCGGTAGTGTGATATGCGCCGCGAGACGACCGATGGTGATGCGAGAGGGCCACGAAGCTGCTGCTACTGATGATGAGGTCGATGTCGATGTCGAGGTCGCTCTCGTTGTTGCTTGTTGTCTCGGAGGTCGGTGCTGCTGCTGCTGTTCCGACGTCCTGCGGCTCGAGTCTTCATTGTCTTGTACGCGAGTGAGCCCGTGAGCGTGTGTGGGTGAGTGTGAGTGTGTGAGCTCGGGGGCCAAGCATATCAACATGCGCGCTGCAGCAGGAGCTCGAAAGAAGGGCGCACCCGCCAACGACAAGAAGTGCGTCGCGCTCGCCGATACGCTCGACCATCTGCTGGCTCATAAGCGTATCTAACTCTACCTCTATCAATAGGAAGTTCGACTATGCCGCTGTCGCCAAGGGAGAGGCTGCGGCAGCGGCCGCCGCCGCAGCGGCATCTCCGACCAGCATCGCGCAGCAACGATCCCAGTGGGTGCTGCAGAACCTCGTCGTACGTCGCGTCTATCTATCGTGATCTATCGTGATAGGATCGTTCTGATGGGTATGGATATAGGGTTGCGAGGTCAAGGTCGTCACCAAGAACGGCACCGAGTACGAGGGCATCTTGCAGGCGACCTCGGTCGAGCCCTCGGGCATCGCGGTCACTCTCTCGCACGCTCGCAATCTCGCCATCGTCGTACGACGCGTCTATCCATCTCTCGTTACTCTCTGATCGACGTACACACAACGACGCTCGGCGGCTCATCATGAAATGATGATTGAATTGGAGTAGAGCGAGCTTCCGACACGACCAGAGCGTCGTGTCAAGATTGCAGCGGCCGACTTTGCGCTCATCGAGGCGACGAACGTGACGTTCGTGCATGACGCTGCCGACAGCACCTTCGGTACGCCGTAGCGTCACATATGCTCGAACGACACATGACGGCATCGTGATGCAACAACTGACGCACGCGGGGCGATCGGCAGGTCTCAACGATGGATTCAAGACCGACACAGACATCTCGGGCGGACAGACGGGCGCCATGCGCGAGTTGACGCCGTGGATGCCCGACGAGGACGTGCCGCTGCCGAGCCACCTCGACAACACGTTCCAGAAGAGCCGCGGCGCCTCGAGCGGCTCGGGCTCGTGGGACCAGTTCGCGACCAACGAGAAGCTCTTTGGCGTGCGCACGACCTTCAACGAGGACCTCTACACGACCGTGCTCGACAAGTCGTCGCCCGGCTACAAGGAGAACGAGCAGCGTGCGCAGCGCACGGCGCACGAGATCATGCACCAGGGCTCGTCGACCGGCAACCTCCATATGCTCGAGGAGCGCGGTCAGCTGCAGGGCCAGGACTACGACGAGGAGGACCTCTACGGTGCCGTGATCCGTGACGCACCTGCAGCATCGTCGAAATCACAGCAACAGCAACAACAACAACAACAACAGGCGTCGTCTCGTGGAGCATCGCGAGCTGACGGTGGAGGTGCCAGTAGCGCCTCGCCATCGTCGTCTGCCGCTGCGCCAGGCAAGAACGTCTACATCCCACCGGCCAAGAAGCAGCAACTCGCTTCTCAGGCTGCCAACACAGATGAAGTACGTAGACTCGCGAGCGAGCCGATCCTCGTTACCTCGTTGACTCGTGCGCTCACACATTGACTCACTCTCGTTCGATTACAGCGCAAGGGAGCCAACAAGCGTGCTTCCAACAACTCCTCCAACTCGCGTACTCAAGCTCGAGACGACGAGCAACCTGCTGCCGCTGCCTCGAGCTCTCCAGCAGCAGCCACTACTGCAGTGGCGGCAGCGAGCCCTGCTGCTGCTGCTGCTGCTACAACCCAAGTCAATGGCGTTGCTCCCAAAGCTGCATCCGAGCCCGCCACTCCTGCGGCACCTGAGAAGGAATCCGCCAAGGCACCATCGGAGGCTGCCGCACCTGCAGCGGCAGCGACAGCTACTGGTGAAAGCACTCCCAAGCCTGCAGCAGCAGCAGCAGGTGCGTCGGAGCCAGCGACTCCGACTGCATCGGCGACTGCATCACCTTCCGCAAGCCCGGCGGCTTCGGGCGGAAGCGCCGACGGCTCGGCACTCAAGAAGCCGAGCAAGATGAGCGTCAAGGCCAAGGAGTTCGTGCCGTCTTCGATGCGCTTGTCGTCGCCGGCCTTCCAACCGAGCTACGTGCAGCCGCGTACGGTGGTCATGCATCCGCCACCGCAGCAGCCGTTGCTGTCGCCCGACTTGGACTACAACTATCCGCGTCCCATTCACGTCGTTCCCGACGAGCAATCCACTTGTACGGCACTCCCCTCACTCATACTCACTTGCCACATTCACTCACTCGAAGCCGTGCTTGTTCCTCTGTCCCCGCCGCGTGACAGCTCCTCAATGGATTCCTGGAGCGCCGTATGAACCATCGTCGCCCACTGCCATGGTACGCGTGAGCAGCTACTGCCATCGCAATCGAGCCTGCGCTGACTCGCTCGCTGTGCGCAGATGT
>Ga0209915_1004096_pt1 | contig 11139 bp, 16 predicted proteins | sample ThiBiot_750_plan_FD_183952 | JGI IMG/M metagenome (GOLD analysis project Ga0209915, IMG submission 183952) | Wastewater bioreactor microbial communities from Cape Town, South Africa - Thiocy_cont_750_plan (SPAdes) | ecosystem: Engineered > Bioreactor > Thiocyanate-remediating > Anaerobic-Aerobic... | reverse complement strand
GATAGATAGATAGATAGATAGATAGATAGATAGATAGATAGATAGATAGATAGATAGATAGATAGATAGATAGATAGATAGATAGATAGATAGATAGATAGATAGATAGATTGATAGATAGATAGATAGATAGATAGATAGATAGATAGATAGATAGATAGATAGATAGATAGATAGATAGATAGATAGATAGATAGATAGATAGATAGATAGATAGATAGATAGATCACGATAGAGAGCGAGCTCGACGGACCTCCTTGTCGTCAAAGTAGTAGAACCTCGGGAACTCGAGGCGAAACCAGAAGCGCGAGTAGGTGTAGCCATCGCAGTTGTCACGCTCGCGACGCAGCGCGAGATAGCCACTCTTCGAGGCTCCCGATGATGATGGTGATGATGACGATGATGACGATGTCGGTGATATAGTCGATGTCGGCGTGGATGCGAGAGCCACAGCAGTGGCGGCAGCAGAAGAGGATGGCGATGATGATGAGGATGATGTCGATGATGAGGATGTCGATGGCGTGGGGCTGAGGGCTCGACGGGGCGAGTCGGCGATCGTGGTGGTGACGATGATGGTCTCGGTCTTGAGGCTCAGGAGATCGAGAGGTTCGTCGAGCGGTGGCGAGTCGTGGGTCGTCGAGGAGGACTCGAGAGAGTCGGACGAGTCGGGGCTCGACATCACGAGATCGAGAGCGTTCGACGAGAGTCGATTGCCTGCACTGTTGTGCGGATGCAACAGGCGTCCGCGAGGTGTTGGTGGTGTGGCCGTGATGGGGAGCGCTTCGTGGTGAGATCACAATCGATGATGGAGGGAGCGCGAGATAGAGATAGAGCGAGAGATAGAGCGAGAGTGTCGGCTGACTCGAAGCGGAGGTATGTGAGTGATGGAGAGAGAGAGAGAGAGAGAGTGGCGGCTTACAGTGCTGCGGGGTCGATGAAGATGTTGTTGATGTGGTTGATGATGATGATGGTGATGGCTGCGCGTGCGGGCGAATGAGACACTGATGCTCCGCCCGCCCTCGCGCGAACTACTCGATCAAACCCTAACCCTAACCCTGACTCCCAACCGGATATCTCGAAGCAACTACTGACGCTACCAGTGACTCGACCACTCCCATGATCGTGTGCCATATGATCTCCATCCGCTTCGATTCAGTAGATGCCGTCCACATGCATGCATTCGATTCATGCATTCGATTCATTTAGTGAGCCGGTCGGTGGCTGCTGTTTGAATCGTGAGAACTACCTGTCTCTATCTATCCATCGCTCCCAACTGCCACCTCGGTCCAGTAAACCCTCGAGCCACCCTGAGGTACCAAACCAAAACACCCAACCGCCTCCAAGGACCTCCAGAGCCACCACCCTCCTGAGCCTTCCATCAAACCGTGGTCAACGCCCCATAACCACCGCTCCCTCCCCAACTATCCTCCGGCTGCTCCGCATAATATCCGGGCACCCAACCGAACCCTCAACCCTCTACCCTCTTGCCAGATACCATCTGAAGGTACTCCTCTGCTCTCCTTCGAGATATCCCACAGGACCCCTGATACCAACTAACCATCTCTCTCATTCTCATTCTCTCATTCTCAGTCGGTTGTTAATTCTCTTCTCTCGCGGTGTCCGAGGTTCGGAACCTTCCTCAGTAACTTCTCTCTCGCAATCGATCAATCGATCATTCGCCTCGTTGCTTCACGTTCGATACATCACACTCGCATCGCAATCCACGCATCGATCTCCTTCCGAGGCACTACATATCTTCCACTATCAGCCTACCTGCCTGCCTACCTACTTGCCTCGTCGTAAAACGCTACAGCTATCGCGTTCATCAGTCGGTTATTGTCGATGAAATGATGCGAGTCGCACACTAAGCGATAGCTCGTTCTTCGTGATAGATATCGAGATATCTCCAACCAACAACACCGACAACACCAACAACCAATACGCAACTACACAAACCCACATCCATCTTCTATCGATCATCCCTTCACCCGCACACGCACACGCACACAATCAACACTGGCAAGAATGTCGTCGAACTCGAATCTCTCAGGTATCGTCGAGCTCGATCTCTCGATATCTCGATCGATCTATCGACACAGATATCATCCATGTCCTCGATCTCTGAGGCTCTTTCAGTGTTCTTGGGAGTATTAATCATTGATCCTTGGTTTCAAGGCTCTAATGGATGGGACGAGCTCGATCAACTGTCGCATTCGGTGCGCGATGCCGTGCTATCGAGCACGATGCCCGAGCCCGAACCACTCGATTACAAGCCGCTGTTCTCGTTCATGCAATCGGCCAAGACCAAGCTCTATAACATGTACAAGAGTTGTACGTTGAAGCAAGCAAGACCAAAGGGGAGGGTCGATTGGTGGTTGGGTTCTATCGTGGGAGATATATGTGTGCTATGAGAGTCGATATCTCTCTCGATATATCTCGATATCGATCGATCGCGAGCTCACTCGATATCTATCTATCGATCGAATCATCTAGATCCACGAGAGACAGCGACCTTCTCTTCGTCGCCTATCTGGCTTCTCGGTGTAAAGTATGACCCGACGATCGAGCCGCCACCACCATCCTCCTCGAGATCCAATGGCGGCTCCAGGTCCAATCGCAAACAACGACGTAGACTCTCGACCTCGTGTCCGTCGGTGCCTCTCCCATCGCACCGTGATGACCATCATCTTCATCCTCAGGATGATGGCAATCATGATGGTGGTGGTGATGATAGCCATCACAATGACGAACCGGCTCCCTCGAGAACCAATGACTCATCTGCCACGACCACGACGGCAGCATCCACAACCATGGTGCTTGCTCCACCACACGATGCGGTCCACGACCACGCCGCTGCCGCCAACGACGACGACGATGATGGATTTGTCGTCAATGCGGCAGTACTCGGATTGGAGTCCGCCATGCAATCGGTATCGAGCGCCGACCATCCGATGCCGGGCGTCGTGTATGAGACCACACATCCGAACCTCAACGCCTTCCTGGTGGATTTCTTCTCGCGAACGTGGCTCACCTATCGAAGCAACTTTCAACGCTTCGAGGGCGGAGAGCTGACGACCGACATGGGCTGGGGCTGCATGATCCGCTCGGCTCAGATGATGCTCGCTCAAGCGCTCACGATGCATCTGCTTGGTCGAGGTACGCGACATTCCTCCACATGTGGACCTCCTCGTTCTTGACCCGACGACCTCTCATCGATGAATGAATGAATGAATGAATGTACGCCCGCGCGCGCGTGTGTGTGTGTGTGTGTGTGTGTGTGTGCGTTTCGTTTGCGTGGCGCAGATTGGAATCTACGCAACGACATTCAGCGAGGTATTCATGGCGAGATCTTGCGATGGTTCTTGGACTCGCCCGGTCCACGTCATCCGTACTCGATCCACAACATTATTCGTCTCGCAGCCAAGTTCAACAAGAAGGCCGGCGAGTGGTTCGAGCCATCGACAGTATCGCTAGTGCTCAAGTACGTTCATTCTCCATGCTCGCGCGAGAACGACGTGAAGGATGGCTGATTGGATGCGTGTCCCAGGTATCTCGTGCGAAACCACAACACGGGCAGCCCGCCGATGACCATCTACGTCGCCAAGGAGCCGACCATCTACAAGGACAGCGTCTATGCACTGTCGTTCTCGCGCGAGGCGTACATCCACTCGCCGCGACTGGTGTTGACGCCAATCGAGATGCCAGCCGAGGACCAACAAGACGTGCCCGTTCGCGTGACGCTGTCGTTCAACGAGGATGGCGAGGTGCTGCCACTTCCTCGACCAACCGACCTACCGACGGGCGCATCGTCCGAGATATACGTCTCGGCCAGCACGGCGGCCGACATTCAAGGCCATGCCGCAGCGCCTAGCTCGCCAGCGAGCGCGACTCTGCGGCCCGATCAACACGAGCGTACTCGCGCCAACTCGACTGGCTCAGCGCCGTCGCTTCCGCCACTCAAGCTTGACTCGCTGCCGGCAACGAACTCGGAGCTGCCGTCTCCTGCATCTCCGCCCGCGCCGGCATCGGCCACGAATCACTCGGCAGCGGCAGCACCAACACCGGGTCGCCTCGACAGCCCAAGCAAGATCTTCTTCCGACCGATCATGATCGTGGTGCCGCTGCGCCTCGGTCTCACGAGCATCAACACGGCGTACCTGCAACAACTCAAGGCCTTCTTCGAGATGCCGCAATCGCTTGGATTCATCGGAGGAAAGCCCAATACTTCCATGTACTTTGTCGGCTACCAAGGTACGTGGGCGCCGTCTGCTCTCTCTATCTCGACGTTGTCGCTGAACTCTTGCGCGTTGCGTGCTCTCGTCAGATGATGACCTGTTGTACCTCGATCCTCACTTGGTGCAACCGACCGTCTCCAAGTCCCAGCTCGATGCATCAGCCAGTGTATGTATCAATCGCACGCAGTGGAGTGCAGCCTTGACACAGGCGATGGCACTAACGAGTACTCTGGCTCGAACGCACGCAGTCCTACCACTGCAAAGTGCCACTCAAGCTCCCGATGCGGCTCCTGGACCCTTCGCTGGCGGTTGGGTTCTTTTGTAAGGATGCCCATGCGTTCGAGGACCTGTGCTTTCGGCTCCAGACGGTCGACGCAGGCTCCGAGTACCCGCTGGTCAGCATCGGCCACAAGGACCCGTACGCCGATGACGACTCGCGATACATTCCTGACGTTGCCGATTTTCTTCTCTAGTGAACTCGCACCGAGCAAGACCACTACAACTTGCTCGCTCTTGTCCCTTGCTATTGTGTCATATACATTGTCTCCCCAACAAATCCAGAGAATACCTGCATCAATCCAGAGGATATCAGCATCAATCCAGAGAATACCTGCATCAATCCAGAGAATACCTGCATCAATCCAGAGAATATCTGCATCAATCCAGAGAATATCAGCATCAATCCAGAGGATATCAGCATCAATTCAGAGAATATCTGCATCAATCCAGAGAATATCTGCATCAATCCAGAGAATATCTGCATCAATCCAGAGAATACCTGCATCAATCCAGAGAATATCAGCATCAATCCAGAGAATATCTGCAATCCAGAGAATACCCCGGCAGTCATTATTAACGTTGCGCCGAAAGCCCTTCTTGCTCTACGTCGCGTATCCTCTCGTTCATCCCTCGCTACACACTCCCCTCGTTACACACTCCCCTCGTTCATCCCTCGCTACACACTCCCCTCGTTACACACTCCTCTCGTTCATCCCTCGCTACACACTCCCCTCTTACACACTCCCCTCGTTCATCCTTCGCTACACACTCCCCTCGTCATGCAGGCACTGAATGCCGAGCTCGAGGGAATGCTCGCCGAGAGCAAGACCAAGGTCAATGATGGTGACTACGAGGGTGCCATCGCTATACTATCGCGAGCGCTCCAGCGCAACCCGTGGTTCCGTCCGTGCTTGGACTACCGAAGCTATTGCTACAGCCTGCTGGGCAAGTACGAGCTCGCTATTCGCGACCTTGACGAGGTCATCGCGCTCGATCCCGGCGAAGCGCACCTGTACGTCCATCGCGGCGAGCTGTTCGTCGATCTCGAGCAGTACGACAAGGCGGCGAGCAACTTCTCGACCGCCATCGAACTCGGCATACGGTCGCCCGACCTCTACACGGCCCGAGGCGCCACGTACGTACGCTTGGGCCTCTTAACGCAGGCCGTGGAAGACCTGGAGCTGGCGGCCGAGCTCAACCCACGCAGCGAAACGACCTTCGGCCACCTCGGTTCCGCGTACACTCGCATGCGCCAGAGCGCAAAGGCCATACGCGCGTTCTCGCGCGCCATCGAGCTCAACCCCGACTACTACGAAGCCTACATCGGCCGCGCCTCGGCCAAGGCAATGCAGTGCGACGTTGCGGCCACGATTCCCGACTACTCGGCAGCCATCCGGCTCCGACCGGACGACAACGAGACGCTCATCAGCCGTGCGATCGCGTACTCGATGGAGCGCCGCTTCACCGAGTCGTTGCAGGACTTTGAGCTCGCTCTCAAGCGCGAGCCCAACAACGTGCGAGCCTTGAACAACCGAGCGCTCGCGTACGAGGGCATGGAGCGCGACGATCTCGCGATAGAGGACTTTCGCCGTGCGCAACAGATCGACCCCAACCAGGCAAGCCCGTTCGCCACCATGTTTGGCTATTTCGATCGCGAAGACGACGCAAGTGCCGAGAAGAAGGCCAAGAAGAAGGCCAAGAAGAAGGCCAAGGCGAAGGCCAAGGCCAAGGCGGCTGCACCTGGGACAACAACGCCCACCGCAACAACTACAACGACAACAGCGTCACCGAAGGCGGCTGCACCTGCTGCTACTGCATCACCGAAGGCGGCTGCACCTGCTGCATCACCGAAGGCTGCTGCTGCTGCGTCACCGAAGGCTGCTGCACCTGCTACTGCATCACCGAAGGCGGCTGCACCTGCTTCTGCGTCACCGAAGGCTGCTGCATCACCGAAGGCGGCAGCGGCGACGAGCACGACGACGACTGCAGCACCGCAAGAGCCATCGTCAGCACCGTCCGACCTTCCTGACCTATTCCTCGACACCTACGAGAAGACGCCAGATATCGAGCAAGCGATCCAAGAGCTCTCGAAAGAGATTCAGCGCGACCCCGGGAGCCTCCATGCTCTCGTCAACCGAGGCCACGCGCGCTGGAAGCTGAACCAACCCGAGCTCGCGGTGCAAGACTTGACGCAAGCGATCGAGATCGACCCCCACGATACCACGGCGCTCTTTCTCCGTGGCCTCGCGTACTGGCGCTTGAGCCAACTCGAGCAAGCCAGCCAGGACTTTGAGCACGCCATCGCGGCCGACGACGAGGATGGTTGCGGCCACTTGGGAAGGGCAATGTGCCGCGCTCGCTCGGCCAGGCATCGTGACACGGCACTCGAGCCGCTGTGCCGCTCGCAAGAGCTGTTCACCCAGGAGCTTTCCGATGACTCGGAGGACCCGTGGCCATTGTTATATCGAGCGCAGACTCGTCGATACCTCGCGCTCCTCGGTACCTTGCCGCAGCCGATCATTGAGAGGCTCGGTGGCAGTGCCACGAGAATCTCGCTGCTCAAGCACGCATTGTCAGACCTCGAGCAGGCCCTGGTGTTGCGACCTGAATTCGTCGAAGCACTGGCCGAGCAATCCATCGTTCGTGCGCTGCTGGGCCAAGTCGAGCCAGCTGTGCTTCACTTGGATACGGTTACAACTGCCGTTCCAGAACGTACGTCAAGAACAGCGTATCATCGTACCGATGTGGCTCACTCACTCATTCTCTCACTCATTGGACGAGCAGAAAGGGATGCAGTCATTGAGGAGCTGCTTGTGGTGCGCGAGATTGTGACTCCGGGTGATGAGAATGCGCGAGCTATCTCGACGGTGTTGTACAAACTCTGCAACCCACGGCGATAACGCTCCGAGTATGTACACACATGTGGCATAGATATTCTCATCTCAATCACCATCCCCTCAAGTAAGAGCTTACACAACAAGTAAAGCAAATTGTCTATCCTGAGATATTTCTCTTGCGCGCGCAGAGATAGCAAGAAGAACCGGCCAAGTTCGCGGAATGTCGTTCCGTGAGCGGTGGATGGTGAGCTTGAGCTTCTTCCATTACTGTTCCTCAGCTGAGAGTCAACCAGTCTGCTCCTCGCCCTCTGCCGCGCACACCTCTCTCCCTCTCTCGCTCCTCCTCTCTTTCGTGTGGTGGTGGCTTTGTGGCGGACTGACTGACTGACTCTCTCGAACAATGCTTGCCGCGATACGAGCTGCTACCACGCGGCGAGTACTTTCAACGACTCGGTTACATTCATCTCTTCGATGTGCTCTCTCGACATCATCAACGAGTCAAGTTCATCATCAACAGCATCATCATCAACCACCACCACCACTCCCAAAGGACTTTACATGGCAACCCTCGACCGAAGCTGATCTCCAACGCTATCCGGCAGAGGATGTCTTTCGTGCAGGCATGCGGCACCATCACATCTGCAACACGGCGTTCCCGATCGCGCACAATACGACCATCCGTCCGTATCGCGTTCGTCGCGTGCGCGAGCAGCAGGAGATTCGCGACACGTTCGCCGGCGCCTATGGCCATCTGGACGAGATGATGCTGTACGCGCACGTCCCGTTCTGCCACACTCGGTGTCAGTTCTGCGAGTACACGGTCGTGAATCCCAAGCAGGGCCGCGACGAGGACGTGCAGTCGACGTACTTTAAGGCGCTGTGGAGCGAGCTCGACATGTACGCCGAGCTGCTGCACACGCGCGGCAAGCGCTTGGTCGGCTTCGATATCGGTGGCGGCACGCCGTCGATGGCGCGCACCGAGCACATTGCCGAGTTGATGCAGCGCGTCGAGCAGCGCTTCGATCGCGTCGACTGGGAGCAGCTCGAGGTGTCGATCGAGACCACGCCCAAGATCGCGGCCGCCGAGCCCGACAAGATGCGCGCCTACTACGACATGGGCATTCGGCGCATCAGCATGGGCGTGCAGACCACCGACTTTACGCAGGCGCAGGAGATGAACCGCGACGACGCCAACGCCTCGGTCGACTACCTCCATCGCGCCGTCGCCAACATTCGCGCCGCCGGCTTCCGGAGCTTCAACATCGACCTCATGTACGGCTTCCCGCTGCGCGCCTCGCGCACCGACGACCCGTGGCTCCGCACCGTGCAGGACACGATCGACCTCGGGCCCGAGCACATTACGCTCTACCGCATGCGCTACAAGGGCACGCTCATGGCGCACCTGGCCGACCGCGTCAAGCTCGACCAGGTCAACCGCCAGGAGGGCGACGCTCGTGCGCTGCTCAACGCCTCGGGCTTCGTCGGCCTCACGGGCAAGAACACCTTCTCGCGCGTGCCCGGCAACTCGGGCTGCTCCGACTACCTCGACAAGCGCGTGCGCCTCGCCGTGCCGTACATTGGCATCGGCCTCGGCGCCCAGTCCTTCTCGCACTACTCGCTCTCGTACAACCTCGGCGCCGTCACCAAGCGCCTCGAGCAGTACGTGCGCAGCCTCGAGCTCCGTCGCATCCCGGTGCAGGATCTCTACCATCTCTCGCGCGAGGCCGCCATCGCCAAGATGGCCTCGGTCAGCTTCTACTACGGCGGCATCGACCTGCGAGCCTTCGAGTCGTGCTTCCGCGCCTCGTTGCACTCGCTCTTTCCCAGCGAGGTCGACTTTGTGCTCAAGTACGGCCTCATGGAGCTCGACCACGCCAACCAGCGCCTCCAAATGACCAAGCTCGGCAAGCAGTGCTTTGGCGGCGTCGTGGCACTCTTCTACTCGCCCTCCGTCAAGAACTACATTCTCAACCTCCAAGGTGGAGAGCGCTTCTTGGTCGATCCGGTACACGCCTTGGCACAACAGCAGTCGCCCTTCCAGCCACTGCCAGATGAGCCAGCTCCAGTGCGTCGTCGAGTCACGAGATCTGCTGCTGCTGCTACTGCCACGCCAGTAGTCGAACAAGCATCATCGCCATCGGCCTTGCGCAGCTCGATCCTTCCCTCGTCACTGCCAAGCTCGTTGTCATCATCATCGTCATCGACTACCATCACTACGGCACAGCCATTCAGCAGCTCCACTGCTGCTGGCAGCTCGCGATCCATGTCGACCATGGCACATCGCGGCAACCACCGTCTCCACGGGATTGACGTCTCGCAACCGTTCGAGTTTGGCAACATCCTCTTCTCGGGCCCGTGCAACCAACGCTGCCCGTTCTGCATCGGCCATCGACTCGTAGAGACGCCCAACAACCTGCGCCAGTTCCCGCCCGAGAACCTCGATGGCTTCGTCGAGTGCATGCGCGCCTCGCGCAGCTCCAAGATCATCATGACCGGCACTCGCACCGACCCGCAGCTCTACAAGTACGAGGAGCAGCTCGTGCGCCACCTGCGCCACCACCTCCCGGGCGTGCACATCTCGCTCCACACCAACGGCTTGCTCGCCGCCGCCAAGCTCGCGGCCTTCTCCATGTACGACTCTTGCACCATGTCGATCAACTCCTTCCAACCAGAGACTTACCGCAAGCTGCACGGCGTAAAGCAAATGCCCGACGTGGCATTCGTGCTAGCCAACGCACCGCACGTACCTCTCAAACTCTCGTGCGTCGTCACCGAGGAGAACGTCGAAGAGATCGACCAATACCTCGCCACGGCCGCGAACCTCGGAATCCGTCGCGTCGCACTGCGACACCTCTACGGCGAACCACAGCGATGGCCGGCCTCGATCCCGGCCCTGGCTCATCGAACCCCCATCAAGTACCACCAAAGCAACCCGGTCTACGAGCTCTTTGACGGCCGACTCCAAGTGACGCATTGGATCTTTGACAAGACCTCCGGTCGATCGCTCAATCTCTTCTCTGATGGAACGCTCTCGGCAGAGTATCTCCTGACCAAGGCGCCCAATCAACAACAAGCTACTGCATCATCCACAGTGTAGTATATCAACAGATTCGCTCTAGCTAGCTTGCTCTTTCTCTCTCTCGCGTCGTTATTTGTATTTAGTATTGTTATTTTGGTACTTGTGTGGTAAGGTTTCTGAATGAACGTCAGAATCGATTGTTGTTCGCGACATTCCTCTCGTTGCTTCGTGCTGCTCGCATCTCTCTCTCTCTCTCTCTCGCTTGGTTTAGCACCCATCTCAATAGCTCTATCCCAGCGAACTCTCTGCCATCATGGCGTCGTTGCGTAAACGAAACACCGCCACCGATGATGGCGAGGAGGTCGAGCTGCTCGATGAGTCCGAACAACGAGCCATCATCGACGACCTGCGACGTCGTAACGAACGTGACAATGCCTTCTACAGAGTAAGCCTCTGCTAAGATGATGCGTTGATCTTCGTGGATGGGGCATGAATGAGGAGGGGCAGAGACACTGATGCAGGTTGATGCTTGCGTAGAACGCGATGCTGTTAACGAGTTGGGCGCTCGCTCTCATCAAGGTATAAACGACAACGATCGCTGTCTATCTATCTATCTATCAATCTATCTATCAATCTATCTATCTATCAATCTATCTATCTATCTATCAATCTATCGTGATCTATCTATCTATCTATCGTGATCTATCTATCTATCTATCTATCTATCTATCTATCTATCTATCTATCTATCTATCTATCTATCTATCGA
>Ga0209915_1004095_pt1 | contig 11143 bp, 13 predicted proteins | sample ThiBiot_750_plan_FD_183952 | JGI IMG/M metagenome (GOLD analysis project Ga0209915, IMG submission 183952) | Wastewater bioreactor microbial communities from Cape Town, South Africa - Thiocy_cont_750_plan (SPAdes) | ecosystem: Engineered > Bioreactor > Thiocyanate-remediating > Anaerobic-Aerobic... | reverse complement strand
CGTACGGTGAAGGTGTCGCCGTTCTCGGTCACGTTCTTGGCCGAGGGGATCTCGACGGTCGGCTGTCCGAGCCACCGCCTGCGAGACAGCATGGTGCGCGAGGAGGGTGCGCGAGGTGTGTGCCGCGGTGTGCGTTCACTAGCGTTCGATCTCCCGAGCGACTACGACGCCGGGGAGGGAAGAGAGGGCGCGGTGGGCAGAGGCAGGTAGCGGGCGATCAATAGCTCGGTGAGCAGCAACGCGGCAGCGAGTGCGACGGCCAGCAGCACTCGGCTCGCGGCGCTGGCGAGCGACGACGACGGCGGCGGCGGTGGTGCGCACGAGCGATGGGCGGGCGGTGCAGCTGTGTTTCGCGGTCGAGGAGCTGACGATGGCGAAGCTTGTAGTGGAGGTGGAGGAGATCTCGGTGCTCGCGTGGTTGGGTGGGGGTTGCGAGAGAGAGAGAGAGAGTAGCAACGAGGGCGGTGGTGCGCGAGCGAGCGAGACGACGATGACGGCGCGAGCGCACTGAGCGAATGGAAGAAGCGGAAATGGCGGCCGCTACTTCGCGCACCACAACCAACCAGCCCACCAACCCGAACCAACCGAGGAACCACGCAGCCTCCTCAATGCCGTCTGCTCCCTCGGTCACCGGGATTCTACGCGCCACTATCAACGCTGGTACTGCTGGTAGAAGCGTTTCGTTCACTCACGCATGTAAATCACTCACTCCCCTGCTCGGTGTGCCAGCGGAATGTCGGGAGGCCGGTGAGGCGCCAGCAGCACGGAGAGCCCATCGATGGCGGTGGCGCCCTCTCCCTCACTCTCGCTCGCTCTTCTGTCTGCTTCCCGCGCTCGCTCGCTCTTCTGTCTGCTTCCCGCGCTCGCTCGCTCTTCCCTCGCTCGCTCTTCCGCCGCTCGTCGCTGCTGACCTCCCGAGGCCTCGCTCGTTCTCTTACGTGCCGCCGCTGCCGCCGTTGCTGCTGCTGCTGCTGCTCGTCGTATCGGCGCGGCGGTGTTGCGAGGAGGCAACGGGAGGAGCTGGTGGCGCTGCTGCCCGCTGCCACGCCGGTACGCCGACATGGACAACACCGATCGCCTGCGGTCGTTCTCTTCGCCCACCGGGCCCAGGCCCTCGAAGCCCTCGACCCCCGGATCGGGCTCGTCGTCCTCCTCGACGGCCCACGTGCAGCACTCGGGCGCCGCCAAGAGCGGCCTGTACGCGGTCGAGATCTCGCCGGCGCTGCTGGCCAAGTCGCCGCCCAAGACGCCGGCGCCGCCGCCGCCCTCGTCGCCCTCGCCCTCGCGCCCCACCACCCCCACCACTCCCACCACCACGCCCTCGGCGCTGTCTCTCTCGCTGGCCTCGGCACGCACCTCCTCCAAGCTCGCCACATCACGGAGCGGTTCGCCAGCGACGGGGCTGGTGAGCCGCGTGGGCCCGAGCGGCGGCTACTGGACGCCGCCGCCATCCACTGCATCATCATCATCGGCATCGGCATCGGCATCCATCATGTCGCCTTCGTCGGCAACCATGGTGCAGCAGGTGGCCAAGCCGCGGCAGATCAACCAGGACCGCATGGAGGACGCGTCGATCGGCAACTCGCCCATGTACTCGAACCTGCACGAGGTGATGCTGCGCCACTCGGTCGGCGCCGCGAGCTCCGCCTCGCTGCAGCTGCGCGACGCCGACCTCCTGCTCGACGACGCCGACCTCGACTCCTCGCTGCTGGCGCTCTCGAGCGACTCGTCCACTCCCACGGCCGCGACCACCGATCCGTACGTGCTCGCCACCGAGCGGCTGCTGGCGACGATCGAGCGCGTCGAAGCGCTGCAGCACCACTCGGTCGAACGCAACCTCCTCATGATGCAAGTGCGCGGTACGCGAGGCGCCAACCTCTGCCGGTCCCGGCCCCACGCGCACTCTTCAGTGTGCTGCCTCCACTCGCTCGCTCACTCACTCATCGACTGTCGCTCGCTCGCACCAGAACAAAAGCATCGTTCGGCAGCGTTTCTGGAAGCAGTGCGCACCGGAGACGTGAGCGCCGTGCGCCGTTCGATCACGTACGGAGTCGACGTCAACCTCAAGGACCAGTTCTCGGTCTCGGCCCTGCATCACGCTGGTACCGCCGCTGCAAGCATCCGCGCACTCGCTGCCTCGTGAACTGGCACTCATTCCTCTGGCGATGATGGCGATGCTGCTCCAGCCTCGAGCAACATGGTCGATCTTGGCACGGTGCTGCTGGACCACGGAGCCGACATCAACTCGCGCGACAGCAACCACTGGACGCCGTTGCATGCGGCATCGATCGGCGGCCATCTCGAGATGTGCATGTTGCTATTGAACCGCGGCGCCGACGTGACCGCGCAGTCGCAAGACGGCAACCTGCCGCTGCACTATCTGGCTCGCTGTCCGAGCCTTGCTTCGCTGCAGCCTGAAATGTATCTACGGGTATGCCGACGGGCACAGCGGCGAGAGCATGAGCAGAGCACCTCGTTTGTCGACGGTGCTGCTGCTGGTGATAGAGTTGGCTCTACCTTGCTTACAGAATCGTTGATTGGCGCCCAGGTGCTGCTTGGCATGCTTCGACTGGGAGCCAATATCAACCAGCAAAACCGACAAGGAGGTTCGTTGCCTCGGTTATCAGGCACGAGGGCTTCCCCTCCTAACGCTCCGATTCCTGGCTGGCCTCCAGAAACGCCGCTGCATGAGGCGAGCTTCCGTGGCACGGTCGACTGCGTCCGATTCTTTATCAAGTACAGTACTGCCGATGTAAATATGCGAACCAGGTTTGTTGTTGATGTTGTGTGTGATTGCGAATGCCACCATCGAGTGCTGCGGCTAACACATCCATCGCTCGCTTGATTTCAGCACTGGTGAAACTCCATTGCACTATGCCGTTCGTGCAGGAAACAGGCCCGTTGTACAGTTATTGCTCGACATGGGTGCCGATCAAGATATCGCTGGTCTGCAAGGCACGGCTCAGCAAGTGGCAGTGCGAGAGGGCCACGCTCACTTGATCGAGCACCTGAGCGCTCCCAACCCGAAAAACCGTCGAATGAGGTTCGTGCCATTCATTGCAATCAATCAGCACCTGTCCATCTGTCTGTTTGCATAGCTGTCACGTCGGTGAGCTTATTCGAGAGCGCCATCCAGCGTCCCATTGAATACCGAGTTGAGAGGCAACCTGGAGCAGCTTGTGCGCGATGTTCCTTCGGGCAGCTCGGTTGCTGAACGGTATGGAACCAACGAACCAACGCACGCACCCACGCCGCACGCGTATGATCTTATCTCATTGTACCTCGTCCAATCGTTCTCAGATCGTGGGACCGGTATGGATTCTTGATCGACAACGATCTCGTTCTTGAGCACGATGCAATTGCAAAGAAGATGCGTCCTGTTCTCGAGGAGCGACAGCGAGTGTGGGTCAAGTATCTCGGCAGCTCGGATCTCGAGGCTGAGATCAAGCAATTCTCCACCAGTCTGCGTAAGATGGTGCGGAAAGGCATTCCTCATCAATACCGAGGCGATGTACGTTCGTGCCATCCTCTTCCTCTTCCTCCTCCTCTGCGAGAGTACCTCCCCGTCTGACAAGCTCTCCGTCATCGTGGTGGTCACATGCTCTGTAGTTGTGGTTCAAGTTCGCCGTTGCAAGGAAGGGTCCACGTACGCACTTGATCAATCGATCAATCAATCAATCATTCATTCGTTTGCACGTTCGAACGATCGAGTGAACCTCTCTAACTTCCTCCTCCTCTGCCTCGTGTTCGATTCTCGATGATATGACAGTGAACACTGAGTACTATCGCGATCTCACAACCAAGACCTCTCCAGTGGCTGAAGAGATTGAAAAGGTTCGTGGGCAAGAGAGAGAGAGAGAGAGAGAGAGAGCGTCGTGTGCTATTGCTTGCTTCTTGATGTGTATTTGATTCTGATTCTCATGTGATAACGACGCTCTGCAGGACATTCACCGCACCTTCCCAGGCCATCAGTACTTTATGAGTGAATCGGGAAGACAGGCACTGCGCGACGTCTTGCGTGCGTACTCGTTACGCAATCCAGCGCTTGGATACTGTCAGGTACGGCAACGATGCTGCAGTACCTAATGCAAGTCGAATCGAGTCGAGTCGAGTATCTCACCGCCTGCAAATTTGTAGTCGATGAACTTCTTGGTGGGCCTGCTACTGTTAGTCATGCCCGAGGAGCGTGCATTCTGGGTCTTGTGCTTCATCGTCGAGGACCTGTTGCAGGATTACTTTGTGCGCAGGTATGAGCTCGCTCTGGCTCGTTGTCGACGAGGAGGAGCTTGCATTTGCTCTGGCATCGCAGCACCGCACATATGGCCGTGGTGGTGACGAACTCGCAACTGTGCAGTATGCGTGGTCTGACAGTGGACCAGCGCGTACTCGAGTACATGCTGGAGAAGAAGATGCCCAAGGTGCACAAGCAAGCGCTCGACCTCGGCTTCCCGTTGTCGGTCATCACGACGCGCTGGCACATGTGCGTGTTCTTGAACTCTCTACCAACCGAGGTTCGTGGCAAGCTCCATTACTACTCGGCGGCGGCATCGACGATAGCGATTGTAGCGCGCCAGACATTGTACTCATCGCGGTGGTGCGGCGTTCGTTTCGCTGGTTGCAGTCGGTGCTTCGCGTGTGGGATTGCTTCTTGCTCGAAGGCGGCGAGTTTGTGCTCGTTGTCAGCTTTTGGCTCATCAAGATGAACGAAATGCCAATCAACAACGCCCAGTCGATGGCCGAACTCATGTCGCTGTTCAGTACTGTTCCGAGGCGGCTGTTCGATAGCGACCGTCTCATCAAGGGAGCCATCAAATATGCGGCACTCTTTGAAGATAAGCAAGAGATCTCGAGTCTGTACGTGTGCGCCACTCGGTTCGTCGCTCGCTTGATTACATGCTCTCCTCACCGCTATTTCGTCACGTAGACGCGTGGATTTTTGGACACAGATCGAGCTCGAAGCTGCAAACAAACGGCGAGAGCTCATGTTGCTCCAACGGGACCGTTCATGTGCGTTCGCTCGCTACCAACCATTCTACCAGCACAAACGAGCTCTCCACTCACACACGTACACATATGTGCCAACTACCAGTTTTCCCTGTTGGCGGGAGTGGAGCGCGTGAGCCCGAAACGCCAAATGCCTATGCACCCACCGCGCTCACAAGCAACAACAACAGCGGCAGCGACCGCGGCCGCAGCGACGACAAACAACAGCTGGAGACTTCCGACTTGGAGAACCTGGTCGATACCTACACCTCGACCGATAGCACCACGAACGAGCAGGCAGTCTCGTCCATGTCATCGAGTAGCGAGTCGTGCTCCATTCCGACTCTGTCAATCTCTTCGTCGATGGACTCGTCTCCACGCCGTTCGTCTCCAACACTACCAACTGCACCGGCAGCAGTGCCGTACTCGCCTGCGGCGCTGCTCTCTGAGCGTGCGCCTCCACCGCCACCGCATCTCCGGCACAATGCCTGATCGAATGCCATTCCTTGTATCAATGAACCTCGCACTCACTCTGCGGTTAACTTAACCATCCAACAAACGATGGTACCAGCTCAAGACCGCCACTCCGGTCCAATTGGGTCGAGAGGAACGCGCACACATGTAGCTGTTGTTCGTTGGGTGGTTGGTAAATCAATCGCGTTGCGAACAGGCGTACCGACCGCTCACACACGCTCGGCGGATCTCAAGCTCGCTTTTCCTCCGCCTCGTCCTTCGCATGAGAAGCAGTCTTGGTCGAGCCAAGCCACCGATGAATACCGATGGCGATGGAGAGAGATAGAGAGAGAACTTGGGCTAGGTCAAGCAAGGCTCACACCCTTCCTTCCAAGGCTGACGTTGAGCGAGAGAGCGAGCGGGAGAGCCGAGGCGGCGCTGCATTGATTCATCGTCATTCGCTCACTCGCTCACTCGCTGCTGCTGCTGCTGCTGCTGCTGCTGCTGGTGGCGCACTACCTTTCCCTCACGACGAGAGCTGAGGCCGCTCCCTCGTTCGCTGTTACAAACAATATCCTTTGCGACACGCAAGCGACTCGTCAGTGTCGGTAGCGGTAGCACGCGGCGACGCGATGGCGACCTCGATCTCGCGGCAGAACTCGCTGGCGCGCACGCCGACCAAGGTGCTGTACGCCAACCTCGAGCGCACGAGCGACAAGCTGTGCCAGGTCATGCGCATGGTGGTCGAGGCGGCGGCGCTCGCGCACACGGCCAAGAACGACCTCGAGCAGCAGTACCAGCAGCAGTCGTTCACGCTCGCGGTGCGCGAGATCAAGGGCACGCTGTCGCAGGCGCTCAACTACGCCAACGAGTGCCAGAAGCGCATCAACCTCGCCACCACCTATCGCTCGGGGCCCTCCAAGTCCGGCCTGATCCTGCAGCTGTTTCGAAAGGTACACCTGACGTCTAGCGAGGTGTCGAACCGCCTCGTATCGCGCGAGATTCGCTGACACACTCGCACGCACGCTCGCGCATCAACAGGTGTACGAGAAGATCCAGGCGCTGGTCGACGCCTCTGCGCAGCCAGTATCGGGCGACGAGGCAGCGCGGCGCGAGCGGTTCACGACGCTGGTGGTGCTGCTCAAGGCGGCGAGCGAGGAGGTGCTGGGCTTCGAGCTGCTGCTGCTGCGGTACAAGGTCGAGTACCTGCGCTCGCCGACCTTCACCAGGGACCTCGTGCAGGAGGGCGCCCCGGCTCCCTCCTCGTCGTCCTCGTCGTCCTCCTCGTCGTCACTATCAGCCTCGCCGGCGCCGGTACCGGCACTCGCTGACTCTCTCGCACCGCTGGCCGCTGCCACGTCCTCCTTGGGGAGCTCTCCGGGGAGCAGCAGGCGTGTGGTGCAGCCGTCGAGCGCCGGCACCAATCCCTCCTCGACCCCGACCCCGACCCCGACCCCGACCCCCACCGCCAACAACAACAACGCCAACCACCACCACGACGACGCCAGCAGTCGGTTGCAGGATGCCAGCGATGTGGAGTACTACGAGGATGCGGAGTACGTTGCCAGTGCCTCGAGCGCGGCAGCTCCCGCGTCGCAGGCGTCTCCGTCCATTCCGCACGGCGCCGCTGCCGCCACTGCCGCCGCCGACGCTCACCGGCCCTCCCCCTCCCCCTCCTCCTCTCCCTCCTCCGCACCACTGACGGCTACCTCGACGGCGACCCCGACGGCGACCCCGACGGCGACCCCAACGGCGACCCCGACGCCCACACCCATTGCTGCTGTCGTCGCTGTTGCCAAGACTCCAGTGTCAACATCGACGACGACTACAGCAACAGCAACAACACCAGCACCAGCACCACCAGCACCGGCGCCAACGGCATCGCCAACGCCCGAGCCGTCAAAGGCTGGAGAGCCACCGGTCGCTGCCGCTGCTGCAACAACGGCGAGTGCTCCTGCGCCCCGCACTGTCACGTCATCGTCGCCTTCGGTCCTGTCACCAACACGAGGCGAGGCAGGCATGCAACTACCCTCGTTGCGCCTCGAGTCGCTCTCGGCGAGCAGCGAGCCGCACTCTCCGTCTCGGCCCTCGTGGTCCAGCAGCGTCTCGAGCGGCGGCGCATCGGTTGCGACACCGAGGCCCTCCTCTCCGCTCGTCATCGGTTCATCGTCATCGACAGTCGCCACTGCGCCGATCTCTATCGGGCGCCAGGGTTCATCGGCGACACCAATCTCGACCAGCGTTCCGCGGCAACCATTCACTGGAGCTCCGGCTGCATCGACGCCGCTGTCGTCCTCGTACTCGGTGTCCTCGAGCAAGATGCCCCAACAACAGCAGCAGCAGCAGCAACCCGGTGGGACTTCAAGTTCCGCCGCTCGTAACCCGCGTGGATTGTCGCCGAACTCGGGTCCCAAGCGCCAGATGGAGCTGCCGATCTGGAAGGTCGACGCCATGGGTCGCGAGACCTCGGTCGTGATCGACAAGAGCAACATCGAGTCACAGCAGCCCAAGCCGCCTCCCGACGAGTCGATGCCTGACATTGAGCCTTCGTTCGAGTTCGACACCACGTCCAAGATGGGTTGCGTGCCCGGAGGTGGCGGTGTGGTCCCGCGAGCTCGCGTCTTGCAAGCGACCAACAGCAGCGGCAGTGCTGCAAGCGATTCAAGCAGCAGCAACAGCACCAACTCCAATGCTACCAGCAACGTCACAATACGTGCGGCTTCAGCCGGCTCCACAGCAAGCGGCTCGTGGAAGTCACCACTGCCAGGCGTTCGGTCTTCGGAATCGCGAGCAATCTTGGGCAATCGCAGCTTCTCGACCGGTGGGATGCTGCCCACGCTCTCTGGCATGTCGTCCTCCTCATCTCCGTCTCTGCTGAGTACCGACACGCAAGATCAAGACTCCAAACGCGTCACTATCATCGAGCCCTCATCGTCACCATCTTCTACACCATCATCATCTTCGCCGACAACAACAACAACAACAACAACATCGCCATCATCGCCGACAATCGAGCTACCCGAGGATGAGGAAGAGCCTGAGGTTCCGAACGAAGTCGTCGTCGTCAACGAGATGACACGTCTCATCAACATGCTTCACGAGCTGGCGTCTGAGCCACAACCTGACAAGGTACAGTGACCGGGGCGCAGTGCACGCCAAGAGAGTCGATTTGGCAACGCTTACACGCGAGAGGGAGCAGGTGTCGATCGCACGAGCAGCGAAGCAAGCGTTGGAACAACTGTCGGCTCTCGAGGTGGTACTCCGAGTGAGGCTGCCAGGCCAATCGACCGGCGAAGTGCGCACGGCGGCCTTGTGCTTCATCAACCTGGCCAAGCTCTCGTTCGCGCAGATTCCGACTCAGAAGCAGCTGTACCAGATGGAGTACCATCGCCAGGAGCTCAAGCATGCCATGGATGCGGCGCTCAAGATGCTCTCGATGCCCGAGGGCTGGGTGTTCTCGCCGCGCTACTCGCTCTACGAGCGCGGTCAGACGGCGCAGGAGGCGGCCCGTAGCTCGCGCATCGTCGGTGGCACCGGCGCACCGCTTCGGGGCGGCCGCAAGTCGTACCACAAGTCGATTCCACTCAAGCAGCGCACTGTGATGAAGAACCGCAAGCTGGCGTTCGGCGAGATACTCGAATCCGAAGCCAAGTACCTCGCGGTGCTGCGCACCTTGGTGACCGTGTTCAAGAAGCCGCTTCGAGCGACGTGTTCTCCGTCGACCGTGGCACCTGCTGCGACGAGCACGAGCAACGACACTGACGAAGGCGGCTTGGTGATCACCGAGGCTGAGATCGAGGCCATCTTCTCGAACGTCGAAGCGATACTCGGACTCACGAGCCAGCTCCACGATGCACTCTCGATGCTGGACTCGGGCAAGTCACGCAAGGGCGTGGGCGAGATCTTTATCGACCACGCGCCCATGATGAAGCTCTACATGCAGTACATTAACAACTTTGACCGCTCGGTACAGACGCTCGCCGAGTGCATGAAGCGGCCGGCGTTCGTGGCGCAACTCGAGGTGTTGTACAAGAACACCGAGGACCAAGGGGCGCTCGATCTCGGTGCCTATCTGATTGCACCCGTGCAGCGGCTGCCACGCTACGAGCTGCTTCTCACGGCGCTGCAGCGCTTCACGCCCGAGGAGTTTGCCGACTATGCGACGCTCGGCACCGCGATCGGCAAGATCAAGAGCATCAACGACCAAGTCAACGAGGACAAGCGACGCGCCGAGGTGCGCGCCTACGTGGTGCAGCTCAAGCAGCGACTGGTCGGCACGCCGGCCAACTTGGCGCTCGTGCAGCCGCAGCGATTGCTGCTACGCGAGGGCCCGCTCGAGAGCGTCGGCAAGAAGAAGCGCAAGGCCATCTACTGCTTCCTCTTCACCGACCTGCTGCTCGTGACCAAGGTGCGCGGCCAGCAGTACCGCTTCCTCGAGGCGTACGCCGTCGGCGACGCGCACCTGATGATGGCCGACGCTCCCGACGCCGGGCCATGCGCCATGCGAGTCGTCATTCGAAGGAGCATCGGCGCCGGCAGCCCATCGAGTGCATCGCTCAGCGAGGCACAGCGGCCGGGAACCATCTTGTCACTCGAACAAGCGAACGCCGCGGTCGCAGCAGCTGGCAGCGGTACCATCGGTGGCAGCTCGAGCTCACCCACTGCCGGTATGAACCTCAGCCTTCGTGCGCCATCGTTCGCCGATACCAGCGGCTCGCCGTCCGAGTCGGTCGTGTGGATCGCTGCAACACCCGAGGACAAGCAAGCGTGGCTCAGCTGCTTCTTCGAGGCACTCGAGATCACCTTGTCGCCCCTTCGAGGTAAGCGTTAAGGTCGACTATCAATCCAGCTATCCATCGGTCGATCGACCAATCTTTCCATGTTGTAAACCACAAACAAATGAACAGAGAGTGTGTATTCTTGTAGGCCCCACAAATACGTCGGCAGGTTGATGTGTCGTTCAAGTCATTGTGATCGAAGCTTGAAAGGTTGCGCAGTCGAGCTGAACCGTGGCCTTGCTCCACTTGCGCACAAAGATCGAGCCTGAGGCGCGCTGGCAGTGCTGGTCGAGCGGCACGCCGTAGTCGGGCGCATTGAAGATGGCATCCGGGAACGGCAGCTCGAACGGCCACTTCATGCCCCACTCGCCGAAGCCGATCCACGCGTACGGCCCGCGCATCAGCAGGAAGGCAGCCAGCTGCTGCTGCAAGTACGGAAAGGGATTCGAGGTCGAGTTGACAGTAGTGAGGCCGGACAGCAGCGGCGCCGAGATGAAGGGCGTCGAGTCGTTGCACGCGATCGAGAGCCATCGCGCGCAGCTGGTCTCGTTGACCATGATCGGCATGGCGTTGGCGTTCGCTTGGCCCGGAATCAAGCTCCACGTGTAGCCCTTGGCATCGAGGATGGCGCGCTGCACGACCTGCATGTTGTGCAGCCAGCCGTTGGTGATGTCGGCAATGTCTTGGTCCGACAGCTGCATGTCGGCTTGGCTGTTGGCATCAATCTCCGACGGGCCTTGTACTGGGTCGTTGCAAGCACTCGAGCCGTTGATGATTGACGAGCACCAAAAGTCTACGCAATCCAATCCAATCCAATCCAATCCAATCCAATCCAATCATCAATCCAATCCAATCCAATCCAATCCAATCCAATCCAATCCAATCCAATCCAATCCAATCCAATCCAATCCAATCAAATCCAATCCAAT
>Ga0209915_1004092_pt1 | contig 11152 bp, 14 predicted proteins | sample ThiBiot_750_plan_FD_183952 | JGI IMG/M metagenome (GOLD analysis project Ga0209915, IMG submission 183952) | Wastewater bioreactor microbial communities from Cape Town, South Africa - Thiocy_cont_750_plan (SPAdes) | ecosystem: Engineered > Bioreactor > Thiocyanate-remediating > Anaerobic-Aerobic... | reverse complement strand
CTTGCTAGAGCGCGAACGTTTCATCGCCAATCAAATCAAATCGATCAAATCAAAGGAACGAGAAGATCTCGAACAAGATCTCGTTCGGAATCATCGACATCGATGCCGACTCGCCGCCATCGATCAGTGATCGAATCATCGTCATCGTCGAGATGGCTTGCTTCATCCATCGAGGAGCATGTCGATGTCGATCAGGTCGCCATGTGAACGTGTCGGCAAGCCATTGGTTGGCTCCAATCACATGCACTCGATTGCCTGCCGAGAAGGCGATGAGACCTCGATGCTCGTCGAATGCAACATCGTATGGCTGTCCAAGGCTGCGGCAATCGAAGGACGAGATGTGATGGCCTTCGGGAGTGAACGATTGCAATCGATGGTTTCCAGCATCGGCGACGATGATTCGGCCTTGGTTGTCGATGCACACTCCTTGAGGATAGCTGAGCTGGCCTGGCTGGTCGCCTCGAGAGCCGAACTCGAGCAAGAACGAGCCATCGATCGACGACAATACTTGCATTCGATGGTTGCCGGTGTCGGAGACGATGATTCGGCATCGATCATGATCGATCGCAATGCCTGATGGCCAATTGAACTCGCCAGGTCGAGATCCTTTGCTGCCAATCGAGAACAAGAACGAGAGATCGATCGACGACAAGAACACCAATCGATTGTTGTAAGCATCGGGGATGATGATGCGAAGATGATGGTTGTCGACGGCGATGCCATGGGGATAGCCGAGCTCGAGATCTCCTGATCCTTGCTTGCCGATGCACGACAAGAACGATTGCTCACTCAGAGACCATGATTGTACTCGATGATTGAAGCGATCAACGATCAGGATGCGATCATGGTCGTGATCGATGGCAAGGCCCCATGGACTGTGGAGCTGGCCTGGTCGGTCCCCTCTCTCGCTGAGCTTGGACACGAACGAGAAGCCTTCATCACAAGAGAATAGTTGCACTCGATGATTGTTGTAATCGACGACCATCAAGAGACCTCGATGATGGTCGAACACCAAGCCTCGAGGTTGATTGAACACGCCATCATCACGGCCTTCCTGGATGGTACCAATCGAGAGCTTGATTCGAGCATCGATATCATCATGGTGCGGCTGGTTGAGATGGTCGCTCATGATTGCAACACCAACAGCACAAACACAAAGACTATTCTGCCGACCACAGCAACAGTAACAACAAGATATCGATTGATTGATTCAACGAATCCAAACACGCGATTGTGATTCGAAGGAGGTAATTGAGTGTGGATCAGTGCGAGAGAGAGTACGAGTGGATGAGCGCACACGAGCACGAGAGATGATCCAGCGGCGGCGCGTTCTAACAACAACGATGTTGATGAAGAACAGTAAACCGCTCGATAGATAAAACAATAACAAGCTTCTTTATAGTGTAAATCCCTACTCAGTAAGCTCATCGATTCTGCGAGTTACAAAGGAGTTTGCTCTACGCTGTGCTGTCTTCCTCGTCATTCGTTTGTTTGCTCGCTGCTCCATGCATCATCATCATCATCACTACTCTTAACTCTCTATCGATACATCATGAATATGAGTGTGCCACACACTCCATCTCTCTCCATCGAGAGACGACTACTCTATTGTACTTTGATTCTACTCTCTATCATCTCATCGTCGGTCTATGCACAGATACGATCGATCGATGGTCGTACGTTGGCGCTCGAGGCCTTGACCTTGAGTGTGACCGACTCTCCGCCATGTGGAGTACTGTGTTCGTTCGGCTCCTTTGTTCATCGATACTCGTTCAATCCAGCACCGACAACCATGCCATTCCCTCGACAACGATTACGAGATGTATACAACGAAAGGTACTGAGATAGTAGTGCACGAGTTCGTATGTGTGTGTGTGATCATTGGCAAACCAACCCAACTCTAATGATCGATCCATTAATGTATGGATGAATGTATTGCTTGATATATTGATATAGTAACATTGATTTAACAACGAAACTCCATGATACACTCGAGAATGACAAACTCAACTCAAAGAATAATGATACATCATTGAGTATGAATGGCACGACTTTGAGTATGAATACTACGATCGTACCGGAGCAAGAGCCTGCATCATCAACGACATCAGATCAAGTATCAACAAGTACACTACCTGATCCTCACCAACCAACAGGTCCAGCACAACCACGTTCGATTGCCGTATCGGACGAGTTTCTTCGACCGACCAACCTCCAAGTACCGTATCCATCGCCGAGTATCTGGGGCGTTGCGTTCCATCAAGATCGCATGTACTTTTCGGATCAGAATCGACATCAGATACTCGTATCATCGACCACTCAAACGGCGCCTCGTGTCGTGGCTGGTGTCGGTGTGCCTGGATATGCGGGCGATGGTGCTCGTGCCGATCGTGCTCGATTCCACTCGCCCAATGGCATTGCGTTCGATCGCGCAGGCAATCTCTACGTCGCCGACTACCACAACCACTGCATCCGCATGATCGATCTCAAGAAGCAGACCGTTCGCACCGTGGTAGGACAATGTACTCGTGCCACGGCACCGGATCAAAGTGACCTCGGTGACGGATTGCATCCGCTCTCGGCCACGCTTCGTCACGCGTACACGATTGCGTTCGACTCTCAAGACCGTTTGTACATTGCCGACTACGACAACTATCGCATTCGATGTGTGAGTGCCGCCATGGATCGTATCGAGACCTTTTACAATCTGCGCTCGTACACCGTGCCAGCGATCGCCATCGACCGCATGCACGGTGATCGTGTGTACTACTCGGGCTACGGCGATGACACGGTTCGTATCGGATCGATCACGCAAGGTCGCTATCACACGACGGTGCTCGAGTCGCCGTATCAATCGAGCGCCAAGACACGAGGCTTGCTCTCGGAGCTCTCGTTCCGAGATCCATTGTCGTTGGCCGTACTGCCGCTCACCCACGACTTGATCGTCATCGATTCGACCGTCGGTGCCTATCAACTCCATCTCGGCCAATCGCCTCCGCAGTTCACCATGTTGTTTGGGGACACGTCGTCGATGATCCCCGCGACGCTCGCGACGCACTTGCACAATCAAACCGTCATGTATCAGCCACCGCCCTTGTTCGAACTACCGGCCTTACTCGCCAGCCCCGCGATGCTGAACCGATGGTTCATGCTACGAGTCGCGACTGCGACCAACGAGGCATTGGTCATCACCGAACCCGAGAGCATCATCGTACTACAACGCAACATGGCACGCTCGTTGCCAGTGACGATCGTGCCGTCGAACGTCGGCTTGCGAGATGTCGTCGACTTTATCGTGACCTTTGAGTACTCGGTGCGCAACCTCAAGCGCTCGTCGTTCACCGTCATCAACGGTCAAGTGATTGCGATCGAGCCATTCGTGTCGCCCGAGCAAGCCGACAACAAACCACTCGTGTACCATGTACCGGGTCGGCCACGCAAGCGAACTGTCATTGGCTTCTCGGGAGCGTTCATGTTGTTCGATGAACCAGGTGGTAAGGTCGAACGATCGCGACCACCATTGATCAATGCCAATGCCAATGCCAATGCCAATGCCAATGCCAATGCCAATGCCAATGCCAATGCCAATGCCAATGCCAATGCCAATGCCTTTCAATCGTCAACGCCTATCGGCACGACTGACGAAGAAGAGTATTGGGGTGGCAGGTTCCTTGTGACTGTGCGGCCGTTCTACGACTCGACCGTCGGCTTGATGTTGGCTGAGAATGTCGTACTTCCGGGTAATAACGCAGCCTATGGTAGTACGATCTTTATGGGCAACGTTGCCAATACGATGCGACAAGCTGCCACCGTTATACCATGATTCTTCAACTAGAATTGATTGAGATTGAGATAGTTGAAGAAGTGTGGTTGTCTCGTTGTTCTCTATTGTAAATTCATAATCGATAGATAGGTAAGGTAATGTCACGATCAATCATGCGAAATGAACCCATTCGATTGTTGTTGTCAATAATGTGGATCATGATCATGATGGCGATGAATTGGAAGGTCTTTTCGAGAGTGTTCGAGTCAGCAGTGGCGCGTCTGGGTCTGAGAGAGAGCGAGGTCGTTGTTGCTTGGTGTCCCTCTCGTGCTCGCATCTCGTCTGCCTCTCGCGCTGTGTGTGCGTGCCTGTCTCTCGCACAGTCATCGCACGAACCTCTCGTATCTTCAAACAACCCAGCATCTCATTCTCGGTCGTGTGAGTCTCGTGCAGTGTCGGTCGATATCTTTGTTGCAGCTGTGCTGTTGCTGATGCAAACATGAGCGATCATCTCAATCAGCCGCACCATGACGATATCGATGCTCGAATCAAGATCTCGATTGGCACCATCCAACAAAGCCATGACGATGGCTCGTTCAACACGCCTCAAGGCTTGGCGTTCGATCATCATCGAGATCTCTTGATGGTTGCTGATACCTTCAATCATCGAGTGCAAGTATTCTCGTGTGATGATGAAGGCTTCTCGTTCGTGTCCGAGCTCGGCGAGAACCATCATCCATCAAGCGATTTCTGCTATCCACGTGGACTGGCCATCGATCACGACCATGATCGCATCCTCATCGCTGATACGTTCAACCATCGAGTACAATCATGGTCATTGAGCAACCAATCGTTCTTGTCGTGCATCGGCCAGCAAGGATCAGGAGATCTCGAGTTCAACTATCCTCGAGGCATCGCCATCGACAACCATCATCGCCGCATCGTCGTCGCCGATACTGACACCCATCGACTGGTGTTCTTGTCGTCGATCGATCTCTCGTTCTTGTTCGAGATTGGCAAGCAAGGATCTCGACCTGGCGAGTTCGATTCTCCATCAAGCATTGCGATCGATCATGATCGATGCCGAATCATCGTCTCCGACACCGACAACCATCGAGTGCAAGTATTGTCGTCGATCGATGGCTCGTTCTTGCTCGAGTTCGGCCAACAAGGCGACCAACCAGGCCAATGCAACAATCCTCATGGAGTGTGCATCGACAACCAAGGCCGAATCATCGTCGCCGACTACTACAACCATCGACTGCAATCGTTCACTCCCGAAGGCCATCACATCTCATCCTTCGATTGCCGCAGCCTCGGAGGTCCATATGGTGTTGCATTCGACGAGCATCGAGGTCTCATCGCCTTCACGGCATACAATCAAGTGCATGTGATTGGAGCCAACCAATGGCTCGCCGACACGTTCACATGGCGACCTGATCGTCATCGACATGCACCATCATGGATGAAGCAAGCCATCTCGACGATGACGATGATTCGATCGCTGATCGATGACGGCGAGTCGGCATCGATGTCGATGATTCCGAACGAGATCTTGTTCGAGATCTTCTCGTTCCTTTGATTGTATCGTGATGCGAGAGAGAGAGAGAGAGAGAGAGAGATTGGAAGCAGTTGCGCTTGGCGTGTGTGCCATCAGTATCTGAGCTCTTTGCGATGCGTCTCAATGTCACGATCAATCATGCGAAATGAACCCATTCGATTGTTGCTGTTAATGTGGATCATGATCATGATGGCGATGAATTGGAAGGTCCTTTCGAGAGTGTTCGAGTCAGCAGTGGCGCGTCTGCGTTTGAGGGAGAGCGAGGTCGTTGTTGCTTGGTGTCCCTCTCGTGCTCGCATCTCGTCTGCCTCTCGCGCTGTGTGTGCGTGTCTGTCTCTCGCACAGTCATCGCACGAACGTCTCGTATCTTCAAACAACCCAGCATCTCATTCTCGGTCGTGTGAGTCTCGTGCAGTGTCGGTCGATATCTTTGTTGCAGCTGTGCGTGTGTGTTGCAAACATGAGCGATCATCTCAATCAGCCGCACCATTACGATATCGATTCTCGAATCAAGTGCTCGATTGGCACCATCCAACAAAGCCATGATGATGGCTCGTTCAACACGCCTCAAGGCTTGGTGTTCGATCATCATCGAGATCTCTTGATGGTCGTCGATACCTACAACCAGCGAGTGCAAGTATTCTCTTGTGATGACGATGACGAAGGCTTCCCGTTCGTGTCCAAGCTCGGCGAGTATGGCCACCAACCAGGCCAGCTCAAGCATCCATGCGGGATTGCAATCGATCACGATCATGATCGCATCCTCATCGCTGATACGTTCAATAATCGAGTACAATCGTGGTCTCTGAGCGACCAATCGTTCTTGACGTGCATCGGCCAGCAAGAATCAGGAGATCTCGAGTTCAACTGTCCTCGAGGCATCGCCATCGACAACCATCATCGCCACATCGTCATCGCCGATACTGACACCCACCGACTGGTGTTCTTGTCGTCGATCGATCTCTCGTTCTTGTTCTCTGTCGGAGGCATCCAAGGATCTCGACCTGGAGAGCTCGATTATCCTTCAAGCATTGCGATCGATGATGATCGATGCCGAATCATCGTCTCCGACACCGACAACCATCGAGTGCAAGTATTGTCGTCGATCGATGGCTCGTTCTTGCTCGAGTTCGGCCATCACGGCGACCAACCAGGCCAATGCAACAATCCTCAAGGATTGTGCATCGACAACCAAGGCCGAATCATCGTCGCCGACTCGAACAACCATCGACTGCAATCGTTCACTCCCGAAGGCCATCACATCTCGTCGTTCGATTGCCACAGCGTCGGGCGTCCATACGATGTTGCATTCGACGAGCATCGAGGTCTCATCGCCTTCTCGGCAGGCAATCAAGTGCATGTGATTGGAGCCAACCAATGGCTTGCCGACACGTTCACATGGCGACCTGATCGACATCGATATGCTCCTCGATGGATGAAGCAAGCCGTCTCGACGATGACGATGATTCGATCGCTGATCGATGACGGCGAGTCGGCATCGATGTCGATGATTCCGAACGAGATCTTGTTCGAGATCTTCTCGTTCCTTTGATCGTATCGTGATGCGAGAGAGAGAGAGAGAGAGAGATTGGAAGCAGTTGCGCTTGGCGTGTGTGCCATCAGTATCTGGGCTCTTTGCGATGCGTCTCAATGTCACGATCAATCATGCGAAATGAACCCATTCGATTGTTGCTGTCAATGTGGATCATGATCATGATGGCGATGAATTGGAAGGTCCTTTCGAGAGTGTTCGAGTCAGCAGTGGCGGTCGTTGTTGCTTGGTGTCCCTCTCGTGCTCGCATCTCGTCTGCCTCTCGCGCTGTGTGTGCGTGCCTGTCTCTCGCACAGTCATTGCACGAACCTCTCGTATCTCCAAACAACCCAGCATCTCATTCTCGGTCGTGTGAGTCTCGTGCAGTGTCGGTCGATATCTTTGTTGCAGCTGTGCTGTTGCTGATGCAATCATGAGCGACCATCTCAACCAGCCGCACCATGACGACATCGATGCTCGAATCAAGATCTCGATTGGCACCATCCAACAAAGCGACGACGATGGCTCGTTCCACAAACCTCGAAGCTTGGCGTTCGACCATCATCGAGATCTCTTGATGGTCGTTGATACTTGCAATCATCGAGTGCAAGTATTCTCTTGTGATGAAGGCTTCTCGTTCGTGTCCAAGCTCGGCGAGTATGGCCACCAATCAGGCCAGTTCGAGTATCCGTGGGGCCTTGCAATCGATCACGATCATGATCGCATCCTCATCGTTGATAACGGCAATAATCGAGTACAATCATGGTCTCTGAGCAACCAATCGTTCTTGTCGTCCATCGGCAAGAATGGCACCGGATATCTCGAGTTCACGTTTCCTCGAGGCATCGCCATCGACAACCATCATCGCCACATTGTCGTCGCCGATACCTGCAACAATCGATTGGTGTTCTTGTCGTCGATCGATCTCTCGTTCTTGTTCGAGATTGGCAAGCAAGGATCTCGACCTGGAGAGCTCGATTATCCTTCAAGCATTGCGATCGATCATGATCGATGCCGAATCATCGTCTCTGATACAATGAACCATCGAATGCAAGTATTGTCGTCGATCGATGGCTCGTTCTTGCTCGAGTTCGGCCAACAAGGCGACCAACCAGGCCAGTTCAATCTTCCTCAAGGATTGTGCATCGACAACCAAGGCCGAATCATTGTCGCCGACTACAACAACCATCGATTGCAATCGTTCACTCCCGAAGGCCATCACATCTCATCCTTCGATTGCCGCAGCCTTGGACAGCCATACGATGTTGCATTCGACGAGCATCGAGGTCTCATCGCCTTCTCGGCATACAATCAAGTGCATGTGATTGGAGCCAACCAATGGCTTGCCGACACGTTCACATGGCGACCTGATCGACATCGATATGCTCCTCGATGGATGAAGCAAGCCATCTCGACGATGACGATGATTCGATCGCTGATCGATGACGGCGAGTCGGCATCGATGTCGATGATTCCGAACGAGATCTTGTTCGAGATCTTCTCGTTCCTTTGATCGTATCGTGATGCGAGAGAGAGAGAGAGAGAGAGAGATTGGAAGCAGTTGCGCTTGGCGTGTGTGCCATCAGTATCTGGGCTCTTTGCGATGTGTCTCAATGCCACGATCAATCATGCGAAATGAACCCATTCGATTGTTGTTGTTAATGTGGATCATGATCATGATGGCGATGAATTGGAAGGTCCTTTCGAGAGTGTTCGAGTCAGCAGTGGCGCGTCTGCGTTTGAGAGAGAGAGCGAGGTCGTTGTTGCTTGGTGTCCCTCTCGTGCTCGCATCTCGTCTGCCTCTCGCGCTGTGTCTCTCGCACAGTCATCGCACGAACGTCTCGTATCTTCAAACAACCCAGCATCTCATTCTCGGTCGTGTGAGTCTCGTGCAGTGTCGGTCGATATCTTTGTTGCAGCTGTGCGTGTGATGCAAACATGAGCGATCATCTCAATCAGCCGCACCATGACGACATCTATGCTCGAATCAAGTGCTCGATTGGCACCATCCAACAAGGCCATGATGATCATCATCGAGATCTCTTGATGGTCGTCGATACCTTCAACCATCGAGTGCAAGTATTCTCTTGCAATGATGATGACGAAGGCTTCTCGTTCGTGTCCAAGCTCGGCGAGGGAGGAGACCAACCAGGCCAGCTCTTCCGTCCATGGGCGATCGCCATCGATCACGATCATGATCGCATCCTCGTCGTCGATACGCTCAATTATCGAGTACAATCATGGTCTCTGAGCAACCAATCGTTCTTGTCGTGCATCGGCCAGCAAGGATCAGGAGATCTCGAGTTCGACTGTCGTCAAGGCATCGCCATCGACAACTACCATCGCCGCATCGTCGTCGCCGATACTGGCAACGACCGGCTGGTGTTCTTGTCGTCGATCGATCTCTCGCTCTTGTTCTCTGTCGGCAAGCAAGGATCTCGACCTGGCGAGTTCTATTATCCATCAGGTGTTGTGATCGATGATGATCGATGCCGAATCATCGTCTCTGATTCCAATAACCATCGAATGCAAGTATTGTCGTCGATCGATGGCTCGTTCTTGCTCGAGTTCGGCTCTCGAGGCGACCAACCAGGCCAGTTCAATCTTCCTCAAGGATTGTGCATCGACAACCAAGGCCGAATCATCGTCGCCGACTACAACAACCATCGATTGCAATCATTCACTCCCGAAGGCCATCACATCTCGTTCTTCGATTGCCGCCGCTTCGGACCGCCACTCGGTATTGCGTTCGACGAGCATCGAGGTCTCATCGCCTTCACGGCATACAATCGAGTGCATGTGATTGGAGCCAATCAATGGCTCGCCGACACGTTCACATGGCGACCTGATCGACATCGATATGCTCCTCGATGGATGAAGCAAGCCATCTCGACGATGACGATGATTCGATCGTTGATCGAGGACGGCGAGTCGGCATCGATGTCGATGATTCCGAACGAGATCTTGTTCGAGATCTTCTCGTTCCTTTGATCGTATCGTGATGCGAGAGGAAGCAAGATTGTATGGGTTGTGTTGATAGATTGGTTGATGGATAGATGGGTGGACACAGGAAGCTCGCTGCGCTCACTTCCTTACGCTCCCTCAATCCATTGCAGCAGCTCCAGCAGCTGCTTGCCATGGCGGATGTTGACAACACAGTGGTTACAACCCACTCAACGACTACAACAACAACTGAGACGATCTCTGTCGTTGATAAGAAACGTCGACGTGACAGTAGCAGCGAGGATAGTAGCGATTCTGCAGTCAAGCGACAGCGTATCGTACATCAAGAAGACCGTACGTTCGATCAGGCAGCTTGATGGTAGCTCCTCTCTATCTATCTATCTGGATTCCTCACATTGATGTAGCATGCAACAAGCGCATCATGGTAGTAAAGATCATCTCCGGTGGTCAGACAGGTGCCGACGAGGCGGCTCTCGCAGCAGCCAAGTCGCTCGGTCTTGCTACCGGAGGTACAGTACCTGCTGGCTGGCTCTCCGATCATCATCATCGGCGACCGAGTCTCAAACAATACGATCTACATGAACTACCGAGCATGCCAATACGACAAGCATTGGTTCGTCGATCTTGTATCAATGTCGATGATGCTGATGGTACTCTAGTCTTCCGATTGAGACCTTCTCCTGGTACCGATGGCACCATCAACTACTGTCGTACTGGACGATGGAAGCCCTCAGCATCGTCATCAAGACCAAGCGGAGCCTCTCATGCTCATATCCCCAGGCCCCTCTTCATCGTGACCGAACTCACCGATACTCAAGTCATCAACGTGAACCTCTGGTTACGTGCCACAGGACTCAAGGTCTTGAACGTCGCTGGCCATCGTGAGACCGAAGGACACTCGTTCACTGATCAAGTGCGCGACTTCCTCGTGCGAGTACTATCTGATCCACCGATACCCAACACGATCCAATCTCAGTAAAGGTGCTTATCCATCTATCGATCGATCGATCGCAATCTCTTGACCTCGTGCCATCAATCTCTTGAACTCTAGTACCCAATCTCCAATACCCTCTGCCACCAACCCCTCCAACCCAACCTCCAATACCCTCTGCCATCAACCTCTCCATCGCAATCTCCAATACCCTCTGCCACCAACCTCTCCAACCCAATCTCCAATACCCTCTGCCACCAACCCCTCCATCCCAACCTCCAATACCCTCTGCCACCAACCCCTCCATCCCAATCTCCAATACTCCATCCCAATCTCCAATACCCTCTGCCACCAACCTCCCACACAATAACGAAAAATACGAAAAATGCAATGAGCTCATGG
>Ga0209915_1004080_pt1 | contig 11175 bp, 14 predicted proteins | sample ThiBiot_750_plan_FD_183952 | JGI IMG/M metagenome (GOLD analysis project Ga0209915, IMG submission 183952) | Wastewater bioreactor microbial communities from Cape Town, South Africa - Thiocy_cont_750_plan (SPAdes) | ecosystem: Engineered > Bioreactor > Thiocyanate-remediating > Anaerobic-Aerobic... | reverse complement strand
CCAAGGGGCCAAATTTGTCCCTTTATGAATCTCACCCCGGATAAAACTCCTTACCAAACTGGACTTGTTTCTGGTTTGAGGAGTCTTCATGGCCTCCCACCTCGGTTTGATGGTTTCATGAGTTAACAATATGTTAACAGTCTTTATTGACTTGTAACAGAAACAATACACAGCGGTTGGGTTTTGTCCACTGTCTCGAGTCTTCCTTTCTCACTTTCTTCTAAATTTTGACATAGTTTCACTTGACAGAAAATTATTTTTTGGGTGGGTGATATATTTGAGTTCAGAGTTTAACTGCTTCCAGTGCTCATGATTTCACCTAAGGGAGAAGGAACATGACTAGGAAGAAGAATTACGGAGCACCGGACATAGTCGCACCTGTGCGGCGTTCGTGATTTGGCAAAGAGGTCCTGCTCCTAGAGACGGTAACAGAGCCTCCGGATCAGGCAGTCCACATCCATTATTTCTGGTGGTATATTGGGTGGACGACGTGTAACGAGTTTTTCGTCTGCCTTGTGCTTTTTTTGTGTCGGCGAATAAGGCGAAAGTTGAGGGGTCCCTTTTCTGGCATGCTTCAGCGTCGTAGCAGTTGGAACTGCTCTCAGCCTTGCGTTGAGACTTAAATACTGTGGGGAGATGGCGCCTTCATCATGGTGCCAGATGAATTCCTGGAAAACGCAGGTTGGGCAGCGACTTTGGAAGAAAAGGTTCTCTTCGCTATCTGAACAGGCCTGTGTGAATGTTGCGTCTTGTTGGTGTATAGGGTATGGTCTTAGACCTTAGGTGGTGTCAGAGTGGTAGAAAATGGCGCTGGCCAGGCAGTAGGGTCAAGATGATATCTGAGGTTGTACCCACATATGGATTTTTTCTCATCTGTCGACGGAAGGATGGTACGTATTTTTTTTGGGTGGGTAAGTCCACTTTGTTCAAGGAGGCAGTTTGATTTGGACTAAGATTTGTCACGTTCTAGAAATCTAGCGCTTGAGAGGCTACAATCTGGTTTGGCAGCGTAAACTCATGAAAGGTCACTGCAAGCGCTCCAAATGCAGCGTATGCGCTCTTCTGGAAAGCGAGAATCCAAAATCTCTATTGAAAAAGCCAGTGGGTAAATTCGAAAAGAAATTTCCCTTCTGTGAATATCGTGTTTGTATACACGCGTCTTCCCTTAAAGGGAGTTCCTCTCCGTCCTTTCTCCTTCTGGGCTTTGAGTGAGAGCTCGAAAATATATCCAAATTCTTCGCCTAAATTATATCTCCTTACCAAAAAACATCCGATGTAACACGCCATTCCGTTGTTCACAGTATCCGTTTTGGTTCAGCCACCACCTGTCGCGCGACGCTTATTTGTTTTGAATTCTAAAGTTGAGTATCAGTACTGGGAGGTCACGTACACTATGGACCCTGCTATCGGTAGCAACAACTTTATGAATTTTCATCCTAGTAACAACATCAAAACAAAAAACAAAAAAAAAAAAAAAAAAAAAAAAAAAAAAAAAAAAAAAAAAAAAAAAAAAAAAACATCAATACAAAAAGCTGCATGCACTAAATATTTACATATTTCTTAAAAATTTTTTAACACAATGGATCGCGCGGCATTACAAACAGGTATCATACTTCATATTACTCTGAAAGGGTAGGAGGGAGGAAGCTTGCTTCGCGAATCGCATCATCCCAAAGAGGGTGCAAGTTTTCCGGGTGGTGAAGTGGGTCTGTGGACTTCAAGAGGTCTTGTCGAAAGGTCACCCCCCACACGCTACTCATCCGATTCATATCCTCCAACTTTGCCAGAAGGCGGAACCAACGCCAGTGTGGTTGCTGCTCCGTCGCCAATACTTTGATTGCTTTGAAAAACGGCTTTGTTTTCTGCTTTCGCGCGTTTTTTATTTAGCTTTTTCTTGTTGCACACGCACAAATGGAGGAGAAGGAGAACGAGCTGCTTTTCACGACCAGGGAGTTCTTTGAGAAGAGCACTGCCATAATCTTTGCGCCTTCCAAGTTTGAGAAAGGTCCCTGCAGGGTCATACCGTGGACGTCGAAAACTTGCAACGCGTTTTTGAAGATTCGGGGTTCCACAGAGTTATTGTATTTTCCGAAAATCATACCAAGCCAACAAAACAGAATTTGGAGAATACCTTCGCCAATCTCCCTCAACAGTCACGGCTTTGGGTGCATATTGGTACTCATGGGTGCAGACTACAAGATTCGGTTGTATTAGCGGCCTGTAATTCGCAACGGGATGTCGGGATAAGTTCTTTTATCTCCGCAGACGAAGTAGACCATTGGATTTCTCGTCATAACTTCACTATCGTGCGTATAACAATTGATACAAGTATTTCACGACAACAACATTTCCCCCCAATCAGCTGACCCTCGATCATTGTGACTACCTCGAAAAGGATGGCGAAGAGGAGGTCATACATGCATTCATGAAACGTCTCGCTGTATCGTCTCACAAAAATGTGGTGAAGATACATGCAGTTGGAAAGTGGGAGACTACCCATTGTGATCCGAAACAGTAACTTATCTAACTTGAGCTCAGTTTCTCACAACGCTGATCATCGCTCTGCATGCAGAGGCAGTCCTCTTGCCAATGTGATAACGTTGGTGTTGCGAAATTCTCACCAGGACAAGGAATCGCTTTTATTGTCACGCTTCTTGCACGACGTCTCAAGGAATGCCCGACAGGTGGAGCTAGAGCCTATTATTAGTTGTGATGTACGAGGTATATACGACGTAATTCCTGTAGCCTTGCCCACGTACGTACCCACCAATCCCAAAATAAAATAACGAAGGATGTGCGTCCATATATTAGCGATTTTGTAGTACAGCTACGCAGCCGCCAAGTTCTTCGTCATGATGAAACTCCAGCGGCCCTTGTGCAGCTGGGCCAGGTGCTAGCCAAACAGCCTAGCATGGTGACCTTGTCATCAGAAAAGCAATTAGGTAACTACCGACAAACATGTTTCCGAATTGACACCATGCCTATCAAAGGACAGAGAACATCACAGCTCCGTAGAGAGATCCTTGATGCAGCCGGTGGCAATCACAAGGTTGTCCTTCCAAAGTCAACAGAGGAAGCAGACGATGAGGGTCAAGAGAGCGACAAGAGCGAAGCGCAGGCTCTGCAAAACAGCGATACCACTAGTATCCCAGAGAAGAAAAAGAAGCGAAAAGCACAAGCGAATGAGGGAAATACGTCGCCCACAAAGAAGCAAAAGAAGTCAAAGTATCAAACACCGACAGAATCCTGGAAAGTACTGGTATGTGTAACTTCCTTTCTTGTAACTTACACAAACCTACTGAGTTTATTGTTGTGCTAGATTTTCCACTAAGCGCCCGAAGTGTGCCTCCTGTAATAAAAGGTGCGAGCTGCGACGTACCAAAAGTGGTGATAACCGTGGACGGATCTATGAATACTGTCCTGCATGTTCGGTACCTTGTCTCAGCCACTGAGACCGCATAACCTAACAAGCTGCATGTAGAATTTCGATTCCTGGGCACAAGTCTCGAATCGCAACCTAAAGAAGTTCTGTATTGATAACTCGAAATCACGGGTAAAGGATATGGCCCGTTCACTGGGTGTGAAAATAGGCAAAAGTGATACTACACAGACAATTTGTGAGAAGATAGGCACAAGGCAGAGCGTGAATAGAGGATAAATGCTAGCTCTAGTTATTGTACACATTGAAATAGCACTATTGTAACCTTCATTTTCTTTTGTCTCGACTCTGGGTGAGGGTAAAGAACAAAGTTTATCAAACCAAAAAAAAAAAAAAAAAACATCTTATTATTAATAAACCTTTGTTAGGTTAAAATAAGTAATAACTTTATCTTTGTACTGACAAAACTCCTGATTAATTAATCCTGTCATACTCGTTGATTCCGCGGATGTTTAATTTTGGTTGATTTTTATTGGCCCAAAATCAAAAAAAACCGTTGTGGCCACGCGACAGCTATTCTTGAGGGTGCGAAAGGCAGCGAACAGAGACTCTGTCCTTTACTACAAGACCTACCCTGCTGAGTCTATAAGCATAGCCTACTTCTACGAAGGCAGCAATAAACTGGAAGAACTTCAAGTTTTATTCTAGTATAACCTTTTGTAGAGGAAAGGCATTGGAGAGGAGGCTGGTGCGAGCTGTAGGAGACCGCGGGAGAATAACGGTTGGTTGCGTGCTTGGAGAATTTTCGAACATACAGGATATTTTGTTTTAAATTATAATCTATGAAACTAATTTCTCTTATTTCCAGCCCACCACAGGAACCCCAGCCCAGCAAGTATCCCCAACCCTCCTACCACAATCACCCCAGGAAGTATGTTGTTGTGTTGTCCCCGCGACAGAGGCAGCTGGCTGTATCGTTGTTGAGGCGCTGCTTGTTGTTGTGGGGGTGGTTGTCCCCACCCTCCTTGTTGTGTATCATATGATTGCTGACTGGTACGACGTTGCGACACTCCCGTTCCCTGGGGACAATGAGAGATCAACCCCGAAGGAGGATGAGAGTTATGGAGCGCAGCATTCCAAAGTATTAGGAATTTGCGAGGGAGATACTTAAAAGCAGCCTCAACGTTCACACATTTCTTTTGCCATTCGTTGAGCGAATCAGAGTGATGAGTAATCATATGTGTGCGTAAGTCCTTGTGGTCGTACTGGAAGGAGTATTAGAGATTTCGGAAACAAACAATTCTGCATGATACCTTGGCGAGAAATTGCTCGTTAGGCTGGATTGTATTTTTCCACGCTAGTACCCATTGAATTATAGAATGCCAGTTGGTGTGGACCGATAATTATGCCAAAAGAAAAGCTCCTTTGTCATGGCGTAGTAAACAAAATATCGTACAAAAAAACAAAAATCTACCTCCGCAAACTGCCTAAGTGTATACTTTTCTGACATGTCCTCGCGGGCGTAGACATCCCCCAAATTCAGTTTATGGTCTTCCCAGAGGTGGTTGAGGAGATATCTCAATGCCCATTCCGATCTGGGCACCCACACATCATCGCGCTCACTGCCTGGCAAGGGAAAGGTCCAGACCGTTTGCGCTTCAAAGCTATTCACCATTTGTTTGAAACGTTCGCGCTCCTCCTTGGGAAGATTTTCCGGCAGGGACCTTCGAAGCCAGTTAGCAACAAGGCAAGAAACAACAGTTTACCAACAAGTGACAAGGTGGTCACACGGGCAGCCGTGCATCCTTTTTCTGAGAGAAATATTCTAGTAGTCTTCGAAAAAAATTCCTGCTTGGCACAACGAACTCGCCACGAACATTTACGGACTTTGAAGAATTTCCTTCCAAGGTGCAGGTTTTGGGGAGTGGTCCGTGGTTGTTAGGGGCCAAAATATAAATTCCCACAGGCTGAAAGCATGGCACACATCCTCGTTCAACAACGTCCTTCACCACATACCACCATCACCATACTTCAGCATGACAGAACATCAAACATCTCTCATCCTCCAACCTAACCAGACGGTGGAAGCCACAAATATGGAATTTGCTCTTCCGGTTTTGGTTTTATCACAAAATACAATGGGCCAGGAACAAGGTATGAGTTAGATTTTGAAGCTATTTTTTTTGCACATAACATACTTACTCCATAAAAAAAAAACACAGTAGATCAGGAGAGTACATTAATAATTTTGGATGATGAAGAACCAATCCCACCTGCTCACCCTCTTCCTCAACTGCAAGGTATTTTAATTTTGTAAAGTTTGAATATACACTAATGCTAGTTTGCTTCAAGATTCTCAGGTTGCACGAAAGTCTTTTGCGGCGATTCTTGAAAGAGAAGTGTGGATACCTTCCATTGAAGTTGGTAGAGAGCTGCTTCGAAACGTTGGAAAGGATATGGAGAAGCAATTGCAAGCGGCATTACGATGTGCTGCTAGGAATCTTTTTCGACCAGCAACAAGAAAACGATTCATTTCATGCGAGCACACCATCTGGAAGCTCTTCTTTTGGGACCGATTTGGACTCACCGAGAGGAAGCACCAAAAGCCTGGCAAGTTTGCTCTCTACAAAGCTGAGCTTCAGTCTTCTCGTTGCTTGTATCAACTCTTTGGTGATGGCAGCTTTTTCAAGGAGCTTGGGGTTCCGAAATCTTTCAGTTTCATCGCTCCAAAGGCATTCGCAAAAGTGAACTGGCAAGCAACCGAAGAAGGCGAGCTTTCTGTACAAGCAGGAGACTGTGTTGCCGTGTTGGATACCAATTGTTTTGGAAATGGCCAAGCACAAATCTATCGCCCTCGAGCTGAAGAAGGTCAAAGGGTGAATTATCAAGGTAAATGGTTACAAGGTATCATCGGCTATTGCCCCATAGAGGTTTTAGAATATGAAACCCCTTTCAGTTTGCAATACAGTCCCCGCACCAACAAAGTGACACTGACTTTTGCTTGTTGGGTCTTTAACCATGTGGGTGCATTTCTTTTCCCTTCAAATAATTGTTTGTTTTAAAAATAAAAATTCTTTGTTTGTTACTGTGTGTAAAGAAGCAATGGAGGACAGGTTATTGGGAGAGAAGAAAATAGAGCTCATCAATAAGATACAGCAGTCGATAGATTGTGTTTGTCCTTCTTGTGAAGTATTGGTTGAGAATAAGGGGAGGAATAGATGTACAAGATGTGGGAAGGTTCTTCGGTACAACTGTCCTTGTCAACCTATCGGTGCAAAACTTTGGAGCACGAAAAATTGGACTAGACATTGGCAAGAGTCTTGTTCACATGTGAGGAGCTTATTAATTGCTGAGGTTAGTCCTTTACTGGGCGTTTTAAGCGGTCAAGGAGAAATAGAAAGGATGAGGGAAGATATCGAAATTCATCACTCTGGAGGAGAAGAATGCTGCGGGAAAAAAAGAAAGATTAGAAAAGATAGTTCTTGCGTGACAAAGCGAGAATTAAAAAGGAGACTTAATGAAACAACAAAGCAGTTGTTGGAGCTTCATGGACAAAAGGGACTTGAACACGCATTAGCTCAATGGTTGCTGAGGAATCCTGAAGTGGGAGTACCGGTGGTGATGGAGGTGTTGCGGGATGAAGGATTTAAGAAAGCACTCCTTGAACAAGTTTCTGTTTCTTTTGCAAACCCAGACTCTGTATCTTGGTTTTGTTGAGGTGTCACTTTATTACTGCACGACAATACAAAGCTATCTATGCACTGGATTCCTCAAGGTGGCCGAAGTATGAGGAGGTTCAAGGGTTCCTGAAGGAGATCCCTTTGCCAAAAACAAAGGCCTGTTCATGCAGTAAGGGACACCGCGTTGTCCACCCAGCGGACATAGTGTTTTGCGAATTTGCACGGTCGCAAAAGAAAGGGAACGAGACCAGCAAACTTTTTGAAGAGTTTCCCAAGACTGAGAAATGGAGCAAGGGAACTGATTTCAGGCAAGGAATTAGGACGTTGCTTCTTCGCTTTGAGTGTGATGAAGTTGGAATCAGTTCAGGCAAGAAAGCAGAAGTAGTTCAACTTTCCTTGCTGAACAACCTGGCCACGGTGGATTCTCCCTTTCATCAACACATCATTGTCGCCTATCAAACCACCAAATCGAAAAAACTTCCAGAGTTCCAGCAAAACATTGACAAGATTCGCAAGGAGCTTACTTCTCTATCAGTAAGCCCTTTTATTCCTACCGTTCCTTGCAATCGACACCTCCAACATCCCACTGAAGAGGAGCTACAAGATATGCGAGAGATAGCAAGAGAAGAAAATGCTGTGAAGAAGTTGAAGGAAGATGTGATTTCTGGTGGATTGCTTCCTTTTTCCGAGAGAGCGGCATTTACTCAAATGGCTAAAGGGTTGGACGATCTGTGCGACGGATGTACGAAATATCAGGTCAGTATTTCTTTTAACATTAATAGCAGGTTGCTGAAACTTGTTATTAGATCTGTATGCTTGCAGTAGCTGATGATCCAGAATTGCGACGGTTATTGGGTATTGGGGCATTGAATCACGAGTTCTTTTGCCCGTTTTGTAAGAAGCGCCTTTCAGAATTGAGGTGCAGGGATTTTTCTCCTGCTCCTCCTCGAAACATGCGAGAGGCACAGAGGCATGGGAAACAAGCTGCTCCCTTAAGTAGGTTGTTGCAAGAACGAAGCGCCATTATGAAACAAAGATCTGGTTTGGACCCCTTGAAACTTTCCAAGACACAGAATCAACTGTCCGAAGCGGCGGAGCTCAAAAGACAATATGATGAGAAAACTGAGGAATGCAAGATATGTCTGGGGAAGATTATTGAAAAGGACAAAGACAGCGTCACCGAAGCGTATATTACTCAGTTCTACCATCGCATTTACAATCAGCGCTATCCTCCCACATTTCCTCATCTTCATCTTCATCAATATTGTGCCTGCGGCTTTCATTGTCATTGCAACATCACATCGAACATCTTCAAGCACACCTGTCAGCAAATCACTCCGATACCCCACTTTCTTAAAGAATTCAAGGCACGATTGCTGAAATTGGGCCTACACTACCTTCATAGCTTCGTTGAAGGAGATGAAAAGGCTGATTGGGATACGAAGTTTCGAAAGCTGATGTTGATTGGCAGAGACTGTAGGAAGCTGGAAGATTCTATGGTGAGCCTGTTGGAAGGAATGCTCGCCCACTTTCGTGACAAGCTGAGTTCTACTGCCCTGGAACAGTTCTTTTCCCCTCTGATCTCAATGTGGCAAGAATGGGCAGGAGTGGCGCCATACCTAAGAATGAAGACCCTTTCTGACCCCTCCGAGGTCTCTGTGTGCAAGGAAAAGGCGCAAGCTTTTGTAAAAAACTTCACTGCGAAGGTGTCCGATGTTCACATTACCCGTTACATGCACTTCCTACATGACCATCTTTGGGAGTGGATGGACATATATTATAAGGAATTTGGCTTCGGCTATGGAGTTCTCACCACACAATCCATGGAACATCGACTCAAGCTCTTCAAACGAGACCTGAGACACACTCTGCAAACTGAGCGAATGTGGGAGCTGTCAATGCGACACCAACATCAGCGAATGCTTGGTGGTTTGGAATTGCCTCAACCAAACAAAAGAATCATCACCTGCGGCAAGTGTGGTCAAATCGGGCACCAACAAAATAACAAAAAATGTACTCAGCGTGTACAACAATAAACTTGTAGGCTTGAGTGACCATGTTTTCTTTTGGGAAAGAAAACAACCAAACCAAGCCAAAAACACAACTCCACTCCCTCATTTATTTCTGCTTTGGTGGAAAGTATAAAGTTGCAGGAACAAACAATACCAAACACTTGCGCACTCCCTGACACTTCAAAACCTGATGGTACAGGTTTCCAGAGTTGAATAAGGCCAAACCTCCTCGCTGAGGCAAAAGCGTCACATTGATGCCAGGAAAATCCAATCCGCCCTCCGTAAAGTTGCCGAAATAGACAACAGCGCATAGAGCCCATTTTGCATCTCCTTTATCCACGTGAAGCTCCCCTTGTTTCGATTCGGAGTTCATGGTCACAATGGTAAAGGCAGGAAATATGCCACAAAATGCGTGCTCTTTCATTGCCGTCACTATGTGAGGTACCATATATGTCATCACAGCTTCTATCTTTAATAAAATCAAGTTAAAGCTGTAACTTTTGTGAAGCAAGAAAGTTACCTTTGCTAAAATCGGAATCGAAATGGCATTGATAAAATCGAGCACCGGCTGTGAGTTCGAATCCTTTAAGAGGAAATTCTCTTTGTTCATAGTCCTCATGCGACCGAAATGGTTGTTGCTATCTCGTCGATTCTTTGAAGGAGGAATGGCTGCTCGCAAACAATCGGCAGCCGATTCAAGTGAAGCCAATTCGGGCTCATTGAAGAGCTCCATGTACGCGCCATGAAATCCGTTACGTCGATCGATGATTTGAGCATGTGATTGCGTAATAATTTCCTGGGATTGCGGGATTCGTGTCTCTCCTTTCGTGGCAGCAATAACTCGGACGATCCAATGAGGAGGATTCAGCATAATTGTTACCCCTTCAGAAACCACTGAATGGAATCAAATAAGCACAACACATGAAGAAATAAATGGAGTGATTACGAGAAAACAATACCTAAGGTCACTGGATATAACTTCGCTAAAACGGTATTGGGTGTGTCCTCAATTGGATGCAGGATCTCCACCTCCGTTTCGACCACAGGAATGACAGCTTCGTGGATTGTGGGGCCTAATTCGCCAGCAATGATGGCTTCACTGTGCCTTCTTTTGTTGCTCTTTTTTTGCAAGGGCCGCCTTCTTTCTCCTTAACTGTAAAAAAAATTAGAACGGCGTCACACATTTGAATGTTGACTACATACGTCTCGTTGCAGTCTCACGATACCCCTGCGCATGAGATAAGTCTCACTCCCTTTTCGATCCGGCCGAGGCGCTCTGTGTGCCTTCTTGGTTGACACGGGGTTCGGTATCTCTTCCATTATCACTCACAACCCAATACCACACCGTCAGTAAATCAAAAGTTATCCAAACAGAGTTCGGACGATGTATCTTCCGAAAGAATGTGGTACGAGGTGGGAGAGTCGTGGATGGGGATCGATGAGAAGAAACACACGCTTCGCTTCTCTCTGTCTGCACCTGTTTTTCTTGGTATTTCTGCTGTCGGCATAAAATATTCTGCTCCGCAATTTCTGCGCTAACGTGGTTGTCAAGCAGAATTTACGAGTCTTCGAGTTCGTTGTGTGATGGGATCTCATGTTGCGCTTCCTCCAGAACTTTGGAACGCCATCCTGTTGAAGTTGTGGGAAGGCGAAGCCTCTCTTCAATCCCTCGAGTTGGCCAAAGCGAGCGTCTCTGCGTTATTATCTGCTTCAGCGGTCTGCAAGGCTTGGTGCGTTCTCTTAGACTGCAATTGGAAGTATCTCTTCCTCTCCTGCTTTTCTGAACAAGACCTGAAGGTAAACTTCCCCCCATCTCTGTCATTAGTCGCTCATCTTTGAAAAAGATTTGCTTCGAGTTGCAAGAAGCGGGATTCTGGACTGAAAAGTTTGATCGAACAGAAAAGTCACAGCCACAGTGGGGAAAGTTGACAGAAGAAGAGCGTATGGCTAAAGATAAACTCGGATTTGAAAGGAATGCAAGGATGACCTCCCCAAAGCACTTTTTCATTGCCAAAGTGCTTGATCCATTGCTGATCTCCATTTCCACCGATAAGAGAACTCTGTCCATTGATGAAACCATTCAATTCAAGGTACCTTGATTGTT
>Ga0209915_1004061_pt1 | contig 11221 bp, 8 predicted proteins | sample ThiBiot_750_plan_FD_183952 | JGI IMG/M metagenome (GOLD analysis project Ga0209915, IMG submission 183952) | Wastewater bioreactor microbial communities from Cape Town, South Africa - Thiocy_cont_750_plan (SPAdes) | ecosystem: Engineered > Bioreactor > Thiocyanate-remediating > Anaerobic-Aerobic ... | reverse complement strand
GACTTCAAGGCCCCGCGGTTGCTGTTCAGATGGCGTGCGCCTCATCGCTAGCAGCCGTGCACCTTGCATGCCGAGCGATCGCGAACGGCGACTGCACCGCAGCTCTTGCGGGCGGCTGTAGCGTGCAATTTCCACAGCACCAAGGCTACGTGCACTCACCGGGCATGATACTCTCGGCCGACGGTAGGTGCCGATCGTTCGACGCACAGGCTTCGGGACTCGTGTCGGGCGACGGCGTCGGCGTGGTGGTGTTGATGGAACTCGAAGAGGCGCAGCGGCACGGCTATCCGATTCAGGCCGTGATACGTGGCTCGTTCATTGTCAACGATGGCAGCGACAAGCTGAGCTTCTCGGCGTCGAATCCCGACGCACAAGCGCTGGCGATACGGTCGGCGCTGGCACAAGCGCAATTGCAGCCGCACGACATTGACGTGATCGAGGCACACGGCTCGGGCACGCAGCTCGGCGACCTACAAGAGTACCAGGCACTCCACCAGGTGTTTTCCGGCAGCGAGGCGGGCTCGTGGCGACGTAGCCGTGACACGACATGGCTCGGTTCGGTCAAGAGCAACGTGGGCCATCTTGGCCCGGCGGCGGGTATCGCGGGCCTGATCAAGACGATCCTGGCGATGCGGCGAGGGGTCGTTCCAGCAACGGTACACTTTCAGCAGCTGCACCCGAGCATGCAAGGCCTCGGTGCCTCGCGCCTGCGAGTGAGCTCCAGTGCACAGGCATGGGATCATCGAGAGGGATCATCGAGCGCTCGAGGACGATCTGATCCGACACGTAAGGCATTGGTGCACTCGCTCGGACAGGGTGGCAACAACGTGTCGGTGGTCATTGAGGAGTATCGCGAGCGGCAGCCGGCGGCTCGCCATAGCCATAGCGACCTGGCGAGTATGGCTGATAGACTTCGCCGCAGTGGTGGCGGCGGCAGTGTTGCTGCTGCTGCCGGTGAGTCGTTCTGTCAAGACCAAGCGGTGCTGCTGGTGACGGCTCACACGCGAGTGGCGCTGCTGGAGCTGTGCTCGGCTTTGCTGCAGAGCGTCCACGAGATTGGCGAACATGTCACATCGCCACTGGCACAAGACGAGCACCTATGGGCACTGTGCCACAGCTTGTATTGTGCAAGCTCGAACGCGACGCTCGGCCGTCGCTATCGCGCGGCGATCGTGTGTCGAGCATCGAGCTCCAGTGCGGCACGAGCGCTTGCACGCACGGTGGCGAGCCAGCGGGAGGACGAAGCCGTGCTCGCGAGCGAGCGGCCACTGTCGCTATCTGACAGCAGCCCGTTTGCGTATGTCGACTCGGAGCAGGCAGTGTTCGAGCGGCCCGACGTGGCATTCGTGTTTGCTGGCCAAGGAGGCATCGCGCAAGGAACCGGCGTGTTTCTGTACTCGCACTCGAGCATCTTTGCGCATTCGTTTGACTCGTGCGCCGTGGCGATGTTCGAGCACACGGGCCTCGACGCTCGTAAGTTGCTCTTTGGCGGTGGGGAGTCGCTATCTGCTTCGCAGTCTCGGGCGTCCGAGACGATCATCGAGTGCGAGAGCAGTCACGTTGTGGGATTCGCACTTGCCGTAGCCACGATCGAGTGGTTACGCAGTGTTGGAATACGAGCAGCGATCGTTGCCGGACATAGCCTGGGTGAGGTTGCGGCCGCGTATGCGTGTGGAGCCTTGTCTCTCGGGCAAGCGACGGCAATCGTGGTGGCACGAGCCAAAGCACTGTCACGCATCGAGAGTGGCCTCGGCGGAATGCTGTGGCTGCAAGCTGGCGAGAACCAGGCACAGTGCTTGATCGACAGTGACCCGAGCACGGCATCGTCCCTCAATGTCGCTGGCGCAAATGCACCGCTCTCGACTGTCGTCTCGGGGCCACTCGATGCGATCGCGGCTCTCGAGCACCGATGCCGAGAGGCTGGTATTGCAACCAAGCGCATCAAGGTCTCGCATGCTTTTCACTCGCCAATGGTCGAATCGGTGCTCGCGTCGTTCGAGAGCAGCGTAGCGGCGATCTTGTCGGCTGGCGAGCACTCTAGCGCACCCGGTCGTGCAGTCGCTGGCGGTACTCACGATGGCGGAACCTATTTGTCGTGCGTCACTGGGGAGCCGCTCGGTGACTTCACTGCGGTGCTGCGGTCGGCGTCGTACTGGCGGCAGCACATGCGGCAAACGGTGCGATTCTCCGACGCGTGCCGGCAGTTGTACGAGCGAGCCAACAATCGCCGAGTGGTGGTGGTCGAGATTGGTGCGTCACGCGTGCTCTCGTCACTGGTGCGCGAAAATCGACCACATCTCGGCGATGCAGGCTCGATTGTCCGCGAGGACCGAGAGCGCGAGGTGGTGATTCTTGGCTCGCTGCTACGAGACGGAACGTCGGCGTTGCAGGTGCTCGAGTTCCTTGGCCAGGCGTGGGCGCATGGCATCGATGTCGCGTGGGAGCGGGTATTCGACTGGAGCGCATGCAAGCGAGCACCGCTACCGGCGTATCCTTACCAGCGAGTACCGTGCAGCCCATTGGAGCTCGACTTTGACTACCACTCGAACAGCGCAGCGATGGCGATGAAGATCGAGAGTTCGTGCGAACGTGTGGTCGAGCTCTCGTGCGTCACAACGGCACGAGGCACGATGATACAGCAAGTGCCTCATGACGGCACGGCGCCGTTGGACGAGTCACTGTTTGCCGTTGGCTGCGTTTCGGGATTGCTTACGGTGGCGCTCTTGGCACGGTTGATGAAGCTCTATCCTGGTGGCGCGTTGCAACTCGAAGCCACTCTGGCTTCGCTACTGCCTGCCTCCATGTGCGGCAAGGTGGCAGGCCGGATACGCCTGGTTCATCTGGCATCGCACACTTCGGGCTTGTTGTGCTTTCCGCACGACCTTGCCGAACGCGAGAACGCCGACCTGCCGCTGCAGCAGCAGCTGATGGCATTCGATGAGCAGCGATTGAGCGAGTATCTGCAGCGCGGATGCCGCCTGGAGTTCGAGCCCGGAGAGCAGTGCCTGTACAGCAACTTTGGCATCGCCATTCTGGCGCACGTCATCTCACACGTGATGCAACGAAGCTACCTCGAGCTGCTCGAGGAGTTATTGCTGCTTCCTCTTGGCATCGGTCAAGTGTGCATCGGGCCTCAGGCTCGCGGCGATAACAAGTCGTTCGCAAGCACGCTTGATCGTGCCGGAGGACGAGTCGAACCGTGGCAATGTGGGCCGATCTTTGGCGCCGCCGATGGAGTTTACATGACGCCACGACAATGCCTTCGGTTTAGCGAGATTCTTGCGCGGCCGGCGAGCGCAATCGAGCGTGAAGTCTCATGTGGCGTTCGGCGGTTCATGCTGCGCAACCGAGAAGCCCCGGCGGCTTCCGAGCAGTACGAATGGTACATGGGACGCACGCAAGCATCGTGCATCTGGATCGGAGTCGATGCGACGCGCGGTGTCGGAGCCGTGGTGATGTCCAACGCCGATATGGAAGCCCCAGCACTGCTGGCAGCAGGAGATCGTCTGCTCAGCAGCCAGCGAGGCATGGCGGCACGATCGCTCACACGCGAGGTGCTCCTGTTGTGGGCCGGGCAGAGTGTCGATCGAGGTGCGATGAACCATCAGATCGACGCAACACCTAACCAAATGCCGCTGGAAGCGACTATCGACAGCAAACAGCCAGCGACGACGCGAGAGACCGCAACCGAAAGCGTGCCGCGAACCAGCAAGCTCGACGTCCGTGATGCCGTCGTGGCGTGCATTGCGCGAGTGATTCGCGTTGAGGTGGCGACCTTTGAGCAGAGCCTTCTGGCAGCGTCGTTCAAGGAGCTCGGCATCGACTCGTTGCAGCTGATCATACTCTCGGATTCGCTCAGTGTGGCACTGGCACAGCCTGTTCCGTTGGTGGCGTTGTACGAGCACGCTACGCCGCAAGCGCTGATCGTGTACTTGCAGCAACGCGGCCAAGACGCCAGCCTGCTTGGCAGCAGCACTCCTGCGCAAGAGCCGAAGCGAACGTTCTCTAGCCACGAGGGTTCGGCTCCGGCTGTGATCGCTTGTACGATGGCAACTCGCGGCAGTGGAGGGTCTACTTTGATGGCTGGAGCGCTACGGTCGTTTGAGGTGGAAGAGCAACAAGCTCTGGCGCGCGCAGCTGAGGCGGTCGCGGCGTGGCACACGGCAGTCGGCCAGGGCGCGGTCGTTCGGCTGGCGCACGATGTGCGTTCGTCAACGGTACCGCTGCCGGTCGTCGCGTCTCCAGCGTCGGTTCGAGTCGCGAGCGTTGCGCAGCTGTGTGCACGGATCGAAGACAGCCGCAGCGAGCTGCGAACGATGCTGGCACACGCCGGAGCGCTGTTGTTTCGCGGCTACCACGTGCATGGCGCCGAGGACTTTTCGGCGGTCGTGAGTGCGTTGGCCGGCAGTAGTGCGGCGCTACGCGAGTATCGCGATGGAATCTCGCCGCGTACGGTGGTACTCGACCGAGTGTACACGTCGACCGAATATCCGGCTTGCTACGACATGGCGTTACACAACGAGATGTCGTACTCTCGCGAGCCCCCAAGCTGCATTGCCTTCTGCTGCGTCGTGGCGCCCGAGTATGGCAGCGGCGGGCAGACGCCGCTGGTGGACTCGCGCCGCGTGCTGCGGCGTCTGGATCCCGAGGTCGTGCGCACGTTCCGGCAACAGAGCCTGCTGTACCAAGTGAACTATCCGAGTCGAGGCATGGGCCCTGGAGTCTCGTGGCAGACGGCATTCGATACCGAAGAGGCGGCTCTTGTCGAGCGCTACTGCCGCGAGCTCGGCGCCGAGTTCGAATGGCTACCGTACGAGTCGCTAGAGCTGCAGCAGGAAGCGAGCAGCTCCAGCACGAGTGCGCCAGCGCAGCGACTGCGTACGTACAAGGTCGGGCCGACGATTCGCGTTCATCCGGTGACGCAGCAGGAGGTGTGGAGCAACCACGCGCATCTGTTCCACCCCAGCGACTTGCCGACGCCGACGCTGGAGGCGCTGCAGCGCACATACGGCAACGATACGAGCTCGCTACCAAAGAACTGCACGTTCGCCGACCCGGAGCACACGCCGCTCGCGAGCGACCAACTCGCTCACATTCGGCACACGCTCTGGACCGAGAGTGTGTCGTTCGACTGGATGGCGGGAGATATCTTGGTGGTCGACAATCTCGCCGTGGCTCACGGCCGACGAGCGTTCGTGGGTGAGAGATTGATTCTAGCAGCCATGTTCTAACACATACACAGTAAAGCATTGCTCCTCAAGAGGGTTGCATTGACCTGCATTCCATTCATTCCATTGAGTGCAAGAGAGGGAGCAGCGGGGACAGATTCGCCGCCCGCACGAAACGCTCTCGCAGACTTTTCGTTCGCTCTCTCTCTGTTGCGTTGGGTTTGTTGGATGGTTGCCTCGCGTTGTGTGCGTGTATGTACGGCCGCAGTATTCGAGGCGTAGGCGTTTGTGTTCTTATCGCTCCGTCCGTGATTGTTGGGTACGCTCGTCACGTACGGTTACGTAGTCGCGTGTGCGCAACGAGCAGCAGAAGCAGCAGAAGAATGGCGAGCACTACGGCCTTCCCAGCCATCATCAATCTGGCTCGCGGACAGCCAGCGACGCAGCATCTCCCGCGAGACTTGATGCAAGAGGCCACGAGCCGAGCGTTCGCCGTGGCCGACACCGAGCAGTTGCTGCAGTATGGCGATGAACAGGGCAACCGACGCTTTCGTGCTGCCTTGTGCGACTTTATCAATGCCATGTTGGCGCGGCAGCAGGAGCTTCGTGGCGTGAGTGCCGAGAGCCGCTGCGCGCCCGTGACGCCCGAGCAGATCTTTGCGTCGTGGGGCGCCAGCCATGGCGTATCGCTGGCATGTTGCATGTACTCGAAGCCAGGCGATTTGGTGTTTGTTGAGGTATGTCCAATGACGACACTAACGACGATGATGACGCATCTGACACCGTGTGCGCGTGTGCGTCGTTCGACCGACAGGACCCATGCTATCACCTGGCGCTGGGCATGCTGCAGAAAGACCATCGACTTCGCGTGGTGGGCGTTCCTATCGATGAGCAAGGCATGCGGGTCGACGAGCTCGAGCGTCTCATCGAGCAGCATCTGTCGACGCCCGAGGCGCAACAACACGCACACGACGACCGCGCGCCGACGCTCAAGCGACACCAGTATCGCGCCTTCCTGTACACGATTCCGACGTACCACAATCCGACCGGCGTAACGCTCTCTGACTCGCGCCGTCGCGTGCTGGTGGACCTAGCAGTGCGCCACAACATTGCCGTGCTTGCCGATGAGGTTGGTGTCGCGGCGGCCTTGTGGCGTGGTCTTGTTTAACGCGACACTCACGCCGACGAAACGCAGGTGTACCAGTTGCTGCCGTTCGATGGCGAGAGTCCTCCACTGCCGCTGCCGTACTACGACCAAGGAGGCCGTCATGTGATCTCGATCAACTCGTTTGCCAAGATTCTGGCGCCAGGCCTGCGACTCGGTTGGATTCACTCGGTACGCGAGCGCGCAACAGCAACAGCAACACAGCGACAACGACGATGGTGAAGCCACATGCCTTGATGATGAGCGGCTGCTGACACGCTCGCCACGCACCGGTGGACGTTCGGACTTGTGGCGGCCACTGCACAGGGACCTGAGGTCGTGAACGAATTCACGCACTGCGGCTTGATCGAGAGCGGCGGCAACTCGGGATTCATGCAGGAAGTGCTCACCGAGACGTTGCTCGGCACGCCGCTCTCGAGCAGCTTGCTGGCGGCGCGAATCGCCTCGCTGCAGGAGACCTACAAACATCGGTGTGGCGTGCTGTGCAATTCGCTCAACAAGCACCTCGGCGACGTGGCCGGCGTGTCGTTCGTGGTGCCGGAGGGAGGCTATTTCGTGTGGGTGCGATTGCCGGACTCGCTCGTACGTCACTTGCGCGATGCACGCATTCGTCGGGCCGCAGTGTCGAGGGCCTCCGCGTAATTCGGCAAGGTGTGCGTGTGTGACAGGACACCAGCGCCCTCCTGCAGCAGAGCAAGGAGACGTTCGGCGTGGCCTTCTCGCCGGGCAAGATCTTCTCCTCGCAAGGCCTCCACGGGAACCGCGTTCGGTTGTGCTTTGCGCATTACGACGACCAGCACATTGAGGAGGGCGTGGCTCGCCTTGGCCGCGCGATTCGACACGCGCTACAAGGAGGAGCCGCAGGAGGAGCCGGCGTCTAGGACGAGGCCTAATGAGAGCAGCGCGGCATAGAGCGGATAGATATGGGTATTGGTCGCGAATATTGCACAGCCGATCTTGTGCGCTTCACGGAATATCAACGAATGGCAACCAACCGGAAAAGTCGCACCAGCCGAACAAGCGCGAACAATCGCAACCTTCGCTCTTCCTTCCTCTCCCACCCACCACCCACCCACACCCACACCAACTCCACTCGTCCAGCAGGCGCGATGCTGAGCATTCACTCGCTGTTGGCAGCGATCCGCGAGGGCCGCGAGAAGAAGCTGCGTGAGCTGCTCCAAGGTGCTGCCAGCTTGCCTGCGTCGGGCTCCGGCGCCACACCGCTCCAGATGGCGGCCATCCACGGTGCGTGGCACGCCGACGCGCTGTTATGTTGTGGCGCTCGGCTTGGTGGCGGTCGGCTGACGATACCATCGAGGTCGACGTGGCGCAGGACGGTGGCATCTGATCGAGATGCTGGTGGAGTTCGGTTGCAATGTGAACGAGCAAGATATGGACGGCTGGACTCCGCTGTACACGGCGGCGCGCTACAACCACTACGACGTGGCGCGCGAGCTGCTGTACTTTCGAGCCGACCCCGAGATCCGCGCGGTACGCCTCGCGCTCGCTCGCTCTCACCTGCCAGCTCGTGTCTCACTCGAAACGCCTCCAGGTGCGACCGGATAAGCTCCCGATCGAGGTGGCGACCACGCCGAATATGCGCTTCTTGATCGGCACGCGAGGCATCAACTGCTGGCGCCTCGATCTCCATCGCTATGCGCCGCAGGAGATGCGGGACGTCGTCAAAACGATGCTCATGATACGCACGTTCGAGACGCACCTCGCGGTCTCGTGGCTACCGAACGAGTTGCTCTTTATCATCTTTGAGTTTATGTAGGCCAGTCTCGGTAGATGTGTCGGTATCTCGCGCTCTCTCTCTCTCTCTCTCTCTCTCTCTCTCTCTCTCTCGCTCTCCCTCGCTACGCCTCGTCGTTAGCAAGGTTGATATCTTATTTATGCATGTCTGTCTATGTCGGTATTTATCACATCTTCTCTCCCTCTCTCTATCTATCTATCGATCAGACACGTTCGTGTTTGTAGTCATCGCGTGTTCTCTTCCGCCAACGAGAGACCATGTATTTATATATTGTCGCGTGTTACGTAACACGCGCGAGTCGAAGCACCATCGCCATCGTCATCGATAGCTCTAGCGGCTACCACTCGGCCACGGAGCACCAGTTCCTGCTGGCGACTGGCGTTGCTGCTGCTGTTGTTGTTGCTGTTGTTGCTGTCGCTGTAGCATCATTTGATACTGCTGCTGTTGTTGGAGTGCGTATTGGTACTGCTGTGGCGTCATGGCTTGAGCAGCCATCATAGGCTGCATCATCACCGGCGCCATGGCTGCCGGCTGTGGCTGTGGCTGTGGCTGTGTGAATGGAATGCCTGCGAGAAGCGACATGGTGGATGGCGTGGGAGCCGCAGCCGTAGCGGTGGGTGGCACCGAGCTGCCGAATGGCGTAGGAGCACTGGCGCTTGCCGAAGGCGGACTGGTAGTGAGGCGCGACGCGAGTGCCATGAACGGATCGTCGCTCGGCAGCGAGGGAGTGGCAGGCGCCTTGGGAGTGGCCGGAGCCGCGGTAGGTGGCGCGGCGGCTACGGGCTGCAGCACGCGCGGTGAGGCGGAATCTCGAGGCGACAGGAGGTCGTTGGAAGGCGTCTTGGTCGAGGTCGAACGCTTGCGTGTGGCCTTGGGTGGCTGGGGCACGAGCACGATTCCGAGATCGAACTCATTCGGTGTTGGGGGCTGCTGGTGTTGCTCTTGCTCCACGTGGTGCTGGTGTTGCTGCGGCTGGGCGACTGGGGCAGCAGCAGCGATGAGTGACGACGATGGCGGCATGGCGTGTGCGGAGGAAGAGGGCCGGCGCGTTTGGCGATCAAGAGATAGCGCCGGCGCATCCTCAAAGTCGTCGGGAGTACGGCGTGAGGGCACTTGATGCTGCTGGCCGTGCTCGTTTGCTAGTTGCCGAAGCAGCTCGGGCGGAATGTCTTCCTGCTGCGGCAGAGGGCGCTTGGGAGCCACGCCGCGCGCCAGGGATTCGAGGGCTTCGTCGAGGCGGCACATCTCGTCGTTGAATTGTAGAGCCTGCAGTACCACATCGCCGCGAGTCAGGGAATGCGGCAGCAATGCAAGGCAAGACACGGCAAGGCCAGCCAAGCAAGGAACAGTGCGACGTACAACATGCAGAAGCGATTCACTGCCAGCCATGTAGATCTGCTCGCTCTCGAGCACCTTACGAACGCGTGCTTGAACCGAGCGACATTGCGGCAGCAGCTCGCGCACCAGGTCGTTGTCCTGAATGTCCTCATGGTGCGGATTGGTTTGGTAACACACGTCGAGCAGCAAGATGACGCTGTTGATTCCGTTCGAGATGATCTCTTCGACGTCGGGAGCGCCACCGCGTGGAGCCGAGGCGCGGCTGGCAATCGCCTGTGGAACCGGAGGAGCTTGAGCGTGCTGCGGACCGACGTGTTCCAACTTCACAGCGTATTGATTGATTGATTGATTAGTTTCTTCACTCTTGTATGTGTGAGAGAGGGAGAAGTGGCGCGGATCACGCTCGAGAGCCACGTACGACGGTCTGGCGTGCGGCACAACCTCGCGGAGGCACGAACGGCGGCGTGTCGGCGGTCTTCTTCGGAAAGGGGTAGCCGCGGTTGCGCATGTACTGCAGCGTGGCCCAGAAGCTCGCAAACTCGCGATCGCGCTCCAATGCCTCGCCCCACGCGCGCACCAACGTGAGGAGCTTATCCTTGACAGTGTAGTGCGTCTACGATGCAGGAACATATGTACGGTCAGCCAGACACCCACTCATCCACTCACACTCTCAGGCACTCTCGCGCATACTCGTGTATCGTCGGCAAGTTGGCGGAGTGTGTTGTGGAATGGCGCCGTATTGAACAGCGACATCATGAGGTAGCTTCCATTCATCAAGCCCTCAGTGAGCTGCAATACACCATATGCGTGTGAGAGCCATTCAATGAGCTCTGATTCGCTCTGATTCGCGCGATTCGTTCTACGTACACTCAGCGCCAGCATCTGCACCTGGCGATTGGGATCGAGCAGCTTGCGTTGCAACACCTCCATCACGAGCTCGCAACTACGAATGCCACACTCGTCAGCTCCTCCATCATCGGCAACACCGCCTCTCGATCGTGCACGACGTACTTGCTCGGATCTACAGCTTGGATGATCTCGAGATTCAGCCGCCAATCAGGCTGAATCAACCAATCGCTCGTGGCATTCTCGATACGCTCCTCCATCACACACTAGAAACTCCAACTTTGTGTTGGTGTTGTTGTTGTTGTGTTGCTGCGTCCCACACCAAGGATGAGGTCGCTCCCGGACCAATAGATAACGAGATAGATAGGATAGAACCACCACACCAACACGCAGACTCTCTCTGATGATGATGCAGCGGCAGCGAGAGCAACAACAAACGAAGAGATCGAAAACGCGAAGAAGCCTCTGTGTTCTTGTGCATGTTCGCGCTTTCGGGTTTTCGCTTTTTCGCCCGAGCGTTCGTTCGCTCGCTCGATCCTTCATCGATCATTCGCTTCTTGTTGTTGCTGTTGCTGCTCTCGTCGGTGCAGGGAAGCAGACCGAGACCGAGACCGAAACGTGAGAGAGGGGGAGTCGACGTGAGGCCAAGACCGAGGAGTGTGTGAGGTGGAGCGAGGGAGCTCGATCGCTGTGTTAGCAATCGGATCGATCGTGATCGATTGCAAGCATCGTTCTCGCTCGCTCTCTCTCTCGTGCGCGGATATCGACTGCCAGGAAATCAGAATCTATCTCTTGGATTGATAGATATCTGCATCGAGATCGTGGCGTTGGGAGGTGTTGGAGACTGTCCTGAGATCGATGCACGATGGCGCTCAGCAAGCTGATCCAACGCCGTATCTACACGTTCCTGTCGTCCAAGTGGGGCATGGTGGTGCTGGTGGTCGGCGC
>Ga0209915_1004056_pt1 | contig 11228 bp, 17 predicted proteins | sample ThiBiot_750_plan_FD_183952 | JGI IMG/M metagenome (GOLD analysis project Ga0209915, IMG submission 183952) | Wastewater bioreactor microbial communities from Cape Town, South Africa - Thiocy_cont_750_plan (SPAdes) | ecosystem: Engineered > Bioreactor > Thiocyanate-remediating > Anaerobic-Aerobic... | reverse complement strand
CTGGGCCTCGGCGAGTCGGTGAAGCGCGTCGCGACGCCGACGCAGGTCGAGGCTCTGCGCGACGTGTTCGTCGTGTCGATCGCGACGGCCTTCTCGCAGATGCTCGCCATCGCCGGTGCGTGCTACGCCCACGCACAGGAGGCCGCCGCCGCCGCCGCTGCCGCATAGAGAGCAGATGGCTGACATCACACAACAGGATCGGGCGAGCTGTACCTTTGGGGCACGGGTTACAGGGAGGCGTGGACGCCCACGTTGGTCGAGGGCCTCGATCCGTCGGTGCGCGTGTCGCAGGTGGCGCTCGGCGCCCGCCACGTGGTGCTGCTCGGCTGGACCGGGCCCGGCGGCAAGGAGGAGAGTTCGATCTTTGCATGGGGCGCCAACGACCAGGGCCAGCTGGGCCTCGGTGACTGGGTCGACCGCGAGCATCCGACGCTGCTGGCGCACCTCAGCGACTCGAAGATTCGGCACATCGCGTCCGGCGAGCACCACAGCACCGCCATCTCCGGTACCGTGACGCGCCACCATCACCACCACCACCACCTCCAACACAACAACACCATCATCTGATGCACCAGGCGGCGTCGCTGATGCGGTGAACGCGTGCTTATCGGCCAACAGAGGACAGCGTGGTGTTCTTCTGGGGCACCCTGATCGGTGGCATCTACTACAGCTCGCTGCCGGCCATGGTCGAGCCCCTCAACGACCAGAACATCACGCACACGTCCTGCGGGCCCTCTTCTATCTTTGCCATCAGCGGTACGTCAATCAACGGAGCCGAGTCTTGCGCTTCGGGAGTGAGCGAGCCCTCGTTCTAATGCACCTCACCCACCGACGTCAACGCGCAGACAATGGCGCTGTGTTCTCGTGGGGCGTCGGCAAGCACGGCGTCCTGGGCCACGGCAACGAGACCGACACCTTCATCCCGCAGCGCATCGAAGGTACGTGTGGTACCGATTGACTCACTCGCTCACTCACTCACTCACTCACTCACTCACTCACTCACTCACTCACTCACTCACTGGCTCACTCGCATGTTACTCTGAACAGCTCTGAAAGGAGCCTCGATTCGCCAAGTAGAATGTGGCGCCACGCATTGCTTGGCGTTAGTCGGTATGTGTACAAGCGTTATTACTTGGGCGGTTCTCGCTCCACCCGCTGGCTCTCACTCTGACATTGGCGCTGATGTCTCACAGAGGGCGCGAATGAATCGAGCGAGGTGTATGCGTGGGGCAACACGCGCCATGGCAAGCTCGGCGTCTCATCGCCCACGACGGTCGAGAATCTCTTGGTACCGACTGCACTCGAGATCGTCAAGGGCAAGAAGGTCATGCAAGCGGCGTGCGGCTCGAACTTTTCGATCCTCCTTGCGATGATGGACCGTATCGATGACAAGGACGAGGGCTCGTTGATCAATCTAAAGGACGTGCTGATTCGAAGTGCCGAGAAGGCCAAGCCCAAGATCGCTCGCAAGCGCGGTACGTTGTCGTCTCATCGCATTGCATCGAGCGCGAGGTGTTGGACCAGAGTTGAACTGACCGCTCGTTCGTGTGTTTGCTCGCTCGTGTGTTTGCTCGCTCGGCGTCAACAGATGATGGAGACGATACATCGGACTTTCGCGTCAAGGTGCATCTGTTCGAGAAGCTCCAGTTTCATCGACCACTGTGGTGCATGCACTGCAGCAAGTTCATGTGGGGCATTCGTCGAGGTCACTACAAGTGCAGCGGTACGTGCGCGAGTTCGTCACATCGCTCGTTCCTCGCTCTATGTGCGTTACGTACTCATACCGTGCAACAAACAGGTTGCGGCTTTCTTGCGCACGCCAAGTGCAAAGACCTCGTGACGAGCGAATGTATCGCCATCGATACTCTGGGCCAGGAAGCCAACGAGGCGCGACCCAGTACGCATTGCGATCGAGTCGAATGAGTGATTGAGTGAGTGAGTGAGTGAGTGAGTGAGTGAGTGAGTGAGTGAGTGAGTGAGTGAGTGAGTGAGTGAGTGAGTGAGCAATCAGATTGCCGCTAATGTTATGAACCCTCTCGCAACTCGCAGCACTGGTGATCAAGAAGGAGCTCGCTGACGAAGAGGAGGAGGTTCGCCGTCGATGGTCCAAGGCGCAGGAGGACTTTACCGACGATCTCAGGCGCAAGAGTCTCAGTCATGCAAATGGTTCGTTCATGAGCCCATTCGTAAGGGGGACTCGGGCTGTATCGGAGCTGAGACTGACAAGGGTGCTTCTTGAACAGAGGAAGACGTTCGTAAGGTGCTCCAAGGAGGCAGTGGCGGAGGTGGAGGTGGAGGTGGAGGTGGCAGTGGCAGTGGCGAGGAGCCATCGCCTGCGCCATCAATCTCGCCTTCAGCAGCGAGTCCCATCGCAGCTGCAACACCATCCGAGGACGCAGGCTCGCCCGTCTACCACCACCGCGTGTCGCAAGCTCCAAGCCCAGTGCGACACCCGTTCCAAGCCGCTGCCAAGGTTCGGTCTTCGATTCAGAACGAGGCCGACGACGATCGCACGAAGCAGATTGCACGCTTGCGTGCCAAGATCGCGTCCTACAAGAAGAAACTCGCAGCTTTCGAAGACGAACTGCAGCGCTTGATGTATGGCGAAGGAGAGGAGCTGGCACTCGAAGCTGTACCGATCAACGAGCCCTCTCCTCGAGCCTCCGAGTCTCCGCGTCGCAAGCGCCTCGCTGGTGGCCGCAAAAAGCCTTCAGCATTGGCAGCTGAGCTTGCTAGTGGCCCAAAGGTCAAGCTCGACAAGAGCTGGGAGATCGACGCTAGCCAAGTCTATGTCGAGAAGGTGCTCGGTGGTACGTCCTCCTCGTCCCCCTCTTCCTGCTGCTGCTGCCTGACAATCGAGGGACCTCTAATGATTCATTCTACTCGGCCATTTCGCATTGGACCGCCCACACTCGTCGTATCGCATCGCTGACTCGACAGAGGGAGCCTCAGCACAAGTCTTCAAGGGCACGTATCGTGGCCAGGAGGTCGCTATCAAGGTCTTCAAGAATAAGGTCGGTTCGCGACAACTGCAGGACTTTCTCTGCGAGTATACTATCATGCGGTATGAGGCGTGCAGCACTTGTGCCAGAAGCTTGCTCGGAAGTTCTCCTCTCACTGTATACGTGTGGTGTCGCCACAACAGAGAGATGAAGAGCAAGTACAATGTGTTCTTCTACGGTGCATCCTTGAATCCCAACCTGTGCTTGATCATGGAGTTGTGCTCTCGGGGTTCAGTGTATGATCTCATGCATGATCGTCACTCCCTTCGATGGTACGTTCTCTCTCGCTCTCTCGCTCTCGCTTGGAACCATGAAAGTAATTGGTTGAGACGTTTCTGAACCAGGAATCGAGCGCTCAAGGTGTTGCTTGAGATTTGTCGCGGTGTTAATTGCTTGCATTGTTGGAATCCGCAAATTGTTCATCGGTACACGCGCAATCTCTCTCTCTCTCTCTCTCTCTCTCTCTCTCGTCTGCCCACCAGAGAAGGTCCTAACTGGCTGGCTATACACGCTCGATTACAACGACATTAGTGACTTGAAGAGCCACAACCTACTGGTTCGTACATTCTACCTTACCAACTCGACCAATAACTGTCGTACTCCTTTATTACAACGAGAGGCTCATAGATATCGTGTTGTGTGGTTTGTATGTGTGAGTAGCTTGACAAGAACTGGAACCTCAAGATTGCCGACTTTGGCCTGGCGCGGCTCAATACCGACACGCACAAGAAGGGCACGCTCGGGAAGCTTCGTGGTACCTACACGTACTGTGCGCCCGAGATCTACTTCAACAAGCCCTTCACGGCCAAGTCCGACGTCTACTCGATCGGCATCATGATGTGGGAGATGGTGGTGCGCGTCATCCGCGGCAAGTACGAGCGGCCGTACTCGGAGTTCCTCGAGCTCATGTACGACTTTCAAATCATCGTACAAACCTCGAAGGGCAAGCGATGCACCATTCCTCCCACGTGCCCGCCGTCGGTAGCGCGCTTGATTCAACTCTGTTGGAGTCCCGAGCCCGAGATGCGCCCCGAGACCTCGGAGCTCATTGTCGAGATACAAAAGTTGCAACGAGAGTATCGCAACAACAAGGACGAATGGGACAACAGCATCGTCGCCACCGACGACTCGATCACACCCAGTGGCGTTGAGCCTGCGGCCAAGGGCCACCGACGCAACCCGAGCACGTCATCGATCCCCGACGAATCGCTGCCAATACCGGGTCAAGATTCGTTCGAAGCCTTGATGGGAAGCAGTGGCAGCGACACGTACGATACCTAAGTGGTGCAAGTGGGACGAGCAGCGAGCACGCTCGCCGAGTGCAGCCGGCTGCGGTATATATCCATATCATTTCGTTTTTCGTTCGCAAGGCAACGCGATAGCGTGTATGTGTGAGAGATACATATAGTTGTGGTTCGTGTATAGCTACGTAGAGATTGATTGTTGTTCAAGGCAGTGGGCGTCACTGTCGCATTCGCTTGTTGCTTGTTTCCAAGCTACCGAAGCAACGGTACCTTGGTACAATGTACATAATGATATCACTTCCATATCAGCCACCTCCTTAGTTAATGATCTCTCTCACGGTCTTGTTGATTGATTGATTGATTGATAGATAGATTGGCAATCAATCGGCTATTTACGAATTGATAGCGAGCGAGAGCTGCTTGACGAGTTGTGCAGGTTTTCGATACAAGGTGGCTTGCGTCACAATATCATCCACGATGCGTGCTCGAACATTCTCGGGTCCGAGCAACTGTGCGATGACAGCACGCAGGTTCCCGATGCTGGCGTTGGGCTTGCGAAGTTCTTTGATGATGGCCAGTTTGGCACTAGCATTTGCTGCGGCGATAGCACCGCGATTTCCGTACGAATAGAGGCGCAGCGAGCGAGTGTGCAACGTCACTGGTGCAGCAACACGTTCCTGTGTCACTTGAGGCACAGGCATTTGTGCTGGTTGTGCCGGTAGGCTCTCTGCTGTCGATTGCTCGACGGCCGCCGCAGTAGTGTCAGCACCCCATAGCGTGGTATCGGGTGATGCCGAGTTAGGCTGCTGGTCGTATGGCAAGTCTTGTTGGCCAGCTTCCTCCAGTTCATCAACCGGCATTGCAGAGCCATCACGCAGCGGACTCGCCGGCGGAGAGCTCTGCGGGGAGCCCGGAGCGCCTCCTTCTCGACTGCTAACTTGTGGGCCACCAGGTCTGAATACACAAGAAGAGTTATTCCAGAGAGTGCGAGCGAGTGAGCGAGTGAGCGACGCCACGTACCGCCTTGCTCGCGACCTCAGGCCACCGCCCAATTCTGAAGGCTTTCGTTCGGTACGATAGGGATTGCCAAAGATCGGGCGCTGCTTCTTGGCTTCCTCCTCGTCGATTGGTCGTAGAACTGTCGTACACATTGTTAGCCAATGCTCACGGTGGACCACGGCATACAGGAACGTTGTAGCGATAGTACCTTCGCGTTTCATGAGGGCTTCATGATAGTTACCCATGGCTGAGATGGCAACGCTATGTTTGGCTTCTGCATTCAGAGCGTGTTGTTGTGCGTGAGCGGGGGTAGGAAGATTCGAGATGGCACATGAGTGAGAGAGAGAGAGAGAGACGAACCATCGTCTACGAAGGACTCAGGATACATGAGCTTGAGCCGCATCTTTCGGATTTGTTCAAGCAAGTTGGTGCGATCGATATCGAAGGCATTGTTAACGTTCTTTTGCGGTGGAGTGGATGCATTGGAGCTCAAGGTCGGTGTGCCGGACGAGACGCCGAGTTGTGGTTGCTGAACGGCTGCTGTGGCTGCCGAACTTGTACTGGTCAGTGGGGCGAAGTTGGCACGCCTGGAAGAGGGGATATGACCGAAGCAGGGATTGACAAAGGTCAGCATATCCGAGCAGTAGTAACAACAACAAGCAACAGCATCAGCAACATACTCAGGTAATGCGCGATTGTCGAGAATTTGGTGGAAGCTCCCACGACCACCAAACGCCATCGATTGGCTGTTTGGTGTCAACGATGCGACATTGGATGATGACAGCGCAGGGCCGTTGGCTCCAGCCGCTGAGCTCCCAGGAATAATTGGTACGCCGGTGGCTGTGGAAGTAGTGCTAGCGCTAGGCGCTGAAGGGCTAGCTGAAGATGCTGTCGCATTGCTGGGTGTTGTAGAAGCTGCCAGTGTAGCTGAAGAAGCTGCGGCAGCAGCAGCAGCGGCGGCGGCAGCAGCAGCCGCCTTTCGCTTCTTGGAGCGACTTAGGTGCTTGTTGCCAGTGTTAAATGAAAAGTCTATGACAAGCACGCCGCGAGAGCGAGAGCGGTTACTACTCAAGCCTTCTCTCTCTCTCTCTCGCTCTCTCTCTCTCTCTCTCTCTCTGATGCAAAGTGGTTGACCGACGTACTTCCGGGTTGTACTGGAGCTGGTGTAGGCACAGGCGCCACTCCAAATGACGTCAGTGATGTGCCAGCATCTTTGGCCTGCTGCAATGCGGCCTGCAGTCGATCGATTTCGGTTTTGGCCTTTGGAGATGGCGTGTCAGTATGCGACTACAAATACAACCGCAGAAGTTGTCATGGCCGTACATGCTGCTTGAGCTTTTTCATCGAGTTGCTCAATGTATAACTCAGTCCTCCATCGAGATGGTCAGGAATGACAGTCGTCATTACGCCGAACCGCTTCATGGCTGTTGTATAGATTAGAATACTCGCCCGACGTTCTCTCCCTCTCAGTGAGGAGTGGAAAGCATAAATGAGAGAGAGAGGGAGGGAGGGAGAGAGAGAGTACGTACCATTGCGAAGAAGCGGCAAGTAATAAGATGGTACGGAAGCGAGATAGGATTCAAAATCTTGGCGCCATTTGAGTGTGGGTTGGTACTTGAGTGGGCCGGCGAGATCCGCTACAAGAGCCGCGAGACATGACAAGAGTGTCAGCAAGCATTCAGTGAGACACAGCTGAGCTGATGCAACCGAACCTAGCAGTGGCCACAGGCGCGGAAAGTCGAAGGGCAGCACGAAGAGATGCACGACGCGGCGGCCTTGGCCGGAACCGCTCGCTTGCAGGAAGCCGAACGGCGCATAGCGATGACCGCCGGTGTGCTCGTTGCCCTCGATGCGGATGTAAGCCTGAAATGCGATTCGGTTTAGCTTGCTTGCTTGCTGGCTCAGCGGAGAAGCAACAGAGGGCAAGATACATACCTTCCAACGAAGGCCACGGTGGGTGCTAAGATACTCAGTCAACTCGCATGGCTCTATCGAGTACTTGTTGAACGGGAAGGTCTCCATGATCTGCTGGTGAAAGGGCCACGCAGACTCATCGAGCACGGTCGTGGCCTCGTAGTAGATGGTTGGTTGTGCGTCTCGCGGTGGCTGCGAGCACGAGCGAGAGCGGACAGAGGTGAGCCTCAGCATTGTTAGCATGGATCGGACGTACACGGTCGGAGGAGAGGCATGGGCGGTTGGTGTACCAGGTGTGTCATGTACTGGTCGGGCATGAAGGCCTCGGGGATCGGCCAGAAGCCGCTGGTGTTGGCTGGCACGACCAGCATCTTGTGCAAGCAGGCCGTTGGTATGGCGGCAGAGGACGAGGACGGCGCTGACGACATGGTGCTCGCGCTTGCTGCGTCGCCGGCCTCGAGCTCCATCGAGGAGGAGGAGGAGGAGGACGACGACGAGGTGGTGGACGAGGAGGACGAAGACGAGGGCGACGCAGTGGCGGCGTCGTCGAGGCGCTCAAAGTTGACGATGACGCCGGTGAGCTGCGCCTTGGCGACCAGGGCCTCGATGCACAGCAGCAGCTCCTTCATCGAGTACACGACGAAGCACTTGCCTGCACAGGAAGGGCGAGCCGGTCACGAACACGGAGCAGTGACGCAGGCACCAGTGGGAGCGGCAGCGGCAGTAGCACGTACCGCCAGTGACCTCGCACATGGGAGCGATGGCGGCGGGCTTCTCGTCGGTGCCCATCATGCCGTCGGAGGCGTCGTCGGCGCCAGCGAGGCGCAGCGCGATGGCGAAGAGCCGCTGGTCCCAGCGGAAGGGCTCGCGCGTCAGCTCGCTGCCTGGCATCGCCGGCACGCTCGGCAGCATCAGGCGCTCGGGCACGGCGGCGCCAGACGAGGCGGTCAGCTCGCCGCCGTCGGTGAGCACGATGACCATGGTCGGGTCGAGGAACCAAGGGTTGCGGCCGAGGCCGTAGTTGTCGATGTTGCTCTGCAGCCGGTACTGGTTCAGGTGGTCGAACGAGGTCTTGAGCGCTGCGCCGAGCGCCGTCATGTCGACGGCCTTGAGCTGCTTGACCGTGTTGACGAAGGCGCTGAACGACTCCTTCCAGCCGGACTTGATGGCGCCCATGCCCTCCTCGCACGAGAACAGGAAGTAGCGGTCGTTGCGCTGCGCGGCGTCGCGCGCGCGCACCTTGAGGAAGTGCTCGATGGCCGCCTTGGCGCAATCCAACATCGTCATGCCATTAGCGGAGCGCTGGTTCATCGACCCGCTCGTATCGAGCACAAACGCAAAGATCATGTTGGCATGAGGGGAGCGAGAGCAAGAGCGAGACCGGAGCAGCAGGCGAGCGCGACGCAACAACGACCGCGACGACGCGGCAAGATCGACGACACTCCCTCGCTCTCCCGCTCGCTCCCTCGCTCTCTGGCGAGTGTACTTATACAACAAGGCGATTCATCATTATTATCATAGGTCTTCTTGTACATGTTGCGCAACGGAGAGCTGCGCTATGGCAGCGTTCGGCTCAGCGGCGTCGGAATTCGGCAGCCACCGGGTTGGTGCCCAGAGCCTTGAGCGCCTTCTCCTCGGCTCCCGGAATGTACACCGACTGCGACATGCGGCAATGCAGCACCGCGGTGAGCCGTTGCGACCGTATGGAGGGCGCGCGCACTCGACGGCGAGCGAGCGTACCTCTTGGATGTTGCCGTGCTGGGCGTAGGCGCTCTCTCCGACCTCCGACGCATCGAGTCCAGCCTCCTGGGCCTCGAGTGACACGTGGATACCGATCGTGTGCTCGAGGCTGTTTGGGCGCGCCCAAGCAGGTGAGAAGTGAGAGAAGTGTCGACTTGTCTCACTCACACACCCACACACTAGAACCACTGACGTACAAGAGCACCAAGGCGGCGGTCCAGCAGCCGGACCAACCGATGCAGCACGCTACGCCGACGAGCTGGTACACGAATTGCTCGGGGTGGCCGTAAAAGAGGCCATCCTGACCGGCGGGATTGGCGCTCGTCGAAGCCACGAGGCCCGCTGCCAACGCCACCTTCCGTCAGTTCGTTCGTTCGTCCGTTGGCACGCAATCAAGGCGGGTGGGAGACGCGGCGCCACGCACTCAGCAGCGTTCCAAGGATACCAGGCACGCCCTGCAGCGAAGTGACATCCAGCACGTCGTCGAGCTGCACGCGGTTCTGCAGCAGCCACGAGCAAAAGTACGAACCGGTGCCGGTCACGAAGCCGGTCACGAGGCTCCAGCCGGGCGCCACGAAGCCGGCACCGGGCGTGATGCCCGCCATGCCGGCAAAGGCGCCGTTGATCACTTCGCTGAGGTGGAAATGGCGGTCGGACACGTACGAGAACAGGCCCCAGGTCAGGCCGGCCACGCTGCACGCCAGGCATCGTTGTTGTTGTTGTCGTCGTTGTTGTCATCGTCATGAGTCGTCGTCGCTACAGAGCAAGTACAGCGCGAGACCGACGTACCACATGGACAGATGGGTGTTGAGCACGGCCAACGAGCCGATCGAGTTGGCGGCCAGCGAGCTGCCACCATTGAAGCCATACCAGCCCATGATGATGAAGGCACCACCGACCACCGTCAGAGGCACGTTGTGGTGGTCGGTCTGAAAGTCGCGCGACACCAAGCGCCGCCGCATGATCAACGACACTACGAGTGATGCGACACCCGCTGTTCCGCGCGCCCACAGGCAGGTCAGCTCCACGCACACGGCCAGCGATCGCGGCTGCTGACGTACAGTTGGTGTGCACCGTGACGCCGCCGCCAAAGTCGATCAGCCCCAACTCAGCGAGGAAGCCTCCGCCCCACACCCAGTGCGCGATCGGGTAGTAGCACAGCAGAGGCCACAGGGTCACGAATGCCAAGAATCCCTGTGCGAGTGTTGGTGTGCGTTGCGAACCATAGTCATACTATCCATCTCGGCGCACGCACCCTGAAGTTCAGCTTCTCGGCCCAAGCGCCCGTGATGATGACTGGCACCATCAGAGCGAACATCATCTGGAACGTAACGTAGGCCGTCACTGGCAGCGTACGGCTGAAGCGAGGCACGCAATCATCGAGCGGCAGGTTGAGCAGGAGCGAGTAATCGAGGTTGCCAATGAAGCCACCCACGTCGTCGCCGTACGACAACGAGAAGCCGATCAGGAACCACAGTACCGAGCCTGGCGCCACGCAGCAACGTGAACAAGACACACTTACAAGCGAGCGGGGCAGCACACGGCACCCACCGTACCAATCATCATGCCGGACATGGTCTGTAGCAGCATCGACAGAGAGTTCTTGCGGCGGATCATGCCTGCCTGTGCCACGCCCATGGCGGGCGTTTGGATGAAGACCAGCGTGGCGCTCGTCAGGACCCACGCCGTGTCGCCTGCGCTGAGACAGCAGGCAGCGCCGGGCTCGCACATGTTGCAGGAGCAGGAGCGAGCGCGACGACCGATCGGTGGCGAGGAGGCGAGCGGCAGAATGAAACTCGATCGATCGATCGATCGGAACGAATGACGGAGGGCAGCTTTCTGTAGAGGCAAGTTACACCGCCGCGCAACCTACATAAAACCGGCACTTCGGCGCTGCTTTATTCGCTTACGTGGAGAGATGCGCAAGGTTATGGATCAGGAAGTTGACTTGCGTCGACTTGTTCGACAGACTCTGCTCGATCAGCGACGCAAAGAGCTTGGCGGCATCTGCGTCTGACAGGTGCAGATGGAAGGCATCGCGCAGGTAGTAGATGTCCTCGACCTTCTGCAGCTCGGGAATGCCCGACGATAGCATCTACCAATCGATACGATGCGCAGGTTAGTCTCTCTCTCTCTCTCTCTCTCTCTCTCTCTCTCTCGCGGGGGTTGCAGTGGTTGCCAGTGTACCATCAGGAAGAAGTTAATGAACAGGTTCGCGTGGGCGCGCAGGACATTGAATGCACTGCAGCACGTTGCTACGAAGCGCTTGAACTGCTCGCTCTTCTTCTTTCCCATGACGTAAACGAACTCTGGCGTAAGCACGAACTGG
>Ga0209915_1004046_pt1 | contig 11268 bp, 9 predicted proteins | sample ThiBiot_750_plan_FD_183952 | JGI IMG/M metagenome (GOLD analysis project Ga0209915, IMG submission 183952) | Wastewater bioreactor microbial communities from Cape Town, South Africa - Thiocy_cont_750_plan (SPAdes) | ecosystem: Engineered > Bioreactor > Thiocyanate-remediating > Anaerobic-Aerobic ... | reverse complement strand
CGACGGCTTCAGCCGGCGGGTCGGTGAGCGCGGCTGGATTGGAATGACCTGGCCCAGGAAGTACGGAGGCCAGGAACGAAGCTTTCTCGAACGTTATGTGGTTACCGAGGAAATGCGTGTCGCCAATGCGCCGACGCGCCGCTTCTTTGTGGCGGACCGTCAGAGTGGTCCGACGCTGATCCGCTATGCCAGCGAAGGCATCAAACAGAATATTCTTCCTCGGATCATTCGCGGCGAAGTGGGTTTCTGTATCGGCATGAGCGAGCCCGGCTCGGGCTCCGACCTGTTCGCCGCGAGGACCAGGGCGGCACGGACCGACAGCGGCTGGCTGATCAACGGCACCAAGATCTGGACCAGCAACGCCCATCAATCCGATTACATGATCGGCTTGTTCCGCACGTCGCCGCCAACCGCGGAAAACCGCCGGCACGGCCTGACGTCATTCCTTGTCGACATGAAAACACCGGGGGTCCGATGCAATCTCATTGGCCAGATCAGCGGTCAAAGGGAGTTCAACGAGGTCGTTTTCGACAATGCGTTGATCCCCGACGATCACGTCATCGGTGAAATCGACGGTGCGTGGAAGCAGGCGACGAGCGAACTCGCCTATGAGCGCAGCGGGCCGGAGCGATTCCTCGAAACCTATGGCGCGCTGAGCGAATTGGTGCGCGCGACCGGAGCAAAGCCCGACGCCCGTACGGCGGAAGGCATCGGGCGTCTGGTGGCGCAGCTTCATACCTTGCGGCGCATGTCGGTTTCGGTGGCCGGTATGCTCGAGGCCGGCAAGGAGCCTGTGGTCGAAGCGGCGATCGTCAAGGATCTTGGAACGATCTGGGAGCAAGCGCTGCCGCAGCGTGTGCGTGAGCTTGCCGCTTTCCTTTCGCCGGACTCGCTTGACCACGAGGCGTTCGAACAGCAATTGGCGTTCTATCTCAAGATCGCGCCAAAGCTCACCATTCAGGGCGGAACCACCGAGGTGTTGCGCGGAATCATCGCGCGGGGCCTGGGCCTGCGCTGACGCAATTTAAAGGAATTCCGAATGAGTCATGATCTTCAGGTCACGTCGTCGGGCCATGTCGCCACGATCGAGATTTGCCGGCCGCCGTTGAACTACTTCGATCTCGATTTGATCCGGCGGATCGCCGATCATCTGGACCGGATCGATGGCGATGCAAATTGTCGCGCCGTGGTGCTGGCCGCCCAAGGCAGGGCATTCTGTGCCGGCGCCAACTTCGGTGATATGGCCGCGGAATCCACTCCCGATGCGAAGCGCCGAAATTCCGGCGCACTCTATATCGAGGCAGTGCGGATCTTTCGCAACAGGAAGCCGATCGTTGCGGCCGTGCATGGTGCGGCGATCGGCGGCGGCCTTGGCCTTGCGATGTCGGCGGACTTCCGCGTCACCTGTCCGGAAGCGCGGTTCGCGGCCAACTTCACCCGCCTCGGCTTTCATCCTGGCTTCGGCCTGACTGTGACGCTGCCGGAAGCTATAGGGCAGACCAATGCGGCGCTGATGTTCTATACAAGTCGTCGTTTCACCGGCGAAGACGCGTTCAAGATGGGGCTTGCCAACGTTCTGGTCGCGCAGGATCAGGTCAGGACGGCGGCGCTCACGCTAGCTGCCGAGATTGCCGAGAACTCACCCCTCGGATTGATCTCCACGCGTGCGACGATGCGCGCCGGATTGGCCGATCGTGTCAAGGCGGCGACCGATCATGAACTCGATGAACAAAGTTGGCTGCGCGAGACCGCCGATTTCGCAGAGGGCGTCAAAGCAACCGCGGAACGTCGCGTCCCCAATTTTGCGGGGTGCTGACCCCGCTCTAACGATGTGCGCGAGGGAAAACCGAGAGGAAAAACCGAGAGGGAGAGCCAATGAGCGCGGCATCGATCGGGAGCAAGCGTCTTGATGCCGCGGCTACAGGGTCAATCGCCGCCGCTGACGTGACATCAATGATGTCATCGGCGAGCCCATTCTACCGCGCGGTCTTCTCGGAAGACGAGGCCGCACTGGCGCGCAAGCCGGCGAGGCGTGCAATGGACCGCGTGGCAAGCTCTTGTGCGAATTCCAGGCTACTCTGATCTTTCGCTCTCTCCGCGTCATCGAGATATGTATTTGACAACTGTTCGGCCCGCCGCAGGGCGCGCTGTTTGATCTGTTCGATATCACCGGCGACAGGGGGCTCGAAGATTTCGGACAAAGGTGCGCCGCCGGGAACGAATCCCGACATTCCGACACGCAGAAGGTGTTTGCCCTCGGAAGACGGCAGTGTTTGCGACCATGCGATCACGTCCCGGCGCAACAGGCTTTCAAGCAGAGCTGCGGAAGCATCCCGCTCGCGCTGTTGATCCTCCACCGCCAGGCCGTGTTCGCTTTGCCATGCGAGACGCCGCTGCTGGCGCAATTCATTTCCATCGGACAGCGCTTCCTTTGCCAACAGCTCGGCAGCGGTTCTGACCGCGGCGTTCTTTGTAAGTGCCGCGACATATGTCCAATAGATAAAGGCGCGTCGACGATGCCGGACTGCCAGCGCCCAGGCAGCATACGGAGTCGAGAGGCGAGATTGCGTGATGTCGCTGACTTCCTGAGCAGGAACGATTGCTTCGAACGTTGCCGGAAGATTTTTCAGATCGGGCGGCGCGTCGCAGGCCTCAACGCTGGCCTTGGTAATTGCGTTGGCACGAGCGGCTTCTCGCGATGCGAGGATTCCAAATACCGCGCCTACGGCTTCTGATGATTGAGGCGCGTGCGCTGTAGCTGCGCTGTAATGTCGCGCCGCAAGCTCCGCCTGATGGAAGGCGACCGCATAAAACTCCGGCAGCGCCGCGATCGATGCGGGTGCCACTGTCAACAGGGGCTCTTCATGCATGAACAACTCCGTCTCGCGGCTTTTTGACTTAGCGCAAATATCAATACTATCGCGACTGATAAGGATGTCCATGCGAGGTTGCCATTGGGCGGTAACCGGCGACTTTTTTTCGGCTTGATCTGACTCTGGAAGAGCGGATGGAGATGTCTTGTCTAAACTCCGAGATTTCTGCTTCGCATGCATTGTCGCGTGTATATGCCTGTTCGGCACCAGCCTGCTGGCCGCAAGCGCGCATGCTGCGGGCCAGCTCGGTGATTATCTCGCCAAGGCCCAGCCATCGGAGCTGATCCCGGAAGCAAATCGATTCGGGGCACTTCAGGGCGATCCGGCGATTGCTCCGGTCTATAAAGACGATCAGCTTCTCGGCTTTGCCTATCTCAATTCCGATTTCGCGAACGCCGTCGGCTATTCCGGAAAGCCGATCCAGGTTCTCGTTGGAATCAGCACCAAAGGCGTTCTCTCCGGCTTCAAGCTCGTTGAGCACAAGGAGCCGATCGTCCTGATCGGAATTCCGGAGAAGCGCGTCATCGACGCCATCAACAAACTCCTGGGCGTGGAAATGGTGCCGGTGGTAAGCGGATCGGCACGCGCTCCCCAGGTCGACATCGTCAGCGGCGCCACCGTCACAGTTCTGGTGATCGGCGACAGCATCGTTCGTTCGGCAACAAAACTAATCAGGACAGGACGTATCGGCTCACAGGCACACGCCAATGTTGCAGCCGTCGCGGCGCCGACGATCAAGACCATCGATATGGCCAAGAGCGAGGTGCTCGACTGGCAGACGCTGCTCGGCGACGGCGCGATCCGGCGACTGCGTCTGAGTGTCGCGGACGTCAACGAAGCTTACGAGAAGGCTGGTAACGCAGCCGCCATCGCGCATCCTGAAGTTGGCGACCCGGCCGAGGATTTCATCGATCTTTATACCGCGGATGTCGCGGTGCCGACCATCGGCCGCAGCCTGCTCGGCGACGATGGATACGATCACCTCAAGGCGCGACTCAAGCCTGGTCAGCAGGCGATCGTGGTTGCGGGCTCAGGCCGTTATTCGTTCAAAGGATCGGGCTATGTTCGCGGCGGCATCTTTGATCGCATCGAGCTTTTGCAGGACGGTAACAGCATTCGCTTTCGTGATCGCGATCACAAGCGGCTTGGTGACTTTGCCGCGGCGGGTGCGCCCGATTTCCCCGAAATCAGCCTGTTCGTGCTGCCGCCCGATTTTACGTTCGATCCGGCCGAGCCGTGGACATTGCAGCTTCTGGTGCAGCGCGCTCTCGGCGTGCGGGACAAGGCGTTCCTGACGTTCGATCTCGGCTACACGCTGCCGGATACGTATCTCAAGCACGAGCAGCCTGCGCCGCCGGTGGTTCGTGCCGAGCCCTCTAATGCAACGCCACAGCTTTCGCAGGATGCGGCCGCTACAACCGCCTCGGACGACGAACCGCTATGGATGCGTATCTGGCGTGGCGATGTCGTTCGGATCGGCATTACCGTGTTCGCGCTCGGCGCGCTAACGCTGATCTTCTTCTTTCAGAACGTTCTGGTGCGCCGACCCAAGGTCTACGTCTGGGTGCGCCGCGCCTATCTGCTGTTCGTGCTGGTGTGGCTCGGCTGGTACGTCAACGCGCAACTGTCCGTGGTCAATGTTCTGACTTTCATGAATTCGCTGCTCACCGGATTCAGTTGGGAATACTTCCTGTCAGCGCCGCACATCTTCCTGTTGTGGGCATCGATTGCCGCAGGCCTGCTGTTCTGGGGACGGGGGCCGTTCTGCGGATGGCTCTGCCCGTTTGGCGCCCTGCAAGAGCTGCTCAACAACATCGCCCAGGCGGTGAAGGTGCCGCAACTCCGGCTGCCATGGGGATTGCACGAACGGCTCTGGCCGATCAAGTACATGATCTTCCTCGGCCTGTTCGGGTTGTCGCTCTACTCGACCGCATTGGCCGAGCAGATCGCCGAGATCGAGCCGTTCAAGACCGCGATCATCCTCAAGTTCGCGCGCGATTGGCCGTTCGTTATTTATGCCCTGACGCTGCTCGCGGCGGGCCTTTTCATCGAACGCTTCTACTGCCGCTATCTGTGCCCGCTCGGCGCGGCGCTCGCAATTCCCGGCCGGATTCGCATGTTCGAATGGCTTCGTCGCTGGCCGGAATGCGGCTCTCCCTGTCAACGCTGCGCCAACGATTGTCCGGTGCAGGCGATTCACCCGGAGGGCCATATCAATGTCAACGAATGCATCTACTGCATGCACTGTCAGGAGCTTTATTTCGACGATCATCGTTGCCCGCACATGATTCAGGTCCGCCTCAAACGGGAAAAACGCGAAGCGCTGTCATCGCCATCGATGCGACCCGGGAAGGGGCCAAACACGATTATTACCGCCGGGGGCAAGTCGATCGCCGCGCCCGGCGGCTCAGTCGCAACACCTACAACGTGAAAACCTAGGAGACTTCCATGAGCAATCACGAAGATGGCAAGATCGTCAGTCGACGGGCCCTGCTCGGCACGACGGCCGCGGCAGGCGTCGGTTTGGCTGCGGGCGTCGCCCTGCCGATCGACAGGGGACTTATTGCGCCGGCGGAGGCGCAGACAAAGGGGCAGGCCAAGGGACAGGCAAAGGCTCCCGCAGCGCGCGCGGCCGCCCACAAGACCGAAGTCGCTCCCGGCGATCTCGATGAATATTATGTATTCTTTTCATCCGGTCAGTGTGGCGAGATGCGTATTGTCGGCCTGCCGTCGATGCGCGAGCTGATGCGGGTGCCGGTGTTCAACCGCTGCTCGGCGACCGGCTGGGGGCAAACCAACGAGAGCCTCAAGGTGTTGACCGAAGGGTTGACGCCAGAGACGCGCGAATTCCTCAAGACTCGCGGTGGCACCTATATAAATGGCGATCTCCACCATCCGCATCCCTCGTTCACCGATGGCACCTACGATGGCCGTTACGTCTACATGAACGACAAGGCCAACACCCGCGTCGCGCGGGTGCGACTTGACGTCATGAAATGCGACAAGATCATCCAGCTGCCGAACCAGCATACGGTCCACGGCCTGCGCGTGCAGAAGTATCCGCGTACGGGCTATGTGTTCTGTAATGGCGAAGACGGGGTCCCGCTGCCGAACGACGGCAAGATTCTCGACAAGCCGAAAGAGTACCACTCGATCTTTACGGCGGTTGACGGCGAAACCATGAAGGTCGCCTGGCAGGTCATCGTCGACGGCAATCTCGACAACGTCGACGCCGATTACCAGGGCAAGTACGCCTTCTCAACCTGCTACAATTCCGAAGGAGGCGTTACGCTCGCGGAGATGACCGCCAGTGAACAAGACTGGGTGACGATCTTCAATATCAAGCGCATCGAGGAGGCGGTCAAGAAGGGCGACTACAAGGAAATGGGAGGCGTTCCGGTGCTCGATGGCCGCCGCGGCTCGCCCTACACGCGCTATGTGCCGGTCTCCAACAGCCCCCACGGCATCAACACCGCGCCGGACGGCATTCACGTCGTTGCCAACGGCAAGCTGTCTCCGACCGTCACCGTCTTCGACGTGCGACTGTTCGATCAATTGTTCGACGACAAGATCAAGCCGCGCGATGTCGTCGTGGCGGAGCCGGAGCTTGGCCTCGGTCCGTTGCACACTGCCTATGACGGCAAGGGCAACGCCTATACGACCCTGTTTATCGACAGCCAGATATGCAAGTGGAACATCGAACTGGCAAAGCGTGCATTCAAGGGCGAGAAGGTCGACCCGATCGTCCAGAAGCTCGACGTGCATTATCAGCCGGGCCACAATCACACCTCCATGGGCCAGACCAAGGAGGCGGACGGAAAATGGCTGATCTCGCTCAACAAGTTCTCCAAGGACCGCTTCCTCAATGTCGGTCCGCTGAAGCCGGAGAACGATCAGCTCATCGACATCTCGGGCGACAAGATGACGCTGGTGCACGATGGCCCGAGTTTCGCGGAACCGCATGACGCGACCATCGTCCATCGCTCCAAGATAAACCCGATTTCGATCTGGGATCGCGCCGACCCGATGTTCGCCGACGCGGTGAAGCAGGCGAAGGCGGACGGTGTCGACCTCGAGGCCGATTCAAAGGTCATCCGCGACGGCAACAAGGTGCGCGTCTACATGACGTCCACGGCGCCGGCATTCGGCCTCGAGCAGTTCACCGTGAAGCAGGGCGATGAAGTGACGGTCTACGTCACCAACATCGATACGGTTGAAGACCTTACCCACGGTTTCACGATCGTGAACTACGGCATCGCCATGGAGGTCGCGCCACATGCAACCGCATCGGTGACATTCACGGCGGATAGTGCGGGAGTCTACTGGTACTATTGTCAGTGGTTCTGCCACGCCATGCATATGGAGATGAAGGGCCGAATGCTCGTCGAGCCGAGGTCGGTTTAACGAGTCAGCATCGAGCGAGGCATCCTTGCGTCGTTTCTTCAGCATTCTGCCGGCGGCGGTTTTCGCCGTCGGCCTGTCGGCCTTCGCATGCGCGGAGACGCTGACGCTTGCCCCGGGCGAACTCAGTCAGCACGTGCTGGACAGCGCGCGGGACGGCGACATTATCATCCTGGCTCCGGGTGAACACAAAGGGCCGATCCGGATCGAGCGCCGCGTCGTGTTGCGGGGCGAGCCAGGCGCGATCGTGACCGGAAACGGCACCGGCAGTGTCATCAGCGTCCATGGGCCCGGCGTCGAAATTCGCGGATTGATCATTGAGGGATCGGGCCGCAATCTCCAGGCGATGGATTCCGGTATTTATCTCGAGAAGACCGCCGAACGGACACTGGTCGACAGCAATCGCATCATCGGCAATCTGTTCGGGGTCTACGTGCATGGGGCCACGGGCACGCGCGTCCTCAACAATGTCATCGAAGGTCTGCAGAACGTTCGTCTTGCCGAGGCCGGCAACGGCGTGTCGCTCTGGAATGCACCGGATGTGACGATCGACGGCAACACCATCCGTTACGGTCGCGACGGCATCTACACCATTTCGAGCCGTAAGGATCGCTTCACCAACAACCGTTTCGAGAAGGTGCGGTTCGCCATACATTACATGTACACCAATGACAGCGAGATCAGTGGCAACGTCTCGATCAAGAACCACGTCGGCTATGCGATCATGTTTTCCAACCGCCTTGTCATTCGGGACAATGTCTCGTATCGCGACCGCGATCATGGCCTGCTGTTCAACTACGCCAACTTCGCCAGAATCGAGGGCAATCTGGTCGCGGGCGGAGCGATCGATGTCGTATCGGGGCCGGAGTCTGTCGCGAGCGACGAGCGCGGCATGTTGCCCGATACGAGTTCTGCCATGCGCGCCGGCGCGCGCAATGGCCCCGACAAATGCGTGTTCATCTACAACGCCAACCGCAATCAGTTTCACAACAACTGGTTCGAGGGGTGCGAGATCGGCGTGCATTTCACCGCGGGCTCGGAAGGTAACGAGATCACCGGTAATGCCTTTGTCGGCAATCGCAATCAGGTGAAGTATGTCGGCACTCGCGACCTCGACTGGTCGAAGGGCGGGCGCGGCAACTACTGGAGCGACAACCCGGCGTTCGACCTCAACGGCGACGGCGTGGCCGATACCGCCTATCGGCCCAACGATCTGGTCGATCGAGTCTTGTGGACGGCTCCATCGGCAAAGATCCTGATCAACAGCCCCGCGGTTCAGGTGCTTCGCTGGGCGCAAGCGCAGTTCCCCGCGCTTTATCCCGGCGGCGTGGTCGATACCCATCCCTTGATCGCGCCACCACCACGGCCGGCGGCCGGCGGGAGCCTGCCATGACTGCCACCGTCTCCATCCAGAACGTCGACAAGGCCTACGGCAAGATTCGTGCGCTGCGCGAGGTATCGTTCGATCTGCCTCCGGGAGGCATCTGCGCGCTGGTCGGCCATAACGGCGCGGGCAAAACGACGCTGATCAAGCTGATGCTGGGGTTGATCCGCCCAAGCAGCGGCGTCATCCGCGTGCTCGGCGAGGATCCGGCGGCGGGCGAGTTCTCGGCCCGCCGGCAACTCGGCTATCTGCCGGAGAACGTCGCCTTCAACGCAGCCCTCACCGGACGCGAGACGCTGAACTTCTATGCACGACTGAAGCAGCTCAAGCCTGCGACGACATCGGCCTTGCTCGACCGCGTCGGTCTTGGCGATGCCGCCGACCGTCGGGTCGGGACCTATTCCAAGGGCATGCGTCAGCGGCTGGGCCTCGCCCAGGCGCTGCTTGGACGTCCGCGCATTCTCCTGCTTGATGAGCCGACCACGGGCCTCGATCCGGCGCTGCGTCAGACCTTCTACGATATCCTGCATGAACTGCGCGATGGCGGAGCGACGGTGCTGATTTCTTCGCACGCGCTGAGCGAACTCGAGGGCCGCGCCCAACATGTGTTGATCATGAACCGCGGTGTTTTGACGGCGGAAGGCACGCTCGCCGAATTGCGTCGGCTCTCGCAACTGCCTATCCGCGTCTCGTTCGATCTGGGGCCCGGTGACGACAAGGAGGCGCCGGCGTGGCTTGCCAACCGGGCAGAGTCCGGAACGGACGGCCACGTTGTGCTGGTGCCGGACGATGAACGAAAGATGGCGCTGCTGCAGGTGGCCGCCGCCGATCCGCGGGTGCGCAATATTGAAATTGTGACGCCGACCCTCGACGACCTTTATGCACATTTTCTGCGTGTGCGGGAGACAGTGGAGTGAATACCGTCATCATCATCGCCGGCAAGGAAATCCTCGAGGGCCTGCGCAACCGATGGGTGCTCGCGACCACGCTCTTGCTGGCCGCGCTCGCGTTGTCCCTGACCTTTCTCGGCAGTGCGCCGACCGGCAATGTCGGCGCGGGAGCGCTCGACGTTGTCGTCGTCAGTCTCTCCAGCCTCACCATCTTCCTGTTGCCTCTGATCGCGCTGTTGATCTCGCACGACGCCATCGTCGGCGAAATGGAACGCGGCACCATGATTCTGCTGCTCAGCTATCCGGTCGGTCGATATCAGATCGTTCTCGGGAAATTCTGCGGGCATGTGCTTATTCTCGCGTTCGCCACCGTGATCGGATACGGCGTCGCGGCAGGAGCGCTGGCCATTACCGGCGCAGCCGTGCTGGCGGCAAGTTGGTACGCCTTCGCCTGGATGGTCGCCACGTCGATAATGCTCGGCGCGGCGTTCATTGCGATCGGTTATCTGATTAGCAGCCTGGCGCGGGATCGCGGCACGGCCGCCGGTGCTTCGGTCGGCGTCTGGCTGATCATGGTGCTGGTGTTCGATATGGCCCTGCTCGGACTGCTGGTCGTCGATCAGGGCAGGATCGTCTCCGCCCCGGTGCTGGAGCGACTGCTGTTCCTCAACCCGACCGACATCTATCGCCTCGCAAACCTTACCGGGTTCAATGTCAGTCAGTTCTCCGGCATGGCCGGACTTGCCGGCAGCACGGGCGCGAGCACCGTTACGCTCCTGGCCGGGATGGTGCTGTGGATCGCGGTCCCGCTCGGCCTTGCGACGGCTTCTTTCGCGCGGAGGGAGTTATGATCCTGCGCGCGCTCTGTATCGCGACATTCGCGATCTCACTCGCGGCCTGCAATCAGGGCGAGTCGACATCCGCGCCACCGCCGCCGGTTTCGCTCAAGGACGACGCGCTCGGCCTGTTCTGCGGCATGAATGTGCTTGAGCATCCGGGACCGAAGGGGCAGATCATCACCGCGAGCAGGCTCGATCCCTACTGGTTCACGTCCGTGCGCGACACGGTGGCTTTCACTCTGATGCCGGACCAGCCGCGTGACATCCGTGCGATCTACGTCTCCGACATGGGAGCGGCGCCAAGTTGGGAAGAACCCGGCGCCGCCAACTGGATTGACGCCCGCAAGGCATTCTTCGTGATCGAGAGTCGCAGGCGAAGCGGCATGGAAACGGACGAGGCCGTTCCCTTCGGCGACCGCGCGGCAGCCGAGGCATTCGTCCTCAGCAATGGCGGTCGCGTTGTCGGCTTCGATCAGATTCCGGAATCCTATGTGCTTGGCGGCGACGCATCGGGGCAAGGTGGAGAAAACTCCACGGAGATACGGGAAAACTAGAGGCGGCAGCTATGATACATTCATCCATCACGCGCCGACGGTTGATCGCCATTGCAGCAATGGCGGGCGGAGCCGTACTGCTTGGCAATCGTCGTGCGATGGCGGGCGCGCCGATCAGCTGGCGCGGGTCTGCGCTGGGTGCGCAGGTCTCGATCGAGATCTACCATCCCGACCGGATCGAGGCCGAGCGGCTGATTCATCTGTGTGTTGGCGAAGTGCGCCGGTTTGAGCAGCAATTCAGCCTGTATCAGCCCGATTCGGCGATCTGCACGCTTAACCGTACCGGAATTCTGGTGTCGCCTAGCGCCGACATGGTCGCGCTCCTCA
>Ga0209915_1004040_pt1 | contig 11285 bp, 19 predicted proteins | sample ThiBiot_750_plan_FD_183952 | JGI IMG/M metagenome (GOLD analysis project Ga0209915, IMG submission 183952) | Wastewater bioreactor microbial communities from Cape Town, South Africa - Thiocy_cont_750_plan (SPAdes) | ecosystem: Engineered > Bioreactor > Thiocyanate-remediating > Anaerobic-Aerobic... | reverse complement strand
CTCGTACTCGTTGCCGTGTCGTCTCTCACACGCGGCGGGCGGTGCGTGAGTAGCGCTACGACTCGAGCAGGAGCGCGAGGACGCCGAACTCGCGCGGCTCCAACAGGCACTGCTCGAGCAGCAACGCGAGGCCGAGGCACGCGAATCAATGCTGCTCGCCGAGGTCCAAGAGGCTGAGCAGCGTCAATCGGACCTGGTGTGCTTGATCGCCGACCGACAGGCGCTGACCTACTACCAACAACAGCAGCAACAACAGCATCAAATGTTCACGATGCCCAGGCACCCGAGCGACGCGTAACCCAACGAGCACTTACGAGGTTCGACAATAGATAGATGCGCCAAACTGAGGCGCGCTTCCATCATGTATGCGCACGATCGGGTGTATTGGTGGCGACAGACCCAAAGCTTCTTACAGTTCAGATAGTTGGTAGTCCTCGGGATAGTAGTACTCGGCCAAAAGGCGGTAGATGTACGTAGGATTGTGCGCTCCCCTACGTGTGCACACACCCACATCCAGAGAGGGAGAGCGAGAGAACAGGTATCAGTACCACCATCATCATTCACGCAAGCGCCTTTCTCTCGTAGAACGCGAGCGTACAAGTTGGTCACAAAGAGCGACACGAGTTCGGGTGGGATGTAGTCGTATCGCGGGTTCTGTACGTCGACCACTTGTCGTTGGTCCTCGAGAGCTCGACCGATGCTATCAACTGCACGAGTTCATTGAGCAGTCAAACATGCGTGAGTGTGCAAGAGCATCAGCACGGTATGTGATGGCGTGTCTGCCTGCGTACGTACCCTCCTCGAACTGCAGGATCTCTCCCGGCGACGTCAGGTCGTTGAAGCTCTCTTGGTCTTGCGGGTAGATGGGTGAGAGCTTGTACAGGCCGGTGCACACGACCACCGGCACCGAGTAGTACCGCGCCGCCTGCGCCACGAGATGCGTTCCCGCTGGCGCCAGCAAGCCACCGTTCGCCAGCACTGCGTGCGTGCCGATGATGACCTTGTTGACGCGGCTCATCATCGGGAAGATGGCCGAGTCCGCGATCAGCGTCGTCTCGAGGCCGGCCTTCGCCAAGCTGGTCGCCATCTCGCGACCGCGGAACCACGGCGCACCCTCGGCCACGAACACCTGGAACTGTCGTCGCTTCTTCTCCTTCTTGCTGGCTGCCTTCTCGAGGAACTTCTGCACCGTCACCGAGCCACCGAACGTCATGATCACCTCGCTGTTCGGTCGAATCGGCACCAACGAAATCAAGCGCCCATACAATCAGCCGCATAAATGTGCGTGTGTGTATCGATGCGACGTATCATTGGTTAATATATCGAGCTCTCTCTATCAACCGACTCGTACGAGGACGTACTTGGCATGGATGTGGTCCAGTGACTGCGCAGCGACATCGTGATAGATGGTCGACAGCTCGTTGATCAGCTCGTTGATGTCCTCGAGCACCGGGTTCTTGAGGTCTGACAAGAGCGCACGCCACACCACGAGCACCATCGCGTCATTACAACGCTCACAAGCACGCCGTATCTCAAGCACGCCAACTTCAATCCATACTGAATGGCTCCGAGTAATCGACGCCCTCTGTCTTGGGGTTCAGGAGATCCGACAGGGTCGGCGCCAGCACCAGCGCCGGCTCAGCGACGCCAGCGGCGCCGCCACTACTGCCGCTGCCTCCGGCGCCACTGCCTCCGGCACCGCCGCTGCGTCTCTTGCTCTGTTGCGCTTTCATCTGAAAGTACGCCTCTCGAATAAAGTACAGCACTCGGCGCACAATGTTCCCGATGCCGAGCTCGACCGGGCTCGCGTCGATCAACACGCTCCCGACCGAGCGTACGAGGTGTAGCGCGTGCTTGGGGCTCGCCCACTTGCTCGACGAGAGGATGTCTCGAAGTACCTCGGCCGTTTGTTTGGCCACGGGGAACGAGCCCATCGCATCTCTACCAGAAGGCGTGTGCGAGATAGATAGAGATTGATAGAGATAGAGAGGTAGAGCGAGATGCATGAGTCGATATCGTGATCGGGAGCATCGACGAGCGATGGCTCGTACCTGCGTTTGAGCGCCGTAATGAACGAGACCACTCGTTCTTTGGTCTGTGGTGGTAACGAGATATGAGCCAATCGAGCATCCATCACGTGTGAGCGTGTGAGTGCGTGGCACGATTTGATGATGTGGCGAGAACGATGCACACGACACGAGAGCAGCAAGCGAAGGAGCCACGCATCGAGCTCGAGCTCGAGCTCGGGAGCCATCCACCATCAGTCCCTCGCTCGCCCAACGCCACTAACATATCGCGAGAGGCCCGATTGATAGATTGAGGCCGCCCCTGAACATCACATCTTGGTGGAGTGTATGTGATCCAGTGTTATCGATACTCTGCTCGAGATATATGCGGCCGAGTATCGTGCGTGTGTGGCGCGTGCTGCTGGCTGCCGTTCTCCTGAGCACCGTCGTGTTGCTGCTGGTCGTCTTCACTCGTGCCAACTCCAACGACCAATACCGCTCCATGGGCTCGATTCTATCATCGGCACGTCGTGGTGGCGTGACCCATGGCCATGTGGATACGACCGTCATTCGAGAATCGGTGCCGTGGAGCGAGTTGGGAGCCTACATCGAGTCGGGAGCATGGCGCGCCGAGTGGCATGTGCTGCAGCACGAGCTGCACCAATCGCGAGGCCGAGCCGAATACGCGAGCCACGACAGCGATCTCGACGTCAACCTCGACAAGAACCGATACAACGGACCGTATACGTTCGATCGTACTCGAGTTCGACTGTCGATGGTCGAGCCTGCGCACGATCGCATCGGTGCCGCAGACCTTGGTGAGGTCGAACTCGGCTCACACTCGCCGAGTCCTCCACCGCCACCACCGACAACAACAACAACAACCACAACCCCATCGGACTACATCAATGCCAACTACATTAGCAGCGAGCTGCGTCTGCGTGCCTACATTGCGTCGCAGGCGCCGCTGCCACACACGTTCGCCGACTTTTGGCGCTGCTGCTGGGAGCAGCGAGTGACGCTGATCGTCATGCTCACGAACCTGATCGAAGGCGGCTTCCGCAAGGCCGACCGCTACTGGCCAGACATCTACGCCGACGAAGCAACCAGCACGGTGGTCAGCAGCTCGGTAACAGTCTCCGCTGGCTCGAGTCTCGCGTCCGAACAGTACGGTGACATCGTCGTGCATCTCGAGCACATCGAGGTCGAGCCCGACGAACCCGACATTGTCACGCGTGTGTTCCGTCTATCGCGCGCAGGCTATCTCGACCGCCACATTACGCAGAAGCACTTTATCGCGTGGCCAGGTAAGCATCATCGCCGGGGCTCGTGTGGGCGTCGGTAGGATACTCAAACGATATGGGTGTGGTGTGGGGTGCAGATCATGGAGTGCCGCAGAACCTTGCCAGTGCTGGACGTATCGTCACCGACATGCTCAAGCACAACAAGGACGCTGCCGAGCAGCACCCCGAAGGCCTCGATGGCGTATCACCGATTTGGATTCATTGCTCCGCTGGCGTCGGTCGCACGGTGCGCGAGAGCGATGAGGGCTGAGTCGCCGCGTTTCCATCGAGCTCATTCGCGGTTGTGTGCGTCGCTTGCATGAGCAGGGAGCGTTGATGGCCGTGCATTCGGAGATCGAGCAAGCACTCGCGAGCAAGAGCCCCGACCCATCGTTCTCGCTGCTGCGCACCGTGCGGCGCATCCGGCAGGAGCGGTACTTCCTCGTGCAGCAGCAAGCGCAGTATCACTTTTGCTACCTGCTATTGCAGCACCTCGCATCGGCCCTGTTACCATCAAGCTAGGACGGGCGTTGTCGAGACTGTTGTGACATTGTGTTAAGAGCTTGTAAAGATAACATATCAATTGATAGATGGAGACCGCGGTCGTTGGCAGTCAGAGTAGGCTCAGGGTCGGTTGGGTCGGGGTCCGAATATCGGAGCCGGAGAGGAGGAAAAGTCTGAGCGCCTTGCGCTCTTGCTCTCCTCTCGTTCCTCTGTGCTGTTGTCTCGTGCCTTCGTCCTTCGTGCCACTCGCCCGCTACCTCTATCCATCCACCCTCGCGGTGCTGCTTCTTGGGGGTCACTCGATCATGATGGCGTTGCAAGCACGCCAACGACGCCCAACGATCGCACTGGCCGTGTTGGTGCTCGTGGCGGTCGTGGCGCTGTCGAGTGCCGTCGACGCCGCGTGCTCCATCTCGCGCAAGACCGTGCCGCCGTCGGGACCACCGCCGCCCTCGGCTCCTCCGTCGCCGCCGCCACCCTCGCCGCCGTCGCCACCCTCGCCCGCGCCACCACCTCCTTCTTCGCCACCGCCTCCTTCTTCGCCACCACCTCCTTCTCCGCCACCTCCCTCGTCGCCCGCGCCACCGGGAACAGAGCCGAGCATCATCATCACGAGCAACATGCCGTGCGTCGTACCAGTCGTGACGGCCGGCTGCATCGAGTCTCCCGACAACAACCCCATCGAGCCCGTGGCGTCGATCGTTCTCATCATGCAGTTCTCGTCCGACGGCTCGATCAGCAGCAGCGACGAGTTTGCCTCCAGCATGGCCGACATGCTCGCCATTCCGCCGGCGTCGCTCGAGGTGCTCGAGTTCGGCATGATCAGCTCGGGCGCCAACACCTTTGTCGCCATCTTCGAGGTCTGGGGCCACGACGAGCCCGAGTCGGCCAAGGAGCTCGCCGGCATGGTGGCGTCGGCCGACCCCGAGCTCGCGGCCCATGGCTTCTACAACATCAGCCTCAAGGAGGTGGCCGACAACGGCCTGGTGCTCGCCACCGTCAAGGAGCCCGTGGTACCCGCGTCGCCCAAGTCCTACGACTACTACGAGCCGGTCGGCGCCGCCTCGCTGGTGCTGTCGTCGCTCGTCACCACGGCGGCTGCCTTGTGGCTCTCGTGGTCGTTCGTGGGAGCGGCTGCGTAAGGGACTACGCTTGGGCCTGCCCCCCTCGTCTATATACCCTGACCGCCTGACTGTACGCACCAAGTATACTGGCTGCTCGCCTTCGCGCGCTCGCTCTTGTTCTGTTGGCTTCTCTGCCTCTCGTCCAAGCGAACCACGCCAGGCCCACAACTACGCCTGCGTACTCCCTCTGCCTCTACCTCTGCCTCTACCTCTGCCTCTACCTCTCTGTTTGTCTATCTATCTGTCTATCTGCCTCTCTGTCTGGTATCTATTGTTTCTACACACTCTCTCTCCCCATTGTGTTATGTTTGATCGTTTGGTTTAATCCTCCAAGTAGTAGTAGTAAATCACGGCTCTCCTGCCTGCCCAGTAGTTCTTGCTGATGATAACAACGATCGACGGCGACATTGAGCGCGCGAGGGTGCATGAGCGGCCGCGTGTCGCATGGCCGGTGCTGCCGTTACATCACCAACGATTGGTAGTCGTTGGCGTACTGCATCGGCCGCACGCTCGGGTGCGGAACGTGTCCGAACGTCACAAAGGTCGGCTTCATGTTCGAGTCGAAGCGAATGATGGCTCCCTTGTTGCCAGCCTGGTCGCAGTAGTTCGGCGCCGAGAAGACCGTGATCAACTTGCCGTTGTGCTCCACCGAGTAACCCTCTTGGCGCACCTCATGCGAGCGCACGACCAGATCTATTCAGCAACAAGGCGTTAGCACCAACACATACGCTCTCACTCTCGCTCTCACTCTCACTCTCGCTCTCACTCTCACTCTCGTTGGTAAATAGCGTACCTAATCCATTCTGCTCGCAAAATCGTGTGGTAACATCGACGCCAAACTCGATACCGACGCCTCGCTTGCTTTGCACGCGACCAGTCAGCGTGCCGGGGCGGGGATCCGACCACAGCAGCTCGGACATGAGGCCACGGTCCGGCGGCTCTTGGAAACGGTTGATCTACAAGAAATTCGGAAAGTGAGTACGAGATGGATAAAGAGATATGAGTGCTGATATGCAAAGGCAGCGCGAGTGATCGTGAGTGGAGTCACGCACCTTGCGCAGCTGCTCGAGCGTCACGTCGTCCTGCGAGAACAAGCCACCGTGCGTGATGAAGACCTTGCCGTTGATCAAGTGCACCAGCGGCAGGTAGCAGAAGATCTCCGAGAAGACCTCCATGCATTCGCTGTTGTACTTGGCCTTGACCTCGCCCGAGAAGCCGTACACCATGTTCATGTTCTTGGTCTCGTGGTTGCCGCGGGCAATGTGGACGTGCTCGGGATACAGCACCTTGTACGCCAGCAGCAACAGAATCACCTCGAGGCTCCAGCTTCCACGGTCGACCAGGTCGCCATTGAACACCACGGGATTGGTGGGCGACGGCAGGCCCGAGTGGTTGCGCAGGATGTTGACCAGGTCGTAGTACTGGCCGTGAACGTCGCCAAAGACCGTGATATGTCCACCTTCGGGCACCGTGATGTCGACCACGGTCGGTTGCGCCTTGAAGATCTCCTTGGCTCGCACCAAGAGCATGTAGCAGTACCTGCGCCGTCCATCCAATGTCAGCAACATCGTCATCGAGAGCGAGAGCGCAACCGATCGCCACGATGGCGCGCGCGTACTTGATGTGAAGCTTCTTCTGATCGACGAAGCTGTCCATGAGACTCTCGACCCACTCGGGCGTCAGGGTCTCTGGCAGGTGAAGGCCAGTATAGCTGGGATCGACCACTGCATCGATCGGGCACGTCAGAGTCGCGCTCGTGCTCGCGCTGTCAACAACGCCAGCGACACGTCATCACTGCCGCCGTACCGATGGCACCGAGATCGATTCGCTCGGATGGCGGCGTCGAGTTGGCACTCGCGATCGCCTGCTGGAACAGCTCTCGACGATATGCCTGCGACATTGTATGGGTGAGGCTGCTGCCGCACACTCGATATCGCCCCCGATATCGGCCCACGTACCGTCTCGCAGGCCTTCAAGCGAGCGCGTGCTTCCTTGTTGCCCGGCGCTATTCTGACCAGCTACAACCGAGAGAAACCACTCCAGAGTCAAGACGCAAGCGTCTCGGTTCGAACACGAGCACCACGAGCACCACGAACCTCCCGGAAGTCATCGAGTGCCAGCTTGTACTTGGCCATGGCAGCGTGAGCCGCGCCGCGGCGATAGTAGCCCTACGTGGTCGGTGTGAGCGCGACGAGCACACGAGAGCGCCATCGTACACACACGCCAATCTCGTACCTTCTGGTACGTCGGATCGAGCTCGATGGCGGTGGTGGCATCAGCGATGGCCGTGCCGTAGTTCTCGATCGCCAAGTGGCATGCCGAGCGATTGGCAAAGAGGATGGCGTTGGCCGGGTTCTTGTCGATGGCCTGCGAGTAGAGCTCGATGGCCGCCACGTAGTTCTTGCTCACAAACTCCTTGTTGGCGAGCAGCTTGATCCTCTCGGACTCTGCTACCGCCTCGGGGTCGGGAGTGGCGACTACGGTGGCCGTGGGTGCGTCGGAGGAGGATGAGGACGCCATATTGGAACGAGGACGATGATAGGGAGAGAGGTACGTGCGTGAGAGCGGGACAACAAACAATAACGAGCAGCGAGCAGCAGCGACACCAACCAGCGGCCGGGCTCGCAGGGCTCTCGGGGAGGCTGCTACTTGGATGCCACCGAGGAGTGCTTGTCGCGGGCCTTGGTCGGGTAATGGCGCCATCGTGCTTGCGTGCGAGGTTGCTTGATGGTTCGAGAGAGCTCTCCCGACCCGAGGCGAATTATTCGGGACCTCGCGCTGGTTCGTGCATCCTGGCAGCCAGCCCGTCCTCTACTTGGTGGGGAGCACCCTCGATCACCCAGCAGAGTGCCCCAAGCCACATGGCCGTGGTGGCACCGAGCAGCCGAAACAGCAGCGGAAGCTTCGAGGCGTGCGCCGAGTGCGCCGAGAGTGCGTGCCTTGCGCGACCTCGCGAGCAGCAGGTGCACGTGCGCGAGCCAACGCTCTCGCTCGCTCACTCGTTGTTTGTTGCTTGCTTGCTTGGTGGGATGGCTCGCTCGGTGGTTGCGTTTGTCGTGGCGGTGTGCTTGGTGGCGTTGGTCGTGGCGGTAGAGCCGACCGCGGCTGCCAACAACGATACGTGTTCGAGCGATACGGGATTCTCCGGTGCTCAGCTCAGCGTGCTGTGCTACAGGTGCGCGGCTGCCGACGACGCGACATGAGCGATCACAGAGCGGCAACTCACGTCTCTGTCTCTCTGTCTGTCTGTCTGTCTGTCTGTCTGTGTGGCTTCGCCCCGATCGCTAGCGGCAACTTCTTGGTCAAGATGCTCACAGAGCTCAACTCCGGCAACCAGAAGACGGCCGAGCACGTTCGCGTGCACTTGTACGTCGGAGCAGCCGCGAATGTCGCGCTCGCGTCTGTGACTGACACACACACGCGATGGATGGCGGCTGATGCATGGCCTCCTCGTCACATCGAGCAGGCTGCCATACCTCGGCTCGATGCCCGCCATCAATGCCCTGTACACTGACCAGCCGTCGGACCCCAACTGCACGGTGTGCTACACCGATCCGCAGACCGCCATGGACCTGGAGGGCTTGCGCGCCAACCTGACGCCGCAACAGCTGCAGGCGTACGACTCGCTCGGCGTGTGCTACGCTCGCTTGACGACGCTCGTCATGTCGCTGCTGCCCACCAGCGGCGATGGCATGTACCTCGTGCCGTCGCGCTTGTATGCCAACGACGCCTACACGCAAGTGATCGCCATGTTCAAGAGCATCTACGCGGACCCGTACCTCGGCGCCAACGTGTGCCCCAAGAGCTTTGCCGCGTGAGCGGGCTATCATGTCGTCATTGTTGTTGCCGTTGCTCGCATAGCATGCATCATGGTGTCAAGACCTTGACACACACATATATAGACGCGCACATACATCTGTGTGTGACATATGCTTGGAACCGCTGCGCGTGTCCCTGCTGCCTCGCTCACATTACGACGAGGTGGCCGCCGCTGGGTTGCTTGAGCATGGCAGCCCGTTGTCGACACGCGGAGGCCTGATGACCTCGGCCGACACGGCCTTGAAGTCCTTGTGAGTCGAGTCCCCAAGCAGCTGGAACACGACGCTCTCGTAGGTGCTGACGAACACGCCGCTCTGGCGCATTCGCTATCGGCGTCGTCATCGCGGTCGTATGTCAGCAATCAACAAGAGTATGGTTGCAACTGGCGAGTAGTCAGCTGTTGCCGCGCACCTCGAAGGCCATGAAGCGATCGGAGTCATGCTGCGATGAGGTGCCATCGGCCAGTACGTGCACATCAATGCCGCGCGAGCGAAGGTCGAGCGCCGTCTGCAATATGCACACGTGCGCCTCGATGCCGTACAGCACCACGGATTGGATGGCTCGCGCCTCGAGCTGCTCGCTCACGGCTGGCAGCAGCATCGAGAACTGCGTCTTGGCGTGCACTCCAGTCGCGTGTGATACATCGATCTCACTCACTACATTTCGATCGATGGCGATACAGCGACAGCTGCTCAGCAAGATGATCTAGAGCCATCGCTCGCTCGCTGGACTGTACCTGTGTTGCCAAAGACCTTGGGGTACTGCTCGGTGACCACCAACGGAATGCCGAGGATACGACTCGCAGCTGACTGGGTAGGTTTGGAGCGTATGTGAGGGCCTCGCTCTCGCGGGCTTGGGTTGGTGGCAACGCAGCAGCGCAGCGACTGTGTACCATCTTCTGTGCCACGTTGATGACGCTCGGAAAGAAGCGGATCAGCGGACGGAAGCGCTCTTGCACATCGCAGAGGAAGAAGGCAGTGGAGGACGAGGCGAGACGACCGGCCATGAATGCGTGAGGGTGATCGAACGATCGAGCGAGGAGGGCGGAGGTGCGATGCGAGCAGCGGCGATGAACGAATGTCGCGCGGTGCGAGCAACCAAGGAACAAGGCGCCCTCTCCACGACCAACCAACCGACCACTACAATCGCATCACGAGATATGCATGCATGTATGCATGTATGTATGAACTACGCTGGCATGAGGTCGTTATGGAGTCCTACACGAGCTCGTCGGTGACGGTTTGCCATGGCACTCGCTCGATCGTGTCGGCCTTGAAGGAGCACCGCACGAACACGGCATCATCGAACGATCCCGGGCACTTGAAACGCGACTTCTTGCGCTCGTTAGCAGTTTTGGCCTTGCGCAGGCGGCCACCGAAGCACTTGGGACAGCGCGGGTAGCCACCGAGCGCGATGCACTCGATCACACGGTCGATTAGCTCGGCGCGCGTGCCGGTGCAGATTTGATCGTTGTCGCGCAGCCGCCTCTTGAGCGCCTCGACCGACATGGCGCGTATGATATCGCGCTGCTCCTTTGTGCAGCCACGAGCGATCTGCGCCTCATCCTCGTCGCTCTCGTTCGCGGACTCGTCGTCTTGATCGTGCTCGGGAGCCTCGGCCGCACCACTTGATGACGATGACGACGATGACGATGACGATGACGAGCTGCTACTCGTCGAGGTCGCTTTGGCAGCCTTGCTGCCCTTCTTGGCTGCACTCTTGGCTGCGGGCTTCGATGCAGCCTTCTTGGAGGTACTGCTGCTCGGCTCGGTCGGTTTGGTGCCTCGCGCAGCAGCGACGGCAGTCTCGCGCTTGGCCTTCTGCGCCGACGCGAGTGCCTCGTGTCGTGCCGCCTTGGCCTTCGCAACCAACTCCGTCTGCTTGACGGCCAATCTACCGCTCCTACGTGCTCCACTCGAGGGCTCCATCGGGTACGATTCGAGCGCTCGACGGCGAAGAGCAGGCTACGAAAGAACAGCAACGAGTGCGGGATTGCGCGACGCAGTGAGGCGACCGAGAAGAAAAGCGCGGGAAAGCGAGGAGCAGAGAGTTTTCTCAGTGGCGGTCGCTTTTTCGGTTTCGCTTTTTCGTTGTTGCTGCTTCGCGTCCGCTCGCGCTGCTGAACGACACCGCACACTCGCGCACACTCGCACACACGCACATCTCTGCGGTCGCTCTCGCTCTCGTTGCACTCGCCGAACTTGCTGAACGAGATTTACGAGCAACTGAGCTGAACTAAGCTTGAGCTGAGTTGAGTTGACCAGAGAGATTGGAGTATCTTGAGCACACGCACAAACACACACCTACACACGAGATGGGTCGGTGTTTGGCGTTGGTGGTGGTGTCTGTGGGCTTGGGCTCGACGGCGCTGTGGTACCTGGCGTCGCGCCGAGCTCGAGTTCAAGCACTCGCGAGCCACGATCCAAGACTTGCGCACGTTCGTTTCGTTGATCTCTTCTTGGGAGCTGCCATCGGAGACGCCTTCTCGAACAAGCTCGGCTTCAAGGTCTCGTTCGTTCGTTCGTTCGTTCGTTCGTTGGTTGGCTGGC
>Ga0209915_1004029_pt1 | contig 11310 bp, 15 predicted proteins | sample ThiBiot_750_plan_FD_183952 | JGI IMG/M metagenome (GOLD analysis project Ga0209915, IMG submission 183952) | Wastewater bioreactor microbial communities from Cape Town, South Africa - Thiocy_cont_750_plan (SPAdes) | ecosystem: Engineered > Bioreactor > Thiocyanate-remediating > Anaerobic-Aerobic... | reverse complement strand
ATCGTGCCACATCATCATACGTTTCGCTCGCTGCTCACGTATCTCAACAAGCACCAACTGTACCTCGAGCTCGCACACGACCTTGAGCAGGAGCTAGCACGATCCAAGCAACTCGTGTAGCTCCCCCCATCATCGATCGATGTACACAATGAATGAATGAATGAATGAATGAACGATACGAGGTTGAGTATGAGAGGCAGAAGTAACGCGAGTGTATGTATAGATAGAGTAGTTGGTTGTTAGATAATAGCTTCAGCTTGGGTACTTGGATCGATGGGCGATTGCCTAGGGACCTCAGCAGACAGAAGCAAACCGCGTCCATCACATCGACGGCAGCAGCACACGGAGCACCTTAACAAATCAAACAGCCGGCCTTCTTGGCCTTCTTGAGCGCGATCGCAAACTCGGCATGTCCATTGTCTGCCGCTACAAACATGCAATCGTGGCCGAACATATCCTTTGCTTTGATATCTCTACATCGCGAGAGAGGGAGAGAGAGAGGGAGAGAGGCGCGTGAGTGTTTGCTTGATCGAGAGGCATGATGCATCGACGTACGCGCCAAGGGTCAAGAGCGCCTTGGCGATCTCGACGTCGCCATTGGCAGCTGCCACATGCAAGGGCGTTCGTTCCGAGTTGTCCTTGGCGTTGATGTCGGCGCCGAGGCGCTTGAGCTCCTGCATGCAGTTGGCGTACTGCTCGGTCTTGGCGCCGCTGGCACGCTTGGCGAGCATGTGGAACGGCGTCTCGCCGTCGACCGTGCGCGCGTCCTTGTCGGCGCCCTTCGAGATCAAGAACGAGACGCATTGCGTGTGTGCCTCGCGTGCCGCATAGTGGATCGGCTGCATCTTGGCCTTGCTGTTCATCGGCAGCGAGACGTCCATGCCGCCCTGCTCGATCAGCGCGCCGGCGCACTTGAAGTGGCCCAGCGACGCGGCAATGTGCAGCAGCGAGTCGCCGCTGGTCGTGGCGGCGGTCGTGAGGTCGGCGCCCGCCGGTAGCCGCGCTATCAGCGGCTCCAAGAGTTGCTTCTCGCCATCACGGATCGCGCGCTCCATCTGCTCGGCGAGGTCGAACGGCACCAAGACCTTGCTCTGGTCCTCGACGCCTTGGATCGCGGGGTCCTCGACCACGTGGCCGAAGCGCAGCGTGTTCATTGCCGTGGTCGCCATCGCTGAGACACTTGTCTGAGAGATGGATCAAAGATATCAAACGGGTACAAGAGGGACGGAGGGAGATAGATAGATGGATAGAGAGGTAGGGTTGGGACAGGGATTGGATTGGGGTCGCGCGTGTGTGTGCTGTTGAGCGAGCGAATGAACGAATGAACGAATGAACGAATGAACGAGCTGCTGCGCGCTTGGCGATCATCAACCAAGGCTGCTCAAGGCTCGCCGATCAGCCAACCATGGATGACGGATGACCTCGATCGTTTCTATTGGTGGCACACTCAGCTGGTGGTCGAGAAGGTCCAGATACGGCGTCATGGTGTGAGATTGTGGTTCGTTCGTTCCGGGATTGGGCTGGCGCACCATGCCGCTCCCTCGCAGAGTGCGGCGCTCGAGTTATTAGCCAGCGCCTGCCCGCCGCTCAATCATCGCTCATTCCATCCCGCTCCCGCTCCACGTCCCGCCACCGAGTCATTCCTATCTGTCCCGCTCTCTTTCTGTGTGTGTGGGTGATCGTGTGGCACGAGGAGCAACCATGGCGGATGACGTGGCGGGATTCACGAATCTCATGCACAAGTACCGCTTTGTGCCGGACCTCCTCAAGAACTACGATGCCGACGAGCCGGTCAAGCCCGAGGCGCAGGCCTACTACGCCATGTACCTGGAGGAGCTTGCCACGCACCTTGGCGACCAGCGCGCACTCTCGGACGACCACAAGGTCCTTCAGATCCTGAGGAACAAACGCGTGCCGGCCGTCATGTTCCAGGAGATCCACCGCGATCGAACGCAGGAGGTGCCGGACTCGAGCGACTATGTCGACGTTCGGATGATTGGCTTGCAGGCCGCGAAGCAGCTCTCGCGCAGCTCGCGCACCTTCATCGAGCGCGCCTTCTGGGAGGAGATGCTCGCGTGGAGTTGCGACCTCATCAACGAGCGCCGTCCGGTGACCGAGGACTTGATCGGTGCCATCGAACGCCGCATTCGATTCGTCGCCGCGGTCAACACGGTCGTGACCGAGAGGAACGGCAGGCGCCGATCATTCCTGCTGGCAGACACCGTCGACCAACAGCTGTTCCTGCAGCTCGCCGAGTGCACCTCGTGCCTCTCGAAGCAGATCGCAGTGCTACAGCGCACGTCGGTTCCCGCTCGCATCGAGGTACGTCAGGCTCGTGGTGCTGCGAGGGCTTGGATCGAGCTGACACTATGGAGCTTGGTGGTGCGCCGGCGCACAGGGGCTGTTGACTGCCATCGTGAACGCCAAGTCGCTCTTCAGCCAGACCATTCCGACGATGCTCGCGCTGCTGGGCCGTGCTCCCGACGATGTGGAACTCCTCGACCTCTCGGCTGCCAACCCCAACGTACTCAAGCAGGGCGTCGGGACTCTGTTGTGCGAGGTGCTCTCGTGCCACGTCTTCCACACGCTCCGATGTACGCGAGGATGCGTTTGTCCCATCGGCGGACTCACGACCGAGCAGCGCAAGAACATCGAGACCACCTATGTCGGCCAGTATTTACTCGAGTGCACGAGGCCGTCGAGCGACGAGTCGTTGGCAGCCGTGCTGCAGCTCAAAGTCTTTAGTAGCTTGAGGGCGCTCGAACGCGACAGCGAGCTTCGTCGTGTTCGAGCGCACCTATCCAGCGACGTGCTCGTCAGCAATCTGGTGGGCACCTACCAGTCACTACTCGAGCTCGTGTTCCTGTTCCTCGGCATCGAGAAGCTTCGTGCCCTTCAACTGTGCGGTGGCACGTCGGGACTCGCGATTGTATCAGCCGTACGCACTCATCTTCATTCAATGGTCATGGCTCGATAAGGTTCTTGTGTTCACTGACCAAATGCACTCACGGGCAACAGACGGCCTGTATGCTGTCCAACTGCTTCGTCGACAGCATTGACAAGTTCATGAACCACTCGGACCTTCTGTTCTGTAGCATCATGTCTTCGTTGAGCAAGCGCAAGAACCATCCTTTGCTGAGCTCGACCATGAAGGCTCACAAGCAGTTCTATGATCAAGTGCGACCGAGACTCCACCAACTGCGCAGGTTGCTAGTCGACTTTGGCAACGTTGCTAGCAGGCTTCAAGTGGAACAGGAGCTGTACGTCGAACCACTGCATTGCTTGTATCTGCTGTGCAAGGCGCCACTGACGCTCCGAGTACCTGTGCAGCTCAAATGCCTCCAAGGCGTTGGTCTCGATCGAACAACTTGCAGAGCAGCTCAACAGCCACAATCGCCCGGACCTAATGCCGGTCCTGCGGTTCTCCGAGCACTATGCTCAACCTCTGACCCGAACGCGCCTCGAACATGGCCGTTCTCATCAGCTGCCAGTCGGTGCATCGAGCTGCTCGACGGTGCCGTCTGCAGAACCGAGCCTGGTGACGTCAAACTCTCCTGGGAGCTCGGTCGCCGCGCCGCAGGACCGGCCTTCTGCCGTGTCGGTGGCACTATTGGTTCTTCTCGTGAGTGCCGATGGCAGCCACGTGAAGGTATTCCAAGACATGGCTTCCCTCCGAAACCTCGCGCCGCCGACCGATGGCAGCACCGCCAACGCCATGGGACTCAAGCACTTTACCGTGCCACGAATTCGCGCCGATGGCCGTACCGAGAACGCCGACGGCTCGGTGATCGTCCAAGCCCTGTCGCAGCAAGAGCTCGATCGCGACCAGTCGATCCTGCAGCGAGCGCACTTGATCTTCTACTCGTGCAGTGCCGCCGGCAGAGTCGAGGCACGCGCTGCTTGCCGTCGAATCGAGATGCTGCCCGACGTGCAATCGAGAGCCGCCGTCAATCCGCTGAATTGCTCGCTGCTGATCGTCGACGCTGCCGAGCACTTGGGATTGTTCGATCCCACGAAGCACCGGTCGCGCGAGGAGGTCGAGGAAGCTCGTTGCTCGTTGCTCAGCATCGAGGACCTGCCGGGCGCGTGGATCTCAGTCGCTCGGGCATCATCGTCCACCACGAGCGAGGCGGCCTCCAATCCCGAGGAGGACGACAAGCAACTCACGCAAGTCGGTGAGGCCGAGGCTGCCCGCCGCGTGATCCTCTTCGTGGACCAGGAGCGTGCGCAACGCTTCGTGGACTCGGAGTTCGCTCGCGAGCTGTTTCTCAACGGCTGCTTGGTCACGAACTCGGGTCTCTCGGACACGATCCGGAACGAGACTGCGGCTCTCCTGCAGGGCGAAGACGCGACGCTCATGGCGGCACGGAACGAGTACAAGCTGTACGATCGACTGCGAAAGGAGCAGGCCGCGTACTGGTACAGCCTGTTGGTGTCGGCACCCTCGGTGGCCATCATGTTGTACTTGCCAGGAATGTCTGCGTATGGCGCTTGGGGAGCGTCGGCCTACATTACGGTGTTCGGCGTGGCGGTCGGAGCCGTGCCGGTGGCAGTCGGGCTCGGGTTGCTGGCTGCGCTCGCCCAAGGAGGCGTGGTGCTTCACCGATACCTCTCGGGAACCGACTCTGAGTGCTGGAACCATTACTTTGTATTCGGCAAGTCGGTGTGGGGCAAGTGGGAGTGCTGCTGCGTGTGCAAGGAATCACGCATCTGGGCCACCAACTGGGGTCAGTGCGTGCACTGCGCCGAGCTCGCTCACAAGGAGTGCGCCTGCAAGCACAACGCCAACCTCGCCCTCGAGCCGCCGAACGCGACTGCCGCCACCGCAATGTCAACTTCAATGTCAATGTCCATGTCCTCCTCGATATCCTCCTCGATGTCCTCCTCGACCACAGGAGCTGCTGTTGTATACCAACCCAAGTAACGAACGAGATGTGTGCCTCCTCTACAACTACACTCACTTGTGAATTAATCAGCATCGTCTGAATCTACTTTGCTCAATATAATGATGAACAGTGACTACAATCTCACATCAAATAACCACCTGACAAGCAGTGCACGTCGTGCTGTTCGTGCCATTCGTCTCGTGTCGTCGTCGTGCCACCTTGCTCTCGCGTGCCATTCGACAATGAGCAACAAGTCGAGCCTCAAGTTCTTGTTCGGAGTGGGCGATGAAGGCCCCATATCAGACATGAATCACTCTGGCGTGGCATTCGATTCGCGCGGCTACCTGCTCGCGTGCGACTATCGACAGCAGTGCATCCGGGTGCTGTCCTGCATCGATGGCTTGCCGATCACGACCTTCACCCTCGACAAGCGTTTCAAGGCTCCGAGTGGGATCGCATTCGATCCTGAGCACCAACGCGTGCTCGTCTCGTTCTCGGTGTCCCATGGCATCTTGGCACTCTCGCTTCCACGCTTCTCGCTCGAGTTCTCGGCTGGCAACGGCGAAGGACGCCAAGCCGATCACTTTGCGTACCCGGCAGGCTTAGCAATCGATCATCGACGCCAGCGCATCATCGTTGCCGATGCGCACAACAGCCGCTTGCAGATATTGTCGTTGCTCGACGGCTCGTTCATCATGACCGTCGGGGAGTCGGGCAGCGGCCCGCTCCAGTTCCGCGATCCCAGAGGAGTGTGCGTCGATCAACGGCTCGACCGCGTGATCGTAGCCGAGGCCAACAACCACCGCGTGCAGGTGCTCTCGGCGTGCGACTACTCGTTCGAGTTCGCGTTCGGCACGCAGGGCTGGCGCCCGGGCGAGTTCGACGCCCCGAGCGCCGTGTGCGTCGATACCAACTCGCGCATCCTCGTCGCCGACTACACCAACATGCGCCTGCAGGCCTTCACGTCCGACGGCGCCTACATCTCGATGTTCGACTGCTTTCCAAGGAACCCCTGCGCCGTGGCGTATCTCGAGAACCGAGGCCTCATTGCATACGCAGCCGAACCGATCGTGGCCGTCATTCCAGCGTACCGATGGCTGCCGTTTGTGTGGAGAGCCGACCTGCACCGCCACGCCCCCCAGAGCATCCGACGCATCGTGCACACAATCACGATGCTTCGCTCGATCGCGCATTGGTCGGCACTCTCGTACATGCCGAACGAGCTCTTGTTTGAGGTCTTTGCGGGGCTAGATGTGACGAATGCGGAGGATGAGCCAGAGTTCGACTACGAGCCGAGTGACTGGGTCGTCGAGCAGCCAGACACCCAGGACCAGAAGCAAGACGAAGCTACGCAGCAACCACCGCCGTCGCGCGACCTTCCTCGTCGTGAACGTAAAAAGTGCTTGTTAATGTAGATAGCGGTCCAGATGGGATCACGTGGTAGCTTCCAATCGATCGATTGATAGATTGATGGCTTGATAGATACGATACATACATTCCATCGAACAACGACATTCGCTCGCAACCGCTGTTCCTCGTTCATTGTCTTGCTGTCGCTGTCGCTCGCGCACCACCTCCAGCTATCCATCCCATCCCATCCCATCCCATCCCATCCATCATGTTGCGTCAGTCGGTGGTTCTCGTTCGAGCCATGTCTCGCTATGCTCCGGTGCTGGCTCGTCCTTCGATCGCCAGGCTCTCGACTGCCGCTGCCCGTACGCCCTCGCTCTCGCGCTCCGCTCCTGGGTCGTCCTCGTCGCTCGTGCTCATCCAGCAACGGCTGCGATGCTCGCGCTCGCTCACACGCACAGCCAACTACGAGTATATCCTGCTCGAGAAGAAGGACAACGTGGCCGTCATCACACTCAACCGCCCCAAGGCTCTCAACGCCCTGTGCACTCCGTTGTTCCGCAACATCAACGCGGCACTCGACGACATCGAGGCCGATGCCACGGTACGCTCTCGACCACCGATGACGCATCTCGAACCCATCGCTTCCTCCAACGATCCCCGCGGCCCGCTCATTCGCCCATTGTCTGTGTGCGTTGTATAGATTGGTGCCATCGTGTTGACTGGAAGCAAGAAGGCGTTCGCTGCTGGTGCTGATATCGCTGAGGTTCGTGAGATATCTCACTCACACGTACAAGCCCCGCTCGACGCGACGCCTGACCTCGTGCTCGCTCGCTGCAATCATCATCATCCATCACCGATAGATGGCGGGTAAGTCCTTCGTCGACATGTCGACCGGCGGTCAGTTCGAGACCTGGGACCGCATCACCAAGTGTCGCAAGCCGATCATCGCCGCCGTCAACGGCTACGCTCTCGGTGGCGGTTGCGAGCTGGCCATGATGTGCGACATGATCATCGCTGGCGACAACGCGCAGTTCGGCCAGCCTGAGATCAAGCTCGGCACCGTACGATGGATGATGCAGCGCCTCTCTGCCTACGGAACGTGACACTCACTCTCGTGTTCGTGCGTCGGTGTGCGTGTGTTGGGATATCGACAGATCCCTGGTGCTGGAGGAACGCAACGCCTCGTGCATGCTAGTATGTCGATCGGCGGCATTGCGCGCGCCAGACATGGAGAGTGTTGCGACTCGCATCATAGAATCCTCACGATGGGGTGGGGGGAACGTTCGTGTTCGTGTGTGAATGAGCAGTTGGCAAGTCGCGCGCCATGGAGTTGGTGCTCACGGGTCGAATGATCTCAGCCAAAGAGGCATCCGACTGGGGTGCGTGTGCTTCGAGTGTTGCTCGTGCATTCACGAGAGCCATCGAAGGAATGAGCTAGGACTCACGATGAGCGTGTGATGGTGATGATGATGATAGGTTTGGTTAGCCGCGTCGTGCCTGCCGATGAGACGCTCGATGCTGCTCTGAATGTCGCCAAGCAGATTTGCGCCTACTCGAAGCCGATCGGTACACATTCGAGCTGTCCACCAAGATACGCGCCTGCTAGTATCCAGCGCTGAATGAATCTCGTGCATATGTGTAGTGGCTATGGCCAAGGAGAGCGTCAACCAGTCGTTCGAGCTCGGCCTGAGCGAGGGCCTCAAGTACGAGCGCAAGCTCTTCTACTCGACCTTTGCCACCGCCGACCAGAAGGAGGGCATGCGAGCGTTCGTCAGCAAGGAGCAGGCCAAGTTCACCGACAAGTAGAGTGCAACCACGGCTGCGGCTCACGTGTGTGTGCCTTCCGAGGACATTGCACCAACAATGCTGCTTTGAATGATTGATCGATTGGTTGCGTCTCGATTTATTGGTCGGCATTTGCTTCGGGAGTCGACAATGTAGCCTCCGTGGACGAGGCAGTTGTGTTACTTGAGGCTGTGTGAGGTTGCTCCTCGGAGGTTCCAGGCGTGGTAGTCGCCGGCGCCGTTGTTGCTGTCTCCGTCGCCGTAGCTGGCTCAGCAGATGCAGTTGTGGCTGCTGTTGCTGTTGCTGTTGCTGCTTCCGCCGTCGTGGCAGCAGCAGCAGCAGCCTTGTTCGCTTGATAGACCGACTCGCGTTGGAAGAGCATCACCAATTCGGCCTGATCAGTCTGAGGAAACATATCCACCGCCTCACTGCGCACTGGCACAAAGTTCTCGCCGCCGAGATGCTTGGAAGCCGCGCGACACAGCGCAGCGGCATTCTGCACGAGCGAGTCTTGGTTGCACGAGACGTAGATCAGCTGCTTGATGGCCGCGCACTTGCGGATCGCTCGAATGACGTCCATGTCTGCACAACGCAATCACCCACACCATTCTCGATAGATGAGTCTGAGAAGTACAACGAGAGACAGACAGACAGAGAGAGAGAGAGAGGCGCTTCGTACGCAATCCAGGACGAGGCGGATCGACTACGCCAATGCAAGCACCCTGTGGTCCGTACTCGGCCATCAACGATGCTGCCACAGCCTCAGCCTTCGAGGCGATGAACGTGGCATTCGTAATGTTGTTCTGCTCGGCGTTGTAGCGCGCATCGACAATGGCGTCCTCGACCATGTCGACGCCAATCACCTGCTTGACTTGGCTCGCCATCGAGAGTCCGATCGTACCCGTTCCGCAGCACAAATCTGCAAGTGCCCGTTGGCGAGTAAGCAAGACTCTCCCGCATACACGCAAAGGTGCGACGTTGGTGCACGTACCAATGAGGATACTATCAGCTGTCGGCGCACACCAGTTTCGCACGATACCGTACAAGATCTCGGTCGCTGCGGTGTTGATCTGAAAGAATGCGTTGGGTGACACGCGGAACCTGCAGCAATGGTAGAAAGCGATCAATACCGCTACCACTGCAGCCATCGCATTTGCATTCAAGTACCTCAAGCCAAAGAGCACCTCGGTGCAGTACTGCTGGCCGACCAAGACCTCGACGGGCCATGTGCTGGGAACAGCGTTCGCTACACCGTCATACTCTTGCCACAACAACGAGCCGTATCTGCCAAGAGAGTTAGCGTGAGCGAGTGAGTAAGTGAGTGAGCGCTGGCTTTCAGCATACCGATTGTTGTGCTGTGCATTGCGTTCGATCCACAAGGCCTTGACTCGCTCCTTCTCAGCCTGCAGCTTCTCGGGCGTGACATTGGATGGATACACCAATACGGTTGAAACAGCTGCAAGAACCTCCAGTCAGATCGGTGAACTCGTTGGCTCGTTGGCTCGTTGGCTCGCCATGTGAGTGAGTGACGCACCATCGCCAGTCGAAAAAGTTCGAACGGTCAAGACACGCCATTCGCCCGTGTGCTTGATCTTGCAGTGTGGATCAAGCTCGGACGTGTCGAGCACCTCCTGAAAGAGCTGACAGATCGCCATCGCATGCTCACTTACGAGGAGGCTGTTCTCGAAGCTCTATCGGCGGCCGAGAGTAGTTAGACAGCGCGTTGCATCGAGCGAGCTCGAGGCCTCACGGGTCAGGTCGAGAGTGCAATCTGGCAGCAACGTACAGCAACGGTAGTGACGCCCTTGATGACACGGCCTGCAGCGAATCCAACGATCTTGCGTTGCACACCCGATTCATCCGGCGCCGAGAAGCCGATCGTCAACGAGACCTTGTTGCGATAGCCAGTCTGCTTGGGCGATGGATGGATGGCCCCGAGGTAGCAGCACACATGATGGGCCTTCTTTCTACACGCTCTTCAACGTTGGCAACCTGGTGCGGACATTGTGGTGCATCGATCGATAGGTACTCACTCTTTCAGCCATTCGGGTTTACCGTTCTTGGACGATTGCTCAGTCTGCTTGGTGATTCGCTTGAGGATTTTGATCACTGGCACACGAGAGAGAGAGAGAGAGAGAGGCGTTATCAGCAATCCAACAAAGATCCCAGTAGCACCATGATGACGGTGATGCTCACATACGAGCCTTCCTCTTGAACTGCAACTGCTCCTCGTAAGGCATTCTGTGCGCCATGACATTGAGGTGGTGAATGCCAGAGTGTCTCTCGTGTGTATGTGTGAGCGCGAGCGCACCTCCACAATGGAGTAGTGACATCTCGAATGTCCTTGGGCTCGGTCGAGTCACTCGCTGCAGCATCGCCGTCCTCTCCATCCGCTGCGCTCGACTCGTCAGCAGCATCTCCCGTGCGCTGTCGCTTCACTCGAGCTCGATCGTTCTCAGCATCGCGATCGAGCGTTCGTTTGCGAACCTGCTCGATGCCAAGGCCCAGTGAGATAGATCAACACCACCACCACGCGACGTACGAATAGGTAGATCCCCCATCGAACGTACGACATCAGCCGCGACGAACTTTGAGCCGTTGAACGTGTTGTTGTTGATGGCGGCCATTGCTGCGGCTCGATCCTCCAGATTCTGCAGGGACCACGCGCCATCGATCAGCGATCGCCACGAGTACGACGCCGCGATGCCGTGATGAGATCCTCACGTACTGCAAACGTGATCTGGCCAAACAGCTGGCCGCTGGGCTTCTTGGCCTTGACGTACGGCACGTTGAGCTTCTTGAGAACCACGCTCTCGAACTGCCCCACGAGCGAGTGAGCAAGTGCCTGCCAGCCAGTCAGTCGTTATAGATGCGAGTACCTTGCTGAGACCCCACATCTTGGGCACATTCAACACGCTCAACCGCAGCGAGTCATCTCCTAAACATCGATTGCTATCGCGTCAGTAAGGGGAGAGGGAGAGAAGGGATCGTGTATGAGTGGGTGGTTCGCGAGCAGCACCTTGTGGTGGTGCCAGCTTGGCGCTTGATGGTGCCTGCTCGACCACTGCAACCGCAGTAGACTCATCGGTTGGTGAGGTTGTGGATGGAGCTGTTGATGAACTCGAGGAGTCGGTCGAGGTCGAGGAGTCGATATCAGCCATCGTGGCGAGAGGAGCGAGCGAGATGATGCGCCAGCGAGAGAGAGAGAGAGAGAGAGAGAGAGAGAGAGAACAGAGGCACTGCCACTCGTGCTGTTCGTTGAGAGAGATTGGTGGCATCATATCTT
>Ga0209915_1004020_pt1 | contig 11345 bp, 10 predicted proteins | sample ThiBiot_750_plan_FD_183952 | JGI IMG/M metagenome (GOLD analysis project Ga0209915, IMG submission 183952) | Wastewater bioreactor microbial communities from Cape Town, South Africa - Thiocy_cont_750_plan (SPAdes) | ecosystem: Engineered > Bioreactor > Thiocyanate-remediating > Anaerobic-Aerobic... | reverse complement strand
ACGCGACGCAGGATGCGATGCCGAACGGCACGTTGATGTAGAACACCCAGCGCCAGTCATAGGCATCCGTCAGGATGCCGCCCACGGTAGGACCAAGGATCGGCCCCAGCATCACGCCCATGCCCCAGATCGCCATCACATTGCCGCGCTTGGCGGGCGGATACATGTCCAGCATCACCGCCTGGGACAGGGGCCCCAGCGCGGCGCCGAACACGCCCTGGATCAGGCGAAACAACACCATCTGTTCCAGCGACTGGGCCGCGCCACACAGCATGGAAGCGATCGTGAATCCGGCAACGCAGGTGATCAGGAAATTCTTCTTGCCGAAGCGGGCCGCCAGCCAGCCGACCGGCGCGGTCATGATGGCCGCCGCGATGATGTAGCTGGTCAGCACCCAGGTGATCTGGTCGCGGCTGGCAGACAGGCTGCCTTCCATATAGGGCAGCGCCACATTGACGATGGTGGTGTCCAGGGCCTGCATCAAGACGCCGGCCATTGACCCCAACAGCACCGCCCACTCGGCGATCTTGTTGTCGTATTGGTGGGCGGCGTGGAGTTGATGGTCCATGGCGGACTAGATGCCGTTCAGCAGGCGGAACCAGCGGCGGTGGCCGGTATCGATCGAGATTACCGCGCTCATGCCCACGCTCAGGGGGCGGTCACACTGGCTGTGATCGATATCGATGCGCACGGGGATGCGCTGGACAACCTTGACCCAGTTGCCGCTGCCATTCTCGGCCGGCAGGGCCGAGAAGGAACTGTCGCTGCCGGCGCTGACGCTTTCGACATGGCCGGTCCAGCTGCATGCCGGATAGGTGTCGATGGTGAAGCTGACCGGGGCGCCCGGATGTATGTGGTTCAACTGGGTTTCCTTCAAATCGGCCTCGACCCAGATCCGGTCGCCGATCAGGCCCACCGCACTGGTGGTGGTGAAGGCCGACAGGGCCGAGATCACCAGCGTGCCGGGCTGCAGCGAATCCACTTCGCTTACCGTGCCGGCGAAGGGCGCGCGCACGGTGGCGTGGTCCAGCTGGCGCTGGGCCTCATCCACCTGGGCCTTGGCCTTCAGGTAATCCGGAGACTGGTCCACCGGCAGGTTGGGATTGCCGTTCAGTTTGGCAAGATCCGTGGCCGCGGTCTGGCGCAGGGAGGCGACGGTTGCCTGGGCACTCAGCAGCGCGGCGTGGATGTTGTCTACCTGGACGGCGGCGATGGCGTTCTGCCTGGCGAGCGCGACATAGCGGTCATAGGTCTTCCGGTTGACATTTACCTGGGCCTGCTGAGCGGCGACCTGGGCCACGGCGGCGCGATACTGGGCACGGGTGGATTCGACATCCTGGACGGCGCCGGCCAGCGCGGCCTGGGCATTCTCCAGCGCGATGCGGAAGGGCTTGGGGTCCAGGGTGAAAAGGACATCGCCCGCCTTCACATGCTGACCTTCATGCACATTCACGCTCTGGACCAGGCCCGAGACGTCGGTCGACACCATCAGCTTGTTGGCGTGGACATAGGCATCATCCGTGGTCTCGTAGCGCCCGCCCATCAGATAGAAGACCGCTGCCGCCGCGAGGAATATTCCGACACCGCCGATCATCAGGATGCGCCGCAGGGCGGCGCGATCGAAACCGGCGCGCGGACGAGCGCCCGCCGGCACGGCGGCGATGGAATTGTTCACGGATGACATCCTATTCTCCCGCCGCGGCAAGTTTGCCGGGCTCAGCAGTGAGCTTGTCCTTCATGTGCAGAAGGGCATTGGTGATGGTTTCCAAGGTCTGTTCGTCCAGCCCCTTGGTGATGCTTGCAAACAGATCGTTCTTGTAGCGGTGGATTTCCCTGAGGATGGGCTGGGAGGCCGGCAGCAGGTGCAGGCGGCGGATGCGACGGTCCGCCGGATCCAGGCGCCGCTCCAGCAGCCCGCGCGCCTCAAGCCGGTCGACCAGACGCCCCACTGTGATGGGCTCCACCTCGCACAGGCTGGCCATCTCGTTCTGCGTCATGCCCGGTTGGCGCTCCAGCCGCGCCAGGATCACCCATTGCGCCCGGGTCATGCCATAGGCGCGCGCCCGCTGGTCGAAGCGCGTGCGCATGATCCGCGCCACGTCGTGCATCAGAACCAGCATATCCCGGTCGAGATTCATGCCGCGAACATAAGCAGCGTTATAATAACGTGCAAGATGATAAGGCGGCTTTTTTGGCAGATCCCGTCTGCAAAAAACAATGGGGCCGGCGGGTTTCCCCGCCGGCCCCGATGCCGGAACTACCGATAAGTTTACGGCGAAACCTTGAGCTCCGAAGCCCACGCCGCCTCGATCCGCTTCACCACGGAATCCGGGATCGGGACGTAATCGAGCTTTTCGGCATCAGCCTGGCCGTTCTTCAGGGCCCAGTCGAAGAACTGGACGGCGGACTTGTTGGTCGCCTGCGGAGAATCCGACCGCAGCAGCACCCAGGTGGTGCCGGTGATCGGCCAGGACTGCGCACCCGGCTGGTTGGTCAGGACCAGATAAAAATCCTGCACCTTGGAAAAGTCGGCGTTGGAAGCGGCGGCCTGGAAGGCCTCCATCGTCGGCTTCACATGCTGGCCTGCGGCATTGATCATGTCCGTGTAGACCAGGTTCGACTGCTTGGCATAGGCGTACTCGACGTAGCCGATGGAGCCGGCCAGCTGGGCCACGCTGGCGGCGACGCCGGCATTGCCCTTTCCGCCCACGCCACCCGGCCAGGACACCGCCGTGTCGGCACCGACCTTGCTCTTCCATTCCGGACTCACCTTGCCGAGATAGTCGGTGAAGTTGAAGGTGGTGCCCGAGCCGTCCGAACGGTGCACGGTCAGGATCGCCATGTTGGGCAGGTTGACCTTCGGGTTGAGCTTCTTGATCGCCGGGTCGTTCCACTTCTTGATCTTGCCCAGATAGATGTCGGCAAGCGTGGGACCATCCAGAACCATCTGACCGGCGGATACACCAGGCAGATGCACGACCGGCACGATCGAGATGATCACCTGGGGGAACTGCATCAGCTTGTTCTTGGCAATTTCGTCATGCATCAGCGGCTTGTCGGTCGCACCGAAAGCGACCGTCTTGGCTTCGATCTGCTTGATGCCGCCGCCCGAACCGATCGCCTGATAGTTGATCTGGGTGCCGGTCTGCTGGTTGTACCTTTGCGCCCAGACCTGCAGCACGGGATAGATGGCCGTGCTGCCGGCGCCGGTGAGGTTGACCGCCAGCGCGCTGGTGCTCATCAGGGCCGAAGCCGCGGCCGCCAGAAGAACCGTCTTGAGGGAGATTTTCATTTCGTCTTTCCTTTCGAGTGTCCCGCCATAAATGAGCGAGGTTTTTTCGTTTGTGCTCGTGCGCGAAGTCCAGAAGACATAAGGGGCGCACATGACGTGCGCCCCTTACTTATATTACCACTGGAAGTCACCCCAGATGCCGAACTCGTTATACGAGCCGGTCTTCAGGCCGGTATTGGAACCGATGTTGCCGTTCTGGGTGCTGATCAGACCGCCGCTGGCGCCCTCATGCTTCCAGGCCAGCGAGAAGTCGACGATCTTGGTCGGGCTCCAGGTTATACCCATCGTATAATACTCGTTGTTCTTGCCCGGCACGGTCTTGGTGTTCGTGTCGACCGAGTCGTAGCGGCCGAACACGGCCCATTCCGGCAGGAAGTAGTAGGAGGCAAAACCCGAAACGCCGTGGGCGCTGTCGCCGATGGTCGGCGAAGCGACCAGGGCGGTCGAGTAGTCGTTGGCGTTGAAATATTCCACGCCCACGCGCAGCCCGTTGGCGATATAGGCACCAACCACGTTGAAGCGGTCGGCGGTGTGATATGTCTTGGTGCCATAGGGCGTGCCCAGCTTGCCGGTATAGCCGCCGACGCCCAGGTTGAAGCCCTCATAGACAGCACTGACGCGGCCTTCGAAGTCAAAGCTGTCGAAACGGTTGGTGCCGCCGCCGACCGGAATCTTCTTGTAGCCGCCGCCGTTGATCACCGCGAAGTCGTAGTTGAGGATGCCGTCAAACAGCGAACCCAGGGCGTGGACGCCCCAGTCGGAGCTGGTGCCGAACTTGGTGCGGTCGATCAGCGTATTTTCGAAATAGCGCATGCCATAGATGCTTTCCGCGTAGGGCACCCACGGAAGGTCAGTCGCGCCCAGGCGCACAATCAGGGCCGGATCGATCTTGGCCTGCAGATAGGCCTTCTTCAGGTAGAGCTGCCCGGCACCGGTGGTGCCGTCATAGGTCGTGTCGGTCGTGACGTTGGCCGAGAAGATGCTGTTGAAGGTGTGATCAATGCCGATATAGAAGCGCTTGATGTCGAAATTGGTGCCGTTGCCGTTTCCAGGCACGCGCGCGCCGTTGGCCTTGTTATCGATGTTGGTGGCATCGAAATACATGCGGCCGCTGATCGAAGTATTGCTCCACCAGCCGGTCGGCGCCGGCGGCGGATTGTTGGCGGCCTCGGCAGCACGCATCTCGGAGTTCTGAACTTCCTCCTCAAGGGCCGACAGACGCGATTCCAGTTCGGCGTTCGTTGGCGCCGCGTCGTTTTGCGCCAGCATCATAGGCGCTTCCTTGGGCTGTTCGGAACCGACCATCGCGGCGGTGATCGTGGGCGCATTCGCGTCGGCCGTCCTGGCGAACGCCGTGCTTCCCATCGCGATGGCGGCAACGCCCGTCATCAATACCAGTTTCCCCATATTCATCACTACCCTCAGTCCCTAGATGTTCCGCGCAATCTCGCGCGCGGTTGCTATCGCCGGGGGGCACTACAGGACGATGACGGCGGTGTGACGGTTCGGTGACAGCCTTCGCGGGCGCGGCAGAAACTGCGCTGGCGGACGATCCGGGCTCTGTGAATAGTTGCAGACGTGGCGTCTTTGCCACGCCCATTCGGATGGGTAGCGGACGCCCCTATTCCGAGTCGGTGACGCGCCGGCCGATAATCCCATCGGGCGGTGTGCCCTGGGCGAGCGCGCCATAGCGGCCCTGGAAGTAAACAAGCGGCGCGCCGACGTCGGCGTGGCGGGCAAATCGCAGCACCCGCCCTAGCAGGATCGCATGGTCGCCCGCATCCTGAACACTTTCGCGGGCGCATTCGAATACCGCCAGCGAATCAGCCAGCGCCGGCGGACCCAGTTCGGTGGGAATCAGCTCGATCCCATCGAGCCGGTGCTCACCCGGTCCGGCCAGGCGCGAGGACACCGCCTTGTGTCCCGCAGCCAGGATGGACACGGTGAAGCCGGGCGCCGTGGCGAAGGCCGGATAGCGGCGCGAGCGGCGGTCGATGCACCACAGCACCAGGGGCGGATCCAACGATACCGAAGTAAAGGAATTCACCGTAATCCCGATATGGGACGCATCCTCAGCCTCCCCGGGCACCGCGCCCGTGGTGGTCATCACCGCAACGCCGGTGGGGAAACTGCCCAGCGCATTCCTGAAAGCCCGCGTGTCGAATTCCATGACCCATCCTGACCCGGCCCCGTTTCACACTCGGTTAAGCCGGGGTGTGCATGATCGCCAAAGGTTGGGCATAGCGGCGACAGACCGCAAGTCCCACCCGGGTATTGGCTGTTAAAATGGGGTTCTCGGCTCATGGCCGGCGACAACACGGTTGTCATCAAGCGCATCAAAAAGGGCGGGCATGGCGGCCATCACGGCGGCGCCTGGAAAGTGGCCTATGCGGACTTCGTGACCGCCATGATGGCCTTCTTCCTGCTGATGTGGCTCATCAACACCACCACCCCGGAGCAGAAGCGCGGCATCGCCGACTATTTTGCACCCCAGTCGATTGCCCAGACGGTTTCGGGGTCCGGCGGCGTCCTGGGCGGCAAGGTGATGGGTGAGGACAGTGCTCATGCCGGCGGCGCCCAGTCCGTCATGCAGAAACAGAGCCCGCCTTCGCCCGATTCGCCGGTCAAGTCGATGGCCAGTGGCGGCGCCCAGGGCGGCGCCAACGCGACCAGCGACAGCACCAGCACCAATTCCGCCCAGGACAGCGACTTCGCCCATGCCGCCGAGGCCATCCGCCAGTCGATCCAGGACAACCCCGATATCGCCAACCTGTCCCATCAGGTGATTCTGGAGAACACGCCCCAGGGTCTCAAAATGCAGCTGGTCGACCAGGATGGCCGGCCCATGTTCCAGCAGGGCACCGCCGAACCGATGCCCTACACCAAAAAGCTGCTGTCGGTGATCGGCGGCATCGTCTCCGCCCTCCCCAACCGCGTTTCGATCAGCGGCCACACCGCTGTAAACGATGCGGCCGCCACCGGTGGAAGCTGGGAACTTTCGGCGGCCCGCGCCAACCAGGCCCGCACCCTGTTGCAGGCGGGCGGCCTTTCCTCCGACCGGATCTACGAGATTTCCGGCAAGGCGGGGTCCGAGCCGCTGCTGCCTGAAAACCCCAGCGCTAGCGCCAATCGCCGCCTGTCGATCACCCTGATGCGCGAAGCGCCCCCCGTCCCGTCCGACCCTGGGCTCTGAACCGGCCAACGTCCCGGCCCCTCACAGAAATTCACCCACGGTCCGCCAAAAAACACTCCGCGGGACTCGGTTTGTTTGCCATACTCACGCCTGGACGGGGCAGGTTTTTGGGCCGTGACCGAGCAACGCAGCACACGCATTCCGCAGTTTTTCCTCACCCCCGGTGGGCCCTGCCCCTATCTGCCGGGACGGGTCGAGCGGAAAGTCTTTGCCCGTCTGGGCGGAACCCTGGCCCAGCCCCTGTCCGAGGCCCTGACCCATTCCGGCTTCCGCCGCAGCCAGTCCATCGCCTATCGCCCGGCCTGCGAGGGCTGCAACGCCTGTGTATCGGTGCGCATCCTGGCCGACCGCTTCGTGGCCAGCCGCGGCCAGCGTCGCACCCTGAAGCGCAACGCCGACATCGTGCGCACCGAAGTCGCCGCCGAGGCCACGCGCGAACAGTTCGCCCTGCTGCGCACCTATCTGGATTCGCGCCATCCCGGCGGGGGCATGAGCGACATGGGCCTGTTCGACTATGTCGCGATGGTGGAGGAGACGCCGGTCGCCACCCATATCGTGGAATACCGCACGCCTGACGGCGTGCTGGTGGCCGCCGCCCTCACCGACCGGCTGAAGGATGGGCTGTCCATGGTCTACAGCTTTTTCCATCCGGGGGAAGTTGCCCGCAGCCTGGGCACCTACATGATCCTGAATCATGTGCGCGTGGCCAGGCAGCATCATTTGCCTTTCGTCTATCTGGGCTATTGGGTGCGCGGCAGCCGCAAGATGGACTACAAGGTGCGCTTCTCGCCGCTGGAGGCGCTGACCCAGAATGGCTGGGAGGCGGTGAAAGTGCCGCCGGAAGGCGAATGACTACCGGCCGGCGCCGCCGAACCTTTGCTTCCATTCCGCGATCTGCTCTTCGCTGATCTTGGGCACCAGAATCTCCGGCGCCCGGATCGGCTGGCCGGGCGACAGGTCGTCCAGCAGCACCTTCATGCCTTCTTCGGGGAATGGAATCACTCCGCCGCGATAGCCAACCGGCTGGATGCATTCATGGATGGTACGGGCGAAGCCCGGCATCACCGGCCAGATCAGATGCGCGAACTGATGCACCAGGTTCAGGCCCATGCGCACGCCGACGGCCGCCCTGTCGCGGTCGGTCTTGACGTGGGTCCAGGGCGCGGCGCGGGTAAGATATTCGTTGCCCGCCACCCAGATGGCGCGCAGCTCGGCCATCGCCTTGCGGAATTCGGCCAGCTCCATCAGTTGGGCGTATGTGGCGATGCGCCGGTCCAGCTCGGCGATCAGCGCGTGTTCTTCCTCGCCATAGTCGCCCTCGCCCGGCACCTGGCCGTCGAAGCGGGCAACGCAGAACTTGGTCACGCGGCTGACAAAATTGCCCAGCACGTCCGCCAGGTCCTTGTTGATGACGCCGGCGAAATGCTCCCAGGTGAAATTGCTGTCGCTGCCTTCGGGCGCATTGGCGATCAGGTAATAGCGCCACCAGTCTGCCGGCGCGATGTCCAGCGCGGTGTCCATGAAGATGCCGCGCTTGCCGGAGGTGGAGAATTTGCCGCCCTCATAGTTCAGCCAGTTGAAGCCCTTCAGCCGGTCGACCAGCTTCCACGGCTCGCCCGAGGCCATGATGGTGACGGGAAAGCCCACCGTGTGGAAAGGCACGTTGTCCTTGCCCATGAACTCCCAATAGGTGACCTCATTGGCGGCGTCGCCGTACCACCAATTCTTCCAGGCATCGCCCTTGCCGCCCTTGTCGGACCACGCCTTGGTGGCGGCGATATATTCGATGGGCGCATCGAACCAGACATAGAAAACCTTGCCCTTCAGTGCGCCGCCGGCGATATCGTCCGGCACGGGAATACCCCAGTCCAGGTCGCGGGTGATGCCGCGGTCCTTCAGCCCCTCGTCCAGCCATTTATAGGCGATGGAGGTAACCAGCTGCGGCCAGTCGGCCTTGTGGCTGTCGATCCAGGCGCGGAGGCGGTCGGCGAACAGCGATTGTTTCAGGAACAGGTGTGTGGAATCGCGAATCTCGATGTCTTTGGCGCCCGACACCGCAGAGCGCGGCTCGATCAGGTCGATCGGGTCCAGCACCCGTGTGCAGTTCTCGCACTGATCGCCGCGCGCGCGGTCATAGCCGCAATGCGGACAGGTGCCGATCACATAGCGGTCGGGCAGGAAGCGGCCGTCGGTGGCGCTGTAAGCCTGCTTGGTCGTGCGCAATTCCAGGAAGCCGTTCGCCCACAGTTTTCGGGCAAAGTGCAGGGTCAGTTCGTGGTTCTGCGGCGAGGAGGAACGCCCGAAATTGTCCCAGGACAGGGCAAAACGGTCACCCAGCTCTTTCTGGACCGCATGCCACTTGGCGGCATACTCGGCGACCGGCACGCCCTCTTCCAGGGCCGCCAGTTCGACCGGAGCGCCATGCTCGTCCGTGGCGCAGATCGCCAGCGTGTCATAGCCCCGGCTGCGGCAATATCGGGCGAAGATGTCGGCCGGCAGCATGGAGCCAACCAGGTTGCCCAGGTGCTTGACCCCGGCGACATAAGGAATGGCGGAGGTAATCAGGATGCGTTTCATGGCGGGCTGAACTGTGCCAAAGTCTCGAAAAATGCCAGTTCCTCATACAGGGGGACGGCGGGGGAAGCAAAAGGGGCTTTTGACATGCCAATGATGCGCTGGTCAGGGATGACGCGGGGCTTGGCTTCGGCGGCAGCGGGAGCCGCGCTTCTGGTGGCGGGGCCGGCATCCGGCCAGCCCCATCAGCCAATCCCCGACAATACCGTCGTCCCTGTCAGCGCCTTGGACAAGGCGCCCCACCAGGACATCTCAAACGGCATCGTCTCGGCCAGGGTCTATCTGCCCGGCCCGGGCGCATTCTACCAGGGCACACGCTTTGACCGGAACGGCATTATCGCCCACGCCACCTACAAGGGGCAGGACTATGGAAAGCCATGGTTCAGCGGCTATTCGCCTGCGGTGCACGACTTCACCTGGCACAAGGGCAAAGTGATCGTGCATCCGGCCAGCGCCGCGGCCGGACCTGCCGAGGAATTTGATTCCATCGGCTTCGACGCCGCCGGCATGGGTGGGCAATTCCTCAAGATCGGGATCGGCATGCTCAAGCGCGACACCGACAAGGAGGACCACGTTCATCCCTATCCCGTGGTCAATGGCGGCACCTTCGATACGCAGGGCGGCAAGACCCGCGTGCAGATGACCCAGACCCTGACCGACAAGGCCAGCGGCTATGGCTACGTTTATGCGAAGACGGTGCATCTGGTGCCGGGCAAGGCCCAGATGACGATCGAGCACACGCTGACGGACACGGGCAGCAAGGACATCGTCACCAATGTCTATTGCCACAACTTCCTCACGCTCAGCCCCGGCGACGAACACATCACCATCACCGCACCCTTCGCGATAAAGGCCGAAAAGCCATTTGCGCCCGACGCGGCAGCGGTAGACGGCAAGACCATCAAATACCTGCGCGCGGTGAAGGAAGGCGAAAGCGTCACCTCGCCCATCAGCGGCTTCGGGAGCAGCGCCAGCGATTACGATTTCACGGTGAAGAACACCGCCACGGGGTTTGGCCAGCGCATCCGCGGCGACCAGCCGCTGGCGCGCATCAATTTCTGGTCCATTGCCACCAATGTAAGCTGGGAGCCCTATGTGGCAATCTCGCTCAAGCCCGGCCAGACCAAACACTGGACTTATACTTACGATTATATCGGGCCGAAATAGAATGCGGCGCGCGGCGTCCCTGGGCTTTCTTGGCGCCCTCCTGCTGCTGGGGGCCGCCGCCCCGGCAAGTGCACAGCCGGGAACACAGCCCGCCACGGCGCTGGAGAATTTCCATCATGTGACGATCGGCAACGGGCTGATCACCGCCCAGGTCTATCCGCCGGGCAAGAACGAACTGTATCGCGGCACCCGTTTCGACCATGCCGGGGTGGTTTTCCATGTCGCCTATCAGGAACAGGATTACGATACCTACTGGTTCGATCGCTTCGTGGCCGATCCCACGGTCACAGCCAAACAGCCGCCCTATGTGCAGACATCCTGCTGTGCGGTCAGCGGCCCGGTGGAGGAATTTTCCGCCGTGGGGTTCGAGCAGGCCGGCATGGGCGGCCGTTTTCTCAAACCGGGCATCGGCATCTTCAGGCGAGACAATGACGATCCGGCACGCTTTCCGACGTTGCCCGCGCTGAATGACGGCACCCGTACCTTCGGAGCGACAAAAAGCAGCGCCCGTTTCACCCAGGTCATCGATGACCCGAAATCCGGCTATGGCTATCACTACGAGAAGATTGTCACGCTGGTCCCCGGCAAGGCGCAGATGACCATCAGCCATGTCCTGATCAACACCGGCAGGAAGGACATTGACACCACCGTCTATTGCCACAATTTCCTGACTCTCAGCCCCGGCAACGAACATCTGGTCATCACTGCGCCTTTCAACATCAAGCCGCAGACGCCGTTCCAGCCTCATCTGACGAAGGTCGAGGGAAAGACCATCCGCTATCTGGCACCGGTGCCGCCGGGCGAGATGGTGCGCAGCTATCTGGACGGCTTCGGCGACAGCGCCGGCGACTACGATTTCACCGTGACCAATACCAGGACCGGCTTCGGCCAGCGCATTCGCGGCGACCAGCCGATCGTCAAGATCAACATGTGGTCGATCGACCGCACCTACAGCCTGGAGCCCTATATCGCAATTTCGTTGAAGCCCGGCGAGACAAAGCGCTGGACCTACACGTATGATTATTTCGGACCCAGAGACAAAAGGACGGGAGGAAAGCCATGAGGATCGTGCTTGCAAGCCTGTTCGTCGTCACGGCCGGCACGGCGCTGGCGCAAGGC
>Ga0209915_1004008_pt1 | contig 11384 bp, 17 predicted proteins | sample ThiBiot_750_plan_FD_183952 | JGI IMG/M metagenome (GOLD analysis project Ga0209915, IMG submission 183952) | Wastewater bioreactor microbial communities from Cape Town, South Africa - Thiocy_cont_750_plan (SPAdes) | ecosystem: Engineered > Bioreactor > Thiocyanate-remediating > Anaerobic-Aerobic... | reverse complement strand
TGCTCCTCTACCAAAGAATATCGATACTTGTTGCTCCTCTACCAAAGAATATCGATACTTGTTGCTCCTCTACCAAAGAACATCGATACTTGTTGCTCCTCTATCAAAGAATATCGATACTTGTTGCTGCTCTACCAAAGAATATCGATACTTGTTGCCGGAAGTTGCTGAACCTGAGCGGGAAAGAATCCGTTGCAGGCGTCCACTGGACGGTAGCCATCGTAGAGAGCCAGCATCAGTGGCGCGGAGAGCGGAGAGTGGTGCTGGAATGCAGAGCAGTGCACGCCGTTTGGTTGATTGATGGAATTGCCGCTGTGCCGTCATTGCTTGCTCCTCCGCTCCCTTGCCCCACCGATCGCGCTTGTTCAATCCGGTCAGCTGCCTTGTCCCTCTCCCACCATGGGCCACCACCACTCCAAGATCCAGCTCACTCTCGAGGAGGTCCGCAATGACACCTACAGCTCCCCGATGCTGTGTCTGATGGTGCGTGCGTCTCTGCTTCACTGTTTGCTCGTTGGTATTGTCTCCCGACTCTCGCTCCCCGCACGCACAGCAAAAGCACCTTGGGTCGGAAGGAGCGAAGCATGCTTGCGAAGCGCTCATGAACAACCGCAGTATCACTTCCGTGCTGTTGAGCGTACGTCGTGAGCGCTGCACCTCTCGAATCCTGCTCCAACACGCTTCGAACGAGCCGGAGCTCATGATCGCGCCGCCGTTCTGCAGATCAACAGCATCGGTCCTGCGGCTGCGCCAGCCATTTGCGACCTCCTCCGCACCAATAACGTGATCCAGGACCTCAACCTGGGGGTACTCACGCTCGCTACCATGTATGATCCATCATCATCTAACATCTGCCGCTGTTCTCTCGATCCGCTGAATAGTACAACGATCTCGGCAACGAAGGAGCCTGTCTGCTCAGCGGAGTGATCGCCGCCAATACTTCGATCACCAAGCTTGATCTCTCGGTATGTCGAACGTGCCATCGAATGCTCTCGAACCAGCTATCGCGTGACCATCCATCGCTCGTAGTACAACGGTATCGGAGAGGCGGGCATCGCTGCGCTTCGTAAGGCACTCATCTTCAACTCGACGATCGATGATCTCAACCTGGGGGTACCGTTCCTCGCGAACCAATGAGTCGCTCTCTACAGCGACTGTCGATTGATCGATGCACGGAATATAGGGCAATGCCGCGCAATCGACCAACGTCCCATCCAAGGCCGAGCGAGCCATGATGCGGGCCTTCTTCGAAGGCGATCACGAGAGGGCCCTCGAGTCTCTCGCTGACGCCCACTGCCATCTCAAGTGGCTGAGCGAGCTGCCGGAGGAGTCCAAGTTGCAAGTACCGAGCGACAAGATCGATGCCGGTCGCGAAGCCATCATCGCGTACATCAAGTCCACCATGTACTGAGCTCTCCATATTAGAGAGAGCGCGCGCCCTTGTGACTCTCGCTCTCATACACAAGCTAGAGTGCTCGACGATTGTGCATCTGTATGTTGCACTCGGTTGTTTGATCATCATACACACATACCATACAACACATACACCGTTCTTTCGATTCAGTCTCTCGGTTCGGGTCAGTTCGCGACTACTCCATCGCTCGATCGATCCTCGACAACTGATGATTATTGCTGCTGTTGTTGCTGCAGATTGAGTCGTGATGCAAGCTCGATGCCGTGTGCCAACAGCCAGATCTTGCCATCGATCTCGAAGCCCTCCTCGAGGAACGCTTGCAGCTGTTGCTTGAGGTCCGAGAAGCGCAGCAGCACCACCTCCGTGAACTCGCCGTCCTCGAGCTCGTGTACCGGATTGATATTCTCTGCTGCATCGCCATCGATCTTGCGATTGATCGGTAGTCGATCGTACTGTCAGATCGTGGTACCTCACGATCACGTCGCTCGCAGCATAAGCGGCACATCATACCTCGACCGTCACGACCTTGATGCTCGTGTTGGAGACCGCCATGCCGAGATACATGACGATGCTCGAGTCGATGACCTTGCCGACGTAGCCCGTCTCCTCGCGCAACTCGCGCACCGCAGCAACGCTGGTCGGCTCGCTGGCGTCCACCAGCCCTGCCGGCAGCTCGATGAACACCTTACCCACTGGCGCTCGGAACTGCTTGATCACCACCAAGGCATCCGGCTGGCCCGATCGCTTCAGAATCGGCAGTACCTCGACGGCTACCATTGATTCCAAAGCCCGTGACGCAATCCGAGCAAGAACAGTGCACCGTTGGATCAGTCGATCGAACTCTTGACGTGTAATGTATATGCGCGTATGTGTGTGCGTGCATAGTCTATGTATGAGGCGGTATGCGTACCATCACACTCGGCTTGCGAGTGCGTCGTTCGCGCGAGACACTCCCATCGTCGCTGCACGCCGCCCGCATCGACATACACGACCTCCTTGGTCAACAACCACCTGCCACGCCACTTCTCCTCCTCACCCACCACATGCTGCGACCGGATATCAAACGACGCCATATCCTCTTCTGTGTGTGTGTGTGCTCGTGAACTCTCAAGCGGAGATGCGGTGGCAATGTGGCGTGCAGCAAAGAGATGCCTCCACTGCTCGTCAGCGTCAGGTGTCACACCATTCCTCGCTGACAACTCGATCAATCTCGCACGGGACCTGCGGAGCTCTCCATGAGACTCCATCTATCCCTCGCTCTCAGGGCTTCTGAGATCATACATCATCGCGAGTCGTTGGCAGGAGGTATGCCTGCATGCCCAAAGGGCTTGGTTAGTCTGCTGTTTGTTGAGAGAGGAGCCGGAGCTCATTCTCCGACTCCCGGAGCATCGGCAACCGATCGAGGAGGATGCTCACGTGGGCCAGAGAGCGCCCTCTTCGCTCTCTCGCTCGCTGCTGCTCCTCCTCAACAACAGCTGCCCAACTGACCCACACATTCACATAGACTCTCTCGATCTTTGTGTCGTGCGTTTGGTTTGGGCTCGATCTCTGAGCGCGGAGTTATCTGTTGTGTTGTGAGCGCTTGAGTGCGTGACTGTGAGTGATGGAGACGCTCAAGGACAAGCTTCGACATCATGACCATGTGATATCCTCAGTGATCCTCTCGCGACAAGATCCCGTCACGGTACGATACCCCGCCATCGAGCCCGTTACCACCACCACCCACTGCCATCGATCCTTTGAAGGCACCATAAGCGCATATAAACATACACGCGTTCAAATCGAGCGTGCACACACATGCGTGCGGGCGCATACACAAGCCGTTACTCGCACCATATATTCGAGATGCCTCACTCACATGCAAGAGCTTTCTTTATTCGTGTTGATGTGTGTGCGTGTATGCGCTTGGATATCATGCGCTCGACTGCGTGTTTAGGGCCTCTTTCCTGCCAGCACTGCTGTAACGCAACACGGTGACTATCGGTACGCTCACAATCGATCCACCGACGACGACGCCACTCGTATCTAACAACGAATCTATCTATCGATCTATCGATCCACCTATCCGTGCTGCCAACGGGACGAAACAGCGATGCGTGGGTTCGCGATAATGTATACAGCGTGTTGGCTGTTTGGGGCTTGGCACAAGCCTATCGACAACTCGAGCACGATGACGGTCGCACCTACGAGCTCGAGCATTGCGTCGTCAAGTTGATGCGCGGTCTGCTCGCGTCCATGATGCGCCAAGCGCACAAGGTCGAGCTCTTCAAGAACTCGCAGAACCCGGCGCATTCGATTCATGCCAAGTTCAATGCCACGACCGGCATGGCAGTCGTGGGCGATCATGAATGGGGCCATCTGCAGCTCGATGCTACGTCGATCTATCTCTTCTACCTCGCTCAGATGACGACTGCCGGCTTGCATATCATCTACACGATCGAGGAGGTTCACTTTGTGCAGAACCTCGTGTACTACATCGAACGAGCATACCGCACTCCAGACTACGGTACGCCAATCCCGACCATCGAACGAAGCGCTCAAAGAGCTCGACCTCTTCGAATCGACCTTGTTGTGGTCGTCTCGAATCTCTCTCTCTCTCTCTCTCTCTCTCTCTCGATTCGAAGTGAGGACTGACTGATACAATACCGTCTCCGCCGATGGCGATCGACCTCGATACGCCGTTCCTTCATGTAGGCATCTGGGAACGAGGTAACAAGTGCAATCACGGCCAGCCGGAGCTGAACTGCTCGTCGATCGGAATGGCGACCGCTGCCTTGCAAGCCATCAACGGAGTCGATCTATTCGGAGGACGCGGCGGTGGTTCTCGCTCGAGCATCATTCATGTGCTCCCTGATGGTTCGTGCCGTGCGCGCGCTCAGAAGAGTGAGGCGGCTTGTATTCTCGCTCTCAAGCGCTTATACGGTGTCTCGATTGGGGCTTGGCCCGTGTGGGCACGCGTGCGTGTGTTAACTCCTCGTTTGGCCCTGTTTGACGATGCACCATGTAGAGTTGGCGCGAAACAATACTGTACGTGATCAACAGCTGTTCGAATCTCGATTTACAGACTCGAGACGATGTTGAGTTGCCGCTTACCTAAAACGTTTGCATCTGATCGATCGACTGCCAAATGCCCCTTTGGAACGACAAGACTTTGCACTCGTTCTTGCCACGCGAGTCCAACAGCAAGGAGATCGATGCTGCATTGCTCAGTGTCGTTGGTTTCCCTGCATATGCCGTGGAGAAGGAGTCGCTCTCCAAGGTATGTCATGTGATGATCGTCAACTGCCTTACATTGATCCATTCTCTGACTCGCTCGCTGCGATTGCCATTGCGTTTGCGATTGTGATTTCGAATTGGATGATAGAAAACAATGCAAGAGATTGTCTCGAAGCTACAAGGAACCTACGGTTGCAAGCGCTTCCTGCGCGACGGCCACCAAACTGTGCTCGAGGACAGCCATCGTTTGCACTACGAGCCGTACGAGCTCAAGGTCTTTGAGCACATTGAATGCGAGTGGCCGTTGTTCTTTTGCTACATGCTGCTTGACGCCCATATGCGTTATGACGCTGAGATGATTGCCGAGTATCAAGCCAAGCTTCAACCGCTCTTGGTGCCACGTCGCATTGATGAAGACACTGTTGTCAAGTGCGTTGCCATCCTTCGTTCGTCTGTCGTTCTTCCCATCCGCCGACTAACGGTTCTCGCTGTTGCAGGTTGGTGCCGGAGCTTTACATTGTTTCTCGATCCAAAGTATGGCGACAATTCTCTCTCTCTCATATGCGCGCATCCGATCAAGCCAGAGACTTGTACTAACGTCCTTGGCTTAGGTCGAAGCTGAGAAGAGCAAGCCTCACTCGCAAATCCGTGAGCCCAACGCCAATATCCCTCTCATTTGGGCACAGTCACTGTACCAGCTCTCGTGCCTGATGAGCGATTCCTTGATCTCTCCATCGCACATCGATCCGCTTGGTCGTCGGTTGCGTCTCAAGAAGTTGACGATGGGAATGCTTCATTCGAGGACGATTGTTCAGGTACGATCTCGATCTCGATCTCTTTTGGTATAGCAAGAGGATACCTGTCAACTCTCTTGCTCGATGGTCGTGATGGTGGTGATGGTATTAGGTCGTGTTGCTGTCGGAGGATTCGCGACTCCAAGCGATTCTTCGTACGTTCGGAATCGAAACGCAGACGCCTGAGGAGGTGGCGCCAGTGCGTGTACGATCGCCCGAAATCTTGCGAAAGATCTACGCTCTCCTTGGCAAGGACGAGAAGTTGGCTCTCTCTGGTCGTCCCGATCGTCCGATCGGATCGCTTGGTACTTGTAAGCTGTACCGTATCGATTCGGACCTCTACGCCTTCACGCCATCGTTCATGCAAGCGACTGGCTTCTACTTGACACAAGGTCAGTACCCATTCTCCTCTCTCTCTCTCTCTCTCTCGTTCGTGTTGTCTCACTGTCTGTCTCTTGCTCTCTGACACAATGATTTGGTTGTTGGTAGATAATGATATTCTTGCTCGAATGGTCGAGAACGAATTGCGCTTCGTGAGCAGCAACTGGCGCTTGGTCGGCCGTCCGACCATGTGCATGATGCTGACGCATACCATGTTCTCGGTGACGCGTGCCACCACCGAAACACTCTCGCTCATCACGTCGCTCAAATCGGGCGAATGCAACGGCGTGCCCGTGCGACTGGGAGCGCTCTCGCCTCTCGTTGGTACATCGTGCATCGAGAACCTGCAGTTTGTGTACTCGAGCAGCAAGGCCGAGCTGGCGAATGTACGCCGGATCTTGAACGAAATGCCGTCGCTGCCGAGCGAGGCCACGGTCGCAGCAGCTGCCGCATTGCCGCTTGGTAGCGCGGGCCTCCGAGCCGACAAGCGCCGCCTCCGCATGTCGGTGTACGACGACGTGATGCCGATGCTGGCCGAGATCGAGGAGTTGCTCGAGCTTGCTGTACCGCCGTTGGGCGTGTGCGGAGTCGACTGGCGCTGGAGCTCGATCTTGAAGGTGGTCGACATGGAGTTCAAGTTCGACTGCGATGCCGCGTGCGAGTTGCTCAAGGAGCCTGGTGGCCTCAAGGAACAGGCCAATCTCGTCGAGGCTCTCGCCAAGATTTGTCGCTTGACCATCGAGCAGTACGGCGCCATGTCGCAGACGGCGGCCACCTTTATGGAACACACCCCACCGAGCCGCGCTGCCAGCAGCGCGTTGCCGAGTGGCAGCCACTCGGGAGGCGTGGCAGCGGCCGCCAAGGGCGGTAGTAGTGGAGAAGGCGCGAGCGAGGGCGGCGCGTGTATCGAGATGGATCGCGCTCGCCGCGAGTACATGCGTCTCTCTTCACGACCGAAGCCGAGTGAACGAGTGAAGCAACGAGCCGTCGCTGCAATCACCTCGTTGGCTGAAATGCTCTACACTCGAGCGTGCCATGTCAAGAACTGGTACGTACGCAGTAGCGTGATGTTGTACTCAGCAATCGAGTATTTCCGGGTGCTTACTTGCACCTCCACGCATCATAGGTCGGTTGTGCGAATGGCAGCGAGCCTGGCACACAAGAGTGCCGACTCGCTCACGTCGGCACTCGTCGAGTTGTTGATTCACCAGAAGCAAGTGACGATCGGAGGCGAGTCAGGCGAGGAGCACTTGTTCTCGACGCCGCTGACTCCGGCCGAGTTGAACGAGCGTATCTATCGCTACGGAGGCCGCAACGACTCGCGCGCCGTGCCGCTTGTGATGGAGCTACTCTTGAATCTCGAGTCGCTCATCAAGGCCGATCCCAAGCTATTCGACGGTATCATGCGCATTCGTATGCACTTTTTGATGCAAGCACTCGCGACCGAGCTCGCTCGCTTGCGGCGACAGGCGTGCGACATGGAGCAATTGTACGAATGCAGCCCTGCGCAGGTCAAGGCCTTGTTGCATCGCGTGTTGGCGGCGCATCCACGACGCAACGGCAACGGCAGCGGCAGCCACAGCAACAACGAGCTCTCGGGCTCGACGAACGAGCAACGCCCGGCACTCTCGTACGCATCGGCCTTGTTGGCTTCGATCGGTGCCACGAGCGAGGTGGTGGCGATCGTGCAGTCGGCCGGCTTTCACGACGGCAACTTTGCGCGCATCGAGGTCGGCGACGTGGTGGTGGCACCGAACCAGCGCGGCCTCAATTGCGTGATTGTCGATCCCGACACGGGCAAGGTGGTCGATGTGCGTTGCTTCGATACCGACATCTCGGAGGACGAGGCCAACGAGTTTGCGAGCTTCATCGAGCATCTGCCGAACGGCTCGTATGCGCTGCTCTCGGTGCGCGACGACGCGGCCAAGCACATGAACGAAGCTGCCATTCGCGCAGCCGAGTCTCTCGGTAGCTGCAAGGTGCGCGAGCTGAGCTTCCGCGACAGTTGGTGCTTGATCGGCAAGAAGGGCAACGCGCCCGGCACCAGCCCCGAGAACCTGACGCCGAGCCGCATGGGAGCGTCGGCTGCATTGCGCCAACGACTGGTGCTACGCTCAACGTTGCTCGACGATGTGCTCACCGAGAACACGGACGATGAGCGGGCTGCTCGTGCGAGCTCGGCGCCGTCAGTCGCAGGCGAGAGCAATGTGCCAGCGAGCGGTGCTTGGTTCCGTCGCCGCCAGCTCGATGGAGCTTTGAATCGTGTGCCGCAAGACTTTTACATTTACGTGTGGCACATTCTCGAATGGTCGGCCATGGGTCTTGCCGTGTGTGGCAAGAACTTGGCGCGCTCGCCGACTGTAGAGGAGAAGACTCCAGAAGAGTGGAACTTTGCTATTGAGGTATGAATGTGAACGAGCGAGAGCCAGCGTGAGAACGAACCAACCATTGACGCTGAGAGACGATGGAATAGGTCGAATCGTTGCTTGATGCGGTTCCGTCTCCTGCCGAGCGATCGGCCGCCGTGTCGTGCCTGATGAACATTCGTGACTTTATCATTCGTGACGAGAGTAAGCGCGAGCGCCGACAGCAGGCCGACTATATTCGCATCGACCAACTGATCCATGATGCCGTGCATTCGTTCTGGCGCTCGTTGAGCAGCCCTTCGTCTTCGGCGTCATCGCTGTCGTCGGTAGCAACGCCAGCATCAGTATCGGTCTCGGCGACCGCTCCAGCGGGGTCTGCAGTCTCACCCACGACCTCCATCTCGGCAACGGCCTCCGGCACGGTGTCGGCCTCGACATCACCGAACGCCTCGGCGACGACTTCGCCGCAAGCGTTTGACTTTGAATCAGCCAAGCAAGTGTTCCTGGACCAGCCGAACACTGTGCTCGATCATTATTTGCACCATGCCATCGTGCGTATGTTGGCGTAAGAGTCGCAACTTACTATGTTGCCCATTTCTCTTTCTCTCTCTCTCTTTCTCTTTGCCTCTCGCGTATTCAATCAATCAATCAATCAATCAATCAATCAATCAATCAATCAATCAATCAATCAATCAATCAATCAATCAATCAATCAATCAATCAATCAATCAATCAATCAATCAATCAATCATTCAAAGAGGGTTTGTACAAGATGGGGTTACTTTACTGTTGCTACAAAACCACACCACACACACCACATATGCGAAAAAGACAAGGGATGCTTGCGCCTTGTGTCTGGGCGGCAACTTAGGTCTTGCGGAACTCGTTGAGCACCGGATAAATGTTCTCGAATGCGTCGTAGATCTCATCTCGAACCTGAACCACCACCACCACGACGATATCGGCTCGTATGTGAGAATCACACGCTGCAGTTGAAGCAAACGGGATGAATGATGGTTGATACCTTGGCGCCAGTTAGCACGATCTTGCCAGACACGAAGATCAAGAGTACGATCTTTGGCGACACCATGCGATAGATCAGACCAGGAAACAACTCTGGCTCATACTACAATAACAAGAACGAGGGCGAGAGCGAGTCAGTGAGGGAATGAGTGAATGCGTGATGCAATATGCGCATCGGTCGCTGCAAGATGAAAGATGCCGTACGCTCGAAAAGTTGCTGTGCGAGAATGTGAGGCCTTCGAGACGGATGGCGAACTTGACGTCGCACGAAGCGACAATGTTCTGGATCTTAAAGTCCATGAACTTGGCCGGGAAGCCGAGCTTCTGGATGATGCGGGCGTACTTGCGCGCTGCCAGGCGCGAGAGCTCCTCGTCCTTGGCACCGGTGCACACCATCTTACCCGACGCAAAGATGAGCGCCGTCGTCTTGGGCTCGCGAATACGCATGATGACGGCCGCGAAACGCTGTGGTCGTCGAGGCACCGCGTTCCCACAGAGAGAGAGAGGCGCTGGTGAGCTAGTGCATCACACATACGACACCATCTCGTCGCGCCACGCCCCGCGCAAGCATCGGTCTCATAACAGAGCAACGGCAGCAGGCGGTGCTCGTTACCTTGGGGTTGTATTCGGCGTTACGGGCATGCAGGGCAATGTTCTTCAGATCGAGCCTGCAGCCGAGGTTGACGGTCGACACGACGTTCCTGTGATTGCGCGCCATCGCGGTGAGTGCCACTCAGAAGAAGAAGAACGAGCGAGCGGTCGAGAATGTGGCCATACTGTAGCGTGGGGATGATGCCAGACGGGTGCTTCGTGCGATCGATGTCATCCTCGACTGGCGCCGGGGGAGCGACGGGGAGCGGCGTGATGGCCGCCGTGGGAGGAGGCGGCGGATTGAGCGCGGAAGCCGTCGGGAGAACAGACGCTCCAGTCGTGAGAGGCTGCGCCATCTAGGATATGATTGAGGGGCACGAGAAGGAGGCGGTGTGGGAGGGTCTATGTAGGAGGCGTGGGTGTTCTGAGTTGGTTGGTGGGTTGGTTGGTTGGTTGGTTGGGAGGTGCTCGTGTCGAGGGTTTGTCGTTGGTGTTGTAGCTGATCTCGCGCGATACGAAAGCAGAAGTCGTCGTAATAATAATAATGACGACGATGATGATGGTGGTGGTGCTTATGATAACAGTGATGGCGTGGTGGCGACGAATACGGATAGATAGATGGCGAGATGGATGGATATCTAAGACGGTGTGTGGCGGCTGCGAGGCGGTAGGGACTATAGAGGCGCGGTGGACGGTGGCGCGGCAGCAGAGAGGCAGAGGAGGCGCAGAGGAGGCGAAGCAGCAGCGGCAAAGCAAAGGGGAAAGGAGAGCTTAGCGGCCAAGCTGCCTATTTATGTTGCAGCGGCGAGGGTGCGCGGAATTATGGGATACAGGCCTCCGCCACGCGGACGCAGACTTTGTTGTTTTGCTTCGGGAGAGAGAGCCAGCAACACAGGGCGGCAGCAAGGCAACGAGAGCGAGCTAGGCGTCGGTAGCAAGCTGGGCGTCGGCTAGGATCATGAGCTACTCGAGTAGGATGGATGGCATTCGACGTGGGGAGGGATCATGGAGGAGACAGCACAATCATCTGTGCCGAGCTTCCATGTGTTGGTCTAGTTGTTGTTGTGTGGTTACTTGTGCCTGTGCATCGAATCAATCAACAATCATTCGACAATAATCAGCCAAGTGATCATTCCATCAACTCCCCAACCACGAGCGCTCAAAAGTACACTGTGCACCACGAAATTAAGCCGCACACCAAAGCATACGCACCTTGCAGATCGAGCACTGCAACGTGAGGGCCTTCTCGGCAGCGCCCCTCTGCGAGGTGGGCTTCTTCGACTTGGCCATTTTCTCTGCTCGGGCAGAATCTCAGTGAGTGCCACCATGCGCGCCCGAGGCATCAAACACAACAGCACCGACAGCAACGAGCAAGGGTGCGGTACGGTACCCGCGCGCTTCTGCTGCGCCTGGATCTTCTGCTGTCCACGAGTCATTTTCTCGGCCACAAAGGTTGTAGTCGTCGGCTCAGAGATGAGATGGGGATGGGGAGGAGCTAGTGGTAATGAGTGAACAACCAAGTCCACAGATACGAGCGAGGCGCACGCACAAGAGCGACACGAAGCAACGATGCTGTTGTGGATCGAGAGATCGACGAAG
>Ga0209915_1004007_pt1 | contig 11388 bp, 5 predicted proteins | sample ThiBiot_750_plan_FD_183952 | JGI IMG/M metagenome (GOLD analysis project Ga0209915, IMG submission 183952) | Wastewater bioreactor microbial communities from Cape Town, South Africa - Thiocy_cont_750_plan (SPAdes) | ecosystem: Engineered > Bioreactor > Thiocyanate-remediating > Anaerobic-Aerobic ... | reverse complement strand
CCTCGCTCAACTCGATGGCCTTGAGTGACCACAGCACGCTGATGCTCTCGAGGCCTTGCTTGTGCTTGCTGCGCCGCCGAATGCCTGCCGTATCGACCAGTGTCATGGGGTGCTTGCCACGCCATAGCACGTATTGATCGACTGGATCCGAGGTCGTGCCAGCGATCGGCGACACGACCGAGCGGCCCTCACCAGCCACCGCGTTCAGGAGCGACGATTTGCCGACATTCGGTCGACCGACGATCGCGATCCTTGGCGCTTGCGTCGGATCGGCCGAGAGCTGATCCACAGGCTCGCGGAGCTCGGCTTCGACTTGGTGTACCAGCTCAGCATCGCTCTTGATAGCGTCATCGTCATCATCGTCGTCGTCTGCTGCATTAGCATCGTCATCCTCATCGAGGGAATCGGTCTCGCTCTCAACGTCATCATTGACTGGAACCACTCCATCTTTGAACAGGCCACACTGTTGTATCGCCATTGCCAGCGTATGGAAGCAACCTGTGTGCGGCGGAGCACTGAGTGAGGAGACTGCCAGAGCGGCAGTGCCGCAGCGTGGCCGTACCGTCGTTGTGCGCAGCCGAGATCGGCACCTGCGTCGGAAAGCCGAGCCGTCTGAACTCGGCCACGTGCTCGGCGCGCTTCTCGTTGTCGACCTTGTTGACGACCAACACCGTGCGCTCCAACAGCGGCTTCGAGTGCGGCTTGGCGATCTCGACCAGCGTGCCGAACATGTCGCGCTTCTCGGCCTGATTGGCGCTCGAGCGAGAGCGATCGAGCTTGCGCAGCCATGCCACGATCTCGCGATCCTTGTCGGTCACACCTGCGTGCACGCACACGCGTATCGGATAAGCGCTCATGCTCACTCACACGCAGACGTGATCGTACCAGCAACGACGTCGGTCAAGAACAGTACGGCGTCGGCTTCACGGACCGCGAGCTCGGTCTGCTTCTGGATGCGAGACGACAGTGGCGCTCCGCTGGCGACGTGCGTGTCGCCCTTGCTGGCCACGCTCTGCGTCTCCTCTTGGACCGACGCTGCAATGCCGCCAGTATCGACCAACTACACGTCAGCCGCCAAAACATCGATCGCGATCAGCAGGCACCACAACCGAATGCGTTGATGCTGCCTGCCTGCTGCCTGCCTGCCTCGTACGAGAACGGGGATCGTGCAGGTCTTGAGAGGAAAGTACGTCATGCCGTAGACGCGGTCGCGCGTCGTGCCTGGAGTCGGGGTCACGAGCGACTGCACGACCTTGGTGCCGCGTCGTCGATTGGTGCCGCGCATGCGAGTGCCATCGCGCGTCAGCTGGTTGAACAGCGTCGACTTGCCGACGTTCGGGCGGCCGATGATGGCGACCACCGGCACGATGGTCGACATCGACTCGACCGGCGGTGGCGGTTTGGGCTTGCGGGTCGGTTTCGGAGCCTCGACGGCGGCCTTGGCGCCCGATCGAGGAGCTCGTGCCCTCGACGGCGAAGGCGACTGCTGCTTGGTGCTCGCGCGAGAGCGAGCGCCGTCGGCGTGGGCGCTGCTGTTCTTTGTGGCGACGCGACCCGGACGGACCCTCGAGCCGACCGATACCGACGAGGTGCTCATTGAGGCAACATTCGAAGGCAGGATCGGAGCTCGAGGAGCGAGAAGTAGCCATCGAGCGAGGGGCGCGACACGAGCGGTGCGCGCGAGAGGCGCAGCCATCGCGTACGCACTCGCCAGTCGCCACATGGCTCACACACACACAGTTCCACGATGCGACCACGAAAGTTCCCAACCTGTTTATCGCGGCAGCGAGTGTTGTATCGAGCTCTCTTGGATGTGTGTGGATGTGTGGATGTGTATTGATTGATAGAGAGCGAGCGATTGAGACGCGCAGGCAGCGGTAGTAGCAACAACAGTAGCGCGCGATCAATCGATCGATCGACCTTGTTGCTTGGTGCTCTCGTGGCTCGCGCACGCCGTCACTCACATACAACACAACAACTCCAGCCAGCTAGCTAGCTATCTCAACACCAACTCAACCCAACCTACCTATCCAGCCTATCGTGTTCTGAGTCTATTTATCGCGAACGTGTTGAGTTCCATATCGAACCGCGAGCGACCGCGGTGGTCGATATGGAGCGACAAGCGAACACCGCCAACTACGCCGCGCACGCTCATGTAGGCAGCACGACGACCGCTGCCGCCAATGCCGCTGCTGTCGCAGGTGGCGGTATTGGTGCTGGTGGTGCTGGTGGTGCTGGCGCTGTTGGTGCGGCCAGCACCAACGAGGTGCTGCAGTGGATCGATGCAGCGCTGCGGCGGCGCGACGTCACGAGCATCGACTCGGCCACGCCGCTGACGCGCCTCTCGACCATCTCGCGAGCGACGCGCAAGAAGCAAGGCGACGACATGTCGTTCTACGAGGCCGTTGCGCTGCGCGTCAAGGGCGACGGCAGCGAGCGCTACGCACTGCTCGTTCGGACGCAGCTGGCCGAGTTCTTTGCGAGCAACCTGCTGGGCGTGCCGCTGCGCGAGCTCCTGGGCTCGTCGAATGCCCAGTCGTTCCGCGACATTGCCGTTGTCGCTGGCGGCAGCGGAGGCAGCAGTACTGGCGCTACCAATGGCACTACGCACACCGGTGCTTCCAAGCGACCCTCGACTCTATCGCCGAGTGCCAGTATCGCTCAGGGATCGGGTTCCTCGATGCCGACGACAACAACGACGACAGTGACGACAGTGACGACAACGACAACAACAACGACACTGGCAGCGGCATCGGGCTCGAACGCGAGCTCGAGCATCTCTGCACTCTCGGCGCCCATCTCATCGAGCAGCTCGACGAGTGCGCTGCTCCTGGGTTCTGGCACTGCATCGGCGCTTCTGTCCGCCAGCGCCAAGTCCACCAGCGCACTGCCCAGCAGCAGCGGCGGCGGCGGCAGCGGACTCATCCCGAGCGTATCGGCGTCAGCGGCAGTCGCGGCCGCCGCCACCATGTTGCGATCGAGCCAACGAGCGCTGGAACAGAGGCTGCTCGCTGCCGAGCTCCCTCGCAACGCTCTCTCGCGTGAATGGCTCAAGATCTACTCGTCGGTCGCGTGCTCGGCCAAGCGCGACCAGGTGCTGCAGCGACTCGACTTTGTGCAACGCTGCATGGACCACACGCTGCCGAACCCGCCGAACCATCGGCTGGCGCTCTTTGGTGCCGCATACTTGTACAAGATTCGCATCGTCGACATTCGATTGACCGACACACGCGAGCTCGAGTGCCGAGGCATCTTCTCGCCCCTTCAGGTGCCCAGCCTACCGCCGCCGCATCTCGGCTTCTCGACGACATCGCTCTCGTCCTCGGGCAGCTCATTGATCACCAGCTCCGGAGCACCATCGGCAACCTCATCACTTCGAGAGTTCCGCTCCATGACCACGATCGGCAGTGGTGGAAGCTCGAACGTAGCGGTGCTGTCGCCGATCCACTCGCCGCAGCACGACTTGGAGAGCCACCATCCGTCAGGCGGCGGCTTCGTCGAAGGCGATGAAGAGATCATCAATCAGTTTGTGGACATTGGCTCGAGCATCGCAGCACGCAACCCCGAGCCGCTCTACCTGATCAAGCATCAGAACAGTTACACGATCGTAATGCCCGATGCATTTGCCAACTCTCGTCGTGAATGTATGTGCGATTGCTCGTGCTCTTGCTCTTGCTCACTCACTCAACTTCTTTACTTACTTACGGGGACATGTCGCTTTCTCTCTCGGTCTCTTTCTAGCATATTCATTCGAAGACGAACAAGGTCAGCTCTCACGTGATACATCACAATCCTCGAGTGACTCTCCGACACTGGCCGAGATCATGACATGGGGTGTGAGTTCGGTATCGTTGGGTGTCGCGGAACAAGCATGGTGTGTGACGACACTGGAAGCTCTCGGCGTGCGGACGGCCGAGGCACTGGTGGAGCTCGATCTGAACAGCGAGGCAGTGCGCACGGCGTTTGCGCGCCGCTTCAAGGAGCGCAAGTTCCTCAAGGAGGTGATTGCTCCGGTGCGCAATCGGTTGTCGGCACTGCAAGCGAACGACGAAAACCTGCTGCACTTCTTGTCGCAGATTCCGCGCATCGACCGCAACAAGGTGGCACACTTTCAGCGCAAGCTGAATGAGATTGGCATCGATTCATGGAAGGTGCTGAACCACGAGGACGAGGACGAGCTCGAGGAGATCGGACACTGTATCGGCGACATGGATGCGGCGCGGCTCATCTATGCCGAGGTGCGCGAGATGCGCAACTTCTCGGTCTCGAGTCTGGCGAGTGAGCTCAAGGACATTAAGCAAGAGAGCCAGGCCGAGCGCCTGTCGACCAACATCATTGAGCGCAAGATCCAAAAGATCGGTGTCTTGTACGATCGTATGCAGCGTGCACACGAACGACTGAGTGACACGTTCTCGAGCACGGCGCGACAGCAACGCGACCTGCTGGCGATCGAGGCGTTGATCGAGGACACGGAGAACTACTTGAACCAACTCAACGAGTTGCAGCAGCACCTGGTGGCGACGACGTCACCGCGCTCGCCGCCCGAGATCACGCGTCTGCTGCAGGTGCTGATGGTCAACACGCGCTTCCGCATCAACGAGGCGTTGCTGAGCAAGACGCGTGCCATGTTCTCCGACGGCCTGTCGCTCACGGTGTCGTTCGTCGGGCCGACGCACGCCGGCAAGTCGACCACCATCTGCCATCTGTTGGTGCCGGCGAGCTCGCCGTTGCCGCTCATCTCGCAGGGCGGCTTCGACTCGACCACCGACGGCGTGCACGTGTTCGACGCCTCGATCGTCATCAAGCACAGCGGCGGCGCCACGAGCACCGAGGCCATTCGGTTTCTCGATGTCGAGGGCCTGTTTGCAGCTCGCGCTCCGACCGGCTCGGTCGATCGGCTGGTGCTGAACCGCGAGGCCGATGCGCAGCGACGCAAGCTCGTACACCAGCTGCCGCGCGTGTGCTACATGCTCTCGAACGTCGTCGTGTACGTCGACGACGCCAATCCTGCCGTGCATCTCAGCTACATGAACATTGTCAAGTTTGCGCAAAAGGCCGTGCGACACGTACGCAGCGCGTGTCCGCCGTCGCTCGTCATCGTCTTCAACAAGTGCGACAGCGACAGCTACTACGACGTCGACGAGGCGACGCAGCGATACCTGGCGCAGCACGACGCCGACAACCTGTTGGTCAACATGTTCCACCAGGTGCGGTGCGTGTGCATTCCGACCAACCACAAGGAGCCCGACTACGTGCGCTACCTCGAGCAGCTCGAGAAGCTCAAGCAAGAGATCCACACGCTGCTCGAACACCAGCTGAGCCTGCGCGCGCAGTACAACACGCTCTACTCGCGCCGCAAGTGGTGTGACATTGCACGCCTCGTGATCGAGAACCTCGACAACCCCGACTTTGTGCTGACGCAACACGAGGTCGGGCAATTCAGTTCGCTGCACGACAGCACGGGCCTCGTGCACAAGGCACTCGGTTTCTTCAACATGATCTACAATCCCAATCCGCCCGCGAACGCCAAGGGTGTCGTGCCGCGCAACAAGCACTTTAATCAGTGTCTGCTGGCGGCCACCTACTTGCTGGCGGCGCTGGTCGTGATCGACGACTACAACTGGTTGCTCAAGAGTGCCGAGCGTGCTCGCAAGGTGGCTGCCACCGGCACCGGCACTGGCACGCTGATGAGTGCCGCCGCCGCCGGTGCCGCCGGCGTGCGCACCAGCGGCTCGTATGCGTTTCCTCCGGTCGCCTCGTCCGGTTCGGTGGCTGCCGCTGCCGCCGCCAACAACGCCATCACGACCGGCAACAACGGCTCGATCATGCACAGCTTCAGTCGCTTCGGCAGCTTGATTCTCACTGGACCACTCGGCAACGGTGGCGGCGGCATCGGTGGCGGCGGCGGCATCGGTGGTAGCCACATGAGCGCCAGTGTCGGTGGCTTGGCAGCCAGCGCCAGCGATCCATCGCCGACCGACGACGACGGCCTGCTGACCAACCCGATCAACGCCTACACGACCGAGGACGAGCTCACCAACGACCCTCTCGCCAACTACATGTCACAGTTGCCGACGAGCTACACGAGCTCGTCGTCGCTCGTCGACTCTCGTGCGACACTCACCATGTCGTCGCGTGATCTACAACGAGCGGCACTCGTGAACCGCGGCGCCTCGGGCTTCGGCTCGCCGCAAGTGGCGCCCGGCATGCCGGTCACAGCCGCGAGGCAAGCAGTGAGCGTACGGCCGACGATGGCGGCGCAGATTCGGCAACAGCAACAATTGAAGCATGCACGACTCGTGACCATGTTGTACGAGTCGATCATGAACATGTGTCCGTGCGACACGCCACCGGTGGCACGCGATCTCGAGAATCGACCCATCTACTGTACGCAACAACGTAGTGGCCACATTGGCTTCCATCGCAGCGGAGTCGACATGTGGCTTCCGGGTGTCGAGACTGCCTCACCGACGCCCGAGCAGCAGCAACGAGACGCTACTGCCGGCGGTGGCGGCACTCCTGTGTCAGAAGCTCGGCGGCGCTTGGCGGCCCATGCCGAGATCATGTTGGCCAAGGTGCGCCGACGACTCGAGAGCCTGTTCTCGAAGGAGGTGCCATTCCATACATGGCCCGGTGAGTTCGAACCGCCGAGTGGTATCTGTGAGTTGGACGACGTGCTGAAGCACTTTGAAGAGCAGCGCACGGCGCTCGAGAGCTCGCGCCACGACGCGACCTTGTTCTTTCAGATGCTGCTGCAGACCGGTCGCATGGTGCCGAAGGCGTCGCCGGTCTTCACCGACACGTGCTACGTGTGTCATACGAACTTGTGCAGTCGTCGATTGCTGTGGTGCGGCCATCCGTTTTGTGCCTTCTGTGTCTCGCAGCTGGCAACGTGCAACATTCACGACTGCCCGATTTGCGGTCGCGCCTTCGAGCACGTGGTCGAGTTCGAGATCCTGTCGCTCGACGAGAGCCAGCTCGTGAGCAGCAGCCGTGTCAAGAAGCTGCTGCAGAACGCCTACTACCGCGAGCAACTGCAACCCGGCGCTCCGTCGCATGCCATTCGCGTAATCTCGGTGCTGGGTCGCGTGCCGAAGCGGCTGCAAGAGTTTGTACAGCGTCAGGCGACGCGCACCGACGGCGTGCGTGAACGATTGCTGGTGTACCATCCGCTGGCGCCGTTCTTGGCAGCGACGTGTCTCGGCAACGGTGCGTTCTTTGCCAACGGCGGCTCGTACGATAGCCGCAACCAAATGTTCCAAATGTTCGAGCCGTGGCGACGATCGATCGTGTACTCGCACGCACACTCGAACTTTATCATCGTGCACTACAACGTCGACGCCGAGGGCTTCGAGACCATGAACCGCATCAACAACAACACGCTGCTCGACCCGCAGATCGTGGCCGCATGCTCGTCGCATGCGATCGTCATACTCGACGAGTCGCTAGTGCGACCGGCGCTCATCAACAAGGCCTACTGTTGCTTCGCCGACAATGCGCTGCTCGAGAACCTGCACCAGCACGTCGGTGACCAGGACAAGGCCTTGGTGCAGTACCTGCTGCAGCTCGGCGAGCGTCTCGAGCGCTCGATCCAGGAGCCGACGACGCATCTCTCGTGGACCGTGCTCATGTCGCGCATCACCGAGGTGCACATTGATCCGGCCGTACCACTGAACGCACTCGGCACCATTCGTTCGATGCTGCGCTTGCTGAGCGCCACGACGATCGCCATGCCCAAGAACTACCGCATGCCGGTGTTGAACTTTACGACGCGCCAGATGCTCGTCATACTCTACAACGACATGTGCGTGCGCACCGTGACCGGCATTCGGTCGTTCCGCAGCGGCTCGACCGGTGCCTACATTGAGCCGGGCTACATTCAGAACATGCTCTCGAGCCTCTTCACGCTCGTGTGCCACAAGGCCGTCGAGGCTCTCGATGCGCGGCCGATCTACCTGCCGGCCGAGTTCGAGGACGCGTGGAAGAAGTACACGAGCGAGTGGGTCGGCTGGATGGACCGCCACTTTCCGGTCTTCCAACACGTGTGGGCCGACGAGCTGCACGCCCACTACCTGCCGAACCTGGCGTTCCTCAGCAATCTGCTGATGCTACGCCACGAGCTGCCGACCAACTACCACCATGCGCTGTTCAACGAGCTCCTCGGACACGAGCCATCGAACCGCTGCTCGGTGTGCATGGCGGCCGGTCGTGGTCTTGACGTGTCGCCCATGTGCCGGCACGCCATTTGCATGGACTGCTCGAGTGCGATCGCCGAGGCCGAGGCGAGCATCGAGCGCAACACCGAGGTGCGACAGACGCTGCCACCGAGCGAGATCGACCGACAGGGCATCCTCGCGTGCAAGCTCTTCTTTTGCTGCCCAGTGTGCGATCGGCTCGATCCGACGCGAGTCAGCCGCTACCTCAAGAACAACTTTGTGCAGGAGCGTCCGGTGCCGTCGCGCATCATCGAGCCCATCATGCGTCTGATCCAACTCGGCCAAGAGGACATTCACACGTCGATCGCGCCCTCGGACCTCAGCATCGACCGCAGTTGCACCGACGACTCGGGCACCATGCCCTCCAAGTGGAGCGTCAAGGGCGAGCTGCACGGCGAGGACGTGACGCTCAAGCGCGTCAACATCACGTCGGCCGACGAGTTGGTGGCCTTCCGTCGCGAGGTCGCCATTTTGTCGCTGATCGATCACGAGAAGATCGTACCGATCAAGGGCGTGTGCATGCTCGAGTCCACGATACCGTTCGCCAACTCGGGCTTCAACAACATGGCACCCAATAATCCGCACCAGCCGCACCTCGTGCACTACCTCGCTGCTACTGCGGCTTCCGACTCGGTCTCGTCCTATCCCATGAGCGACTCGGCACTCGATGTGCATCGAGAGCAGCAGCATCACCACTTTGGCAGCGAAGCTGAACTACGCACCACGGTGCACGCCGATGTGCCGGTCGCCAAGGTCGCCTACGTCGTGACGCCCTTCTTTCCCAAGACGCTCTTTCACGTCATCTTCAACAACGACATGTTGCTCTCGTGGCAGCAGGCTCTGCGGTACCTGCGTGACGTTGCAGAGGGCCTGCACTTTCTGCACAACTCGTACATTGCACATCGCAACATCAAGCCATCGAACATTGTCATTCGCGAGCGTGGCTCTTCGTCGTTCGCCATGTTGACCGACATGAGCATTGCTCGTCCGGTGGCACAACAATTCAACAAGACGATTGTTCGACGAACGTCCTTCTATGCTGCGCCTGGTATGTACTTTGCTTCTTCTTCTTCTTCTTCGTCGTCTAGTGTAACACATACGAAGGGTGTATTGATGGTTTTCGGAATGGCGTCGGCATATCAGAATTGAGCAGTAGTGTCAAACATGGAGCTCCGTGTGATATCTATTCGTTCGGTGTCGTGACCAAGGTCTTGATGCTCAAGGTCTTTAATGATTGCTTCGTGGCGTTGGATCCGAACCCACTCGAGACTCGCCTGCCCGAGAGCTGTCCCAGCACGATCGACACGTTCGTGCGCTGCTGCACCGACCGCGATCCCAGCAAGCGTCTCTCGATACGTGACGTGATCAAGTTCCTCAACAGCTGCCTCAAGCGTGCCGAGACGGACGAGTTGCAATCGCGTGAGCCGCTCATGATCCAGGTCGATCTCGAGCCCGACTACCTGGCGGCGATCTTGGCACGCGCCGACGATGAAGACTTTGTGCGCTCGGAGCTGCTTCGTCGGCTGCAGGCGCGCGGCGACTCACTCGGCGAGACGACGCGCTTCTTTATCAGCGAGTTTCGCTCCAAGTACGCCGAGCCCTCTCGCTCGAGCGAGATCGTGCCGCTGCTGCTGCAGGACGTCAACGGCTTCCTGGATCAAGTGCGCAAGGTGCTGAAGCGCAAGCGTGCGCTGCGCGAGTTGAGCTTCTGGCTGCGCGAGACCTTTGAGAACTATGTGTTCGAATCGATCCACGACGTGCTGTTCCCGTGCCTCGTGGCGGCGCAGGTCAGCATCAACACGCCGCTGCGCACGCAGGTGCAGGCGCTGCAGTCGATCTCGCTCGCCGATCTCAATCCCAAGCCCGAGGCGCTGGCACCCGGCGAGCAGGCGTACGAGCCGGCGATCCAGACGCTGCAGGAGATTACGACGTCGACCACGCCACGGCGCAAGGTGCAGGCGCTGCAACGAGCCTTCGAGCAGGTGTCGAGCGTGATACTCGAGCACTCGACCGGCGACATTGGCGCCGACGAGCTCAAGACCGTCTACCGCTACATTCTCATCAAGGCGCAGATTCCCAACCTCCACTCGCAGCTCTTCTACATGGAGGAGTTCACCAAGGGCGGCGACACCGACGACGAGCTCAAGTACAAGTCGAGCCTCTGCGACCTCGAGGCCTTTACGCAGTACGCACGAGACCACCTCGTGACCGACTCGCGCCTCGTGCCAGCCGGCAACATTGAGCGCGAGCTCATCGAACACATGCGCGAGCAGTCGAAGGCGAACGTCGCGCAGTTGTGCTCGATCCTCAAGCATCTCACGAGCCATCTGACGCAGCACCCCGATTCACGAACGACCGAGCTGCCGGCCGACATGCAACCGCATGAACCCGACCTCAAGTGGCTCCTACCGGCCTTGGAGGTCTTGGGCCTGCATCTCGAGCAACGCCTCTTGGCGGTAGTCGAGGTCTATCCACGCTTCTTGTACAATCGCGTCTTGGTATGTATGCAGGAGACCTTGATGCAATCATCGAGACGCTAGCCAGCCAGCCAGCGCAATGTCACATCATCCTCTCCTGCCCTCTTGTTGTACTGATAAATTCGAGTCATCCAATTGCGAGACATGTATAACACGAGTGCCATACGGTATTGTAACGGAACTCGTTACTTACAAGGATTGTAGCAACTGAATCAATCGGTCCGGAAGACCTGGATGTAGTTGATGGCCTCCCGAGAATGCCATGAACTCGACACTGTATCCAGCCAGTCATCCAGTAGCGAGCGTGTCAGTCTAGTGTCAGTCAGTCACGGAGAGCGAATGAGGCCAACCATGGACGTACTCTAAGCCACAATCGCTCAGTATCTGGCGAACGTGCTCACCGACTTGGAACGGCAGCACGGGGTCGCTACGACCATGCGAGATGATGGCCTTCAAACCAGCGCGGTCTTTGAGCGCACACACGCACAGTTCGCATCCCGATCGGTCAGTGGCTGGCGCATATGCATCTCGAGCTTGCGAGAGAGTGTGCTCAATGTCACACGTACTGGTACCAACGGTGCGCCACTGTGGCTCACATACGGGAGCCGGCGAGATGGCCACCAAGGCCGCTGGCGACACTGGTGCGTGGAGCGCCACGTCGACCGCCAACATGCCGCCCTGCGAGAAGCCAGCAA
>Ga0209915_1004004_pt1 | contig 11391 bp, 7 predicted proteins | sample ThiBiot_750_plan_FD_183952 | JGI IMG/M metagenome (GOLD analysis project Ga0209915, IMG submission 183952) | Wastewater bioreactor microbial communities from Cape Town, South Africa - Thiocy_cont_750_plan (SPAdes) | ecosystem: Engineered > Bioreactor > Thiocyanate-remediating > Anaerobic-Aerobic ... | reverse complement strand
TAGAGCTGGCCTTGTTTCTGAGGAATCTTGCATATCAACAAGCAGTCGTTGAACAAAAAGCCGTAACGAGCTACACCAAGGACTCGTAGTGGGCCTTCAAGAATGAACTGTCGCGTGTGATCGACAATCTCAAAGTTCTGTGGTACGACCATAGGAGCAGCAGCAGCACGTCAGTGTCAACCAGGTCAAAGCAAGATAGATTGATTCGCGCCGCCAGCGCACCTCAGTGTTTTCGAATTTGCTCGAGACTTCGAGTAGTCGGGCGACATTCTCGACCTTACGCACACGCTCGTTGACTTGGTCGACGATTGTCACGATCTTTTGATAGGCGTTGGTCAAGTCAACAAAGTCGCCATGCTCCTGGCCCGTGTATTTCATCAATTCCTGCATACGGAGAAGTAGAAGAGTCGATGAGCATACAGCTGCTACTGTTGTGGTCGCCAAGGTGCAGAGACGTACTCGCAGCAAGAGCGGGTATTTACACAAGCGCTGCAACGGCTTGATGAGAAAGCTCTCAAAGTCAAGTTTGCGGCACTGCGGTGCCCAGAAGCACTTTTTGAGGAACGACTCAAGTGGCGCATTCTCGGCCGTGTACTCTTGGAGCCGTGCACGAATGTTGGGCTGATTGCTGCAGTACACGGCATAAAACTTGAGCATGTCTCCCTGTGCACGAGCGCCAGCAAGCAGTCAGCATCCACCCACAGCCACCTCGTAGAGTAGAGTGTCGACTCACCTGCTCGAGGAACACACGGCCCGTGCTCTCGAGGGCATTATCTTGTTCCAGCAACTGCAGGAGTTTGGCATTCACGGGTACGAGTGCTTCGATGTTCGAAAAGATGGCCGTGATTTGCTCCTTACTCAGGAGCTCGCGCTTGCGAATTGGCGTGAGGAATACCTACGTGTGACCGATAACCGATATGGAGAGAGAGAGAGAGAGAGAGAGAGAGAGCAAGCGAGCGAGCAGATGCAAGCGGGGGTGGTGAGGAACGACGCGGCGGGTACAGAGTCGGCAGCTGGTACAGGCGATGGATATGAGGCCCGACATACAGTAATGACGGTATTGAGGTCGCGCACGTAGAGGCGCTCCGACTCGAGTATCTCGGTGAAGATCTCGCGTCGCTTCTCGGTATCGGTGACCGAGAACGGCGCCTCAGAACGATCCTTGGTACCGCGGCGGCGGCGTGAGCGGCGTGACGGCGTGCCGGGCGACTCTTGCACCGATGCATCGGCTATCGATGGCACGGCGAGCTGCGTCGCAAGCGTAGGCACGTGGCGCCGCTCGTCGGCCGACGTCGGGTTGCTGCTGTCGGCGTCAGTGTCGGTGTCGGTCGCGGTGCCGTCCTCGAAGAGTGCCGGGCGCGCAGTTGGCGTGGCGGCCGATGAGCTGGTCGGCGAGCTCTCAGTGCCGTTCCACGCGAGGTTCGACAGGCTGTCCTCGGAGCGAGACTTGTGGATGGAGCGGCGCGCGGCCTTCGAGTCGGCCTCGCTCATCGGCACTACGTCCTCGATCGCCTGGAACCGCAGCCCTGCAACGAACGCCGACCCCGGTCCGGCGGTGCCGGCGCCTGCCGGCGGGCTGCTAGGTGATGGCGCATCGCCAGCGCCATCACTCGGCTGCGAGGTCGATGAAGGCGAGGTCGCAGTCCAGGCAGCCGGTGCGCCTTGCTCTCCCTCGCTGGCGCCGCAGAGCGGGTCGGTATCGTCTGCCGGCAGCTCGAGCACCGATGCATCAGATTCCATCGATGACTCATGAAGGTTGAGAGATTGAGTTTGTGCCTGCGTCTGCGCTTCCGCCTGCGTCTGCGATTGAGATTGAGCTTGGGACAGGGCTTGAGATTGAGCTTGGGCTTGAGACAGGACCTGAGCGTCGTCGGGCTCCTGGGTCGCCGGCAACTCCAGCACCTCGAACGATGGCCGGAACATCGACAGCGTCATGCCACCGGCACCACCAACGCCACCGATATGCTGCTCGGAGCCTGAGCGGCTGATGGACACCAAGGTCTTCTGGCGGCTAAGGGTCGGGCCGCCGACGGCGCCGCGAGAGGCAGCGCGCGCGGCGCCGGCCGATGGCGACGGCGACCTCGGCGCCGCACCGACCTCGGCCCCTCGCATCGCCAACGCCGCCAGCTCCACATGCCGCTGCTGCACGTCATCGGGCAGCGGCTCGAGGCCATCGGCGTCGTCTTCGTCGGGTTCAGCCGGTTGGGACTGCTCGGCAGCATCGCCGTCGCGGGGCTCGCCGGTCGCAGCCGCAGCAGAAGCAGAAGAGCGACGCGATGCGGCGTCGTCGGTGTCAGGACTCTCGCTCGCCGACAAGGTGCCGTCGAGGGCCAGGTCGAGCAAGGCGTTCAAAGAAGCAGACGACGACGACGCCGTGCGTTGGTGGGCCATCGCCGATCGACGCCACGAGATGGGGGCGGGCCGGCAGCGATGCAGCAGCGGCGACGCGACGACAAGAAGCAGCGGCGGCAGCAGCCGACGAGGAGGAGCAACAGCAGCAGCACGAAGAGGAGGAAGAGGAGGAAGAGCTCAGCGGCAGATCGACATCCTCATCATCCTCATCATCCTCGTCGTGCGCTCGCTCTCGCTCTCGCTCCAACGATAGCAATCGTAGTATCGGCGCCATTGTGAGATGCCCCATGGCTGACACGTCCACTGGTGAGGCTTGCGTGCCTCGCGTGCTGACCACCGCCGCCGCCGCCGAGGCGCACACCAGCCCCACGCGCTCTCGCCTGTCGCTTGGCGTGCAGCGTCGCTCAGCCGTGACACCGACACCTGCCTCGGTGCCTGCCTCGATGCCTGCCTCGATGCACGACGACGCACCGTCTGCCGATGCCTCACGTGCCTTGCCACCTAGTACCAACAATCCAACGACCGCTCCTTCGCGCCGCAAGCGAGCGAGCGCGTGGTTTGGGCGCGATGACGCGGCACTCGCGCAGCAGCAGCACGAACAACAGCAGCAGCCACCTCCTCCATCCGGCAGTGCTCTCGAGCAGATGCCGGCTGATATGCAGGCCACCTTGGCGTTAGTCAACTCGGCGCTGAGCTCTCTCGGCGCGCAAGCCATCACGAGTGAGGAGGCGGCGCTGCTGGTGCGAACGTTCGGCAGCGCGACCTCGCTCTCGACCTCTGGCGACTCGCTGCAACGCTCTCGGCAGCGCGCTCGCGCGAGAGCCGCAACGCGCAAGCTGCCGCGATTCACGAAGCAGGAGCTGACGCAAGCCGAGGCCCCTGCACCAAGCATCGCCGTCGAACAGCTCGCTCCCGCACCAAGCAACGCTACTGCTACTGATGTCACTGCTGCAGCTGGCACGATTACTGCTGCCGTTGCTTCACCGAGCGAACCTTGCCAAGAGACGACCCAGGCGCGCGAAGCGACTCCAGCGGTGGCGCAACCGACGAGCAGCGTGTTGCTGCGCGTGGCAAGCGCCTCATCACGCGACCAAGTGCGACGTCGCAGCAAGCGCATCGAAACCGCTGGCGGTGCTCTCAGCGCAGCACCGAACGCAGCACCGACGCCGCAGCCCTCTCCTGTGGCCGCCGAGGCAGCGAGCTCCCCGGTCGCCATTACGCAGCGCACCGCAAGCAAGTCTTCCTCATCGGCTCGGCGTGCGACCGAGCGCCGCCAGCTGATTCCCAATGTCAACGAGCAGCACGAGCTCCTGGCGTTCGAGACACGTCGCGCGAGGCTTGCGGCTCTCGTTCCGCGCACGCAGCTGGCTCTCTTCAACGACCCGACGCCGCTTGAGCAAGAGATCGAGCTGTTACGCAACGCGCTCTCTCGTACGTTGCAGCAAGTCGAGGCGCTCGAAGCGCACGCAGCTGCCAAGCAACGTGCATTCAAAGCACGCGTGTCCGACGCCGAGAAGCGCTACTTGGGCTCGTTGGACGACAACCTCGAGCTGATACGCGAGCTGAAGCTGATCTCGGGCCTCGTGAGTGAGTTGCGTGGGCGGTTGGCACACGGAGACGAGCAACTCCAGGCTCAAAGCTCGCGCGCTGACAAGGCCGAGCGAGAGCTACTGGAGCTCCAAGCGACCTTCGATGCGAGGAGCGGCGAAACCGAGCGCCAGCTTGCAGCGCTTCAAGTGGCGACTGCGCAGGCGAACGAACGCGCCGAATCGTATCGACTCTCGATCGAGGAGCTCGATCGTATCAACAAGTCGCATATCGAATCACTGGCGCAACAACTCGACGTGCATGTGCAAGCGGCTGCCAGCGACCAAGCATCGATCGCTCGGCTGGAGCAACGAAACGCCGAGCTCGTGGCTGAAGTGGCGCAGCTCAAGCTCGCCGAACAACTGCGCATACTCAGGGAACAAAAGCAGCAACAACAGCAACAGGCACCGCCACAGCCAGCGCCCGAGCTCGTCGAAACCGAATCGAATCGAGGAGCGTCAACAAGCGAGCAACAACAGCAGATGATCGAGCAAATGAGCGATCGAACGCAGCAACTCGAGAGCCAACTCGGTCAGCTTGAAGAAGCCCATCGGCAAGCGATGCAACAACTCAAGGAGAGTAACAGCAGGGTGCTGCGCCTCGAGGGTCAGCTGATTCTCGTACGCTCGGAAGGTGGTAACAAGGACATTGCGCTCTCTCGGGCACAGCAGCGCATCGCCTCTCTCGAGAGCAGCACCGAGACGTTGCAGGCATCGGTAGTGACGCTCACGAGCGATCTGGAGCACGCTCGCTCCGAGAGTATCGCTCGACAACAAGCCTTGGAGCACGCTCGGCGAGAGAATGGCGAGCTACGGCTCGCTCTCGAGCAAGAGCGTGAGCGTTGCGACTCGCAACAGCGCGATCACGAGCATCAAGTGCGCCAACTTGATGAGCACATACAACAACTCGAGAGCCGAGTGGCGCACGAGGCCGACAAGACTCGAAACGACACTGCCGCAGCTCAGCACCGAATCGGTCAACTCGAACAGCTCGCCTCGAGTACATCCAAGCACTTGCATCACGCCCAGCAAGATCTCCTTCAGTCGCAAGAAGAGTGCTCGCGAGTACACCAAGAAATGGCTGATTTGCAACGACGCTTATCGCTCGCACAACACGAGCTCTCTCGATTGCAACAAGCCAGCAGTGTTCTTGCGCCATGCGACGAATCTCGGCTCGATGAAGCGGAAGCTCGAATCGTAACGCCCACGTGTGACACAACCACTGCGACACATGATGATGAGCCTCCGGCTGTACCGGTGGTCGTCACCTCATCAAACAACTCGGATCTTGTCGACATCACCTCTGTTACGACTTCTTGGTTGCCTCCACCTCCACCACCAGTAGCAGCACCAAGTATTGTCATCGTACCCGAGATGCCGATCGAGACTGCGCTCCCGCGTGACTGCTCGCCCGACGCGCCAACCGACTCTCCGAAACTACCATCGCCGCCTTCTCCAGCACCTCCACCAGCACCTCCAACAACAGCTCCACCCCCTCCACCAGCACCCCCAACAACACAACCTGCTCCGTTGGATCCGCCAGCAGGCTCGCTTGTCTCCCTGCTTTCTCGCATTCGTGAGGGCGTAACGCTGCGTCATCAGGTAACGTCGTTCGCAATTTCCTATTGGTTGGTCGATCGGGTGGACCCAACACTCACCACATCCCTCTGCTGTCTGCAGCCAACTTCCGTTACCAAGGAACCAAAAGCTCCATCACTTGACGATCAGAGTATTCTGACCATAATAGCTCAAGCGCTCATTCGTCGACGCGCCAGGATCACAATGCATGACGACGACGATGATGAGAGCGATGATCAAGAGGACTCGGCCTTTGATGATGCCGACGAGGATGACGAAGCGGTCGGCATCATCGACGACGACGACGATGGCTTGGAGGAGTACGATGACGGCAACGACGAGGACGAACTCTATCTTGAGGACGACGGCGACGAGCTCGACTATGACGACGGCGAGCTGAGCAACCACGACGCGCGCCCCACTGTACATAGCTAGCTGAAATAGTTGTACCAATATGTCGCTGATATGAATGTACCATGCAACTGCAACGTGAATACCAGATGCAATCTACTGTATTGTGATGGAAGGGATATGAACAGAGAGATGTGATGCGTGACGCTCAAAGATCGATTCGAGCTGCCCCCGGGCTGCTGCCGAACGCAAAGTAGCCCAAGGCCACCAGCACCACCACGACCAGCGCCAACCAGAAGAGCGCGATTCCCGGGCGAAAGACGTAGAGCTTCAGCGCCTCGGACTCGATCGACGCCGTAATCGTGAGCAAGACCTTGACCTGCAACGGCGGCCAGTACTCTCCCGGTCCGTAGAAGAGCCACTGTTCACCAGGAACGCGAACGCGTGCCGAGTTGTCGTGACCGTTACCGATCTCGTCGCGGAAGCCTTCGCGAGCTTGCAGTAGGAGCGCTTGGTTCGCTGGTAGCACATAGACGTTCTGGATCTGTCCGTCTGTTGACGATGAGCAACGTTAGAGAAGTGGTGTGTACTGCGAGTATGCTTGTGTGCGCGCTCGCTCGCTCGCTCGCGCGTGTGTGGTCGCACGACGTACGCAGTTGCTCGTATGGCGGCTGCAAGAAGAAGTTACACGGTCCGCGGCGCGTCTCAAAGGTGCCGAGCTGGTGGTGGCCTTCGGCATCGATCGGGTTGGCGACCACGCAGAACTGGCGCGAGGTCAGCGTCACGAGCTCCTCGACGCCGACAATCTCCTCGTAGACGTCGATAATGTGCCACTTGGCCTGGCGGTTGGTGACCAGCCAGTGGTCGCCGGCCTGGTGCGGCGTGCCGTAGATGTCGGTAAAGTTGGCGGTGGCGCGCAGGTGCAGCGCCTGTTGCTCGGAGAGCACGACGCGGTTCAGCAGCTCGAGCACGGTCTCGTTGACTGACGCGAGGTAGGCGCCTTCGAGGCGCATCAGCCACACCTCGCCCGTGCGGCGCGGTTGGTCGTACGCCTTGTCGCGGCAGTCGCGCTTGGCCTGCAGCTTGAGCGCCTGGCCCGGTCGCACGACGCGCGCCTCGATGCGCTCGACGACGCTGACGTCGACGCGCGGCATGTACGTCACCGGGCCGGTGATCAGCCACTCCTCGCCGGCCTGACGCGACTCGCCGTCCACGACAATGTCGCGCTCGGCACGCAGCAGCAGCGCCGCGTTGTCGGGCACCACGGTAAGCGGCGTCATCTTGCCCACGAGCCGCTCGCCAGGATACAGCGGGAACGGCTCCTGCTCGAAACGATACTCGCGGTCGCCGTGTCTATGAGAGCACACGCCGGTGCGTCAGTACCACGTGGACCGACACCATACACACCGCGTCGTCGCCGGCGGCACGTACTTGAGCTTGGCCTGGCCAAAGTTATCGAGAACCACGGCGCCATCGTGGTCGCGCACCACCGGATGTTCGATGAGGCAGTAGTGGCGTGGCGGAACCACCACCATGGCCTCGGGCCCAAAGATCACGCGCTGGTGGTCGAGGCACGTGTAGGTCTGCGGCCCGACCACCAAGCGCGTCACGTTCTGGTTCAGGTCCTGCAGATGCAGGTACGACTGCGGCGGAATCTTGATGACATAGTCGTGCGGCATCGGGTACGAGCGAGAAGAAGCAGCAGAAGAAGAGCGGCGGCGGCTGTCGCGCGATGGGAGAGGCAGCGAGCAGAATGATGAGCGAGAGCGCCGCGCGACGTGTGTGATGTGGAGGCGTGCGCGATAGAAAGAACGAGGAACGCCGATGCTGCTGCTGCGGCGCTGAATAAGGTTGGAATGCGCGGTGGATGCGAGGCGAGGCGGTGTGCGAAACTGCGCTTTTATGTGCGTTCGCCGATTCGCGGAAGACTTTGCCGCGAGCGGCCTCTCGCCACTCGCAATGTCGCTTCAGCACCTCGCCGCCTCCAACGCCACCACCAACGATGACAGCTGGTGCTGCCTCGCCTGCGAAGCCGCCAAGGCTTGCAAGGCCGACAGCAGCAACTTGCAGTGTCGTGAGAATCCCTCCTCGAACTTGCCGAGCGTCGCAGCGAGCTTCGCGTCGCCTTGCAGCTGCCGTCCCTGCTCGGCACCTCGCTCTCCCGAGTTGCCTATCGTTTGGCGGAGCTTGTTGACCAGCTTGCACGAGTACGACGTGAACACGTCGCACACGGACAGCAGCTTGACGACGATCTGTGTCATGTCATCACGTTTCACGCGTCAGTTGCTGCAGCTCTAGAGTGATCGATCCCACAAGGTGCCGTGCAGCGTGTGCGTCTTGCTTGGTACATACCTTGATGCTTCTTCCCTCTGGCAGCAAACATCCCGTGACGCATCGATCTACGAACTCGTCATGCAGTGTCGCCAGCTCGCGCACCTACCATATCACACAACCACCCACACGCGTTGGTTATACCTTGTGGTTGGTCGATCGAGCTCTCAGTCGCGGGCCAGTCAGTCACTCTCGGAAGGGAAGCTCGTGACGTACTGTTACAGCGCTTGCTGCCTGTTGCTCGAACTGCGCCACGCTTGCTTGAATGACGTGCGAGTTGAAATAGAACATGATCGTTCGAACGACAAAGATCATTCGATTCGCTAGTGCATACAATCGAAACAACGAGTTTTGAAGCGCCCGACACTGTGCGTGCGTGTGCGTGTGCGTGTGCGTGTGCGTGAGCGAACTCCGAACAATCGATACCGTGCTGCTCTTCTCGGCGACATGCTCGTACGTTCTTGAGAGAGTGCAACGCACTCCAAGTAGCGCTGAGCTCTCGTTGCGTGGTGGTCATCTTGAACAAGAGCCGGAACAATAGCTTGTACTTGATGATCACCTCGGCACTCACCACGAGGGATAGTGGCCACGGCGCCTGAAAGTCGAGACAGAACGCCTCGAGTGCTAGCGTGCGCCGTGGTTGGTTGGTTGGTTGGTAAGCATACACAGTCACGGACGTGAATGCCAAATCGAGCGGACCGATATACTTACCTGGCGTTGGCTTTTGCTGATGCTCGAGTGCCTGCACTGCTGTCGCAACAAAGCTCTCGAGTGTGTATGCACGATCGGCACTGGTGGCATCGTTCGACAGCAGCACCAGCGCAAGAGCAGGATTCAGGGCGTCGTTCGAAGCGTTGCACACCCTCGCGTGCTCGGGGATCGCGTCAGCAATCAGCTGTACGCGCAAGAACGGCTCGAACTCTGATGCCTCGGCAGTCGCCGACGTGCGTAGGTTCACTCGGAGTACTGCCGACAATCGGTCGAGCTTCGGTTTAAGTGCCACCGCTCGTTCGGTAGCTGTCGTTGCCGCAGCCGTGGCGGTGGCAATCGAGCCCGAGAGCTCGCGTATATCATCGATCGCTGCGTCGAGAAACTGTGCGTAACAGTGGCCGTTTTGCATCAAGAAGCTCTCGGCCAGGAAGCGGAACAGGTCGCCGAGGCTCTTGGCACGTAGGATGCCGAGTAAGCGGCCGTTGGCACTCTGATGCGCCGCTTCGACGTACGGCACGTAGTGTTGCTCGTCGGTACTAAAGGTCGGTGCCTCGTGGTTTGGAGCATCGAGTGGCGACAGCGGCTGCAGTTGGGAACCGTCGGCGTGGGGCTCGTCGGCAGCGGCGTCGAGCGTCGATAATCGATCCATGGCGCGCAGATAGTTGCCGGCTTCGAGAATGCGCGCCGCCAATGCATCGAGAAACGGCGGTACGTGCTCTGGCACCAGCCGCCACGCATAGGCAGACGAGGCAGTGGTGGCAGTCACGGAGGTATCGGCCGTATCGCCGCGCGCGTCAGGAGGTTGGACGAAGAACTCGGCGTACGGGTCGCGGGTCGAGCCTCGCTGCAGCCACTGGTGCAGCATCTGCAGTACGGGCGCCGCAGCGACGCGCAACAGCTCCACCAGCACGTCGCGAGCATGCTGGCTTCCCAGAGACATGTACTGCACGTATATCAAGCGCAACAGCGCGCCGCCACGCGCCCTACTCGCAGCCATGGCGCGGCACACGCGGTCCAGAGTCTCGAGCGCTGCCATGGCGGGCTGCAGATAGAACCACACGCGCTGCAGCGAGAGTCGCGGCGACGCTGCCACCAGGAGCTCGCTCTCGAGCTGCGCTACCATCTCTTGGTAGTCGTCGAGCGTGTGGCGCAGCCATTCACTCACGGCGTGAGCCACGACGCCGCAGCGGGCGCGTCGCTGTCGCAGCGCGAACCACCGCACAAAGGCGTAGTGGTTGCACACGGCCGCGAACCGGTCGACCAGCTGTAGCAATGGCGCCGCCGCTGCCGGTGATACGGCGCCGCCATCGGCATGCGTGAGGTGCTGCTGCAGCGCATCATACGTGAAGCAGATGGTGCGAGGTCGTGCATTCCAGTTGCGCAGCCGTCGGCGCGCAGCCTCGTCGGTGGCGTCGTCGTCGTCATCATCGGACGACGCTGGGTCGTCTTCGCCGCCGAGCTCGCCATCGTCGGCGCCATCGTCGAGGTCAGCATGCTGAGGTACGGGAGCAACAAGGCGGGTGGCGATCAGGCGGCCGTCGAGGCCGAGCAGCACGAAGAGCAGGTCGTCCAGCAGCGCGGCCTCGAGCGCCGCGAGGTCCGACAGCCGAGGAGCCACGGCAGTGGTCGACAGCGAGCCGCCGTACCGCACGCACCGGCCGTTGGCGTCCTGCATCGCCCGCTCGAACTCGGCAAGAGCGGTCGCCATGGCGCAGCGCCAGAGGGATGCAGAGGAGCGACGACAACGAACAGCGAGAGAGCCGCTGCTGGCGAGAGAGGTCGACGAGGCGGTGGAGGACGAGAGGAGACGAGGAGACGACGCAGCGGCCTCTCACTCCTGCTTCTGCTCCTGTCGCTGCTGCTCGCGGCCGCTCGTGGTGCCGCTCTCCTGCTGCTGGTCAGGCATCGTAGACCACTGGCCTGAGGACCCGTCCTCACTCGCACCACTGTCTATTGCTGGTCGAAGCCCTACTTGCTACCAGCGCCTCGACCGCGATCCACGTCGCGGATTCCAACCGATCGCGCGTGACGCCGCCGCTGCTGCTGCCGCCTCCGCGCTGCCTCTCCTGCCTCTCGGGCCTCCTCCTCACCAGACCGTATCGGGCTCCTCACGGCGCTTGTCCCCATGCTGCAGCAGGTCCACAAGCGCAAGAAACCCGTCGAGGACGAGGACGACGATGACGAGCTCAATGACGAGCGTGCGCGCCAGCCGCGGTTGCCGACGCACCTGCAGCGCGGCGCCTCGTCGGCCGCGGTGCCGTCGGTGCCGCCGCCGCCCAGCTCGTCGTCCATGTCGGTGATCGTGTCGCTAGTGGTGCTGTGGCTCGCAGCGCTGCTGTTGGGTTTGTATCTGCTGTCGGCCGTCGACTACGAGGCCTTCCCGTTCTACTCGCTGCCGCCGTCGATGGCCGCGCCGCCGCTGCCGCCACCGCCGCCGGTGCCTGGCTCGTCGCTGCCGCTGTCGTCCACCACCACCTGGTGG
>Ga0209915_1004003_pt1 | contig 11393 bp, 9 predicted proteins | sample ThiBiot_750_plan_FD_183952 | JGI IMG/M metagenome (GOLD analysis project Ga0209915, IMG submission 183952) | Wastewater bioreactor microbial communities from Cape Town, South Africa - Thiocy_cont_750_plan (SPAdes) | ecosystem: Engineered > Bioreactor > Thiocyanate-remediating > Anaerobic-Aerobic ... | reverse complement strand
GATTGTGTATTCATTGGTCCTATTCTAAAACTTTGCTTGTATTTAGATGGTTGGTTAAATGCTTGTGTTGCTATCGAACGAACTGTTAATGTATCAAAAGGAGTTAATTTTGATAAGAAAAAGAGTCGGCAAGCAGCTCGATGGATTCTTCTGATGCTACCTATTTTCATCGTGGGTACTCTTATTCATGAGCCAATACATCATGAATTATTTGAATATACAACTCAGAAATATAATCCTATCGGCATCAATAATAATTCAACAATGAACGTATCAATGGAAAATGATACAAATGTTGGGTATGAAAATGATACAAATGTTGGGTATGAAAATGAATATAATGTTCTGTGTGTTATTCGATATTCTCGTTCGGTTCAAACCTACAACACAATTACTTTATTTATTCATCTTGTCGTACCATTTCTTGTGAATCTTTTCTCTGCTTTATTTATTATTTTTGGTACAGCTCGACGACGATCAACTGCAAAAACAAATAAAAAAACGTTCAAAGAGCATGCTGCCAATCAAATACGTGAACATAAACAATTACTAATCAGTCCTTTTATTTTGCTTCTATTAGCTTTGCCTCGTTTAATCATGTCATTGATATCTGGATGTGTCGATGCATCGGAAAATCCTTGGTTATATCTTTGTGGTTATTTCATTTCTTTTACACCACCAATGCTTGTTTTTGCTGTATTTGTTCTACCTTCGGAACTCTACAGAAAAACATTCAAAGATTCAATAACACGGTGGCGAGAAGAAACTCATCAATAATTTTTGATTAACTAATTATCCAAACAAAGAAGAACATTTCGGCTTAAAAATAATTTCTTTACACTAATAAACATACGCTTTTGTTTTGTGGGTATCAAAATTCTATCTATAGAATTTAGAAATATATTCATTACACAAGAATTCTGCCAGAAATTTGAATACGATCACTTCTACATACATGTCATACTTGAAACTTGAATTCAAATTTCAAATAAGACACTACTGGATCACTAATTGTTTTCTTCTTGATTTCCCGTTGATTGAACAAGAGAGATGATTCTTTTTTCTCTTTCTTTTATTGACCATTAAATATTATCAAAGTTACACTTTATGTTTTCTTGTATTCCTCATAAATTATTCTGTTAATTTCAATTACTGTCCACTAATGAGAGGTTTCACTGTATACTTAGCTGGTGACCAGAAGACTAGGTAAGGGGCAATTAAAGAGTCTGTACATCGGTAGTTTTAACTTCAGATATTTAATCGTATGCGTTCTGTACATACGAATAAAACGAGCGATGAATTCAACTTTCGACCGAAAGCCAAAACAGTGTAAACCGATCAAGAGAAAATAGTTGGCAGAAACAGATTCATTTTCTGCATCTGATGATCACGTTGTAATGTTTGAACAGAACAGTTGTATACTTTGAAGGTGCCCTTAGGAAAATTTTAAATATTCATTATATTTTAGGACGATTTTAAATTGTCCTGGATTTTAGTTTGTACTGTGACAAGAGAGTTATATTGCATATTGAATAGACGGGATTTCGGAACTTCGCCAATTGGCGAATGTACATTTAGAAAACATTCGGTAATCGCATCATCAAATTGTTATTCATTGACTTTAGATTTCACACTTCGAAATAATTTTCTCCTTAAAATGCCAGTTGTTACTCGTGCTGCAGCATCAAAAGCAGAAGCTAATAAATGAGCATTGTAGTTCATTTAAAACGTAAACGAATACATTACTACTGGTCAATGTCTAGAAGTATAGTCTGTGATGTTCTCAGTTTATCCTAGATACACACTTTTGCTCTTTAAATTGAGCCAGGACAGAAATGGCCGATTTAAGATTTGAGCATGTTTTCTAACTTATATAAACCGATGAATCTCCGGGCACCATTTTTCGAAACTAAACGAATTCCTAATTCCAAATAAATTGAAGATTTGTATAGTTCTTATAATCTTATTGAATTAATTTCACGAACTAGAGCTTTCGACACATCAAGTGTCATCGTCAGTAGAGAAAATAAATGAAAAAGATGGAAAATTTCATTTAGAAGATGGCATTATAAGAACTTGATTCGATCAACTATACAAATCTTCAATTTATTTAGAATTTCTTCGAAAAGATCTATGAAATCGACAATTGAATTCCTAATGCATAAATGTTACTCTTATCGAAAACATTCATTAACCTACATATTTTATCATATTTTCTTTAATAACAAAGAGAAAACCACTCGATTTCAAGAAATATTCGTCAAATTATAATACAGCGATAGGACCAGTGGTGCAACCAAGATTTTTCGAGTAGTGGGCAAACTTCTCTTGTATCGAAAAAAATCGATGGGCAAAATGGGCGGTAATTGTAATTTTACCAATAGGCAAAAATTTCTTGGTTCGACGAAAGATTGATAACATAGAAAAAATACAAAACAAAATTAAATGAGATTGTTTTGATTTAAAAATGCATTAAACATGTCGATTTTAAACCTGAGTTAGATGTGTTTTAGCCTATTTCAAGTAATGAACTGTGGAGTTCTATCAGAGTTAAACTAGAGAGAATTTTATATGGGCGAATAGTACAAAACAATAAGTATACATGTACACTACGCATACGACGATGATTTATTGCTTGTAAATGAAACATTTCGGGGAAATCGTATTACGATCATATATCACCGTATCGTATCCAATTTACAACTACCATCAAGGGAACTGATAATCGAGTATTCAATTATTTACGATGTTTTATACACGATGAAATATAATCGTATACGATATCAACCAAACGAATGAGATGTCTTTTATAATAGTCGTTTATAACTGTGCACATGTCTTACCTGAGGATTTCAGAGAGAATTTTATAGGAAGTGGTAGAGCAAAAACACATATATACACTGCTTCAGAGAAAAAGAAGTTTCAGTGGGCAAAAAGTTACTTAGAAAAATTTCAATGGGCAAACTTCTAAATGAAATGGGCAATTGCCCATTTGCCTCCCCCTTGATTGCGCCACTGATTCTATCGAATTCTATGACAAAAAGCGATAAAATTCGATTGTTCAACGATAGAAACTTGAAATTCTTGATAAAACTCTATCAAAACGTTCATAATTTGCTCACGATCGTGTTAAACTCGAAGAATTACGGAATTTGTTTTTTTGACCCCGGTTTTCGGCCGAATTCGAATCAAATTATCAGAAAATTTGTCGTTTTTCTTTTAAATCAAGTGGAAAACGATGAATTTTTAGCGAATTTAGTCGTCAATTGTTTAAGAACGTGTCCGGATTTGTTATCGACCGTTTGGAAGACGATTTCGAATGAATTTGGATTGAAAAATGAAAAATTTGTGGAAATTTTGCAAGAGCAGAAGAAATTAACCGAATGGAACGAGATTTGGATGAGTTTTGACGAAATTTGAGTGGAAAAAAACGACAATTCGGTTTTTGGCCGAGATCGTCGAGAGAATTATCCAAGCGTTGGACGTTTTACAGCAGTTACCGTTGGTATGTGACAAGGAATTGGCCATTCAGGGTTATCAACAAACGATTCATCGAGTAAGAGACCAAGTTTTGATTTTTCGAGAGAATTTCGAGGTTTAAGGTTAAAAAAACATTGATTTTCACGAAATTTCGCGTTTTTAGATCGAAAATACAATTAAAGACAGGGTATTGAGATTTTGGATGTCAAAAAAACATTTTTTTTGACGGGAAATGAAAGTTTTAGAGCGAAAAATGATTTGAATCGAGAGAATTTTACGATTTTCAAGTAACAAGAGAGAGAAATTTGTGATTTTGACGGCGAAAACGAAGTGTCAACGTGGAAAATCTGTTCTCGTCATTTCGAATGACATTTTGCAAGTGTTCGAATCGATCTTTCAAGTCCAAGAGATTGTCATGTCTGTTTTGTTCGACTATGGCTTTGTTCTTTGGTTACAACCGATCATTCAAATATCGTCAGTTTTTATAACAATTTCCTTCTTTCAAAACGATCTTTGTTTTATTCTTGAGGGTGAGGGTGAATGTTTAATGATTTTAACATCGATTATCGACTTGTGATCATCAAGTTCTTCTTCTCGAATTCTATGCTGTTCTCCTCGTGTTTATTCGACGATTCAAAAATGAAATGTAAAACAATTAGAGAGAAAAACTATTTTTAGGTTTTGTGCTTTTAGAAATCTTCCGTCGATACTTGACGATCGATTTTGTCGGCTTATTCGAACAAGACTTTGAACATATCTTCGTTTTTCTTTAACCAATCAACTTTCAGAACAACAAACTAAATCAACTTTTTTACTTTAGGATAAATAAATAAAATACTTCGAAGACAGGGAAACATTTACTTTTTCATCATGATCTTTATTAGTTATTGCATGATTTTATTTCTTCTGAGGCTAATTTTAGGTTAATTTTTGTCTTTTTCGAATGTTTTCAACGAAAATAAACTTTTCTTTTCCAAAGGTCAATCGTATAATCAACCGATGTTTCCGACGAATTCAACGTGGGATCAAAATGCAACCACATTTGCAAATCAGACTCAAATCGGGACATATCCTTGGGCTTTGTACATTGATACGAATAATTCGATTTATACAATCAATCGTGACAACGGACGAATTCTCATTTGGATGAATAATTCCAATAATACAAATTTGATTTTATATACACAATTATCATCAGACGCATTGTCAATATTTGTAACAACAAATGGACAAATTTTTGTTGGAGATTATCCTTCAATTAAACAAATAATTCAATTCTCAAATTCATATTCAAATCAAACCACTACTATCGCGACTGTTTCTTCTTACTATATTTTTGGTCTTTTTGTTGATCTTAATAATACTTTATATTGTTCAATGAATTATGGACATCAAGTTGTAAAAAAATGGTTAAATTCAAATTCATCAACAATGACAACAGTTGCTGGAAATGGTTCTTGGGGTTCTACTTCGAATTTGTTAAATAATCCACATGGAATCTTTGTTGATACGAATTTTGATTTATATGTTGCTGATTATTCCAATAATCGAATTCAATTATTTCGATTAGGACAAATAAATGGAATTACAGTTGCAGGAAATACATCTCCAAATCTAACAATTTCACTTAATCAACCAACAAATGTGATTTTGGATGGAAATAAATATCTTTTCATTACAGATGAGAATCATCGAATAATAGGTTCAGATGAAAATGGTTTTCGTTGTATTGTTGCATGTTCAATGTCATCAGGTTCAACATCCGATAAATTGTCTTCTCCACGAAGTATCGCTTTTGATAGTTTTGGAAATTTATTTGTTGTCGATCAAGGCAATAATCGAATTCAAAAGTTTCGTTTATTATCAAATTTATCCAATAGTAAAAGAAAAACAACAACGATTCTTTGATAAATGTCCAATTTGAAAATTGAATTCAATTGAAATTTCAACTTTCAATTTTCAATTTTCAACTTGAGGGTGAGAGCGTCTCTTTGCGAACGTAGAAAATTGAAAATTGAAAGTTTCAATTGAATTCAACTTTCAAATCGGACACTACTGCGATTCGATATTTTCATTTGATTATTTAGCTCCAACAACAACCACATCAACAATTTTAACATCAACTACAACAATAACCACGTCAACAACAACAACAACTTCAACATCATCATCAACAACCTCAACATCAACGACAACAACAACAACAACAACGTCAACTTCAACATCAACGACAACAACTTCTACAACGACAACAACCTCAACGACAACAACAACAACATCAACCTCAGCGTCAACAACAACAACAAATGTCAATCCAAGTAAATCGTTCAAAGAAAAATTCAAAAAGAAAAATTTTTTTATTAAAATCTCAGCGTGTCGATCTCCTCAGATAATTTTAATTCCCAGTGGTTCAACATTAATAAATCCTTTGAAATTTCGTCGAAGTCAAGATTTTTACATTGTTTCTTTGATTCGATTGAATTGTAACGATTCAACATCAATTCAAACTCAATGGATTCTAAAAAATAATTCGAATGTAATTTTGTTCGATTCTGAAATCGAAACAACATCGAGTGAATTATTTATTCCATCGAGAAAACTTCCTTTCGGAGCCTTCGAACTTGAATTAACAGTCGCAATGACTAAATATCCAAGTTTAAATCATTCTTCATCAGTTTATGTTGAAATAACTCCATCAGGAATCACAGCAAATCTTGTTCAATTAGGAACTTCAATGATCACAAGTGGATTCGATCAAGATTTGAAATTAGATCCAGGAACTTATTCAGTCGATCCTGATGAAGTTTCATTTGACAGCAAAGTAAGTTTTCAATTAATTTTAACTCTCAATTTTTCTTCAAATTCGTAGAAATGGATTTATAAATATTATTGTCGAATTTATCCAACTTTTAATTTCCCAAATTTAAATGGTTATTTATTAACAATTGACGATCGAACAAACGGTTCTTCGACCCCTTCATGTTTAACAAATCAAACTGGATTTCGATTTGATAATTCGATTAATTCTTCATTGACAATTCTCTCTAAATCTCTTCAATCGAATCGAACTTATCAATTTATGGTTCAAATGACAAATATTTTAAATTCGACTCAACAAGCAACAGGTTATGTTCTTGTCAAAATAGAAAATACTCGTCCACAAATGATCGCAATCGGTTGTGTAATCGTAACTCTTTGTTCTCCGAATCTCGAATATCAATTCGTAAATCCAACAACTCAAGTTGCTCTTTTTTCTCTTTGTATTGGAAATTGTTCTTCAATTCAGAAAATCGTTTGGAATGTTTATTCAGGAGAAGCGAATTCTTCTCTTTGGATTTTATTTAATCAAACTCAAAATTATTTCTTCGGTAATCGATCGAGTAATTTCACTGTGCTAAATCAATTATTTATTCAAAATCCTACAGTTCTATTTTGGAAATTCGAAGTTATTTATTCATTTCCAAATCAAACCAGTACAAGTGCTTTGCAATTTGTGATCAATCAACCTCCTGAAAATGGTTCTTGTTCGATTTCTCCATCAAATGGAACGATAACAACTTTGTTTGAGATCGATTGTCCAAATTGGTTTGATGAAGATGGAATTAAAGATTATTCGCTTTATTCTTTCACAAATCAGCTGATGATCGCTTTTTCAAGTTTTTCATCTTTTCAAGTTTATTTACCTTCAGGAGAAAATCAAAACTTAGTCATTGAAATTCGAGATCAATTAAATTGTTTAACTAAATTTAATCTTTCTTCGATTTCTATCGCAGCTGATTCTCAATTGAATACTAATTTACTTTCAACTGGAAACCAAAATACTGTTTCACAATTATTAACTTCTTTTTCTCAACAATTTAATCAAATAAATCAACAAAATATTGATAAAGCTGTTTCAAGTGGAATTCCTCTTTCAACTATTTCAATTTCATCTTTAACAACTCAAAGCCAACCAACGAATACTTCGTTGAATCAATCAGCTCTTGTTCAATTCGAAAAAGAATTAAATTCTCAATCTTCGACAAGAGAATATTTAATTTCCTTTACCCAAAATCTCCAAATAACAACATCGAATAGTATTAAATTACAATCTTCTTCATTAGTTCAATTGACTAAATCAACAAATCAATTAACTCGAAACACAATTTCGATAGCAGCTGATCGATGTTTTCGATTAACTTTAGCTTTACAATCGATTTCGATGAAAATTTCTCAAGAAGATGCAGAAACTTGTTCAACTCAATTATTTCAATGTGCTTCAAATCTTTTATCTGCTGTCAACGGTCCTTTACAACAAAGAACGACGATTTTAGATTTAGATTCTCAAAGAGCAACAGAATTTTCTTCGGATTATGAAACAGATTTAGAATCTGAATGGATGAAAATGAATCTTTTAAATGAAAATGAAAAAAATGTTTATCAACAAAAAGAATTAGCAAATCAAATTCAAAATCAAGTTAAAGAAATGATCTCTCGTTTGAATTCAATTTTAAATATTCATTTAAATGTTGGTCAACAGTCGATTGTGAATACTTCAGAAGTTTTGATGAGTTTACAAAGTGAAACAATTGAATCTCTTTCGAATCGAACATTTGCCAATGGAGCTATTCGATTCTCTTCAATCGAAACCAATCAAACAGAAAAATCAATTCGAATTCAATCGAAAGTCGAACCTTTAGCTTCGTTTGGTAATTCAGCAAATACGAATGTTTCTCGTTCGATTTCTTTTTCTCTTTTCGATTCGAATGGAAATGAAATTTCTGTTGATTATCCAATAGAAATCTTTATTCCTCGAGATCCAAATCGAATTCTTCCTCGAATGATTCTTCAAAATGTGACGTTTCGTCAACAATTATTCAATTTCCATTATGTTAACATCACAACTATTCTCTCGATTTCAGTTCATATTGAGATTGAACCTTTGAATTCGTCTGTTGGTTATTTATTAATTTATAAATTCGATAAAATTCCTAAATTAAATGAAATCGATGGTTGGACTGTTTTTTGTCCTTTGAATTTTCATTCGTTTTTCGTTGATAATGAACAAACTCGAAATCATCAATCTTTAGTTTTCGGTTTACGAGAATTAAATTCCTCTGAAATGGTTTCGTATTGTTCAAATAATAACTCTCAATTGAATCCACCAATTACCAATCAAAGAGCTAATTTTAGTTCAAATTATAAATTACGAGTTTATTCTTCTGGTTGTTATTTTCTGGACGAGAGCAATAAGTGGAATGATCGAGGACTTCGAGTTGGAAATAGGACAAATCATGAACAAACTCATTGTTTAAACTGAACTCAATTATAAATATTTATTTTTTCGAGTTTTTTAAAATCATGAAATTGACTTGACTTTATGACAAAAGAAGAAGTTCGTTTTGTTTTTCATGACGTTCTCGGTAACAATTTGAGTTCTATTTGCTTAATTTTGATTTAACGTTCACAGTGAGAGAGTTTTTCGATTTGAATGATGCATCTATCGTATTCACTAATGGAATATCCTCAATTTATGTAATAATAAAATAAAAAAACAACGATTCGATTATTTCGGATCCTTAGTTGTCTCAACTTGTTGGAATCAAGGAAAATGTAATGAAACAACATTCGAATGTTCACGTGAAAAAGGTTGAACAGGCGAATTTTGTGAGAAAATAATAAATTATTGTGAAAACAATTCTTGAAATTGTTTCAAAACCTTTTGGTTATATTGCAATTCTTTTTCTCTTACTCGTCATTGGTTTTATCGTTTTTATGTGGATATTCTCGAATATGCTTTTGGAATTCATCCAACTAAACACAAATTACAAAGAATTCGTCGAGAAAAAGAAAACATCGACCGGTGATTCAACGATTTCATTACGTTAATTAACAAAAAAAGCAAAGCAAAATAAAGACTCGAAATGAATTAAGTTAAGTAACAATGAGTTTGAGAAAGATTCGTTTTTCGACCAACTCGTAATCCATCTGATTTCCATTCGTTTTCTTTATTCAAATAATAACAACCGGAGGAATAAACTCGATATTCGTATTCTTGATTCTCGCCTTCGAAACCAAAGATTAGAGTTCGATGACCAATTGTTTGTTGATTATCAATCATAAAACGAAAATAACTTTGATTAACTTCAATTGAATTAGTAAAAGTCGATTGTTTATCGAATTTATAAACGAATCGATAGGGGAAATTGGCTTTGATTTCGAAATGAACGGAAATCGGGAGATCAGTTGTCAGATTCAAAGAATGAAAGGTTTCATTGGTTAAAATCATTCGAGGAATTCGAAGATTTGGATCTCGAGGAATCAAAAATTCAATCGAATCTGAATTTGTTTCAAACGGAATTTCATTTCCTTTTTCATCGAGAATTGAAATCGACAAAGATCGAGAAAGATTTGTATTAGTTTCGATTTGAGATCGACCGTAAACAGCTAACGGTTCCATTATTGACTAAAAATCAAATGAAATTTAAGAAAATAAAAAGAGAGAGAAACGAACTCGAAAGGAAACAGTTTGATTTCGATTTAAATTCGATGATGATAAATTCATTCGGTTCGAAAGAGATTGAAGAGAAATTGTTTGTAAAGAAAGAAAAACTTGAGGTGTTTCGATTGAATAATTTTGTCCGAGATTTAAATGTAAATTTAACGAAGAAGTTAAGATGAAAATGATTTGATTTAGTTTGTCATTGAGTGAATCAGCTAATTCCTTTTGAGAATCAAAAACCCATTCGACTTGAGAATCTTTTTCGAGAATTTCCATTCGTTTTTGTAAAGGTCCATTGGCGGCAGTTAAAACATTCGAAGCACATTGAAGAAGTTGAGCTGCAATCGTTTGAACATCTTCAAAAGGCATTTTCTCTAACCAAATTTGTAATTCTTTTGTTAATTCAAAACATTTCTCTGAAATTATCGTTAAACTTGTTCTTGTTAATTGATTTGTTGAACTAGTTAACTGAACAAGTGAGAGAGATTGTAATTTCAAACTATTCGCAGATGTTATTGGAAAATCAATTAAAGATTTGATTAAATCTTCTCGAAGATTTGCTTGTTCATTGATTTCTTTCAAAAATTCTAATCGAGCAGATTGATTTGTTGATTTCTCCTTCTCAATACTAATTCGACTCAATAATGAAGAAACCGAAATAGTTGACAATGGAATTCCATTTGAAATAGCTTTGTCCATCATCTCACTTTCTTTTTCATTAAATTCTTCAGTAATTAAACTTATTATTTGACTAATTTCATTTTGATTTAGATTTGAAGATAATAAATTAGAAAATGATTGTTTAGTAACAACAACTGAAGAAAGATTGAATCGAGTAATTCCATTTAAATAATCACGAATTTCAACGAAAAGATCGAGAGAATTTCCGATTGGTAATCGAACTTCAAACGATGGAATCGGAGAAAAAGCAATGATTTGTTTATTTCGAGTGAATAACGAATATTCTTTGATATTTTCTTTGATTTTCCAATGTGAACAAGTGACATTGAATAGAGTGTTTGTTGTTCCATTTCGAGGATTGATTTCACAAGAACCGTTTGATGGAGGAGGATTTATTTCAAAATTCAATGCACTTGAGCTGTTGATTCCTTCGAATTGATAAATAACTTCGAATTTCCAATGAGTTTCATTTCGAAAACGAACAAATAAATCATTTGTCGAAGTGAAATTGGTCGTATTTCGACCGAAAAGCCAAATATTTTCAAAGTTTGTCATTTGTTCAAACAAGTAACGCTCATCCCAGGGATTCGCATACCCTTTTCTGAAAGAGATTTACTACAAGACAAGACAGATATATAGTATTATTGATATTAAGCGTTCTCTTGATCAACAAAAAGGCCACTCACGACTCGAGGCGCTAAACATTACATAAAACATAACAAATAAATTGCTCTTCTTCTGCGGAGATATT
>Ga0209915_1004002_pt1 | contig 11398 bp, 19 predicted proteins | sample ThiBiot_750_plan_FD_183952 | JGI IMG/M metagenome (GOLD analysis project Ga0209915, IMG submission 183952) | Wastewater bioreactor microbial communities from Cape Town, South Africa - Thiocy_cont_750_plan (SPAdes) | ecosystem: Engineered > Bioreactor > Thiocyanate-remediating > Anaerobic-Aerobic... | reverse complement strand
GTCCGGCCTTCATCTTGCGACTCGACGGCATCGAAGCCATGGAAACGATACAGTATCAAACGATTCCCGAGCTCGATAGGCGAATCTCGCGCATCACAGACGAGTACTACTCTGATGTATGAGCTTGTTGTTGCTACGTGAACGTGCCATCGCTCCAATGCTGACCGACTCGCTCCACACACACAAATACACAGATTCCGGACGAGTGAGCAAGCGACTGTACGCCCACACACGAGGGCGAACGACGGGGCAGAATATTACAAGTTTTGGTGAGATGTATTATTACTACGAATGTGCGAAGAAGAATTCTGGACGACGGTGACCACGATAGATGTAGTTATGGTGGATGGATGGATGGATGGCTGGCTGTGAGGGAGCACAGATGGTTTGTTACTCGTCGGGATGCTGTTGTTGCTTGAGCTGCAACAGCGCCCACTGCACGTGAGCGATGCGCTCTTGAATGTGCGTGTACTCGTCGACGATCGGATTGAATTGCGCTCCGATACGCTCGTACGCGTGGATTTCGGTCGTCGAGTGTTGCAAGCTGGCCTCGGCAGCCTGCAACTCGGTGTCGAGCGCAGCCTTGATCTTCTTGAGCGCCAGCACGCTCTCCTTGGTGTAGGCCTTCTGCATGACTTGGTACTTGAACACTCTGCCAACGCCCGCTCCAGTAAGCTTGTTGTTCGCGAGCTCTCGTCGATCGAAGTGACGGCACGCTTGGCGCACCTGAGTTTCAGCAGGACCGTGTTGCAACGCAGCACGAGCCATTCGGTCGTGATCTCGTGCTGACTCTTTAGCTTGGTGAGCTTGAACTCCTCGAGCAGCGTGCCGATCGTTTGAAGAATGTCGCCAATGATCTGCCTCACCGTCGACAGGCGCATTCGTCAATCGGCTGCTCGATATTCGCAATCGAGAAAGAATGGATGAGTGGATGAGTGGCTGGTGTACATACGCCATAGAAGGTCCACAACGTGTTGTGCACGGCCTCCTTTGCACGCCGCATGCTCTCTTGCTCCTCACTGATACGCGCTCGCCTCTCGGCAATCTCGTCGTAGAACTCACTTCCCTCTCGCACAGAGTCTACGAGCAAGCAAGCAACACAGCATATGAGCCACCGCTCTCTCGCACGCACACGCGAACCACTGCAATCCAAGAACGTACCGGGCTGGTAGAAGGCTCGAATCTCCTCTTGTTGCTGATACAGGCGCTGTTCTAGCTCGGGTACAAGGTGTTGTTGCACCACACGGATCTTCTACTCGCCCAGTAACGACGTGGTGGTGTCAATCGATCAAGTCTCTTGAGATCAGCGTCACGTTGCGCATATCGCATCGCGCCTTGTCAGCTTCCGTACTTGCTGAATTGCAGACGACGAAGCGGTGCCAATGTTGGCGCTCGTGATTGTTGCACGATCGAGACCGAGCAAGCTGGTATCATTCGATGTCGCGGCGGCTGCAGCTGCTGCGGCAGCGGTCGTTGGAGTCTGCGACGAAGCGGCAGCGGCGTCGCTCTGGTCGAGTTGGTTGACACGATCGAGTCCACTCTCGACGTATTGCAACGCCTCCTCGAGCAGAAGCAACTGCGTAGCTGTGTCGGCCACCTGATTCACCACATTCGCATGAAGATTATGTGTTGATGATAGCGATGGCAATGGTGGTGGTGGTGGTTTGTGTTGGCGCGAGCAATCGAGTGGTCGTTAGGGCTTACGAGCCATGGCTCGCGATCATCTGTTGTTCATGAGCAGCGAGCGAACCTTGGATGGTGGCGTGATACGAGGTTCGTGAGCGGTAGGTTGTTGCAGCTGTTGTTGGTGTCGGTGTTGTTGCACGCGATGGTCGTCCATGAACTCCTGCAGATGGTTGTACAAGAGCAGATGGCGCAGATATTGCTCCTTGGCGAATGCGAGACCTTGCTGCGCCTGTATTTCGATCGATCGATCGAGACGCGCCGCCACTCTCATCATCAACCAACGTATCAAGAATGTGACGCTCTGAACGTACCACAGTGAGGTCCTCCTTGAGTGAGAGAGACGTGGCATCGTTCGAGTCGATCACACGATGAATGGCGTCCATCAACGGCCGAAGTGCCTCATCCTCCTGGCTCCAGATATGATCCATCGCTCACCTGACAAGACCCCACCGCGTATATATCTCTTTTCCTCACTCTCTATTGATCTACCAACCAATCTATTGATCCAGCTACTTCTACAATGGCCACACAAGCCAGCAATATCTTTCGAGATATGTCGCGTGGCCTCTCTTGTGCGCGATGCAGCGACCACACGATCAACAAACGAATGAAAATGCGAAAATGCGAAACTGCGAAACTGCCAATGTCTCTCAAGCCGATAACGCGATAACGCGAAATAACGAAACAGCGAAACAGCGAAAGTGGGGATCTTGTGTTTTCCCGCTGTCCTCAGCGGCTCCTCTACTCAGCGCACTTCCGCACTTCGATTTTTTAGTATTGCCGCCTCCTCCCTCCACAACCATCAACAATCCCGTGCTCGCGAAAGTGTCTTCATGGAGATCACTGGTGGACCGGTAGCAACTCGCGATTGTGGTGGCACGAGTGCCTTGTTGCCAGCCGAGCGAGCACGAGCCGAGTTCGATGTCGCCAAGCTGCACGCCGTGCTGTCGGGCACGGCGGCCGAGGTCGCCGACCAACACGCCAAGTGGCACCAGCTCTTCACCGAGCCGCTCTTTGACTTTACGTACGGTATGTGAGAGAGAGAGAGAGAGAGAGAGAGAGGGTTCTTCCGGCGAGCTTAGATATCATGCTCGAGCCATTCAGTGGTCGGCGGTATTGGGCGAATGAATGTCGCGACGTTCGGAACCCGCGGTTGACCTTGTGAATCGAATCAATGTCGCGCGAATGTGCGTGTGTGCGAGTAGACCTATTTGATGAGCGCAAGGCTGGAGTCCTCAAGTCAGCCGAGCGTACCATTCGTGCCTATCACATCTTGAAGGGCAACCCCGATCTCATGAGCACCCACATGAAGTACAACCTCGGCAAGGTATTTTGATGAGAGATGCACATCATTCGATGCTGTGACTCGAACCTGACATCGCTCTCCCATCTCATGATGATGATGACCTCGACCTCGACCTCGACCTCGACCTCGACCTCGACCTCGACCTCGACCTCGACCTCGACCATGATGATGCTGATGGACCCTTGAAGGGTGGAGCTGGCTTCCATGTCGGTCATGCGGCACAGAGCTCGAGCTCGGCAGCTGGCAACCACTTTAGCATCTTCCTCGGCGCGATTCTCGCTCGTGCCAGCGACGAGCAGCAGCGCGAATGGGTGCCGAAGGCCATCAACCTCGAGATCCTCGGCGCCTACGCGCAGACTGAACTCGGCCATGGCTCGAACGTGCGCGCGCTCGAGACGACGGCGACCTTCGACGAGACGACCGACGAGTTTGTGGTCGATTCGCCGACGCTGACCAGCATGAAATGGTGGCCTGGCTGCTTCGGCATTCTGGCGACGCATGCCGTCGTGTACGCGCGGCTGCTGCTCGGCGGCAAGGACCACGGCATCCACGAGTTCATGGTGCAGCTGCGCGACCACGAGCACAAGCCCATGCCCGGCATCGAGGTCGGCGACCTCGGCCCGAAGCTCGGCTACAACCTGGTCGACAACGGCTACTGCCGCTTCAACCACGTTCGCATCCCGCGCACCCACATGCTCTCGCGCTACCAGCACGTGACGCGCCAGGGCGAGTTCGTCAAGGCGGCGCGCATCACCAAGGGCGACAGTGCCACGTCCGACAAGCTGCGCTACCTCGTCATGATCACGGTGCGCAGCGGCATGGTGCACTCGGCCGCATGGGGCATCGCGCAGGCCGCCACGGTCGCCATTCGCTACTCGGCCGTGCGCCTGCAGGGCTTCAAGAACACACGCGACGACAGCCTGGCGTCGGGCGAGTATGCCGTGCTCGACTACCAGGTGCAGCAGTATCGATTGTTCAAGGCGCTCGCGACCGCGTACGCCTTTCACTTTGCGTACCAGCAGGTCAAGGCCAAGCTCAACGCCTTCCGCGCCAGCCTCGAGCAAGGCGACGTGTCGACGCTCGCCGAGCTCCACGCCACGGCCGCCGGCCTCAAGGCCTTCTGCACCAACCAGGCCGGAGACCTCATGGAGGATTGTCGTCGCTGCTGCGGCGGCCACGGCTGTCTGCTGTCGAGCGGCATCGCCAAGGCCGTCTCGGACTTTAACGCCATCACGCCGATCGCCGAGGGCGACCAGGTGATCCTCGCGCTCCAGACCGCTCGCTTCCTCGTACGCGCCGTCAAGGACCTCGCGGCCGGCAAGCCCGTCGCGCTGCAGGTGCTCTACCTCGGCCAGCAGCTCGAGCGCCCGGACTTCTCGGACCTCACCGACCTCGCTCGCCTCGTGCACGCCTTCAAGTGGCGCGCTCGCCGCTCGGTGCTCTCGGCCGCCGCCAAGTTCGAGGCGCGCCTCAGCGCCGGAGAGTCGTTCGATCGCGCGTGGAACCAGTGCGCCGTGGCGCTCATGGCCGCGGCGCGTGACCACTGCTACCTCTTCATCCTCTCAGAGTTCGTCGGCGGCATCGAGGCCATCGACGACGAGCCGCTCAAGGCCGTGCTGCGCACCTTGGCACGCCACTACGCGCTCGTCAACCTGCGAGAGAACGGCGTCGATTGGGCGGGCGAGCTCACCTTCGAGCATGTGCAGGCCATCAACTCTGCCATCGACCACACGCTTGCTGCCATTCGTCCCAATGCTGTTGCGCTCGTCGACGCCTTTGGAATCTCCGGTATGTCGGTGCACCGTTCGCTCGCTCCGTAGCCACAGTAAGCTGTCCACTCACGGGTCACATACGCTGCGTATGCGCGATCGTGCTAGATCGAGTGTTGCAATCGGCTCTTGGCCGCTACGACGGCAATGTCTACGAGGCGTTGTACTGGTGTGCCAAGAACTCGCCCCTCAACGAGCCGCAGTACATCGAAACGCTCTGGAGCACGCAACTCTCCAAGGTGCTGAACGCCGAGTACATTAAGCGCTCGGCACAAACACAGCGAGCTGGGGCTATTGCAAGCAAGCTCTAGATTTCTCAGAGAGATGCGCTCACAAGACTGCTGGTTCGCGAGTATATCAATAATACAAACACACTGCTGCCCGAAATCGACGCTAGGCCGATACCAAAGTTGTTGTTGCTCCTCCTAGTCGCGATAGCTGCTCACAATACTCGGGGAAGAGGTTCTCGTAGAACAACAAGCCTTCCAACGACTCGTCACGAGCAAGAACCCCCATGTTCTCGGCCGTCTACCAATGCCGAATGTCGAATGATGAGACACAGCCAAGATGATGTTGGTTGACGAGGTACATGTGGCATACCTGAACCAACTCGCCTGCCAGCGTGATCGAGACGCCAAGATGCTCCGATAGCGACAGCACCGTCTGAGGGCCGTGAGATCGTACCAGCTCGAGTACCCGCTGTGCTAGCACCTTGTCGTCGTATGTGCTGGCTTGAAGCACAAGTACTCCGCTCTCGAAACGACGCATTCGCACTGGCAGCTGTAGCTTCTCGAGCAGGCAGCATGCTCGATACAGATCATCGGGCGAGATCAATGCTGTGACGCGCTCGTGGGTATTAGCAAGCTACAAGCTCTCGACTATTCGTTCTTGTTCGGCATTCCATGACGTACAAATGCCTCGCGCTCGATTGTACAAGCAATACACATCAGGCAGTGGTAGCATGCCGTGCTTTTGCAGCGGTACCGATAGGAAGTCACACAGCTGGCGAGCGAGTTCGGCATGGTACATGGCTCCAGCAGTCTCTCTACGATCCACCGTGCATCAGCAATGCGGCATCATCCTCGCAGTCAGCCACGCGCACGCGATCCGACACGTACTTGGTCACGGGCGAGATGATACCCATGTTCATCAGCAGGTCGTTGAAGGCGAGCTTGGCATTCTCGTCCGAGCACTTGTCCTGCTCAGCTGCAAAGCGGCGAGCGAGCTCGACCAATGGCTTGGCGTGGTCCATCAAGGCATCAATGTCCGTGAAGGCCTGGTTCAGCGTCGTGTCTCGTGCGTGGGCTTGTTGTGTCATCGATTGTTTGATGCCGCCTGATGATAATGATAATGATGATGGACGTTGCGAGCATCAGGAATGGTGCCTGCATTATGAGTGGCACATTGTGGCACTCGCTTCGAGAGATACATACTGATTCCACCTAACCGGGGATTGCTCGACGATGCAGTCGAGAGTGATGGCGATGATTCGCTTGATGTTGATGATGGAGTGGTCGACGCGGATGAGCTCGTCGAACTTGAAGGTGAGGCAAGCGCATTCGGTACGGTCTGTGACATGGTCTGCTCTCTCAAATCATAGACACTCGATGAGCGCCATATGGATGATTGGCTGGCTCGACAGCTCGATGGAGCAGTCGCTCGCACGCGCTCACTCTCTCACTCACGTACTTCCCAGCTGCGCTTTCGAATCGTCTCCTCGAGCTTGGCGTACACCGTGTCGCGACCACCCGCTCGGAAGCCCAACCGCACGATACCACGCTCACCGACGAGCGTCAATCCGATCCGAGGCTTGCCGAAGAACTTGCTCGTACGATCCAACGCCTCGATGAGTTGCAACGAGAGTCCCACGGCATCGGTCGGTCGATCGGCATTGATCCACAACAACCGATAGGTCGTCAATCGCAGCACGCCATTGCGGAAGCGAGTCTCGGCCCAGTTGTCGAATATCTCGACGCTCGCTTGGAGCAGCAGCTCGATCTCGTTGGGCAGCAACGCCGGGCGACCGCTCTCAGACAGTTGGATCGGTACAAAGTGTGATGCCATCCTCTCGTTGGCTCGCTCGCTCGCGTGTATGCGTACAAGGAATGTATCAATCAAGCAATCGAACGATATCGAGATCGATGTTGATATCGAGATTGGATCAGCGGTTCTTGTCGTTGTACACAAGTGAGATGATCGATCGATCGATTGACTCACCAGACCACTCGCCAGACCGAGTAGTACTTCTTCTGAGATATATGCGATCGATGGATGTTGATGTTGATGTTGAGGTGAGCAGGCAGCGAATGATCTGATCTGATCTGATCTTGTTTGTTGTTTGTTGGCGCTGTGGCTGTGACATCATCATCATCATCCATTCCATCCACGAATCAATCAACTGAGCAACCAATCAATCAATCGCATCCTCATACTCAAAGCCGAGTATCAACACCGATCTCGACCTCATCCATTCAACCCCGTGCCACATACATTCGTTGTTGATATCTCTCTGAATCATGGCTGCCACACCAGGTACCATCACTCTCTATCCCTCTCGTTCATTGACAGCCACTCACCGTGTGACTGACCGAATGACAATAGATGGCAAGAAGAAGAAGACCCTCATGGAGGTCGTGGCACAGCTTCAAGCCAACACTGAGGTCGAGCGACTTCAAGCTGCCAAGAGCCTCGGTGTCGCTGCCATCGGAGGCACGAGCTCCTGTCGATCACCTGCATCGCGGTGCCCTCCCTAACCAAACTACAACCATAACCACATCAATCATCATCATCATCATCATCATGCAATCGTTTCGATATGGTAGATTCGGTGGTTCGAGATGCGATCATGGACTCGGGAGGCGTTCAGATCCTTGTGGCGATGCTGAGTGATTCATCGACGGCACTGCAGGAGGCCGCGATCTCAGCGCTCGGCAGCATCGCGCTCTCGAGTGCGTATTCTCGCGAGCTAGCGTGTTGGCACATCATTGAGTATTGAACGAGATCCAACAAACGCACTATGATCGATGGGTGGCAGGCGTACCGATGTGGAGCAAGATCGCTGCCATGGGAGCGGTCGACCCCGTGCTGCAGCTGCTGTCAGCATCGAGCTCGCCACAGATCCAACAACACGCTGCGTGGGCGCTCAAAGGCATGGCCAGCAACCGTACGTCGAACGAGATGCACCACATACCGTGCACTGCCACTGACTGCGCTCGTGGTTGGCACTTGGCAGCCGACACGCGTCGTGTGTTGGCCGACAAGGCGCCGCACAAGCTGCTCGTGCAGCTGCTCAAGAGTCCCTCCGACGAGGTCAGGAAGAACGCTGCCTTGGCCGTCTCGGCCTTGGCCACTGATTGTACGATACCGCCGACCCAATGCCCGCTTGGATCGATGCACTGACCGACCGACCGACGTGTGGCTGTGGTTGCAGCACCGGCCAATCGCAAGCTGTTCCTCGAGGCTGCGGCTCTCGATACGCTGCTCGATCTCCTGACCGATGCCAACAACATGGTGCAGCTCGAAGCCACCAATGCCTTCCGCACGCTGGTGTACGTGCGCAAGGGCGAGTTGATGGACTTTGAGGCGCCGGTCATTCGGCGCATCCTCTCGATGCCATCGCCCTCGAGCGCCACCGAGTTCCAGCTGAGCATTCGTGCCAAGTACGGCGACGACGTCATGTCCTTCATTGGTACGCGAGCGAGTGAGCGACTGGCGCCTGTCACATTCCGGAGGGCTAAGCCACACTCTGCGTTGGGGACGGTACAGCGCACACACCGGGCGAGCCAGGCGTCGAGCAGGAGGCGGTCGAGGCCGCTGCTCCAGTGCCGGTCTCTGTCACATTCCCTCCAAACTGGACCGTGTGGAATCCATTGGAGCAGCCGTACATCGAGGTCAACGTGCCACCGACATCGGACGAATTCAAGTCCGTACAGCAGCTCATCAAGCGCACCAATGTCGCGTTAGACTCGGGTCGCTTTTGGGGCAAGTACGTCGCTGCTGTTGCATCGCTCGCGCGCTCTCCAAACCTCGATGCATCGCGCCACATGGCTGACCAACTCGCTTTCGACGATGCCATGATTGGTATTGGCCTGCAGGACTACTCACTGGCCAGGGCTTGAGCTTCGACAGCTGGTTCGCGTGCAAAACTTTCTACAGTGGCACAAGTACTGGAGTACCTGCCGAGAGATCGGTATGCTTCACGTGCCGTGATCCGGCTTGGCAAGATTACACCCAAGCGCAGCTAACACCATGCATTTGTCGTTTGCTAGCCAATCGCGACGACTCGTCGGTGCTGCCCGAGATCTACCTCCATGACCAGCGTGTGCAAGATCGAACCACCAACGAATGCCTGCTGTTCCACGGCACCTCGTGGAGCAACATCAACTACCTCAAGAAGGCCGGCTTCACGCAGTACTATCGCGGCACGACGCCCGACAAGAGCCTGCGCTTCTACGACAACTCCAACAAGACCATGAACGTCATTCCTTGCGCGCAATGCCAGCGAATCGACTGCGTCGGCTGCAGCAGTGCGGCGCCGTTTGGTCTGTTGATCTGTCGCGTGGCACTCGGCAATCCGGACGAGGACATTCAGAGCATCTCGGGCCTGACGTTCCCGAGCACGCCCGACAAGGACTCGGTCGTGTGCTACTCGAAGAGCAAGCAACGTAGCTCGAAGCTGGACTTTAGCGAGTACGCCATCTTTGACGGCTCGCAGGCGTACGTGCAGTATATTGCACACGTTACCAAGGCGCCAACCGCCACCACCACGACCACGACGGCGGCGGCACGTTCGTAAGCTCGCACTCAACCATACGACAGCCTCCACCGTAATGTCGCATATCCCACCACACTCTACGTATTTGTTGATATAAACCCAAACGATAGCAGCATTGTTCCGAACCGTACGAGAGCGAGTGGAATCGTTGCAAGACCCGATACCAATCACATCAGAAATGCAAAGACAGAGAGAGGGATATCGAAGCCGCTGCCGCCAATAAATACGCGCACGCAACCATTGTGTACAACCAAGAAGCCTCAAACTCGAACTTGAGTGCCTATGAGAAGTTGAGCGATGCCGTCAAGTCTCGTTGCGGCGTTGGAAGCTCTCGAGTCGGAGTCGCATCTCGTACGGCCGAGCCAGCTGAACGTAGACGCTCGAGTCGCGACAACTGTTCGTCGAGGGCCGAGCGCAGTTGCCTCTTGTCATGGAGCGGCAGCGTGCTAATCTGCTCGAGCAGCTTCGTGAGGTCGGGGCTGTTGGCATTCGCGGCCGCAGCACGCATGCTCTGCTGGCGCTTGCGGCGTAGTCGCAGCCGCTGCAATCGCAATCGCTCCTCGACCTGTCGAACCATCCAGTCTCCGAGCTCTCCCAGCACGACGGTCGCCATACCGAGACTGGCCAGAGCGTAGAAGCAAACGATCACGCGTCCGGCGATGCTCTGCGGCGTGATGTCGCCGTATCCGACCGTCGTCAAGGTCACCATGCAAAAGTACAAGCTCGTGACAAAGTCCCAGTGCTCAGTGAGCATGAACGCGCCACTGTGGTGCCATCCATCCATCCATCCATCCATCCATCGAGCCATCAGGAGGAGCGTGGCGGGACCATCGAGGCGACTCTCACAGTCGCATCAAGTGATCAACGTACACTCCAGCACCAACCAGCAGCACCAAGGCCGTGCTCGCCATTCCGATCTTGTGTTGCGGCGACAGACAGAAGGCACAGAACTTGGTGAGCCACCATTGCGGCGTCCAGCGCTTGCGCTCCTTCTGCTCGCCGTTGGTGTCGAGAGCAAACGGCGTCGCCTTACGAAAGGCCCGCGATCGCGCCAGTCTTCGACGAGCCTTGGCGGCTCCCTTCATGAACCACAAGGCGATGATCGAGATGCACAAACCGAAGGCCGCGAGACCGAACGGTATGAAGCAGATGAAGAAGATACGACCGCCGGTCGAGTCTGGTGCAAGGTCGCCGAACCCTGTTGTACAACACATACGCAGACACATCGATCACGTGAGACTCGCGCTCACTCGATCGTCATCTCGATCGTCATCGCAGGGGCGCCTACCAATCGTAGTGAGCGTGATGATGATAAAGTAGATCGCATCGCCGAACGGCAGGTTCTCCTCGACGTAGTAGAAGATGGTAGCGCCCACCATCACGACCATGACGCTGAGCACGACAGCGACGAACTCCTTGTACTTCCACACTTGATCCTGCGCCGAGCTGGCTCTCGAAGCGCCAGCCTCTTCTCCCTCACCGTTGATATCGTTGGTTGCATTGATGCTCGTCGAAGCCGCTCTCGCACGCGGGTCATTAGCGAACCCTCGGCGATCGTCGTCGTCGTCGTCATCGTCATCATCGCTACTCTCTGCAAGTATCGCGGCCACAATACCGCGAACCTCGGCTTCAGATTCGATATCAGTCATCGAGCCATACATCGTGATGTTGTTCGATGGATTCACCAATCCAATCCAGCGACCTCTATCGATCTATCTATCTATTGGAGTTGCGAGCACGAGGAGGCCACGAAGCGAATGCGCTTGCTGTTCTTAACGTTCAGCGCCCTCGACATTCGCTCGTTCATTCGCTCGCTGCCGCCATGTCCGACGCATCTCCTCGCTCCACAACGGACGACCAGTC
>Ga0209915_1004001_pt1 | contig 11398 bp, 7 predicted proteins | sample ThiBiot_750_plan_FD_183952 | JGI IMG/M metagenome (GOLD analysis project Ga0209915, IMG submission 183952) | Wastewater bioreactor microbial communities from Cape Town, South Africa - Thiocy_cont_750_plan (SPAdes) | ecosystem: Engineered > Bioreactor > Thiocyanate-remediating > Anaerobic-Aerobic ... | reverse complement strand
CCATGTCGATTACACCGAGGTCTATCCCGACAATGGCGACAACAACATGCTGGCGGTGATGAAGGCGCTGGTCGCCGAGAAGTACCGCTACATGATCTTTCCCGAACATGCGCGCGGGCTCGATGTCGACCGCGACTTCAAGACGAACAGCGCAGCGGCCTGGGCCTATCATGTCGGCTATTGCCGCGCGATGTTGCAGACCGCGCTGATGGAGCGCTGAGCCCCGGACAATTGCGGCGCCCGGACGGGCAGCGCATGGATGGGCGTTGAATTAAGGCCCGACAAGCGCGACGAATGGTGGCCCCGGTCCGGGTCGAACGGACACGTCCCTTTCGGAACAACGGATTTTAAGTCCGGTGCGTCTACCATTATGTCATTGGTTATACTTGGATTTTGGTAAGAGCGAATGCCAACCCGGCGGCTCTATATCGGTTTAGGCCTGCAATTGCGGGCCAAGACGCCCAAACGGTGTGTCCGGGCCAAGTTGCGGGAAGACCGGTGCCCGGCCATGAAGCCCAACCAGACCTGGGCCATGGACTTTGTCCATGACCAGTTGGCACTGGGTCGGAAGATGCGGGTTTTGACGGTGGTCGATATCTTCTCGAAGTCCTCCCCCGCGATCGATCCGCGGTTCACGGAAGAAGGATGTGAATCGCTGGTTTTGCATGCAAAAACGATAGGGGCACGCGGGATAATGTACGTCTCTACTAAGTGGCCAAAGTACTGCGGTGGGCATTTATATGCTGAAGAAGGTGGCCGAATGGCATGACATTAATCCTGTAAAATTCCGCGCCGAGGTTTATCCCTTAGGCCAACCGGCCATTTTGCGTGGCGTCGTACGGCATTGGCCGGCTGTGGCTACCAAATCACCCAAGGCATTTTGTGATTACGTCAGACGGTTCGACAGCGGCAGGCCCGTGGGGCTGCTGACAGCGCCGCCCGGGGTCGAAGGCCAGTTCTTCTACCGGGAAGACATGCGCGGCTTCAATTTCGAGCGCCGCAAGGCAGGGCTTGGTCCGGCGCTGGCGGAGCTGCTTGCGCTGCTGGACGTGGCGGACCCGCCTGCGACCTATATTGAATCCGCGCTGGTCGCGGACTGCGTGCCGGATTTTCCCGCCGAAAATTCCTTTGCCCTGGCGGGTCCGTCAGCAGTTGCGCGCATCTGGATCGGCAACCGGCTGCGCACCCAGACGCATTACGATCTGTACGACAACCTCGCCTGTGTCGTGGCGGGCCGCCGCCGCTTCACGCTGTTCCCGCCCGACCAGATCGAAAATCTCTATATGGGGCCGTTCGAATTCACGCTGTCGGGAACACCCGTGAGCATGGTCTCGCTGGAGCAGCCGGATTTCGAACGGTTTCCCCGTTTCCGCCAGGCGCTGGAAACGGCACAGACGGCCGAACTGGAACCGGGGGACGCGATCTATGTGCCCTATTTCTGGTGGCACCATGTGCAATCGCTGGAACGGTTCAATGCCCTGGTGAGCTACTGGTGGAACGAGACGCCAAGCCAGCTCGGTTCACTTTACAACTGCCTGCTGCATGGCGTTCTGGCGATCCGCGACCTGCCGGAAAACCAGCGGATGGCCTGGCGGGCGGTGTTCGACTATTTCGTCTTCAAGACGGCCGGCGAACCCATGGAACATTTGCCGCCCCATGCGCAGGGCGCCCTGGGTTCCATGAGTCCCGAGCAGCGGACCACCATGAAAAAGGTCCTGTTGCATGGCCTTCAGCAGATTACCCCCGCTAAATCTGGAATATATGTTTAAAATCAATATATTAACGGGGTGCACAATCTTTCGGCCACGCCAAAGAATTTTATGGGGGATTTGCGGCGCCCGGCCGTCCTAATACGAATGGCCGGGAGCGGGCTGAATAAATAAGGGGTGGCAACAGCCCCGACAGGGATCGGCGCAGGGGATATGGGCGGGCACCAGGTCGATAATTGGTTCATGCAGGAAGTCTTACCCCTCGAAGGCGCGTTGACGCGCTTTCTCCAGCGTCATTGGCGTCAGTCGGCGGATATCGCGGATCTGCGGCAGGAGACCTATGCCCGGGCCTATGAAGCGGCCCTGCGCGAGCGGCCGGAGCGGATCAAGCCGTTCCTGTTCCAGATCGCCCGCAACCTGATGATCGACCGGGTGCGGCGTCAAAGTGTCGTCTCTCTGGAAACGATGGCGGATTTCGACTGGCTGAACGTCTCCGATGATGGGCCGTCCCTGGAACGTCACATCGCTGCGCGTCAGCAGCTGCGGCTGTTGCAGCGGGCCCTGGATGAGTTGCCGCCTCGCTGTCGCCAGATCGTCGTGATGCGCAAGGTAGATGGCCTGTCGCAGAAGGAAGTGGCGGCGCGCATGGGCATCGCGGTGGAGACAGTGGAAAATCAGGTTGCCAAGGGCATGCGGGTACTGGCACAGGCGATGGGCGGACGGCGCGGCACGGTGACCAGCCAGGCGCGGCGCTACAATTTCTTCAGGAAACTGCGCGATGTCCGCTGAGATGACGGAACAGACCGCGGCCGACTGGCTGGCGCGCGAAGACCGGGGCCTGGACGCCGCCGAGCAGGCGGCCATGCAGGCGTGGCTTCAGGAATCCACGCTCAACCGGGTAGCCTATCTGCGGCTCAAGGGGGCGTGGAATCGCGCCGACCGCCTGGCGGCGCTTCGCGCGCCCATGGCAAAGGCCGCATCGGATGACGCGTCCTCCTATTCCGGATGGCGCCAGCTCGCGGCCGCCCTGGTGTTCCTGGCGATCAGCGTGACGGCTGCCTACTATCTTCTGGACCGGCCGCCTGCTGCCGTGACCTACGAGACGCAACGCGGTGGCACGCGGCAGGTGCAGCTTGCCGACGGCTCGCGTATGCAGCTGAACACCGACACCAGGCTGCGCGCCGAGGTCACGGGCACGTCCAGGACGGTGACCCTGGTTTCGGGCGAGGCGTTTTTCGACGTGGTGCATGACGAAAAGCGCCCCTTCGTGGTCTATGCCGGCAACCGGCGGATCACTGATCTGGGCACGCGCTTTTCCGTCTATCGCAACGGCGATGATGTGCGCGTGACTGTGCAGGAAGGTCGCGTCCGCGTGGACGACCTGGATGCACCCCATGGCAGGGCATCGGTGCTGACCGGCGGGCATGCGATGATCGCGCACCAGGCCGAAATGCTGGTGGTGGCCAAATCGCCGGAAGATATCTACAGCGACCTGAGCTGGCGCAACGGCCTTCTGGTGTTCAACCAGCAGTCGCTGGCGGAAGTGGCGGATCAGTTCAATCGCTACAACCGGCAGCGCATCGTGGTGGAAGGCAAGGCGCGCAGGATTCGCATCGGCGGCAGCTTCAAGGCCGACAATATTGATGGGTTTACCGCTCTGTTGCACCAGGGGTTTGGATTGACGGTCAACAAGCGCGGTGACGACATCATCGTGTCCCGGTAGGGAGGCCGGGGCCACGCCCATAACAAGAATAATGCGACAGGGGGCAAATGAAACGCGGGCAAGCCCGTAGAATACTGCTTTGCGGGGCAGCGGCTGCGTGCCTGTTGGCCGGCCATGCCGCCGCCCGTTCCGATCTGGTCAACATTCCCGCGGGCAGCCTGAAGGCTGCATTGGACGCCTTTATCCGCCAAACCGGGGCTCAGCTCATCTACAACGTGGACGACGTGGCAGAACTGGCCACCCCCGGACTTCGAGGCGTTCCCGCCGACCGCGCGCTGAGCCAACTCCTCGCCGGCACCGGCATGAGCGCGAGCCGCGACCGCAGCGGCGCGGTGATCATTTCGCGCGCCACCGGCGCCGCGGCGGCGGGCGAGATATTGCCTCCCGAAACAGTGGTCGTGACGGGCTCTCGCATCCTTGGCGCGCAGGAGCGGTCGACGCCGGTCACCAGCCTGCCGACGGAACAGTTGCTGGCGACCACGCCCGGCGGAATCCCAGAAGCGCTGGACAAGATGCCGATCTTCATGGGCGGTTCGACACCCAACAACGCCACGACGGGCGCCAACGGCCGCGGCAACAACGCGCCGGGCTATTTTCTGAACCTGCGTGACCTGGGCGCGATACGCACCCTGATCCTGGAAGACGGCCATCGCGTGCCGGGCACCTTCTACGACACGACCGTCGACATCGACATGCTGCCCCAGATGCTGGTCAGCCGCGTGGAGGTGGTGGCCGGCGGCGCCTCCGCCGTCTATGGCTCCGATGCGGTGGCGGGGGTGGTGAATTTCGTGCTCGATCGTGCCTTCACCGGCTTCAAGGCGGTGGCGTCCGGCGGCATTTCAGGTCAGGCGGACGCACGCGCCCTGCGGCTGGGCGTTGCGGGCGGCGAAGACATCCTGCCTGGCGGACACCTGATCTGGAGCGTCGAATACCACAACCGCGCCGCCTTGCCCGACGCGGCCGCCCGGCCGCTGGGTAATCTTGGCACGTCCATCGTGGGATCGGGAACCGCGGCCAATCCCTATACGCTGGTGCGCGGCATCCGCCAGAGCAACACGGCGCCGGGCGGACTTGTCGTTTCCGGGCCGGGCAAGGGCCTTCAGTTCCTCAGTGACGGGAGCCTTGCGCCCTTCGATCAGGGCATGCCGACCGCGACCGCCAATTTCGCGATCGGCGGCGACGGCGGCATCGAGCACAACGAATATCTGCTGCCCGCCTTCAGTACGGGGCAGGTTTTTGCGCACTACAACCAGGTGGTGACGCCGTCGATAACCGCGTATGTCCAGGCGCGCTACAGCCTGGCACGCAGTTATGAAGCCGGGCAGATCTTCACCAATGTCAACGGCTCGGGCATCAGCACCAACGGCGCAAGCGCCCAGTATCCCATCACCATCTATAGCGGGAACGCCTTCCTGACGCCCGCGGCACAGGCATTCCTGTTTCCTGCGGGCGGTCCGACGAGTTTCCAGATGAACCGCATGGACAATGACCTGATGAGCCGGCTGGCGCTGGACCAGCATACCGGCGCCCTTGCGGTCAGTGCCGGTCTTCAGGGCCAGGGTCCCGCCAGCCTGAACTGGGACGTCAACTTCACCCACGGGGAAACCCGCACCCAGCTCATAACCCGCAACAATGTGGATACGGCGCGTTTCTATGCGGCGCTGGATGCGGTACGCGATCCGGCGACCAGCAAGATCGTCTGCAATGTCGATCTGACGGCCCCCGGGGCATTTCCGGGATGCGTGCCGCTGAACCTCTTCGGCCAGAGCGCGGCGGTGGTGAACGGATCGAACGCGTCGCAGGCGGCGCTGGATTATGTCGGAGTCACAACCTCATGGACGGCGCACAATGACATGGACGATTTCAGCGCCAACCTGACCGGCGATGTATTGGACCTGCCTGCCGGACCGGTGAAGTTCGCCGCGGGCAGCGAATACCGGTTTGCCCGCCTGCAGGTAGACACCAGCACGCCAGGCAACACGTTCAATCCGCAATATCTACGGCTGGCGCCGCCAGGGACATTTGCACCGACCGCTGCCTCTCCGGATGGATCCTTCCCGCCGGCGGACCTTGCGCACTTCAAGGAGGTGCTGTCCGGGGCTGCCGGCTCCGAAACGGTTGCCGAGGCCAACCTGGAACTGGACGTGCCGCTGGTGAAGGACCTGCCGCTGGCGCGGCTGATCTCGGCCGACGGCGCGATGCGCTACACCGACTATCATGTCGGCGGTATGGACCCGGCCGGCAGCGGGTTCGTCAAGACCGGGTTTGCCAGCAGCACCTGGAAGCTTGGTCTGGCGTGGCAGGTGACCGACGATCTGTCCCTGCGCGCCACGCGATCGCGCGACATTCGCGCGCCGACCCTGTGGGACCTGTTCCAGGGGCCGAATACCACGACGTCTGGAGTCAGCGATGCGCTGACCGGCGTTTCGGGATCGGCCAACACCCAGGCAATAGGAAATCCCAACCTGTCGCCCGAGGTCGCGCACAATACGACGGCGGGCCTGATCTATGAGCCCGGCTGGCTGGCCGGCGCCCGCGTCAAGCTGGACTATTTCCACATCGACATCATCGATGAGATTGCCGGCGTCAGCGGCGCCAGCAATATCGTGCAGTCGCTGTGCCTGGCGTCGCCGGGTGGAAGCTCGCCCTATTGCGCGCTGATCCAGCGGCCGGTTTCGTACAACGATACATCCGCGCTGAATTTCCCGACTCTCTACTATTCCCAGCCGCAGAATTTCCAGCATCAGTGGACCGAGGGGTATGACTTCGAGGCGAGCTATCAGGCCGATGTCTCGGACTGGGCGGGGCAGGGCGCGATGCTGGGACTGCGCCTGTTGTGGACCCATACCTCGTTTCTGAAGACGCGCGGTCTGCCGGGCTGGGTGGTCACCAATGTCGCCGGTTCGGCGAACGCACCCGGCGATGCGCTGCCCGCGGACAAGGTCGCGCTGATCGCCAGTTTCGTGCGCGGCAGCCTGTCCGTCGACCTGCTGGAACGCTATTACGGACCGCTGCATCCCAGTCCCAATTCCAACCTGATATTCGCACGCTCGGTCGCCAACCTGCCGGAGTGGTTCCAGACCGACATCAACATTGCCGTGGCGCTGGGCGGGTCCCAGTCATCCGGTTCGATCTTCCTGAATGTCAGCAACCTGCTCGACGCGCAGCCTGGCGTCTTCCAGGTGCCGTCCTATACCGGCAGTCCGGGAATGAATTATCCCGTGGTGCCCTATGAGGACATCATCGGGCGCTATTTCACGCTGGGCGTGCGCTACCGGATGTGAGCGCACCCCGGGCGGCCTGTTCGACCAGGGCCGCGATTTCCGCCGCCGGATCGGCGCCTGAAAAGCGCGATTGCACCTGGCGGCAACGCGCGCGAAGGCCACCGTCTCCGAGAATCTGGCCCAGCGATGCCGTCAACGTGGCGGCGTCGCAGTCTTGTGCGGGCAGCGAGCGGCCCACCCCAAGCGCTTCCAGGCGCTGTGCGTTGTCGAACTGGTCGAAAAACAGGGGGATGGCGATCTGTGGGGCCGCGGACCGCAGACCTTCGGCCAGCGTGCCGATCCCGCCATGATGCACCAGCGCGGCAGCCCGCGGCGCGAGCCGGCTGAGGGGGGCATATTTCAGGTACAGCACGTCACGCGGAAGACTGGCGGGCACTTGGTCGGCGTGCGGCGTGAGAAAAACGGCGCGCGCGCCCAATGCCGCGCAGCTTTCCAGGCTTTGGGCAAAGAAGTTGCGGGAGTGTCGCTGATAGCTTCCGGGGGTGAACACGATGGGTGCCGGCCCGGCATCCAGGAATGTTTCGAGCGCCGGATCCAGCGGGGGGATGAGCGTGTCATCCAGCGCGGGAAGGCCGGTCAGTCTGATATCGGGCCACCCGGGCTGGGGCGCGCAGAACCAGTCGGGAAAAAATCCCAGCCAGTGATCGCCGCCGGGCTGGTGCGCCGCTTCCCGTACGGCATGCGGCGACAGGCACGCCCGCATCAGCGGCAGGCCCATGTCGCGGCACGCCTGGACCGCGCCGAAGACGGACCATGAGGCGAGCACGACGCAATCCTTCACTGCGCCCGCATGGCGAATGAACGCCGCCGTCGGCCCGGCGGCCGGTTCGAACAACTCGCGACGCACGCGGTCCCATGCCTGCTCGGGCGCCTGTTCCAGCAGGTCATCCAGTCCGGCCGGCATCGCATTCCAGATGATGCCGAATCCGAATCCGGCCCGCTGCACGAGCGGCGCATAACCGGCGTGGCTGGCAATGATGACCTCATGACCGCGACGGCGCAGCGCTTCGGCCACTGCCAGAAACGGCATCAGGTCGCCGATCGACCCCAGAGTTGCGACAAGGATTCTCATGACATGCTCAGGGCGCCGATCCTGTGGCAGGACCCAGGGGGAGGCAAGGCTTGGGCGTCTATCCGCCTGTGCCGGCGCGCATGAAATCGATGCCCGGCAGGACGTTGCCCTGGAAGTCGAACAGGGCCGTGGTCGAGCCCTTGTTGCGGGTACCGCACTGGTTCGCCACCAGGTCCGGCGCCCAGTAGTTGACGCCGTCGCCGCCCGCATCCAGCACCGTCCGGGTCAGGTCGGCCAGGAATTTTCTTTGCCCGTCCGGCGTCGCGGGATGGCCAGGCATCAGGGCCTTTGCACTGAGATTGCTGTGCATGCCCGGAGGATCGAGGCTCCAGGGATAGGCTGTCTCTACCAGCATGACATCCTTGTCGGGATAGGTCGCGCGAAGACGGCGAATGGTGTCACCGGTCTGGGCAAGGTCGAGCTTCGACCATTGATAACCGTAATAGCTGATTCCAATCATGTCATAGCCGGTGACGCCGGCCTTCGTGGCATCGGCGAACCAGCTTTCGACATTCTCCGGCTGGGCAATCTGCAGCATGATGTGCGGTGCTGTGCCGGACGCTTTTGCGGCGTCATGCACGGCCCGAATGCCGGCATTGATCAGCATCGCATCACGGGTCCAGTTGATCTTCGGCTTTTCCGCCACACCGTTCTTCACGAAGCCCGCCGTCGACCGCTGCAGCATCTCGGGATTGATTTCGTTGCCGACCTGTACCATCTGCGGCATCAGTCCCTGGGCCGCAAGCGTGGTCAGGACATAGTAGGTGTATTGATAGAGCGTTGCGGCCAGCTTTGTGTCGTCGGTGATGCCCGCCCAGGCGCTGGGGATCGGCTGCTTTCCGCCATCGGCCCAACTGTCGGCATAATGGAAGTCCAGTAGCGTGTGCATGCCCCGTGCCCGCGCTGCCGCGAGGGTCTTTTCCACATCGGCCAGGTTGCTATAGCCGGTCTTGTTGCCGTCGGTCCAAAGCCGCACGCGCACCAGGTTGGCGCCATGGTTCCTGAAGATGGTGTAGACGTCGCGGGCCGTGCCGTCGGTATCGTGATAGACGGCGCCGCAATCGGCCATCTGGTTGGCGAAAGACAGGTCGGCGCCGAAATAGAGATCTCTGGCTGACGCTGTCGTCGCAATCAGGGCAAGGGCCGCAACGCCCAGTGTCGGAATTCGGATCTGCCGCATGTTGACCTCCCCATGGTCTGCCGCCGCGCCTTGATGCGCCGTCAGCGCATAGTGTCCGCAGGGCGGGCCGCATCGAAGCGAAATCGAACCCCCAACCGAAAAAATATCCGTGGCGGATTTTGCCGGCACATCCGTCTGAAGCACGAACGGGAAATGTCCGTCCGCTTGCCGGAGCGGAAAGCCGCGCATGCTGCACTGCGGCGACACACTGATTTTCCGGCATCTGCGATGCCGGCTTGCTAACGCCTGCGCTTTCAACCCCTGAGGCGCCGGTACCTTCAGGCGTCCGGGTCATCCGGGCGCCTTTCTTTTCCCGAATTATCGTCCCGCGCAAAATTTTCATGACGGATTTTCTCTGGCCGCCCGTCACACGCAGCAAGGGCCGGCGCACCGGCTGGCCAACAAATGATACCGGGGGAAATTGCATGACTATTTCAAACACGCTGCGCCTGTGCACGTCTGTCGCGGCCCTGCTTACGACTTCAAGCGTCGTTTCGGGCGTGGCTCTTGCGCAACAGGCCGCGTCGACCGAAACCGTGACGGTGACCGGTACGCGCATCACCAACGGCGCCGCCCAGCCCACGCCCGTGACGACGGTAGACACCGCGCAGCTCCAGACACAGTCCCCGGTCAGCATTCCCCAGGCGCTTCTGCAGCTGCCGCAGTTTGCTTCCACCGTGACCGCCAGGACCCAGGTGGAATCGAACGGGCGCGGCTTCGGTACCCCCACCCCGGGCTTCAACCTTTATGGCCTGGGCACTATCCGCACACTGGTCCTGATGGACGGCAATCGCGTGCCCGGCACCTTCTACGACACCACCGTCAACGCCGACATGCTGCCCCAGATGCTGGTACAGCGCGTGGATGTGGTCACGGGCGGCGCCTCGGCGGTCTATGGTTCGGACGCCGTCGCCGGCGTGGTGAACTATATCCTCGATCACCATTTCGAAGGCTTCAAAGGCGTGGCGCAGGGTGGCGTGTCGACCTATGGCGACGCCAAGAGCTTCAGGCTCGGCGGGGCGCTCGGGTTCGATCTGTTCGGCCGCGGTCATTTCGAGGCGAGTGCTGAGTACTATGACAGCGACGCGGTGCCGGATTCGGCGAGCAGGCCCTATGGTCTTTCCAGTTGCGCGCTGACCGGCAACGGCACCTCCAATCCCTATGTGATGTCCTGCGACCTGAAGCAGGCCAACACTTCGCCCTACGGCTTGATCACCAGCGGCCCGATGAAGGGCATGCAGTTCTCCGCCGACGGAAAGAATATCGTGCCGTTCAATCCCGGTACCCCCACGAAGACGGCGAACATCAATGTCGGCGGCGACGGTGGCGTGCTTTCGCACGAGACGCTGATCCCCACCAATCATACCTTCCACAGCTATGGCCGGTTCGACTACGACATCACCGATGATCTGAGCGCCTATATCGACGCCCGCTACGGCTCCGACTACACCCAGGGCGCCAGCCAGGGGTATACCAATACCGACGGCCAGTATCCGATGTGGATCTACAGCGGCAACGCGTTCCTGACCGCTGCCGAGCAGGCGGCGCTGTTTCCGGCCGGAACAAATTCGGTCGATGTCGGCCGTTTCGACAATGACATCATGCGCAAGCTGTCGATCCGGCAGCTGACCACCAGCGCGGCCGTCTCGGCGGGCCTGAAGGGCGCGACCTTTGGCGACTTCACCTGGGACGCCCATTTTACCCACGGGCAGAACCATGTGAACCTGACCACCATCAACAACCTGAACTCTCAGCGCTTCTATGCCGCGCTGGATGCGGTGGTCGATCCCACGACCGGCAAGACCGTTTGTAACGTCAGCCTGACCGCGCCGGGCGCCTTTCCGGGTTGCGTGCCGATCAACCTTTTCGGGCAGAACAATTCGTCCCAGGCCGCCCAGGACTATGTGTTCGGCAACACTTGGTGGGTGGCCGCGAACTCGATGGACGATTTTTCGGCCAACCTGACCGGCACGCTTTTCGAGGGATGGGCCGGCCCGATCAAGACCGCCGTCGGGCTGGAATACCGCACCCAGGGCCTGAAGGTCACCAGCAGCACGCCGGACGATACCTTCAATCCCCAGTATCTGCGGCTGGGGGCGAACGGCACTTCTACGCCAGGCTCCTATCCCAGCTCCAATCTTGCCTGGTTCAAGGAAGTGCAGTCCCCGGCTGAGGGCCATGAAGGCATCTCCGAAGGCGATGTCGAGCTCGATGCGCCTCTGCTGAAGGATATGCCCTTCGCGGAACTTGTCTCGCTGAATGCGGCCTATCGCTACACCAGCTATTCCACATCGGGCAACGGCACGCATTCCAGCTTCTCGGCCAACACCTGGAAGGTCGGCATGGAATGGAGCGTGAACGACGATGTTCGTTTCCGCCTGTCGGAATCGCGCGACATGCGCGCGCCGACCCTGTGGGACCTTTACCAGC
>Ga0209915_1004000_pt1 | contig 11399 bp, 9 predicted proteins | sample ThiBiot_750_plan_FD_183952 | JGI IMG/M metagenome (GOLD analysis project Ga0209915, IMG submission 183952) | Wastewater bioreactor microbial communities from Cape Town, South Africa - Thiocy_cont_750_plan (SPAdes) | ecosystem: Engineered > Bioreactor > Thiocyanate-remediating > Anaerobic-Aerobic ... | reverse complement strand
TGGGCTGAGTGTCCTGCAGCAGATGCTCGGGGGTCGCGCGCGACGGCGCGAGCGGCAGCGAGACCGTGAACGTCGCGCCTCCGCCCTCGGTCTCCGTGACCTGCACCGAGCCGTTCAGGGCGCGCACGATCGAGGCCACGATGGCGAGCCCGAGCCCGGCTCCGCCGGTGTCGCGCGTGCGGGACGAGTCGGCCCGCCAGAACCGCTGGAAGATCTGGTCCCGGATCTGCTCCGGTACGCCCTCGCCGTGGTCGACGATCGAGAACCAGCCCACGCCGCGACGACGGTCCGCCCCGACCACGACCTCGATCGGGGAGTCGCCGGGGGAGAAGCGGCGGGCGTTGCCCAGCAGGTTGGCGATCACCTGGCGCACCTTGTTCTCCTCGCCGAGCACGATCGGCGGAGTGGAGACGGGCGCGACGATCGCCTCGGAGAAGTCGATCTCCGGCACCGTGCCGCCCTCGCGCGGTCGGCGGCGCAGGATGGCGGGGATGCGGCCGCGGGTGCTCACGGTGCGCGTCGGGGGAGCGGGGCGGGTGATCGCGGTGGCCGACGGCTCCGGTTCCGGCTTCTCCGCGGTCATGTCCACCACGGTCACGGTGCGGTCGGGCGCCGCCGCCCGCAGGTCGAGGGCGGCGTCCTGTGCGAGCGGGCGCAGATCGAGCGGCTCGATCGTGAGCTCGCGCTGCTCGTCCAGACGCGCGAGGGCGAGCAGATCCTCGACGAGCACGCCCATCCGCAGCGCCTCCTTCTCGATCCGGTCCATCGCCCGCGCGGTGTCCTCGTCGCCCTTGATCGCCCCCATCCGGTACAGCTCCGCATAGCCCCGCACGCTGACCAGCGGGGTGCGCAGCTCATGGCTGGCATCGCCGACGAAGCGGCGCATCTGCTGCACGGAGCGGTCCCGCTGCGCGATCGACGCGTCCAGGCGGTCGAGCATCGTGTTGATGGCGCCGTTGAGGCGGCCGACCTCCGTGGTCGGCTCGAGGTCGGTGAGGCGCTGGCTGAAGTCGCCGGCGGCGATCGCCATCGCCGTGGACTCGACGCGACCGAGCCGGCGGAAGGTCAGCGTGACCAGGCCGCGCGTGGCGAGGGCGGCGATGATGATCGTGACCAGCGCGACCGTCGTGAACACCCCGAAGAACGTCGCGATTATGCGATCGGGCTCGTCCAGCGACAGCGCGACGACCTGGATGAAGGTGATGTTGGAGGTGGGATCCTCGCGCACGGCGACCGCGGCGCGGAACTCGGATCCGTCTGTGCCGCGCAGCACGATCGGGTCGGTGCGGCCGGCGTCGAGCGTGGCCTGGGCGAGCGTGTAGGTCGGGGGGAACTCGGGCTTCGAGGCCTTCGGCGCCCCGCCGCCGGAGAACACGAGGGCGCCCTGGGCGTCGTAGACGGCCACGAAGTACTCGGACAGTCCGAGGCGTTCGTCCTTCAGTGCGGCGCTGAAGCCCGTGCCGTCCGTGCTCGGCGTGATCGTCGCCAGGTCGCTCGTCACGAGCGCGGGGAGCTGGGATTCGACGTTGTCGATGAGGAGGTTGCGCAGGATCGGCATGGTCCCGATCCCGGTCACCACCAGCCCGAGGGCGAGCACGCCGACGGTGACGCCGGTCACCTTCGCGCGAAGGCTGATCCGGCGCCACCATCGCGTGATCGCGTCGGTCTCGCCCATCCGCTACGCGGTCTTCCCCACCTTGAGCATGTAGCCGAACCCGCGCTTGGTCTGGATCACGGGCTCTTCGGTGTGCGGGTCGATCTTGCGGCGCAGGTAGGAGATGTAGCTCTCCACGATGCCCGCGTCGCCGTTGAAGTCGTACTCCCAGACGTGGTCGAGGATCTGCGCCTTCGACAGCACGCGGTTGGGGTTGAGCATGAGGTAGCGCAGCAGCTTGAACTCGGTCGGGCTGAGCTCGATCGGGCTGGATCCGACGAACACGTCGTGCGTGTCCTGGTCCATCGACAGCTCGCCGGCGCGGATGATCGATTCCTCGTCGGCCTGCATGGTGCGGCGCAGGATCGCCTGTGCGCGGGCGACGATCTCGTCGAGGGCGAAGGGCTTGGTGACGTAGTCGTCGCCGCCCGCGTTGAGTCCCTCGATCTTGTCCTCGGTGTCGTCCTTCGCCGTGAGGAACAGGATCGGCGCCGTGAATCCGGCGCCGCGCAGGCGCTTGGTCACGCTGAACCCGTTCATGTCGGGCAGCATCACGTCGAGGATGATGAGGTCTGGCTCCTCCTCGAGCACGGCCGAGATGGTGGCCGCGCCGTTGGCCACCGTCTTCACCGAGAAACCGGCGAAGCTCAGGCCCGTGGAGAGGACATCGCGGATGTTGGGTTCGTCGTCGACGACCAGGATGCGCGCTTCAGTCATGCCCCCATTATGGTGACCGGATCCGTGTTCGCGCTGATTGCGACCTTTTCCCTGGCGAAGCACCGGCTCCGGGTGCAGAGTGAAGCCATGAAGATCGACATCATCGAGCACGAGGGCCCCTACCGGGTGGGCGTCATCGTCGGCAGCCTCTCCAAGGAGTCCATCAACCGCCGTCTCGCGCACGCGCTGACCCTTCTCGCGCCCGAGGGATTCGAGTTCTTCGACATCTCCTATGCCGACCTTCCGTTGTACAACCGCGACTTCGACGCCGACTATCCGCAGGTCGCGCTCGACTTCAAGGCCCAGGTCGCGAGCGCGGATGCGCTGCTGTTCGTCACGCCCGAGTACAACCGGTCGCTGCCCGGACCGCTGAAGAACGCGATCGACTGGGGCAGCCGGCCCTGGGGGCAGAACGTGTGGGCGCACAAGCCGACGGGCGTCGTGGGAGCCTCGATGGGGGCGATCGGCACCGCGGTGGGGCAGCAGTCGCTGCGCGGAACCCTGGGCTTCCTCAACGCCCGTCAGATGACCGCACCCGAGGCCTACATCCACTACTCGCCCGGCCTCATCGACGACGACGGACGGGTCACGACGCCGGGGACCGCGGAGTTCCTGCGTCAGTTCATGACGGCGTTCGCCGAGTTCACGGCGCGGGTGCTGACGGTCATCCCGCAGACCTGAGCGTCGGTCTCGCGGCCATCGCGACGGAGCATCCGGATATGACTGACGATGAGCGGGGAGGCGAAGCCGCCTGCTGGCTCTCCCGGGTGTGCCCGGAATGCGGGGCGCTGCTCGACGACCTCTCCGCGCCGTGCTGGCGGTGCGGCCTGAGACCGGGGGAGGAGCCCCGCGACTGAGGCCGCACGTCGCCTCGGGGTCAGGCGGCCTCGAGCTCGTGCGCGTCCATGATCGTGTAGCTGTAGCCCTGCTCGGCGAGGAAGCGCTGGCGGTTCTGCGCGTAGTCCTGGTCGACCGTGTCGCGGGCGATGAGCGTGTAGAAGCTCGCCGTGTGGCCGGACTGCTTCGGGCGCAGCAGGCGCCCGAGCCGCTGCGCCTCCTCCTGCCGGGAGCCGAAGGATCCGGACACCTGGATCGCGACCGACGCCTCGGGCAGGTCGATCGAGAAGTTCGCGACCTTCGACACCACGAGCAGTTCGATCTCGCCCTCGCGGAACTGACGGTACAGCTGCTCGCGCTCGTCGACCGGCGTCGCCCCCGTGATCGACGGGGCATTCAGCGCCTCGGACAGCTCCTCGAGCTGATCGAGGTACTGCCCGATCACGAGGATGCGCTCGCCGGGGTGCTTCGCGATGAGCTCCCGCACGGCGGTGATCTTCGCGGGCGCCGAGGCGGCGAGGCGGTAGCGCTCGTCGTCGGTCGCGGCGGCGTACTCGAGCCGGTCGTCCGGCGGCAGGTCGACCCGCACCTCGTAGCAGGCGGCGGGGGAGATGAAGCCCTGTGCCTCGATCTGCTTCCACGGCGCGTCGAAGCGCTTGGGACCGATGAGGCTGAACACGTCGCCCTCGCGACCGTCCTCGCGCACGAGCGTGGCGGTCAGGCCGATCCGGCGGCGCGCCTGCAGGTCGGCGGTCAGCTTGAACACGGGCGCGGGCAGCAGGTGCACCTCGTCGTAGACCACGAGGCCCCAGTCCATCTCGTCCAGCAGCGACAGGTGCGCGTACTGGCCCTTCCGCTTCGCGGTGAGGATCTGGTAGGTCGCGATCGTGACGGGCTTGACCTCTTTCACCTGCCCCGAGTACTCGCCGATCTCCTCGGGGGTGAGGCTGGTGCGCTTGATGAGCTCGTCGCGCCACTGCCGCGCGGAGACGGCGTTCGTGACCAGGATCAGCGTGGTCGTCTTGGTCGCGGCCATCGCGCCGGCGCCGACGATCGTCTTCCCGGCGCCGCAGGGGAGCACGACGACGCCGGATCCGTCCTTCGCGAACGCGTCGACGGCGTCCTGCTGGTACGGACGCATCGTCCAGCCGTCCTCGGCGAGGGTGATCTCGTGCGGCGTTCCCGGCGTGTAGCCGGCGAGGTCTTCGGCGGGCCAGCCGATCTTCAGCAGCTCCTGCTTGATCTGCCCGCGCGCCCACGCGTCCACGACGTAGGTGTCGGCCGAGGGATGGCCGATGAGCAGCGGCTGGATCCGCTTGTTCCCGGCGACCTGGGTGAGCACCGCCGGATCCGTGGAGCGGAGGATCAGCACGCCCTGGTCGTCGCGCTCGATGACGAGACGGCCGTAGCGGTTCACGGTCTCGCGGATGTCGACCGACACCGACGGCGGCACCGGGAACCGGGACCAGCGGTCGAGGGTGTCCAGCATGTCGTCGGCGGTGTGGCCGGCCGCACGGGCGTTCCACAGGCCCAGCCGGGTGATCCGGTAGGTGTGGATGTGCTCGGGCGCGCGCTCCAGCTCTGCGAAGATCGCGAGCTCGTGGCGGGCGCTCTCGGCGTCGGCGTGCGCGACTTCGAGCAGCACGGTGCGGTCGCTCTGGACGATCAGCGGGCCATCAGACATAGCGGCCCAGTCTACCGGTCCGGGGAGCCATCGGTCCTCCTCGGGGGTGCGGCTCGCTCGGCGCCCCCGGGGTGCGGTTCAGGAAGCCGGATCCTCGATCGCGCGGGTGGAGAGGATCGAGCGGATCGGCAGGGTGCGCTCGACATCGCTCGCCCGGTCGCGTCCGCGCAGACGGCCGCCGCCGAAGCCGGTGACCTCGAGCACGAGCTCGCGCGCGGTGCCGTCGGGCATCGCGACCTCCACGGCGAGGACGGCGCGCTGCTTCGCCGCGTGCTCCAGCTCGCGCTCGAGCCAGGCCGCGTCGGCGTCCTCCTCGCGGGCCGCCCGCAGGCGGGCGATGAGCGCCGCGTACACCTCCGTGTCATCGGGGGCTGCCGGCGCGCTCGCCGCGGTGGTGCGTACGGGCCGCTCGACGGCGCCGTCGGCGTCGACGAGCGCGGCGGGGTAGTGCTCATCCGTGAGCGCCCAGAACACCGTGTCGCGGTTCACGCGCGTCGCCAGCACGGCGTCGCCCCGCACGGTCGTCTCCGGCACGAGCCCGAGCGGCCGCAGCGCCTGGTCCACGCCGATCGCCTGCAGCAGATGCTCATCGGCGCTGCGCACCTGCGTGCGGCCGGTCTCCGGATCCGTTCCGACCCGCACCTGTCCGTGCCTGCTGGCGCTCTGCGCGAGCAGGTAGCGCAGCGGCTGCGGCACGCCCGTCAGCGAGATGCCCTCGAGGAAGGCCAGCACGCCCTCCTCGGTCTCCCCGGAGGAGAGCGCCGCGCTCAGGGTGTCCGCCGTGAACCGGTAGGAGGACGCCTGGCTCGCGGACTCCCGCGCCGCCATCGTGCGCAGGCGCAGGTCGAGCGCGGGGAGGAGCGGCCCCGGGGCGATCGCGGTCAGGTCGTTCTGCAGGAAGATCCGGTCCACCTCGGCCGGCACAAAGGCGCTCAGCGGGTGCGGATCCGGATCCGCGCCGAGCCGCGGAGCCCGAGCCCAGGGGGTCTCGGCGCCCGACGCGCTCGTGGCGCCGTCCGGGCCGTCGGCGAGGAGCCCGAGCAGGCGCGCCTGGCGGATCAGCGCATCGGCGCGGTCCGGCCAGGCCGGATCCCACGGGTGCTCGTCCGCCCAGGAGAGCATCGGCGTCCAGCCGCCCTCGTGCGTCCGCAGCGCGGAGGGCAGCGCCGCGCGGAAGCCGGCGACCAGCCGCGCCCAGCGCTCCGGACCCGCCAGCCGAAGCCAGGCGGCGCCCTCATCCGACAGTCGCAGCGTGCGCTCGACGGCGAGCAGCAGGCCCGCCTCGGCGCCGAGCGCCAGCACATCGTCGAGGAGCGCCGGGTCGTCGGGCATCCCGCGTTCGATGAGACGGCGCTTCTCGGACAGCCCGACCGTCCCGCCGGCGAGCAGCGCGAGGGGGCTCTCCTCGGCCAGCAGCAGCGCATCGGCGAGCGTCGCGACCGTGGTGAAGGCCCGCTCGGCCGCACGGGCGACGGCGGCCTCGTCCGGTTCCGGCGCGGGGCCCGTCGGGTGCGGCTCTGCGAGTCCGCGCCCCGCCACGGCGGCGGCGATCGACGGCGGCAGACCGCCGTCCGAGGGCGGGAGCAGGGCGAGGGCGCGCAGCGCGTCCGCTGCGCCTCCGGGGTCGGCTCCCGCCGCAGCGGCCGAGAGGCCGACCGCCTCGGCCTGGGTCAGCCGGGGAAGGGCCTTCGCGACGGAGGACGGATCCAGCAGCGCCTCTGCCGCGTCGAAGAAGTCGTTCCAGGACGCATCGGGACGCACGTCCCGATGACGGAACAGCGCCGCGAGCTGTGCGTCCGTGCGCGCGGACAGCGCCTCGGCGAGAAGGCGCGCGTGGGTGCTCATGGGAGAACAGCTCGCAGGGCGTCAGGAACGCCGGGCTGCGCGGCCTCTCCGCACGGAGCTCATGATGAGCAGCGCGATGATCATGACGAAGGCGATCGGCAGACCCCAGAACGGGAAGACGCCGACGACCGGCCAGGCGCCGTGCGCGAAGTCGGCCTGCTTCATGCCGACCGCGGTGCCGATGATGATCGCGAAGAAGCAGACGACCGACAGGGCCGCGAGCGTCAGCGCGCCGAAGGTGAGGTACCGGTCGATCGGGCGGATCTCCGGTTCGGGGGCTGGCGGCCGTGTGCTCATCCGTCCCAGCCTACCCGCCCCGCGACCGGTAGGCTGGTGGGTGCGGGCTTCCGCACTCCACCCGATCGGATCCCCCGGATCCTTTCGTCCCGAACGATGCAGCGAGGTTTCTCCCATGCCCACCGGCAAGGTCAGGTTCTACGACGACGAGAAGGGGTTCGGCTTCATCACCACGGATGACGGCCAGGACGTCTTCCTGCACGCCACGTCCCTCCCCGCCGGGTCCGCGGTCAAGGCCGGCACCCGCGTCGAGTTCGGCGTCGCCGACGGCAAGCGCGGCCTGCAGGCGCTGTCGGTCCGCGTGCTCGAAGCCCCGGTCAGCCTCGCCAAGACGAAGCGCAAGCCGGCGGACGACATGGCCGTGATCGTCGAGGATCTCGTGAAGCTGCTCGACGGCATCGGCGGCGATCTTCGCCGTGGCCGCTACCCCTCTTCCAGCCACGGGCGCAAGATCGCAGCCGTGCTGCGCAACGTGGCCGAGGACTTCGATGCCTGAGAGCGACGCGGAGCAGGCGGTGTCCGCGACGGACGCGCCCGTCGTGGACGCCGTCGCCCCCGCGGTCGAGAAGCAGTTCTCGGCCGATGAGCCCGTCGCCGTGCTGCCCGTGAACGAGCGCCTGCTCGGGGCACGGGATCTGGCGCTCGCCGCCCTGCACGAGATCACTCCGGCCGCATCCGTCGGCCCGGCCGCGGGGTATCTGCCCGAGGTCGACGGCGTGATCTCGCTGCGCTTCGAGAACCGCCTGGGGGGCTACCCGGGCTGGTACTGGACCGTTTCGGTCGCGCAGGTCGGCGAAGAGGAGCCGACCGTGCTCGAGGCCGAGCTGCTGCCGGGCGACGGTGCGCTCCTCGCACCGGAGTGGGTGCCGTGGGCCGAGCGTCTCGCCGACTACCGCGCGCACCAGGCCGAGCTCGCCGCCTCGGCGCAGCACGATGCCGCCGAAGGATCCGGGGAGCTTGCCGGCGAGGACCTCGAGGGGGAGTCCGACGTCGACGACCTCGATGAGGACGACCTGGACGACGATCTCGATGAGGACGACGACGCGCCCCGCCTGCACGCGGGCGATCTCGACGGCGTGGACATCGACCAGCTCGACGAGTCCGCGGCGGATGCCGACGACTCCGAGGACGGCGACGTCGACGAAGAGGACGACTCCGAAGAGGACGACTCCGAAGAGGACGGCGACTCCGAAGAGGAGTGAGCCGCGCCACCCCCGGGTGGCTGAGCGAGACGGGCCCGTCGAGTCTTCACTCGACGGGCCCGTTGTCGTCGTCCGGGGCTCAGGCGTCCCGGTGCTCCAGCACGTAGTCGATCGAGCGGATGAGCTGACGCACGTCGTCCGGCTCGATCGAGACGAAAGTCGCGATGCGCAGCTGGTTGCGGCCGAGCTTGCGGTACGGCTCGGTGTCGACGACGCCGTTCGCGCGCAGGGTCTTGGCGATCGCGGAGGCATCGACGGAATCGTCGAAGTCGATCGTGACGACGACCGGGGAGCGGTCGGCCGGGTCAGCCACGAAGGGGGTCGCGACCGAGGACGCCTCGGCCCAGCGGTAGAGCTCCTGCGACGACTCGTTCGTGCGGCCGGCGGCCCAGGAGAGTCCGCCGTTGCCGTTGATCCACTGCAGCTGGGAGTCGAGGAGGTGCAGCGTGGTCAGTGCCGGAGTGTTCAGCGTCTGATCGAGGCGCGAGTTGTCGAGGGCGTTCTTCAGGCTGAGGAACTCCGGGATGTACCGGTCGGAGGCCGCGATCCGCTCGATCCGCTCGATCGCCGCGGGGGACACCGCGGCGAACCAGAGGCCGCCGTCGGAGCCGAGGTTCTTCTGCGGGGCGAAGTAGTAGACGTCGGTCTCCGTGACGTCGAAGTCGATGCCGCCTGCGGCGCTCGTCGCGTCGATCACGGTGAGCGCCCCCTCTGCGGCGACACGGCGGATCGGGGAGGCGACGCCCGTGGACGTCTCGTTGTGCGGCCAGGCGTAGACGTCCACGCCCTCGACGACCTCCGCCTCGGCGCGGGATCCGGGCTCGGCGTTGCGGACGTCGGGCGCCTGCAGCCACGGGGTCTTCGCGGCCTTGGCGAACTTGCCGCCGAACTCGCCCGAGACGAGGTTCTGGCTGCGGTTCTCGATGAGGCCGAACGCGGCGGCGTCCCAGAAGGCGGTGGATCCGCCGTTGCCGACGATGATCTCGTAGCCCTCGGGCAGGCGGAACAGCGACGCCAGGCCCTCGCGCACGCTGCGCACGAGACCCTTGACGGGCGCCTGCCGGTGCGACGTGCCCAGCAGGCTCGATCCCACGGCCGCGAGGGCGCTCACCTGCTCCGGGCGGATCTTGGACGGACCGCAGCCGAAGCGGCCGTCGACGGGCAGAAGTTCGCGGGGAATCTCGATCGCCATGCACAGATTCTAGGTGTCGGCGCGGGGGCGCCCCCGACCGTGTGACGCCGCGCGACGGTCCGTGCGCGGGGGAACGAGGATCCTGCGCGGCCGGGCACACGACCCCCGTCGTGCGTGCCGGGCCCGTGCAGAGCCGGTGCACATCCGCAGAAGGTAGGCTTGCCTAACAGCCAGCGCCTGCAGAGGCGGCACGACCACCAGGGGGATCCATGGCCGATCTGATCGACACCACGGAGATGTACCTCCGCACCATCCTCGAACTCGAGGAGGAGAACATCGTGCCGCTGCGCGCCCGGATCTCCGAGCGCCTCGGGCACTCCGGCCCCACGGTGTCGCAGACGGTCGGCCGCATGGAGCGCGACGGCCTGGTCGTCGTCTCGGAGGACCGCCGCCTCGAGCTGACCGACGCCGGCCGCCGGAAGGCCGTCGACGTGATGCGCAAGCACCGTCTCGCCGAGCGCCTGCTCTCCGACGTGATCGGGCTGGACTGGGCCTACGTCCATGAGGAGGCCTGCCGCTGGGAGCACGTGATGAGCGAGCAGGTGGAGCGGCGCCTGGTCGAGCTCCTCGGACACCCCACGGAGTCGCCGTACGGCAACCCGATCCCGGGGCTGGACCAGCTCGGAGGCACCCCGGCGCGCACCTTCGACGAGGGCGTGATCGGTCTCGTCGAGCACATGAACACCGCGGGCACCCCGACCGAGGGCACCGTGCGCCGACTCGCGGAGCCGGCGCAGGTGGATCCGGAGCTGCTGGAGCAGCTGCGCGACGCGGGAGTCGTCCCGGGGGCGCGCGGCCGGTTCCGCTTCAACGAGGGCTACGTGCTCATCGAGGTCGACGGCAAGGACGAGGGGCTCGAGCTGCCCGTCGAGCTGGCGTCGCACATCTTCCTCGTCGCCTGAGCGTCGTCGTCGCCGGAGTGCTCCGCGCGGGGGGCGGCGTCCGACGCAGCCTGGGCATCACCTGAGTGCCGGGCCCGGGATCCGCGGGAAATCAACGTTCAGCGGATCCCTAGGTCGGTGTGACGCGTTCGTGACTTTCCGGTAGCGTCGAAAGGGCCGTCGTCCTACCCGCCGACGGAGTCCACGGCGCTCGCCTCCTCGGTCCGTCGCCGCCGCGGACAGACGTGAGTCCGCGCCCTGTGCGGACCGAACGCACGACGACGGACCGACGCGGCAGCGCGTCGAGGCCGGAGGACAGACTTTGCCTGAGACCACGATCGAGACGAAGACCGCCGCGACGCCCGACCGCTCGCCGGCAGGCTCCCGAGCCGCCGGGCTGGTGCGTCCCGTGCGCACCGTCGCCATCCTGGGTGCCGTCGGCGCGCTCGTCGCCGCCATCGCGCTCCCCGCCTTCGCCTCCGCCAGCGGGCCGGCCACGGCCGCCCCCGTGACCACGGAGCAGCTGGCGGCCGACAACGCGCAGTCCATCGTGGTCGCCTCCGAGGCGACGCAGGCGCCGAGCGCACGCGAGCAGTTCACCGCGACGACTCCCGACGAGATCGAGAAGCGCAAGGCGGAGGAGGCCGCGGCCGCCCGCGCCGCGGCCGCGGCCGCCGCCGCGACCGTGGCGTCGGCCTCGCGCCCCTCCATCGCCGGTCTCGCCCTGGTGGCGCCGGGCTCGGGGGCCGTCCGCTACCCGGTGACGAGCTTCACGCCCGGCGAGGGGCCCGGATCCGGTCGCGGCCATGAGGGCTGGGACATGATCGCGCCCGAGGGCACCCCGATCTACGCCGCGGCCGCCGGCACCGTGACCGCCTCGGCCGAGAGCATCGGCGGGTACGGCGTCTCGATCATGATCATGAGCAACATCAACGGCACCATGGTGGAGACCCGTTACGGGCACATGGTCTACGGGAGCCGGATGGTGCAGGCCGGAGAGCAGGTCTCGGCGGGACAGCTCATCGGCCTGGTCGGGAACACCGGCAACTCCTACGGATCCCACCTGCACTTCGAGGTGCGCATCGGCGGC
>Ga0209915_1003999_pt1 | contig 11403 bp, 11 predicted proteins | sample ThiBiot_750_plan_FD_183952 | JGI IMG/M metagenome (GOLD analysis project Ga0209915, IMG submission 183952) | Wastewater bioreactor microbial communities from Cape Town, South Africa - Thiocy_cont_750_plan (SPAdes) | ecosystem: Engineered > Bioreactor > Thiocyanate-remediating > Anaerobic-Aerobic... | reverse complement strand
GAATGTAGTAAAAAGCAGATACTACGCTCATTATAAGAATAATAAAAAACGCAGCATTAGTTAAAAATTCTGAACTAAATAACGTTTTAAACAAAAAAAATTTAATAAAAAAGCCCGCTAAAGGCGGCACACCCGCTAACGAAAAAAAAATTAAACTAATAATCGTACCGACTAAAAATCCTTGCGACGCATATAAACGGTACTCGACTAAATATTTAAGCTTAGCAAACGAGACATAATTTCTAAAATACATAAGAATCGTAAAAATCATAAATGTTGCCACAAAATAAGTGATTAAATAGTTAAAACCAGCAACTATACCATCGTATGTTCCATAAGATATTGCAGTTAATATATACCCCACGTTTACGATTGCACTATATGCGTATAAACGTTTTATATTTAACTGATTTAGCGCAGCAAAGGTTCCAACAATAACCGAAAGAAGACCTGAGAAAAAAACAAATATATATCACACCGCAACGATGTCGTATAATCAAATTAAAAAAAATCGAGTTATAAACCCAAGCATAGCAAATTTCGGCAAAATTGCAAAAAATAAAACTACAGGGGAAGGCGCGCCTTCGTAAACGTCTGGAGTTCAGATATGAAACGGAGCAGCAGCAAGCTTAAACAACAAGCCCGAAATAATAAATACTATAGGTAAGAGCAAAGTATATGAAAAATTTACGTCTGCTCACTTTAAAAAAAGAAACTTCAAATCACTAAAATTAAACGTTCCAAAAAAACCATAAAAAATTGAAATTCCGAAAAGTAATAACCCCGACGATAACGCACCTAAAACAAAATACTTCAAACCACTTTCAGTAGAAAAGACTGCATAGCGTTTAAGCGTCGCCATAGTGTAAACTATCAACGCCTGAAGTTCAAGTGCCAAATAAAAAAGAACAAAATCGTTAGCAGAAATTAAAAAAAATGATGAAATACAAAACAACACAACTAGAAAAAAGTATTCTATAAAAAAAAGTCGCTCAACGAAAAAATAATTTAAAGAAAGTGCCAAACAACTTACGAATAACACTAAAAAAAGTATTCGGAATCAAAAGCTAAAATATGTCGCTATGTATTGGTACTGTAATAAACAATATTCAACTGCCGGAAGTTGTAAACATAAAAAAAAAAACAATAATATTAAAAAAATTGTTAAATAACCAAAATTGGTTATTAAAATTTTCCGTCAGCTTGTTGTTAAAGAAGTACCTAGTATCAACAATACGCTGACCGCAAGCGACAAAAATAATTCAGGTATTAAAAAAAGATAGTCAATTATGAACATACTACATTAAAAATACAGCGCATGGCAGGCAATTTGCCGCATAAAAGATCCTCCCCGCGTAAACAAAAAAATGCAATCAAAAAAACATAAGTATTAAAACTTAACACATTTCTTACAACATTAAATTGTGGCTCATCGGTATCTAAAAGATAAGCTAAAACCAAGATTTAGCAACAGTACAACCGCGTTACAACAAAAAAAAATTACACACCACTATAATTATGTATCTCTAAAACGAATAAAAGCAACAGCACAAAAAATTAAATTTTTAACAACTCACTACAAATTGCACGTATAATTAAATTACTCTCAACCGGTAAACTGCGACCAACACGCAAGCTTTGTATTCGATAAGACTGATTAACTCCCTTATCCTTTAATAAACCGCGACCACCCGAAAATAAAAAATAACTAACATTAAAATTAAAAGTATTAGATATTAAAGACGTGCACTCTACGTTTAAAGGCAGACAATAATCAAATAGATTTAAAAATCCCCCACGCGTTAAATGCTCCGAAAAAAAAAGTGGTGATTCAAAAGGCGCAATCGCTGAATCTACAGCAGAATTCGATCGCAAATCACGTAACTCAGACACAAAAAACGCCTTAGAGAGTGTGTCAAAAAACAAATAGTCGGAATTACCCTTTACGCGACCAACTCCCGCGTCTAATAAAAGAGCATGCCTAACAAGCGAAAAACTGGCAATCTCATTCTGAACGTATAAATTAAAAAATTGGGAATAATCCGCAACTCCAACGCTTCTAAAAATATTTAAAATACCGCTCCGCCCATAGTTTAATTGCAACGCCGCACTTAAATTCGGTGTAGCGGAAATGGCCGTTACTCGGTCAAACTGCCTAAAGAAATCATTTAATTGAGAATCCATTACATCTTTCTCAAATGTAAAAGCACCGAAAGCTGCATAAACAAAGTTAAGTCTAAAATACAATTGATCAATTTTTGCCGATAAAATTTCATGATAATTTCTTAAGTTAAAGCACAAAAAACGCGCGGAATAAAAAGACTCCCCCAACCCAAATTGCTGCAAAGTACCATTACTCAAAACTCAATTCATATTTAGTAAAACTCGCGAATCGAGCGTTGTCTCAAGAACCTGATTAACATTCGTAGTAAATCTCGTGGACTTTTTAAAACAAACGTTTGAACTAGCAACAAACATCAACCTAAGTAACTGAATTACTGGAAAAGATTCACACGCCAATAAATGTGCTTTATTGAATAAAGTATTTATTACAGATTGCAACCCACGCCATCGTTTAATAAAATTATGAGTAACTAATTCAGTAAAAACCAACGTCTCTCGTTCAATTACAAATAAACTAGCAGTAATACGTAAACTTCTAAATATTAAGTTACGCCGTAAACTCGTTGTACTACTTTTTTGCAAAGGAATTAGAGTAAAGAAAAACTTGTTATTAAGAAATATTTGCTCATATTTATTATCAGGCAAATACAAACCCGGATACCCAACTGCCAATTGCGTAAAAATACGAAAAGCGTATAAATTATTAAGTCGAAACTCAGCCAGCATAAGTAGGCTCGTAAACTGGTTTACTATATTTGACAAAAATCCAAAACCACAAGTCCCCAAAAAAATTAAGCTAAATCAATTGCCCGATTCTGCCAAAAAACAACGGCGCGCGCGCGCAGCAATTTCGCCTAAGTTATAAGAAATCATGCATATTTCATTAAAACACAAGTATTTCAAGACGTTAAAAACTGATTTAAATTTTATCGTACGTCAACCAAGCTTTAAATAACGACTTCGAAAAAGCCGAAAGCTTGCTGTAATATTTAATTCACCTTTAACAGAAGAAAAATCCGAAATGCTAGTAATATTAATTAACTCAACACTAGAAATTAAACGTAAAATGGGCTTAATAGCAAATACGCTGCAAAATTTAGCGCTAACATATCAAAAGTTTTGCCTTAAATTACCAAGTTTATAAAGCTTACGTCAGTATAAAGCATTAGAAGTCTTCAAAAAGTTAAACGTATTAGTAATTATACTAAACCAGAGGTAATGCGTTTGCATTTTTGCGGATACACCAGACGGGATTATTATTAACCTGCCCAATAAATATCGCGCTCAATCCCGGTTTCGATTAGATAATTTCGAGTAATTAGTTAAAGCTAACTTGTTAAATGTAAAACAAAAAAAATAAAAACCGCGTCGCGTTGCATCAACAATTGTGCGGTTTTGAAAGCTTTGCTTAAAGCGGACGTCTAAATTTAAATTTGCTACGCACAATTTTTCATGCTGTTGACGCCCTGCTAAGTACACTTCTAACAACGCACCTTGTTGCATAGCACATGAATGATTCTTGAAATGCAACTCATGGGCTTTGTAAAAACGATCGCTAAAGTTAGATTCAAAAATAGAAAACTCCGTCGAGCGCTTAGTGCTTAAAAATAAATATGGATTTTTTTCACGAAGTACATCGTATTGAGATTCAAACAATGAAGTATTAAGCATTACATCCGGTGAACCTAAATATTGATTCGGAAATCACGTTTTACGAAATTGAATTCTATACTCATCAAATAACAATCTATGAAAAAGCCCATTTCGAGAAAAACTAAAAGCCGCATCCACTATACCTACACGCAAAGGTGAACGATCGTGATGTCCATATTTTAAATACCACGAGTCATACGTCTTATTAAGAAACGCCTTAATTCCAGAGGCTTCACTATACGATACATAGTCTAATGAATTTAAACCAAATAACAACCGCAGAGACATTTGAGTAGATTTATAAACCGATAAATCTAGTTCAGGATAATAATTAGCATAAATAGTCGCTAAGCTATTCACCATTGAGTAGTAACCCGCACCTAATCGTTTTTTACGTGAAAAATAGTTCGAAAAAACATGTTCATAAGAAAAAAAAAATTTTGATAAACCCCTTGTATTCATAGCCTGTAATTAAACTTATAAAATATACTAATGTTAGTTATCTCACAAATTTCGTAATTTTTTTCAATGAGGATCCAAAAAATCTAGAAGAAACACCATTTGAAAAAGTACCAAAAAAATCCGTGTAAAAAAGAACCTCAGACTTATAATAGACCGATTCGGGTTGACTTGTCTGCTCCGCATAAATTCTATCTAACAAATCTTGCGATAAAAAAAATCTAGCAAATTGTGTTAAACGATATTGATTGTTTACTAAAGGCAACCTCGGTTCTAAATATTTAATTCGTGCCCGAGGTGACGTTTGTGCGTTATGCGTAAAATTTTCAAAAACCTGCAGATTATTCGTAACCCTTTGGTTTTGTAACTGCGCAGAAAATGTTGGCAAAAAAACCGCGTTACCTGACAAATAAAAACGTGAAAAAACATTTAAAGGAGGTCCAGATTTACTTAAAACCTCATTTCACAAAGGAGTAGTTCTTCGGCTATCCACCTTAAAAGTTGACTTACTATAATAAATTCAACCCGATCGTTCCCGTATTGAACCACTCAAAACCCAGTTTAGCGTAAAATTTTTGCTATGATTCCCGCCGTAAGCAGCAAAAATAATAGTAGGCTTCAATTTGGCGTACACATCTTGAAACTGAGATTTAAATAGAAAAATTTGCATAGAAAGGCGAATAAGTGAATGCTTACTATCCGTAAACTCGCTAGGGATTTGGTCAACAAAATTTGATCCAATGCTTAAGTAGCGCGATGACCCACAGCCTAAAAGCAATAAATCCGTAGAAGTAGCGCGATAACTTAAATCATAATATGCACCACCAGCCAAGCTATAAGCGAAAAATTTAAAATTTATTGGTTGCCTAAAAAATTTATTTGAAACAAAGCTCTCGCCGGCCGGCAAGGAATCTCTCAAAGTTTGCAAACTAGCGAACTCTTTTCAAGTAACTAAAAATAGCGTTACAAAAAAAAAAAAATCAATATTCGCTTTAAAGTAAGACACAAGTTTCTCTAAAATAAAAAATCGCCAATTAGAGACAGAAGCTAGTCCAATAAAAACGATACCCAACAAGGCGGAAACTGCCAGAATTACCGACGTAGTAAAGTCACATAGATTATATGCAACCATTAAGCAAATTAATTGATTACTCAATGTAGCTATCACATAACTTAGCCCTACTGAAGTTAAAACCACATAACCTAAAATAAACTTGAGGTAATTAGGTTTAACAAAAAAAATTTGCGCAGAAAGATCCGGCATAGCGTAAAGACCTCGCCCGTACACTAATCGAAATTTTCGCAACACACGCTTTCACGTGCTACTTATTCCTTCAGCATACAAAAACCGTGAACGCGAAAAAGTAAATCAACCTGAAAGCCCGCGCTCAAAGCTATTAAGCCACAAAAAATCTGCCAAATCGTCATACAAGGTATCAAAAACACGTTCTTGATACATAGCAGCATCCCCAAATTCTACCTCCGCGTCTCCGCTATATTGACGAGAAGTTGTCAAAAAACCATGACTGCGGAAACCTCATTGCGAAGACGCAAAAATATCAAACATATCTTCACGTAATTCATCTAACTCAATATCAAATAGCTTAAATTCAGCAGCACGAGAATGCGCTTTACTCGATAATAAAGCATCGTCAAGCATAAGGTCATTAAAGTCCTCCCCCTCACTCCAACCTCAAACTTCCACGTCTGAATGCAAAAACCCATCTTCAAACAAAAGTTCACCTGAATACTCGATGTCATCTTCTTCTATAAACTCTTCCTCGTCTGCAGGCGTAACACGATCAAAATTTGTTTGACTTGATTTTTGAATGGAATCTTCGCCTTCAAAAAAGGGCGCAGCTTCGTCAGGGTAATCATGCTCAAAACGCGCATGATAGTTTGAGACCAAACCTGCAAATGCAGAGTCACCTATCAAATTTACGCCCCCAAAATTAAAGTTAAACAATTGTTTTTTACGAAAAACTTCTTTAAACGTAGCAGTTAAAGGCATTAAATCCAATTCGTGTGTATACCAATTAAAAATTCCATCCTCAGAGCTAAAGGAATAATTCGGCGAATTAAGATCCGATTCGTCACTTTCAGAAAAAGCTAAGTATCACTTAGTATAGGAAAATGTCGATAAGGCTTTTCGAGCAGCAAGCTTATCCAGAGCTAGGTTCTCTGTTGAACCCACACCAATCAGTCTTCAAAACGCACCTCAAAAAAAGCTCTGAACAGTCTCGTTTAAAATGGTGTTCTTACCCCAATAAGATCATTTAGATAAAAAAGGTAATTTCGAAAATTTTTGCCAAAAAAAACCAGTACTCAAAGGTTTAACTTGCGGCCAACTTCGCACCGATCTTTTGGTTGAAAATAGAGACGTATAATTACGACTAAAAAATGAACCAAAATGCGGGCGCAACAATTTTTTTTTTACAAAACGCGTAGAATCTAACAATACAGCAGCAGCTGGAAACAAATTTAAAAATCCCCGATACCCTAAGAATGTAATTCTCGATGTCTGCAGCAGCCTATTTAAAGTATTAAAAAATTTAAATTCATTGTCAACATACCCAGCCTTATAAAAGTCTAAGAAAGTCGTTAACGGTGCTCGGCGCATTTTTAAGTCATGTAAATTTAACGGTGTAAATTGAGTCATTTGCGTCGTATTAAAAAAAAAAAAATCCCAATCTAACGGCTGGGAAAAGTTAAAAAAAAATTCTCAACTGTCCGAAATCGCCCTATAAATTTGTAAAAAAATTTGTATAATTAGAAACTGAAGGACTACCAAAAACATTAGTAAAATACAGCTTAAAATATAAGATTGGTTACCAAAAACTCATAAAATTTCAAATAACGGACGCTCTATTAAATATTTAGCAGCCGCAATATCAATCCACGTTTCTCAAGCATACGCCAAAAAAAACACCACTGACGAAAAAAGAAGATATATTTGTGTAAAAAAAATTTGAAAAAACGAAAGCAGCCCCTTAATAATAAAAAAATCTATGCAAAATTCCACATAAGTAAGAGTATAGGCGCTTGTAAAAAAAACGTGAACTAGCGTTAAATAAGTATTTACCAAAATTAATTGGGCTACAGGATAAATTCCTGTAACCATCAGCACACCCAAACTAAACCCAACTAATACGAAACATACAAGACTCAAAAATATAAGCAATGAAGCGCTAGCTGTTTTTTTAGTAGTAGGTAGTAAGATAACTCGATTTTGTAACAAGCGCGCATCAAAACACCTGTAATTAATAGCAAATGTGGTATCAAAGACCCGAATTTTTTTACCAGCATTTGCGCTTAAACGCGGAAACAAATCGCTTCCAGTTTTTTTTTTAAAAAAGCGTATAAAAAAAGTTTGTGCCTGCAACCGCTTCTTTATCAAACACAAAACTCCAAAATTAAAAAATTTATCAACAACACTGGAACGCATATAATTTTTCATTTACAAATAAAAAACTTCAAACTCAGGAACCATAAACAAAAAAGTTTTTTTAACCACAAACGGGTGGCCCTCTTTTTTAGAGAAAAAATCAAAAACTATAAAATTCGCTTCTAAAAAAAATAGATTTATTTAGGCAACAAAAAAAATTTGTACATTGCTTATCGCGGATTCACGTTAAACAAAATCTGGCTACTAGAACCAAAATTCTATATGTTTTTAAATTGATTTAACTACTGAAAAACATAGTTTTCACTATTTTTTACAGTTTGGACCCATAAAACAAGCAACGAGGGAGCTTAGAAAATTATGTGTATAAAATTAAAAAAGACATCATAATTGCAAGAAGTCCCATAGCCTCAGTTAACGCAAATCCTAAAATAGTATAGCGGAATAGAACGTCAACGTGGTAAGGAGAGCGAGCTAATCCATGAACTAAACCAGCGAATAGAACTCCGATTCCAGCTCCAGCTCCAACTAGTCCAATGGTAGCAAGTCCTGCTCCAATCATTTTTGAAGCAGTAACAATAGTAATATAAAAAACAGTTTTGGTTGGTGCGATAGAAGACATAAAAATCTTATTACGTACAAAAAACTTTAATTTTTAAATAAACACAAAATGCAAATTTTAAAAACCAATAATAATCTTATTGTTTTTTAAAAGAAAAAACCTCACAAAAGCAGCAAAAAAAACTCGTAATTTGCTGCTTTTCCAAACAAAAAATACTAAAAACTTTTATTTAAGTATTTTTAAAGCCTATCAAAAAAAAAATACTAAAAGAAAATTCGTTGATGGGATTTAAGACTTAAGTTTACCGATCAACTTCACCAAAAACAATATCTTGAGTACCTAGCACTGTCACAACATCGGTTAATAAATGACCTTCAGTCATAGCGCCAATAGCTTGCAAATGTAAAAAACCCGGCGCTTTCAAGTGACACCGATACGGTCGATTTGATCCATCCGCCATTACAAAAACAGCAAATTCACCTTTTGGTGCCTCTACCGCACTATAAACACTGTTATAATTAACTGAAAATCCTTCGGAGTAAAGTTTAAAATGATGAATTACAGCTTCCATAGAAAACTTCATATACGATCTAAAAGCAGACGTAATTTTGTTATCATTAATTTTGTAAAAACCTTGTGATCCGTTTAAATAATTACTTGAATCAAAAATCATTAAACATTGATCAATAATTTTTAAACTTTGACGCATCTCTTCCATACGAATAAGATATCGGTCATAGCAATCACCAGCTCGACCAACAGGAATCGCGAATGTAACTAAATTATAGGCGTCATAAGGCACATTCATACGTAAATCTCACGCTAAACCAGAACCCCGTAGCATAACGCCACTAAATCCTTTAGCTAACGCTGATTTTAACGAAACAACCCCAACATCAACCAAGCGTTGCTTTCAAATACGATTTCCAGATAAAATATCCTCCATTTCATTAATCCGCAGCGCAAATTGATCAATAAACGCTCTTATATCTGTCAAAATCTCAGCGGTTAAGTCTTCCGCAACACCCCCTGGTCGAACATAACTTGCATGAAAACGCGCTCCTGAAACACGTTCGTAAAATTCCATCAATTTTTCTCGCTCCTCAAAACCTCATAAAAACGGCGTTAATGCCCCAACATCCAACGCATGAGTCGTAATTGCCAATAAATGGTTCAACAAACGCGTTAGCTCTGCGAACACTACTCTAATTAATTTAGCCCGAATAGGAATTACTATGTTTAACAACGATTCAATCGCTAAAGAGTAAGCCTGCTCCTGAGCCATCATTGATACATAGTCAAGTCGATCAAAATATGGTAACGCTTGCAGATAAGTTTTATATTCAATTAATTTTTCAGTCCCACGATGCAATAAACCGATATGCGGGTCAGCGCGTACGATTAATTCACCGTCTAACTCCACGACTAAGCGTAACACACCATGCGCAGAAGGGTGTTGTGGACCGAAGTTTAAAGTTAAATTTTTAATTTTTTTTAAAAACCCGATTTCAAAAAATAAAAGCATAAATTCAAATTTTAAGTTATTTACTACAAAAAAAGCTAAAACCTCCGAATCAAAGAATAAATCTTTAAAGGTAGTCCTATTTTTCATTTAAAGTTATCTTGTTTGCAAATTATGAACCCCTTAAAAGTTTAACTTAGAAAAAAAAATTTTAAAAGGGCTCTAAAACTCGACTTACTCATTTCAAAATACTAAATTTTCAAAAAAAAAATGCAGCCTAATAAAGAAAAGTTTTTTTAGCAGTTTTCAACCTTAAACTAAGATAAAGGTTTTGCTTACTACTTATTTTTTCAAGGTGTCCCAAAAAAAAATAAACGGAGCTCTTGAATTAAATTCAAGTGCTCAGATGCTACACGTCTAGTAGTGTCATCATAGCGCAATTCAAAAAATCCAGTCAGCGGAAAATCCTTACGAAGCGGGAATCCAAAAAACCCATAATCCGTTAAAATACGGCGCAGATCCGTATGCCCGCTAAAAACAACCCCAAACATATCTCAAACCTCACGCTCTAATCATGCAGCTGATTCAAATAGCTGTGTAACAGAAGGGACAAATTCCCATTCGTTTACAAATGTTTTAACATAAATACGCATATTTTTTTTGTTACTTAATAAACTATAAGTCAACTCAAAACGATTTCGACGAGCTGGAAAATCAGTTGCTCACAAATCAGTTAAGGTTAATAAATTAAAAAACCCGCTATTTTTTAAAAAATTCAACAACGGTAACAAGTAAGCAGTCCGGATAGTTAGAATAATCGTTTTTGACGATGAAAAATTAACGGCTAAAAAAAAACCAGGAAAATACGCATCGGTTAAGCGCCGAATTAATAAATACCCAGTAAGCGTTCTTGCGGTTGAGCCTCAAAAATCAGCACCCGCATTACTAATATATCAAGTAACAGGTAGTCGAAATGTTGTTGGCGCACGATAAAATTCTCAGGAATTCCGCGAGAATGGAACATTCACTACATCGCTTGCACGCATTACGCTTCCATTAACAAGTTTAGGAGTTTTAAAATTATTTAGAGTTAAGATCATAAGTTTATTTTAAAAGTTTTTCCATTATCAATTCATCGCGCCAACCTTTCATTCGTAAATAAAGCCTAAGGCTAAAAAAATTAAAAAAAGAGTTAAAAACATAAACCCAAACATATCAAATTTCGCAATCGCCATTGCCCCAGGTAACAAAAAAGCAATTTCTAAATCAAATACAATAAAAAGAATTGAAACCAAATAAAATTTCACCTCAAACTTATTCCGAGCATCACCAAAAGGAACAAAGCCACACTCATAAATTGAGTTTTTTTCGTCGTTTACTGATTGAAAAAAAAAAATAAATGAAAGAAGAAAAACTAACAACGATATTGCCGTTACTAGTAGTAGTACCACTAAGATTGAATAGTAATTAATTAAATACATAAACGAATTAAAATGTCTAATATTATATAATAGTACTCAAATTGAGTAAAAAAACCGCAAAAATTTATTTTCATTAAAAGCGGGTAAGCTGGGTTTGCATATTCTTCTTAATAAATTTCCAGCCGCTTAAAGATTTATTAAGAAGATTGTACTTTGCGCCAAAAAGGATTCGAACCTTTATCTTAACCGTTATGAGCGGCACGTTTTACCCTTAAACTAAAGGCGCAACTAAACATTTTTTTTAAGGAATGACTTACAA
>Ga0209915_1003997_pt1 | contig 11409 bp, 15 predicted proteins | sample ThiBiot_750_plan_FD_183952 | JGI IMG/M metagenome (GOLD analysis project Ga0209915, IMG submission 183952) | Wastewater bioreactor microbial communities from Cape Town, South Africa - Thiocy_cont_750_plan (SPAdes) | ecosystem: Engineered > Bioreactor > Thiocyanate-remediating > Anaerobic-Aerobic... | reverse complement strand
AGGCGCTGGTTGATATTGCTAATCTCCTTGCGGAGGCCCTCCTCTGTACCGATGAAGCATGGATGGAGTGAACGCGACTCATGAGTGATCGTAACCACCGAGAGAGAGAGAGAGAGAGAGAGAGAGAGAGAGAGACGATGCATACGTCGTTGAGGTATAGGGACCGCTCGCAATCGGTCCGAGATTCGACCGAGCTCCTCGACAAAGTCCAATACCTTGGGAGAAGGATACAGTGGCGAGATAAGCACAGGTTCCGCAGCAAGCAAGCATAGCGGCAAGCAGGTCGGTAGATACGTGCCTGATTAAAGTATTCACAACGATCCAGCTTCGATAACGCAAACTCGAATGATTCGTTGGTCGAGCTGGGCATCGGTGTCGGGAGTTGGTTGTCGACGATCGCTTGCGGAGTAGGAGGAGGAGTAGGAGTAGGAGCAGGAGTGCCACCATCCTCAGAGTCGGTAGAGGAGGAGGAGGTGGTGGTAGCGGTGGTGGTAGTGGTGACGGTGGCAGGATCGGATTCTGGGCCATCGGAGCTCGCGCTTGCTTGCGAGTGTCTCAATACCGAAGCGTTGACCTCAGCCAACATATGAAGGGTTTCGAGTGGCAGTGGACGAGCACAGTTGACGGTCGCGATCTCTACCTGCTCTTGTAATCGGAAGCAGCTGGGGGTGCGCACAATCCAGTGAGAGGGCCGAACGAGTCGCGCGAACGCGGCGCGACATGGGTGGGTGTGTGGGACATACCGATCACGGTGGATTGGAGAGTCAACGACTGCCGCTTGCAGCAACCACGAAACCTGCCATGAACGCCGATACGGTGAGTGAGCGAGGCACGAGTAGCAAGCAGAGTTTGCGTCATACCTGCAAGGCGAGGTGAATGGATTTGCTGCACTGGTCGAGAAGGAAGCGTTCGAGGCCATTGGATTGCAGGTTGGCGTGCACGAGCATGTTGCTATAATTGTACAAGGCGATGGATCAAGTCAGAGGGCGACGGCGATGACGCGGACGAGAGCGAGAGACGTACACAAGCTGTACGAGATAGTACTCGATGTCATCGACCACCATCGAGTAGAGGCTGTTGCAAATGTAATCATGGATGCCTGGCGTGGTGTACTTGTACAGATAGCTGACTCGAATCCAAGGCGTAAAGAACTCGGACTTGAAGAAGCGAAGCAGCGATCCGACGTTGATATCGCTCGCCTAAGAGATAGATAGAGCAGAGAGAGAGCAGAGATGAGTGCTTTGTAATGTATGGCTTGGAGGGAGCCAGTGCAATGATGGGCAGCGTCAGTGCATACACTGCTTCGCGCGGCGCCAATGCCCACGTCAGATACTGCGCGTCGATGGCCCATGGGCGACGACGGCTCGTCGAGCGACCGAATCGGAAGGTCCTCAACGTCGCGCGCGCCTCGTCGACTCATTGCTGCTCCGGGGAGAGGAGAGGGATGTCGTGGTAATGTACGCTGCGAGAGCGCGGGCTCACTGTGCTCAAACAGCGCGCCGAGCAGCAGGCTGATCAAGAAGATTATTCTTGCGAGAGAGGACGCGACCGCGCACGTAAAACAACAAGCCCACACAATCAAGCGATGGTGATATGGTGATAGATAGAGAAGAGAGCTGGTCGATCTCGGGTCGCGTTCGAGTCAGTGTGCGGCGGTGGTGCGTGTCTTGCTCTAACAACAACAACGCGATATCGCAGGTCGCACACGTCGACGAGAGAGGATGCAGCAGCAGCAGAAGGGAAGGAAGGGAGGCGCGGAACGAGAAAAAAACAAAGTCCAAAGGAGCGAGAGACGGGGCATAGAGGAGTAGTGCGATCGTGAGCTCTGCGGCGTCCTCAGCGGCGTGCCCGAGCGTCCTCCGGCGGCGCCGCTTCTTTCGGCCTTCGCTCGCCTCCTCCGTCGCCTCGGCTGCTGCTGCGTCTCTCTCGCTCCGCGCTCTGTGCCTCTCTCGCTGCGGTGTCTCGCTCGTGTGCACCACCGTGCCCGCCTCGTTCGGCTGCTCGTGCCTCCTTGTGGCTGCTCGTATCCGATCGCTTGCCACTCTCCGCCTCGCTGCACGCTTGCGTTCGTCGCTGCCACGTGCTAGTTGCGGCGTGCGCGGAGGAGAGCCGCTGCCACCAACACCGGCGCCGTCACCGAGCTCGCTCTGCCTCCCGACACCGCCGCGGCACTCCTCCTGCCGTGCCTCGCGTGTGACACCGCCCTTCGTCTCTGTTGTGGTCTGGGCGAGCTCGGAGCTCTTGCCAGACTTGCGTGCCACCGTCGATTCCGCACACGCCACACCTGGTACGTGCTCGCCTGCGTGCGTGCGCGCAGCAGCGGCACCACCCGGCGGCACGCTGCCACCACACCACGAGCCGCACCACCGCACTGCTTGGCCTCTCTCGCTGCTACTCGCTCGTACGTTGCTGACCGTGTGCTCGCTCGTGCTCACTGCCACCGCCACAGTCGTCTGCCAGCCGTTCCGCCATGCCGTGCAGCGTGTGCCACAAGCTCGGCCACAACCGAGCGACCTGTCCCAGGGTCGTCAAGCCCACCGCTGATGCTGCCTCGGTCCGCCGCTCGACTGACGCTGCAGACCTGCGCCGGTCTCGTCCCTCCGACTCGGTACGAGCGCTTGTGCCATCGCGACCTCGAGTGCGCGCTGCCGCTGTGCCACCTCGTGCTCGCTGCCTGCGCGCCTCTGCCCGTGGCTCACTCGCACGTGCGCTGCCACTCGTAGGACGACGACGACGACGACCAGGAGGAAGAGGACGACGCGATGGAGTATGACGAGAGCGACGCCGAGCCTGATGATACCGCTGACGTTGACGAGGACGAGGAGGACGACGAGGAGGACGAGAACGACGACGACGCTGCAGGAGGCGACGACGACGACGATGACGACGATGATGCCGAGGAGGATGGCAGCGAGCCACCAGCTACCACCAACGCCAAGGCCTCGACTGCCACCGCCGTGCAGCTGGGCGGTCGCGTGGCTGCTGCAGCTGTCGCTACGAGTGCCGTCGCCGCCGCCGTGGCACGCCCTGCGTTCCGACCGCCATCCCGCAAGCAGCCACAGACGTGGCGTACGCCGACCTACTCGATCGTGGTACGCAAGAAGCTCCTGCCAAGCAGCACACACGCACGCACACACAGCCGCAGGAGCGAGCGAGCGAGCGAGCCTCCACGGTTCGCTCTCCTCGTGGCGGCTGCTCGTGCTGTAGCACCACGGGCGGCCGCTGGTGGTGTGGCGGCGGCGGCTTCCTCTTTTTTCGCCGCCTGCGCGCGCTGTTTCACCGCCGAAAACTGACGTGCGCGTGGTTGTTTCTTCGCTCTTTCGCTTTGCCGCTTTGTCGCTTTGTCGCTTTGCCGCTTTGCCGCTTTTTAGCACGTCGATGCGCCACTGAGTGCGCGGCTGCAGCTGTACATTCGCGACGTCTTCGGCCTGCCGCTCTGCTGCTCCTCCGGCGCCCCGATCTTTGCCTCCTCGTCGCTATCCAAGAAGCGCTCTCTCGTGTCGCCGCTCACGAGCCTCGCTACCTCCTTCGCTATCAAGGGCCGCGATGTCGAGAAGCTGCTGCAACGCTACATCACCGACAACGTTCTCGGCTGGACACCATTCGATGCCGTCTGGGTCGATCCAACCACGGGCGAGGAGCACCTCGTGCGCGTTCTCGACATTCGCTCGTCCCTCAGCGGCTCGAGCAGCTCCTCTCAGTCTCTCAAGAACCTCTACGTCGCCATCGTTCGCGTCAAGAGCCCTGCCGCCAGCGGCGCAAATGGCACTGCCAGTGCGGCGCGCCTTGCGCACGGCGCCATGAAGGTCGAAGATGACGACGGCGGCCTGCCTGCGTGGGAGTTCGACTACGGCCTTTGGATCACGGATCGCACCAGCGGTGGCCCGTCGTCCTCCTCCTCGTCGTCGTCGTCGTATGGCGGTGGCAGCGGCTTTGGCAGCGCGCGAGCCAGCTGGAAACACGGACCCGAGCGCTCGGTCAGCGTTTGGGACCTCTTCCCCGTCTCGGCCATGCATGGTAATGGCGAGGAGGACACGGCCAAGTTCTATGCGCTCGCCATCGAACAGATGCGCTTCTTCTGGGACTGGCTGTGGGATTGCGAACGCGACCCTTTCTTCTCCTCGGACGAGCTCTTTACACACCACGAACTCGAGCACCGACTTCGTGCCGCGTACACTCACCGAACGACACTCAAGCTTCCCTCCTGATATCGATCACTATCATCATCATCATCGCTCGCCGCGCAATGTGCATACGTGTGGGCGTGTGCGTGCGAGCGATATTCGTGTATACGTTTGTTTTCTTGCTCGTCATCTTGATTTGTGGCTTGTGTTTGTTTGTGTGTGCGCGTGTCGTTCGCGCATCAACTTGATACGATCACATCGTATCTTTCTTCAGAAGAGTGTGCTTTTACTTTATCCCGCCAATCCGCCAATCCGCCAACCAACCAATCAACCAACCAACCGTTTGACCAACCATCAAGCCGTGTGAATATCCCTCATGAAAAATACATCCCAAAGCCTCTACAACGCTGTATCGTGCTTCTCCCAATCGTGGTAGTAGTTGAATGTGTCGTTGTGTTATTCTTCTTCTCAATCGCAAAGTCGTGGTCGCGGTCGTGATGGCAGTCGTTGTTGTTCTTACTACTCTCAAACTCGATGATGGCTGGCTAGCTCTTCTCACTCAAAACAAACAAAATATGATCCGCACGCATGGCAATCACAATTGGTCTCGATACAGAAACAACGATGCCGCTGCTGATGATGACGAACGACAATAACACTGGGTGGTCCGGGCGAGTGTTGCATTGCCCCGCAAGACGAGCGAGCTTACTTCTTCTTGCCCTTGGCATGACGCTTTCGCGCAAGCTACGTGGGTGATCCTTGCGTGTAAGAACGAGCGAGCTATGCGACGGCTGCTGTTCCTGCTACTGTCGATTGCGTACCATAATTTCGTGCGACGAGCGGCGCGATTTACCGGCCACACGAGAGCTGTGCAACTGCAGCGCGATAGGTTGATTCTTCTGCTTCTCTCGGTTGGTCTTGGAACTTCGCTCCTTGAACTTGCGCTTCGAACCGTATTCGCGGCCCTCCCGTCCTTCCTACTCAAGTAAATCACACACAGGCAGACACGCAGGCGATAAGTAAATGAACACACGTGGGGGTGCAGTGAGATGTGCGTACCATGATCGAGGCCAGACGCTCCTCGTAGTTCATCTTGCGCTTCTTGATGAACTGCTCCAGGCTCGAGGCATCAACTTGCTCCGAGATCTCGTGCGGGTTGGGTAAATCACTGCAAAACGCGCGAACCGAACACCAATGTGAGTCACGCTGGCATATCGCAGCACCTCGCGGTTGCGCTCGTTCTTGCATATACATTTCTTGTCGCTTACGCTTGCGCGAACCAGGAGACTCGGTGGCACGCTTGAGCTTGAGCATCTCGATGCGTTCGAAATCTGCATCCGTAAGGATTCGCATACGCTCGAGACCCAACCGAGACGAGGTGCCAGAGTGCGTCGACACGTTGGTCTCGGAGGTCATGCTCTCAGTGTCGGTGTTGTCGCGTATCGGGCGCGATTGAAGTTTGAGTGGCTGCTGCTGCTGCAAGGTTGGTTGGCTTCCCGATGGCGTGTCCTTCGTGCTCAGGGAGGTGCTCTGGTCCTTGTGGCCTACTTCCTCGTCGCCAGTATCATCGTCATCCTCCGCATCGTCATCACCCTCCTCGTCATCATCATCGTCGTCGTCGTCGTCGTCGTCGTCGTCGTCATCATCATCCTGCTCTTGCTCGTCGAGCTCGTCATCTCCATCGAGCTCGGGCACTTCGTCCAGGTCCAACGGCAGGTACTTGGAAGAATTGCCAGCAGATTCTTCGCCCGATGAACTCTCGCCGTCATCTCCATCATCTTCGAATTCGCCTCCATGGTCGCTGCTACCGCGGCCGTTGGCACGACGGAGGATCTCTTCCTCCAGCAACTCGATACCGTCGATCGTGGTGGCAGGTCGGAACTCTCCGTACGCACGAGGCGCTTCGATCGAGCTTGCATCCCGTCCCTTTGCACCATCGAGTCGAGATTGTGGTAAGTGTACCATGAATGAGCAAGCAGCTTTGCGATCGTTATGGCGCGCGGGCGCACTGCACTGTACAACAACGTACTCGATCCTTGCGAGCAAGCAGGTTCGGATTCAAGGCGCGATAGGTTGCCATCAACGATCGCGCAGCCATTTGAACGCCCTTATTCTTGTAGCGTCGGTACTGCACGAGATCTTGCAGCAGTTCATCCGACATGATCAATGGGCAACGAACGCACATTTCGCGTATCGTATTCAGACCGACCACCATCGCCTCGTCCGAGCAGCGATCCGATACAAAGTTATCGGCGATCGTACGCACGACCGCGAACAGCGTATCGGGATCGATGAGCTCATGGCACGCTTGAGCCAAGATCGCCATTACATGCGTAACATCTAATGATGGTGATGATGACGGTAATGATGAGGAGGACGACAATCAATGGTATTGGGTTAGATCACATATTGTTGGTTCAATTCGTGTCTGTGAGTGAGAGATGAGTACCCTTTTGTGATGGTTGTAGATAGCGAGTGAGCCAAGGAAAGAAGTTAGGCAGTAGCAACGAATGAACCGACATCAGACGCGAGATCAAGTTCATGTGCATCAAGCGAACTTCGAACCGCTCTCGCGAACGCTTCAAGGCACCGAACAATCGCTCCACCAAACCTGAATCACAGAGGCATCGAATAATAAGCCACCATGTTCTTGTTTCTCATGCAAGAGAGAGAGAGAGAGAGCGTGTGTGTGAACGGGTATGCACGCTCGTTCGCGACCTCGGCCGTACTTTGCGGATCGTGGATAAGATTGAGAGCAGGGAAGTTGGCTGTCTGCACCTCCTTCTTCTTGGCCTTCTTGACCTTCTTGATAGCGGCCGTCAGCTTGCGCTTCTGCTTCTTCTTGGCTGTACGTTGAATACGCTCGATCAGCTTGTTGTTCACTTGCGGCTCGTCTGCCTCACTGCCTGAATCGTCCTCCTCCTATCGGTATTTGCAATCAACAAGAGATGGCGATAAATAATGCTTGCCAACAATGGACCACTGCCGTGGTGTGATGCACCAACATATGCGTGGATGGATGGATGGATGGATGGATGGATGGATGGATGGATGGATGGATGGATGGATGGATGGATGGATGGATGGATGGATGGATGGATGGCTGGCTGCATACACGTTTGTTTGAGAGGAAGAACTTGAACGCTGCCACCTGCGTCTTTGTATGCTCGGAGAAGCATGCCGCAGCAATGACGTTAACTGTTCTTTCGTCGTTCCTAGAGTTGAAGACGACGAGATTAGGTGTCAGGAAGAGTAATAGTAGAAGAAGTAGCAGTACGAGGAGAAGATGATGAGGTCGCTCGTGTGCTCGTGTGTACATACCATATGTTTCGATGATACAACTCGATCATCACGTCGAGAGACTTCTTGGCAGCGACAGCCGAGGACTTATCCTCCATGACTGTGTACAAGAAGCTCTGCAGCACACGATTCAAGCGGTTGCTCTTCTTGTGCTTGTTGGTGTTTCGGATGTCGGACACGATGTGCTGGTGCAGCAGCGTGCGCAGCGGCTTGTCTTGGCATCGAAAGAGCTTGAAGAAGAGCGGTAGCAACGTCGTGGGATCGATGAAATCTCGATTACGCATCAAGATCAACGCCTTGACGATGGTGATACGAAGCGAAGGCTGAAGAAGTGACGCATGTTGCTCGAGTACGGTCATCAGCTCTTGCGGATACGAGACGAGATCGGTCGGATAGCAAGCCGATACCTGAGCGCATCAGATCAGCTCAGCTCAGCGATCAATATCAGAAGCCTCACGCTTGAGTCGTCACCATCCTAATGGAAAGCTTGTTCGTACGTGACTCAAGAACATGATCAACGACGCGAACTCATCAGCAGTCGCCAAGGTCGTTGGGTTGAGCTTGAAGAGCTCGAGCTCGCTTTGAAAGCGTCGCCATTGTAAGATGAACTCATCGTAGTAGGCGCCTGGATCGCGTTTGATCAGGTTTTGCAACTGAGCGAGATCTCGTACGACGCCGCTCATATTGTCCTAGATGATATGGCGCGAAGCTAATGCGCCACGCAATATGCAACACAAGTGTCTTGGGTAGCAGAGAGAGAGAGAGGCAGAGAGAGAGAGAGAGAGAGAGAGAGAGCTGCGTGTGCGAGAAGGAGCAAAGAACAAGATGCCTGAAGAAATGGCACTTGGCCCGCTACCTCACCCAACTCTAGTTGCTGGCAGGCATCTGGACAAAATATATATCAATATTATCTAGCTTGGCTCCCAACCTCACTGGCGTTGGTTGATATGTAGGAGAGGTTGGATATTATTGTTGTTGTGTATTGTTTTTTGTTTGTATTGAAAGCACAAGGAGAAACAAGCAAACGAATATAAGAAGGAAGCTGATTTGGTGAACTGAACGAAAGCGAGATGCAGGAAAGCTCAAGGGAGAGCGCGATGAGATGAGGGAGTTGTGTGCGTGTCAGAGGAGAGAGAGAGAGAGAGAGAGAGAGAGAATGGGCGGGTGGGCCGCGCCGCATAAAGAGGTACGCAACTAGCCAAAAAGCACGAGACAAATATGAGAGTATTGAAGACCACTAACTTATGTTGAATGAATAGACGACGAAAGAATGGAAGAGTGAATGATGAACGAATGAATGAATGCACGAACGAGGAATGGCTACCACACAAAGTGGCAGTTTTCGAGCAAGCTTACTCGATCGCCTCGGCGCGCGTCTCGGGCAACTTGAACCACAAGAAAGCAAAGCACAAGACTCCAAAGAGCGCAAAGATCCAAAAGACCGTGAACTGGCCAATGAGGTCCGAGAGCGGCAGGAAGAAGAGAGCCAGGAGGATGTTGAAGGTCCATTGGATTCCGTTCATGAGCGAGGCGCCAGCGTCGCGCACGCCCGGCGGGAAGATCTCGGTCAAGAGCGGCCAGAAGAGACAGCCGATACTGATCTCGAAGCCGGCGATGAAGATGAAGACGATCGGGATCGAGAGGATGCCAGCAATGTTGCTGGTGCTCCAGATGAAGAGCACGCCGGCAATGACGTTGGCGACCGTCATGATGACGAGACCGCCGAGGATCAGAATCCTGCGACCGACGCGCTCGACCAGGAAGAGCGCCCCGAGCGTCGTGATAAAGTTCCACGCTCCCACGCCGACCGTGGCAAACAGCTGCGCATTGTCGCTACCGAGACCGGCGGCCTCGAAGATGCTCGGCGCAAAGTTGATGATGGCGTTGATACCCGTGAGTTGCAAGGTAACGGCAAGCATGAGGCCAATCAGCATGAACTTGGAGTGCGTGGTGAAGAGCAAGATGTACGGGCTCGGTCCCTGAGTTTCAGCACACACGCGCACGATAGATTTGCAGCAGATTGATCAGTATACCAGCAATCAACCATCCAACCACCCAACCATCCTCCTTCCATCCAATCTATTGAGGCCGTCGGTCGGTAGAGTAGTTGATACGTACGTGGTTGCCAATCTCGCCATAAGAGTCCTTGGTTCCTTGTGGCTCAGGCATCACGATGCCGATACACATCATCATGATGCCAGGAAGAGCGCCGATACCGAACATTGCGTGGTACTGCCAGTCGACGGCCGTAAAGACCAAGCCGACAAGGTATGCCAACAAAATACCAAAAGTGATTGCCATCTTTCAGGTGGGAGGGTAGCGCAAGCAAAGCAGCACAGAATGGTCGTCGTCAGTCTCACTAAACGTGATGAGAGCCTGATGGGAGCGGGTATGCATACCTGGAAGGTAGAGCCAAGGGCTCCCTTGAGATGGGACGGAGCTAGCTCACCGACGTACACGGGGCAGATGACCGACGAGAGGCCGACGCCAACACCGACCACCTCACGGAACAACACAATGATCCAGATTTCCGAAAAGACCGAGCTTCCGATGCAACCAACGAACGTGAGCAAGCCTGAAGTGTGTTCGACAACAAGTCGGCCACGATCGCGATCAAGCGTTCACCATCATGATGATGACGATGGCGACGACGACGACGACGATCAGTAATAGAAGAGCGCAAGCGAAGGTATGCAGCAAGTACGACGAACCCAGCAAGATGGCGGCCTTCTTGCGACCGAGTGCATCACCGAGACTGCCACCTGGTTGAGTGATGCGCAACGTGCGAGGAGCCGAGAGTATGAGAAACAAGCAGTAGACGACGGTGAGTGGGTGAGTGGGTGAGTGGATGGACGTACCAAAGAGCGAACCGATCATGGCGCCAAGAAGCATCGAGGCCGTCAAGATACCCTGCTGCACCGACGATGAATTGAGTGCCGAGTTCTCGTTCTTCATCGAAACCAAGGCAGGCGCGATGATTCCTACGATTCAGCGTTCGAACAGGGTTGAGAGAGAGGAGGGCGCAAGACACGAGCGCGAGAGTGAGCGAGACGCGCACCAGCATTATAGCCAAACACCAAGCCTCCGGTGATGTTGACGGCGGCGAGAAGCCACGGCAAATGCGTGGGTTGCTCGGCTATAGGTGGCAACAACACACATTATACAACAACAGGAACACCAGGTGATTAGCGGGGCTCTCGTGTCGAGGTGTCCGTGCCGCCAGCGAGCGTGCGCACACAAAGCGACAGGCGTCACTCGATGGAGCGTATGTACAAACAACCTGATGCGACGGATTCAAGTGGGTTACCCATGGTACGCTTTGTTCTTGTTGTTCTCTTACTTCTCTTACGCAAGGTTCGACTCGCGTAAACAACCAAGAGACTCGACGAGTGAGAGCCTCTGTTTCTCTCCCAGTGAGTGAGTGGGGTGAGAGTGTGTGTGAGGGAGCGAGAGAAGAGAGAAAGAGAGAGCAGGAGCGAGCAGCAGAGAAAAGTCCACCAACTCCCACTAAGCTCGCTGCTGCTGTAGCTTCGGACGGCTCTTTGCTTTACTGCGCTCTCCTCCGCACCACTCGCGCTCTCATCTGCCTCACTCACATCGGCCTCACTCTCTCTCTCACTCGAATATCCAGAGCTCTCTCTATCTCTATCTCTACTAGACCAGTATGGCAGATTTTGATGCGAACGAAGACCGAGCGCAGTTGGTGCGCGAATCGCTGCGTGTCGTGCCTGACTTTCCCTCGCCCGGTATGCGATGACCGATGATGGCTCATCGATCGCCCAACCGCCGCAGAACGGAGCCAGTACCGACGTCGCTCCGTGTCGATAGAGACTGATTGTACCTGCCTTTGTGCGTCGATGGTGGCCAACCAGGTATCCGCTTCCGAGACATCTCTACGCTGGTTGCCAACCATGGTGCCTTGCAGGCCAGTGTCGACTCGATCGTTGAGCGCTTTCGTGGCGAGAACATTGAGCTCGTCGCCGGT